>Ga0209254_10003197_pt1 | contig 14958 bp, 10 predicted proteins | sample FrelakmetDIP11DI_FD_187148 | JGI IMG/M metagenome (GOLD analysis project Ga0209254, IMG submission 187148) | Freshwater lake sediment microbial communities from the University of Notre Dame, USA, for methane emissions studies - DIP11 DI (SPAdes)... | ecosystem: Environmental > Aquatic >...
GGTTCGTATGCAAATACAAAAGCACCCAGCTTCGAGAGCATCCTAGCAACTTTGATCGCTGGACTTTCTCGCAGATCATCCACATCAGATTTATAAGCAAGTCCAAGCGCAGCAATTCGTTTCCCAGCGAGATCGGAAGCTTTCTCAGCTCCCAACGCACGTTGTACCAGATCAACTATAAAAGCTGGTTGAGAGTCATTTACTTGACGAGCAGTCCGGATCAAATCAGTGATATCAGGAGCAGCTTCAATCAAGAACCAGGGATCTACCCCTATACAATGCCCACCAACTCCTGGCCCAGGATTCAGAATATTCACGCGCGGGTGTCGATTAGCAATTGAAATGGTTTCCCATACATCGATGGAAAACCTCTCGGCTAACCTACAGAATTCGTTTGCGATTGCAATGTTCACATCCCGATATGTATTCTCCATCAATTTGACCATCTCGGCAGTCGTAGCATCGGTTAATATGATCTCTCCTCTCACAAATAGACTATATAGGTCATGTCCAGCCTGAGCCGAAGCCCGATTTATTCCCCCTATCACACGGTCATTTTCGATCAACTCACGCAAGATTTGTCCTGGCAGCACTCTTTCAGGAGAATAGACGAGGTAAAAATCTATACCTGCCTTCATGCCGGAACTTTCCAGTATTGGAGCAACAACTTCTAAGGTAGTACGCGGTGGAGAAGTCGATTCTAAAACCACCAAACAACCAGGTTTTAGAAAAGGTATTATAGCCTCGGTAGCTGCAACCACGTAACTCATATCAGCATGTTTGGTTTCATTAATCGGAGTGGGAACTGCGATGATAAAAGCATCTGACTGTTCTGGTTTTTGGCTTATGATCAAATTTCCAGAATCCAGAGCTGCCTGGACCAGGGTGCGCAGTCCTGGTTCATGGATATGAAGCTCACCATTACACAGAGTCTGAACAATTTTCGGGTTCACATCAACCCCCACTACCTTTAAACCATGAGTAGCAAAAGTGCTTGCAGTGGGTAATCCAATATAACCCAGTCCGAGAACGCAAACCTTTCGAAATTCCATATTGCGGTTAATCCTCTTAAAGCTCTGATTATGCCACAAAACGGTTTATCTAGGCATATAATCATTCGTCTTCTACCTCTTGACACAGAACGTATGTTCGTGTTATTATATTCTTAGCACAAATAATCGAATTATTGAGTCAGAGGAATTGGAGGAGCTGCGAAATGATGGCAAGAAAAAAAAGAAAAGGCCTGAGTGATCGACAAAAGAGAATCTTAGAATTTATCGAGGTTTTTCAGAGAGAGAATGGTTATCCACCTTCCATTCGCGAGATTCGAGATCAAACGGAAATCACCTCCACCTCTGTTGTCAACTACTACCTGGTTCAGCTCCAGGAAATGGGGTATATCGAGCGAGATGAACATGTCTCCCGTGGGATACGTTTACTACAACCGATAACCCAAGCGATTCATGAAGTGAGTCAGACAGTCAGTGAGCTTCTTCAAATCCCCGTCCTGGGACGAATTGTAGCTGGTTCTCCGGTTCCCGTGCCAGCCTCCGACTTCTCTTATTTTGATGCCGAAAGTATGGTCGATGTTGCCAGCAGCCTTCTGCCTAGCAATGAACTTAATTCTCAGCTATACGCCCTAGAAGTTCAGGGGGATTCTATGATCGACGCTATGGTTTACGATGGGGATATCGTCATTATGAAACCAGCCCAAGAAGCGCATAACGGTGAAATGGTGGCGGTATGGCTGAAAGATAAGGAAGAGACTACTCTGAAGTATTTCTATCAGGAAAACGGAAGGGTGCGCCTGCAACCCGCGAACCCCAACATGCAACCCATTTACAAAGAAGCCTCAAACGTCGAAATTCAAGGTAAGGTTGTCATGGTGATTCGCCAAGTAAAAGGAAAGATTCTGTAGATTCTTTATCTTATCGACAATAAGCTTCTATTTGAATTCCAGGTTTTAAGAATTTCCTGAATTTAACGGGCAACGAGTGGGAAAAACCATAAGTGATTTAACAGAGCAAAATCAACCAACACAGGGTCGTGATCCGAGCTTCGATTCATTGAGTCATCAATCGCAGCATACATAAAAGGATAATCTGAATTAATATGTTCTGCTCTTACCGCTCCTGGAGCCAGCGGAGGCTGAAGGCGGGCCAAGACATAGTCCAATACTGATGATACCCCTCCGTAGTTATATGTAAACCGGTCCGGCTTATCTATTCGCGTTGTAATATCGAGCAATCCTTGAGAAGTTAAAATACTCAAGGGCTGAGAGTCCGGATAATCATTCAAGTCACCAAAAACAATTATATTTGCATCATTATCTATAACCAGAATCTCTTGAACTAGACTGGCTACAAAATGCGCTTGTTCAATTCGGCGAGGCAGAGTATGTTGAGTTGTGACGGTATCCTCTACCTTACTTTTCCAGTGGTTAATGATCAACCAGACCTCAATAGCATCTTCAGGAGTTAATTCTTTTGAAAAACTGTGATCCCTTTTCAAACCTGGGCACCCATTATGACACACTCGGGCTGAAACTATGAGTGGTGGTCGCGAAAACAGACGATTGCCATCAATAACACCGTCATCATTGCTATCGCAGGTGAGGTTGTTCTGTGGATTGGTCACATCTCGATTTCCGTCTGGTCCCAATCCATCCACCAAAGTAGTGCAAGCTTGCCTCACCTCATACTCCATAACCTGAACCTGGTCGAGTCGGTAGAGTAAAGCCACATCAATACCACGTTGATCTGGACCTTCTTCCAAGACAATCCCATAATCAGCCAATATCTCTGGTCGGTTGACCAAATCCTGAGTTACTGTAATGTTCTCGGTTTCTTGAACGGCTATGAAAGTTGGTTCATTCAAAGCACTATGAATGGCTAAGGCACGTTTCTTCAGACGACGTTGGTATTCCGCTCCTGTAAGCACAGTGTCGTCTACAAAAGGATCATCCTTTGCATCAAAAAGATCCGCTAAATTTAATGTTGCTGCACTGAAAGTAAATATGTCAGGAATACCTGTCATAGGTACATTAAGTTGGTTCTTACCACCGATCTGGTATGAGTTCAAAAATGGGGCAGTCGCAAGCTCAATACAATAAATCCCAAAACGATAATCAAGAGCGCCCGATATATTCTGCAATTCAGAATCCACTCTTACTTCAGGGATTATCTCATGCACCCCATTATCATCAACGCAAATCACCTCACCGGTACCCTGAGGATCATCTTGGAAGACACGTCTTATGCCCAGATCAGTGCGCACCAACCATGTGCGGTCATCCCGATCAGTCGGTCCAACTACACGACCTCGATCAAGCTGAACATACATACTTTCCCGAGCTTCAAAATACCAGCGAGAATCGCTGTTTGAGAAAGGGGGAGTCAATTCCACTTGTGTGGGAAGCGGATTGCCGCTAGAAATTATTGTCACACCTTCTCGGCTAGCCTGGATTTCCGTCATACCGTAGTACTCCTGTACCACTCCAGTCACTTCAATCGAATCACCTGTGTTTACAGTTTCTAATTTCTCTCCCAGGTAGACGTATATCCCATCTGATGTAGAAGCATCTCCATCGCAGTTCTCATCCTGCATGAAGAATCCCTTTTGATATGTCTGGTCCAGGTCTAAGAAGACTACTCCACGCGTTTTCACAATTGAGTTTACATACGGCGAGTTGAAGAAACTTCCCTGAATATTGCAGATCGGCGTCAAGAGCAACTGGTTGGCTCTCACCTGGTTATTTTCAACTGAGGGAATAAGCATCAAAATTAACCCGCTCAAGATGATTGTATGAATCCAGTATTTTCGTTGTTGAACTGATCTACCTACCACAACTCTACCCAGTTCGCCTGTGAAAGTCAGGCGTCTTGATTCTATGATTATAAGATTTTAATTGTCAAGTAATAGCTACGAATTGACCATACTTTTCAAGTGTAGTCTTTATGAATTCTCGAGGTAAAATACCCTTCATGGGAAATACAATCCTGCTGACCGGACACCCTGGATGTGGAAAGACAACCCTCATCTTGTATATTCTAGAAAGATTATCCATTCCTGCAGGTGGTTTCTACACACAAGAGCTACGCGAGGATGGTAAACGGAAGGGCTTTGAGCTTATCACTATGGATGGCAAACGGGAAATACTGGCGCATATAGACCTTCATAGCACTTCTCGAGTAGGCAAGTACGGTGTGAACCTTTCGGCATTAAATGATCTTGCAGTTGTTTCCATTCATGATTCAATGGCTTCAGGAAAGTTAATTGTGATTGATGAGATTGGTCCTATGGAGAATACCTCACCCCTTTTCCGAAATACTGTGATTGAGGCTCTTGAAAGCTCAATGACCGTGTTAGGTACCATCGTCCAACGCAGCACACCATTTACCGACCAAATCAAACGCCTTCCGCAAGTTTCCACATTCACAGTGGACACCCACAATCCCAAGGCTCTGGTCGAAGAGATCTTAAAAAAACTACTTTGATACTTATTAAAAAACCTCTTATGATTATCTTTCATATTTTATCAAAAAAGCTCTGATAAGATTTTTCTGACCATGGAATATTTGCAACCTGTCACTTCAATCGGCATTGATATCGGTGGTACATTCACCGATTTCGTGATCTACTCTCGTCCACAAGGAGCATTGGAAAGTTTCAAACTGCGATCTACTCCTGACGATCCTGCTGAAGTTGTATTACAAGGTATCAAGCAAATCTTAGATAAAAAGCTACCTGAGGCAAATAAAGACCGCAATAGCACAGGATTTTGGATTATCCATGGCTCCACGGTAGCCACTAACGCTCTTCTAGAACGAAAAGGTGCACGTACTGCATTAATAACCACGCGTGGCTTCAGCGATGTATTACAGATTGGAAGACAGAACCGGCAAGAACTTTATAACTTTTTTCCTCAACCATTGCCCCCATTAATCCCAGAGACTTTTCGCTTTGAGGTTGATGAGCGAGTGGACTCAAAGGGGAACGTTCTACATTCCTTGGATCCGACCCAGGTAGAAACCATCGTTCAGGAACTCCATGCACAAGAGGTCGAATCCGTAGCGGTCTGTCTATTATTCTCATTCCTGCATCCTGAACATGAGCAGATCATTTCCCAAAGGCTAAGAGCTTCTAATTTCCTGGTCTCACAATCTTGCGAGATACTCCCCGAATATCGAGAATACGAACGCGCCAGCACAACTGCAGTCAACGCATACGTTTCCCCAATCCTGGATCACTACCTGAAAAGGATAGAAAAAGAGCTAAGTCAAACAATACCGCTTCGAGTGATGCAATCCAATGGTGGTCAAATGAGCATCAGTGAGGCTCGACAAAATGGAGTGCGTTGCATTCTCTCGGGTCCAGCTGGAGGTGTCATAGGGGCAAAATATGTATCTCAGCTACACTTTCAAAAGGCCAGTGAAAATTCTATAGGAGACATCAGGGTCATTTCCTTCGATATGGGTGGCACATCAACTGACGTCTCGTTGATTGAAGGCTCACCTCAAACTACGAACGACGCCGTAGTAGGTGGTTGTCCCATACGGATCCCGGTTCTGGATATTCACACAATTGGAGCAGGAGGCGGCTCGATCGCCAAGATCGATGCGGGTGGAGCCCTGCGTGTAGGTCCCCAAAGTGCTGGTGCAATGCCTGGTCCAGCCTGCTACGGTAAAGGGAACCTTCCCACAGTCACGGATGCAAACCTTGTATTGGGTAGAATTCCATGGGAACATTTCTTGGGTGGGCAAATGCCTCTGAGCGTTGATCGCGCTGAACTTGCGCTGGAACAACTGGGAAAAGAAGCCGGTCTGGATCCTATCCAGGCAGCGCTTGGGGTAGTAGAAGTTGTCAATGCTCATATGGAGCGCGCTCTCAGGATGATTTCGGTCGAAAGAGGTCACGATCCACGTTTTTTCACTTTACTCTCCTTTGGTGGAGCTGGTGGTCTTCATGCTGCAGATTTAGCGCGTCGCTTGGGAATTCCACAAGTCTTGGCCCCACCTTTAGCTTCTACTCTATCCGCTTTTGGTATGCTGGCTGCTCAGGTTGTCAAGGATTATATCCAGACGGTTATGCTACCTGGCATCACACCATTACCAATGATTTCAGAGTTACTTCAGCCACTTGTCGATCGTGGCGCCAAGGAAGTGCAAGCCGAAGGTATTTCTCCTTGGGATGTGCTGCTGGAGACATTCTTGGATATCCGTTACTCAGGACAATCATATGAGCTCACCGTGCCCTTTAACCAACAAGTTCTAGCAAACTTCCAAGACCTGCATCAAGAAACTTATGGTTACGCCCTTCCCGATGAGCCAATTGAAATAGTAAACCTCCGCTTGAGGGCGGTAGGAAAAGTAGCACCTCCTCCACTGACCATTCGAGCTGAAGCAGGATTAGATCCAACCCCTGCTCTAATAGATCAACGAAAAGTAGTTCTCATTTCGGGACCTTTCCAAGTCCCCTTCTTCCAGGGAGAGAGCTTACTGCCCGGAAATAAAATCCCTGGTCCGGCTGTTATCATCCGCCCCGATACTACAATCCTTTTCGGTGCTCATGATTGCGCCCGTGTTGATTCATATGGCAACCTTCTCATCAACATCGGAAAACTATGATCAACCATCTACAGGACAACTCCACTGATAAAGAATTTGAAAAAAAGCATTCAAAACCAGACCCCATCGGTTTAGAGATCTTCAAGCACCTGTTTGCGGCGATCGCAGATGAGATGGGCGTGGTGTTACGCAAAGCCAGCTATTCCCCGAACATCAAGGAGCGCCGCGATTTCTCCTGCGCTCTCTTCAATGACCAGGGAATGATGGTTGCTCAGGCGGCTCACATCCCTGTACACCTTGGTTCAATGCCGCTTTCTGTGGAAGCTGCAATTCAAAGCTTCAAAGACCAATCGGATGGAGATGCTATACTGCTCAATGACCCATTTAGAGGCGGCACTCACCTGCCCGACATCACTCTTGTTTCTCCCGTTTTTATAGAATCATCCCAATCACCTGAGGTATCTTCTGAAAAACGATTATTTGGATTTGTTGCCAGCCGCGCCCACCATTCGGACGTAGGAGGGATTAGTCCCGGCTCGATGCCAGTTGCACGAGAAATCTTCCAAGAGGGATTGATCATCCCACCAGTACGGTTGGTAAAAGCTGGAGAGCTGGATCAAGACCTGCTTGACTTAATCCTGGCTAACGTTCGTACTCCACACGAGCGCGCGGGCGATATATGGGCGCAGATCGCTGCAAACCAGCGCGGAGTGGAACGCCTGGTAAGTATGGTGAACAGCTATGGCCTCAAAGAAGTAAGCCATTACATGCATGAGTTGTTAGCCTATACTGAACGAATGACGCGCAGCTTATTGCGCAGCCTTCCAAACGGACGATATACCTACACCGATTTCCTGGACGATGATGGAGTGAACGATGAACCAGTCCCCATCACAGCAACTATAACAATCGAAGGTGATAGCGCCACAGTTGATTTCACCGGTTCGGCTCCTCAACAAAAAGGCAGCGTCAATGCAGTTTATGCTGTCTCGCTTTCAGCCGTGTATTACGTTTTCCGTTGTCTATTAGACCTAGATATCCCCAACAACGCTGGTTGCCTTGCACCTATCAAAGTGATCGCTCCAGAAGGCACGGTGCTCAACGCGCTTCCACCTGCCCCTGTGGCTGGTGGAAACGTTGAAACCTCTCAACGGATTGTAGACGTTCTCTTAGGAGCACTATCGAGGGCTACCCCAAACCTTATTCCAGCTGCCAGCCAAGGCACGATGAACAACCTGACAATTGGAGGCTATGACGACCAACGCAAGAGAGCGTTTGCTTATTATGAGACTATCGGCGGAGGAATGGGTGCATGCCTTGGAGCAGATGGTCTCTCAGCAGTCCATTCACATATGACCAATACTCTCAACACACCTGTTGAAGCATTAGAATATAATTACCCATTGCGAATCATTTGTTACAAAGTGCGCCGCGGTTCTGGAGGTGAAGGTAAATTCCGAGGCGGAGATGGGATACAGCGTGACATCCAGGTGTTAGTAGATGCTCAAGTCACTCTACTCAGCGATCGTAGAAACTATTCCCCATATGGAATGATGGGAGGAAATCCTGGAAAACCCGGTCAGAATATTCTGGTCCATGGCCTTGGAACAGTAGATTGTAAGGAAATTCCGCTACCTTCGAAATGCTCTTTTGAGATCAAGGCTGGAGATATTCTCAGCATCCATACCCCAGGAGGTGGAGGATATGGTCATAGGTAAAATGGTTTACAGGTTGTTTACAAAGAGGCTACATTGAGTTAAGAAACAATGGATATACTAGATAAAAGAAACAAGCAAATGAATCCTTCCTTCATTCTATTAGTGGTACCCGGATTATTATTACTCCTGTCTGTGAGTGGCATTCTATCCTGTAATGTTTTAACGTTATTAGCAAAGGAACCGTCCGCAACGCCAATTGAAACTGGTAATACCTTCTTTTCAGGACGAGCCTTTGTGGATAGTAATGAAAACCATCAACTTGATTCGTCTGACTCTCCCCTGAAGGATGCTCGCTTTATGGCTGGAGGATTCAGCAGTGTCACAGATGTTTCTGGATTAGCCATGATTGTGATTCCTGGGAAATGGGACCAACCATTGAGTGTTCAAATGTCACCACCAGAGGGAAGTGGATATTCATTGATTGGACCTACCGAGGTCATCCTGCAATCCGGAGTACAGGACAGCGCGGATTTCCTGTTCGATAAATCCCTCACATCACCCATAGATGCAAACACTCCTGAGATTCGATCTACCATTGAGCTTACGATTACAAACATATCAGAGCCCGGTGCTGTCCTTATCAACCTGGTCTACTGCACTACCACAGATGGTGTTGACCTTACCATGGATATCTACCAACCCAGAAAAGGGGAACGCCCAGCACCGGCTATTATATATATACATGGTGGGGGTTGGATCGGAGGCGACAAGAGCGATGGCGCAGGTCATCTGTTTACAGGAGATCTACTGGAAAGGGGATACTTCATTTCCGCGATTAATTACAGGTTGGCGCCTAAATACAAATTCCCTGCCCAGATCGAGGATGTCAAGTGTGCAGTTCGCCATTTGCGCGCTAATGCCTCTAAATACAATATCGATCCTGATCGGATTGGAGTCATAGGGGGAAGCGCTGGGGGTCACTTAGCATCATTATTAGGCCTTTCGAATGAAAACGCTGGTTGGGACATCGGCCAGTACCCAGAATATTCCAGCCGTGTCCAGGCAGTGGTGGACATGTTTGGTCCTTCCGACCTGACCAAAATGTCCAGCATAAAAGGTCGTCGATTGATTTCTCAAGTTTTCGGTGTCACTGTTCTGGACGACCCCTTACTGAAAATGGCCAGTCCAATTTCGCATATTACTCCAGACGACCCGCCCTTTCTAATCTTGCAAGGTGAAGAGGATGATGTAGTTCCAGTCCACCAATCACAGCTATTGTACGATGAGCTGGTGGCTTCTGGTTTACCCGCTCAATTAGTGATTGTGAAAAATGCCGGTCACGGTTTCCATCCTGTTGGAGGAGATCTCGATCCCACAATAATCGAACTAAGAAAATTAGTAGCAGACTTCTTTGACGAATACCTGAATAATTAGCCTCCCAATGATTATTACAAATCCAGCCTCGCCTCCTCATCCAGCTGCACCAACCTCTCCTACAATGAAGGAAGTAAAACCTTCTGAAAAGATAATGTTCTTCTAAAGCATAAGATAACGGGGGGTGCTACCCGAAATCCTTACCACCGAGCTTACATCTCGTATAACATGATACCTGCTGCGACGGCCAGGTTTAATGAGGTTGCCCTTCCCTTCATTGGGAGGCAGGCGACCCATTCGCAGATTGCCTTATGCTCCTCGGATAAGCCTTCCCGTTCACTTCCCAGTAACAATATCCGGGGCAGAGGAATTTCATGAACATCTCGGAATTCTAATTCTGCGTGTGCAGAAGCGCCTAGAATGTGATAAGCATGGTTTGTTGCCCATTCATTAAAATCCGCGAAATTTGCAAACACAACCGGATGCCAAAAGATCGTGCCCATGCTTGCACGTATCCCACTAGGATGATATATATCCACACTGCTGTCCAGCAAAAGCATTCCGCTGGCACCAAATGCATCGACGGTGCGCAGGATTGCGCCTAGATTGCCTGGATCTTGCGGAGATACTATCGCAACTCCCCAAGGGAAGTTTCTGGGATTCAAGTCCGCCAATCGATGCTCATTCTGCCGGGCGACAGCCAGAATGCCCTGGGGATTTTCCTTGCCGGCAAGAGAACTGAATACTTCTGCAGTAGTTGGATAACATGGGACACCCGCAGATGATAGATTCTTAATCAATTGGTTAGCAAATTCGCTGTCTAACAATTCAGGAGCATAAAAGATCTCTCGCAAATCTGCCTTCGCCTGGACCGCCTCCCCTACTTGACGGATTCCTTCTACCAAGAACATATGACTCTCCTGGCGGAATTTTCGCATCTGCAGGGATCGAGCTTGTTTTATCTTGGGATTTGACCGGCTGGTTATAAGTTCCATGTAATTGATCACGACAATCGTCGGGGGACCCAGGCCAGCACTGTGGTGCCGTCCCCTGGCGCTGAAGTGATCTCTAAATCTCCCCCAACTTTACGTGCACGAGCGTGCATATTTGAAAGTCCGTGCCCTAGTGTTACACTCATCTTACGAAGATCAAAACCTTCGCCATCATCAGATATTTCTAACAATACTCTATCCTTCGCCATCCAAAAATGAACTTCGGCACGCTGTGCCCTTGCATGTTTAGCCACATTTGCCAGGGCTTCTTGGGCAATATGAAAAAGCGCAGTTGAGTTTTGAGGGGGGAAATCGACCAATCCATCATCAGGGGCTACCAACACAGCCCTCGCGGTACAATTCGCCTGGAACTCATCCACCAATCGTTGTAAGCCCTGGATTAAGTCTTCACCGTAAAATTGTCGTGGACGCAGGTCCAGAATATAGGCACGAATATCTCGAATTGTATCATTGAGAGAACTTATCGACTCTTCAATCTTCGCTCGAGCCAACTCTGTATCTTCTGCTAAAGCCATTCGAGCATAATCCAGAGTGAGACCGACGCCATAAATGGACTGGATGATCCCATCGTGCAAATCCATGCCGATGCGTTCTCGTTCTTCCAGAACCGCCAGTCTGCGAGCTTGACGATTCAGGCGTGCGTTTTCAATATTGATACCTGCCCATATACCTAAGGCGTTAAGCAAATTCAATTCCCTTTCGGTAAGGTGATGGTCGTGACTTATTGCAGCACTCATAACTCCAATCACCTTGCTCCCTGCTAATAGTGGAATGCAAGCAATGCATTGAAATCCAGCTTCAAGCACCGCAGGGCGCAGGTATCGCATCTCCTCGCTTAGATTATTGCTGACCATGGTCTTACCAGATGCCGCCACCATACCTATGAAGCCCTCACCTAGCTTGAACCGATCTAAGTAAGAGAATGCTTCAGTGAACTCGCCTCGATGGAGTGCTAAATGAAGGTCTTTTTCACCGTCTTCTCGTAAAAAGATTTCACCTGCTTCAACATTCAGGTGAGTTATTTCTATTTCTAAAGTTTTATTCAGAATCTCATCGAGATCAAGTGATTCGGTCAGGCTGGTTGCTATCTCGTAAAGTAAATTTAAATCTTCGTTACGCTGGCTCAGTTCTTTATCACGCTGGAGCGACTCCTCGTAGAGGCGGGCATTGTTGATGGCAACCGCAGCATAGGCTGCTAATGTCTCCAATACACGCTCATCTTCTTCGCTAAACTCAATTTCCCCCACCTTGTCTGTCAAATAGATCTGCCCAAGTTTACGTTTCCCAGAGTATATAGGAACTCCCAGAAAGGAGTGCATCTCAGGATGGCCAGGAGGAAATCCAACGCTACGAGAATCCGCACTGATTTCGGAGATACGGATGGTTTTGTGTTCTTCGAGCATTGCTCCAAACAAACCAATTCCGACTGGTGGGTGGGGGATAAGATCAATTTCCTCTTCATCCATGCCAATTGGGATAAATCGATCTAATTCCCCATTTTCATCTAATACACCTAAGGCTGCATAACGGGCATTCGCTAATTCCCTAGCCAATTTTGCAATTCGCTCCAATACTATCTCCAGTGATAAATCCCCAACCAGTTCAAGACTGGCACGATGCAACGCGGATAAACGGTTCTCTAGTTGTTCTCGCGTCAACAAAACCATCCAGTTTTCCTCACTTCGTATAATTTTACCCCATTTTGTCTGAGTTTGATAGTTTTTGCCAGTCAAGGAAACGTATTATCTTGTCAGAATGAATTTTTACATGTGAATAACCTGATTCAGATATAATCTTATGACTTTCGCAAGCAGCAATTTGGAGGATGAGTGCCAATAAGTCCACAAGGATCACGATTTCCTGGTTTTTATGACCTGAGCCTTGAAGAACGTTTAGACAAATTATTTAGAAGTGGGAACCTTTCTAAAGAAGATTTAGATGTAATAAGTGGTAATTCCAGCTTGACCATTTCTCAAGCGGATCACATGATAGAAAACGTAATAGGCTTATTCGCTCTTCCATTGGGAATCGCTCTTAATTTCTTGGTCAATGGTCAAGAAGTGTTGGTGCCGATGGTGGTCGAAGAGCCTTCTGTTGTGGCTGGTGCATCCTTCATGGCAAAACTGGCTCGGGCAGGTGGCGGATTCGTTTCTAGCACAAACCCTCCCGAGATGATTGCTCAAATTCAGATTCTGGAAGTTCCAGATTTATCCCAGGCACGGATGAAGATTCTAGAAAACCAAGAAAACCTGCTAGGAGAAATCTCAGACATCGATCCAGTTCTCAAGTCACTAGGAGGTGGACCTCGCCATCTCAGTGTTCACTTATTTTACGAAACCCCAATTGGACCTTTCCTGGTGGTGCATTTAATTTACGATGTGCGCGATGCAATGGGTGCCAATGCTCTTAACACGGCGGCTGAATGGTTAGCTCCCAGACTGGAAACTTTAACCGGAGGAAAGGCGCACCTGCGCATTCTTTCAAACCTGGCCGATCGTAGACTAGCGCGGGCTCAATGCTGTATACCTTTAGAAGAATTAGCCTTCGAAGGTTATTCTGCCGAAAAGGTGCGCGATGGAATTATCCAAGCTTGGGCATTTGCAGCAGTTGATCCATATCGTGCAGCCACACATAACAAAGGCATCATGAATGGGGTGGATGCTGTCGTCATTGCCACGGGAAATGATTGGCGAGCGATTGAAGCAGGAGCGCATGCCTTTGCTGCAAGAGATGGTAAGTACACATCCCTGAGTACATGGGATGCTGATTCAGAAGGTAATCTGGTTGGGACTTTGGAAATGCCCATGGCTGTAGGGATTATTGGGGGTGCTACCCAAGTGCACCCAACCGCACGTGTCGCACTCAAGCTGATGGGAATCACTTCTGCAAGCCAACTGGCTGAGATAATTGTCTCGGTGGGTCTGGCTCAAAATTTGGCTGCGCTAAGAGCTTTATCAACTGAAGGAATCCAGCGAGGTCATATGAGCTTGCACGCTCGCCAGGTAGCTATTGGCGCTGGTGCTGAAGGCCAGCAGATCGAGCGACTTGCTCACCAGCTGGTTGCAGACAATACCGTACGCATCGACTATGCACAAGAACTCCTCAAGAAATGGATTAACGAATGAATTAATTATGGAACCTTCAAAACACAATCATATGGACACAAAATCTTCTCACACAACTGAGGACAGCCTCTTACTCATACCATCCCGCTCTGTAGGGATTGTTGGATACGGTGCATATGTACCTCGATATCGTCTTCCAGCGAGCGAGGTTGCCCGAATCTGGACTGATGGAAAGGGAGCTTTACCAATCAAGGAGAAATCTGTCCCAGGTCTAGACGAAGACGTAGCTACCATGTCTATCGAAGCGGCGCGAAACGCTCTAAACCGGGCAGATATATCATCCACGGAAATTCGTGCAGTCTGGGTAGGCTCCGAGTCTCACCCATATGCTGTGAAACCCACTTCCACTCTGGTCGCCGAAGCTATCGGCGCAGTTCCCAATGTCCAGGCGGCCGATTGGCAATTTGCCTGCAAGGCAGGAACAGAGGCGATGGTTGCAGCAATTGGCTTTATTGGCTCAAACATGGCGCGATATGCTCTGGCAATCGGCATGGATACCGCACAGGGAAAACCAGGCGATGCCCTGGAATACACTGCCGGAGCCGGTGGAGCGGCTTTCTTGCTTGGTCCATCCGAGGAGTCTCTTGCCGTGATCGACGCAACTTACTCGTACGTTACCGATACCCCAGACTTCTGGCGACGTCCCTATGCAAAATACCCGGAACATGGTCAACGTTTCACTGGAGAGCCAGCTTATTTTAAACATATCACTGAAGCAGGAAAAGCAATGCTGGAGGCGACTAAAACGGAACCGGCGGACTATAAGTACGCGGTTTTTCACCAGCCGAACACAAAGTTTCCGCAGCGGGTAGCTGAACTGCTCGGGTTTAAGAAAGAACAAATCTCTACCGGATTGCTGGTCCCGCTTATTGGTAACACGTACGCAGGTGCTGCTATCATCGGTTTAACCGCCATACTGGATATTGCCAAACCAGGAGACAAGATTTTCATGGTTTCATTTGGTTCTGGGGCTGGATCGGATGCTTTCGTAATCACCACCACCGAGTCTATTACCGAGCGTCAAGACCGCGCCCCTCACACTCAGGATTACATCGCTCGTCGCACGCCGATCGATTATGCTACATACGCCCGATTCCGGGGTAAGTTGGCAATGGAGTAAGTGATTATGACTAGAGTGGTTATTGCAGGCATTGGGCAGACCCCCGTTGAAGAGCACTGGGATCAGTCCCTGCGCGAGTTAGCTCTTCAAGCGATTGAGTCT
>Ga0209254_10003198_pt1 | contig 14954 bp, 15 predicted proteins | sample FrelakmetDIP11DI_FD_187148 | JGI IMG/M metagenome (GOLD analysis project Ga0209254, IMG submission 187148) | Freshwater lake sediment microbial communities from the University of Notre Dame, USA, for methane emissions studies - DIP11 DI (SPAdes)... | ecosystem: Environmental > Aquatic >...
CGGCCGGATCGCGCGTGAGTTCATCGCCGCTGCGGTAGCGCAGCTTGCCGGCCAGCCGCGCGTTGGGGCCGAGCGTGAGATGGCCTGCGGTGGAGACCACGTCACCGTCGACCGCCGCATCGATCAACACCCGGCCGCCCGCCGCGTTCAGCGCCCCCTTGATCGGGCCGCGCAGCGACACCTGGCCGCCCGCCACCGAGACGTTGCCGGCCACGGCGGCCATCGGCCCCAGGTCCACCTGGCCACCCGCGACGCGCAGGTTGTGGCCGATCGGTGCGTCGAGAATGACGCGGCCGCCGCCGGCATACACATCCTGCTCGACCTTGGCGGTGACGCGCAGGCTGCCGCCGGCGAGCACCGCATCGCCGGCAACCGGGGCGTCGACATCGACATTGCCACCGGCGGCGATCAGGTCCCCGGGCACCGGCTTGTCCAGTCGCACCGAACCACCGGCAATGAAGGTGGCGGAGCCGAACCGGCGAACACCGGCCGTCGAATCGTCCGCGGCCTGCAGGCTGGCGGCCGCGACCAACATCGTCAAGGCCAGGACTGGCGAGGCGCGTTTGAACATGAATGGCAACTCCTGTGCATCCTGCAACATTGCCAGAACTGTCGGACGCTGGCAATGCCGCAATTCGACCGCCGCGCGCGACACCGCAGCATGCCGGCGGGCACCTTCTGCGGCCACTGCCGCGTTATTCAAGGGGCACGCCATTGACAGCGCGCAACACACGGCACCGCCCAATTCGTAGAGTGCGAGTCGGCGGGCCGACGGCGGCCATGAATCCCATGTTCAATTGAAGGAGCCCACCTTGCGTGCATTGACTCGTTTCGATCGCTTCGACGTGTTCGAGAACGACACCGGCTACAAACTTCGCGCCGAAGTGGCAGGCGCGAAGAAGGAAGCATCGAGCCACACTTTGGCGATTCGATAACCCGCGTGTCTGCGTCCGGCATGACCCACGGCCCCGCTGCCCTTGCCGGGCCCACGGCAACCGCCTCGCCTGGCGAGGTGGTGTTCGTCGCGCGCGGCCTGGCCAAGACCTATGGCAGCGGCGAGGTCGAGGTGCAGGCGCTGCGCGACGTCGATCTCGAGATCCGCCGCGGCGAGTTCGTCGTGCTGCTCGGCGCCTCGGGCAGCGGCAAGTCCACGCTGCTCAACATCCTGGGTGGGCTGGATGTTCCGACCCGCGGCGAGGTGCGCTTCGGCGAGCATGTGCTCACGGGGGCCAGCGAAAGCGAGCTCACGACCTACAGACGCGAACATGTCGGCTTCGTCTTTCAGTTCTACAACCTGATCCCGAGCCTGACGGTGCGCGAGAACCTCGCGCTGGTGACCGACATCGCCACCGACCCGATGCCGATCGACGAAGCCATCGACCTGGTCGGCCTGACGCCGCGGCGCGATCACTTCCCGGCCCAGCTGTCGGGCGGCGAACAGCAGCGGGTGGCGATTGCGCGCGCCATTGTCAAGCGACCCGAAGTGCTGCTCTGCGACGAGCCGACCGGGGCGCTCGACTACGTGACCGGCAAGCTGGTGCTCGAAGTCATTGCCAAGATCAACGCCGAGCTCGGTACCACGGCGGTGGTGATCACCCACAACGCAGCCATCGCCGGCATGGCCGATCGGGTGATCTACCTGGGCGACGGCCGGATCCAGAAGATCGAAGTCAATGCGCACAAGATCAGCCCATCGGAGCTGTCCTGGTGAAAGCGCTCGACCGCAAACTGCTGCGCGACCTGCGCCTGATGTGGAGCCAGGCGCTGACGATCGCGCTGGTGGTGGCCAGCGGCATCGGTGGCTTCATCACCAGCCTGTCGGCGGTGGAGTCGCTGGCGCTGGCGCGTGACCGCTTCTACGCCCAGGGCCGTTTTGCCGACGTCTTCGCCAGCGTCAAGCGGGCACCGATCGCGCTCGAAGCGGTGCTGCGCGAAGTGCCGGGCGTGGCCGATGTGCAGACCAGCATCGAGCACATCGTGCGCATCGAGATCGATGGCCTGCCCGATCCGATCATCGGCCAGTTGATCGGCGTCGATTCGCGGGTGCCCGCACGCATGAACCGCGTGACCGTTCGCAACGGTCGGGGGCTGGACGATGCGTCGTCTACCGACGCCGCCATCCCCGCGCTGGTGTCGGCGGGATTCGCCGACGCGCGCGCGCTCAAACCCGGCTCGCGAGTCACCGCGCAGGTCAACGGCAAGCGTCGCGTGCTGGCCATCGTCGGCATTGCGTTGTCGCCCGAGTTCGTTTTCGCTGGCCTGATGGGCAGCCCCGATCAGCGTGGGTTCGGTGTCTTCTGGCTGCCGCGCGACGCCCTGGCCGCGGCCTACGACATGGACGGCGCATTCAACCGCGTCGCGATCAAGTTGGCGCCCGGCGCCTCGGAGCGTGCGGTGCTGGACCAGGTCTCGGCCCAGCTTTCGCGCTATGGCGGGCGCGAGGCCTACGGGCGCGTCGATCAACCGTCGAATGCGATGCTCGACGCCGAGATCAAGAGCCAGCGCGTGATCGGCACGTTGCTGCCGTCGATCTTTCTCGGTGTCGCGGCCTTCCTGCTCAACGTGGTCGTGTCGCGGCTGGTGGCCACGCAGCGCGAACAGATCGCCGCACTGAAGGCGCTGGGCTACCCGAACCGCAGCATCGCCGCGCATTACCTGAAGCTGGTGCTGGCCATCGTTCTGGCCGGCCTGCTGCTCGGTGTGCCCTTGGGCGACTGGCTGGGCGGCCTGTTCACCGGCCTGTACGCCGAGGCGTTCCAGTTTCCCGACTTCGAGCACACCATCCCCGCCTGGCTGCTCGTCGTCAGCATCGGCATCACGGTGGCCACCGCCGTGCTAGGCACGCTCAACGCCATCGTGGCCACGGTGCGGCTGGCGCCGGCCGAAGCCATGCGCCCGCAGGCGCCGGGGCGCTATCGGCGCACGCTGGTCGAACGCCTGGGGCTGACGCGCATCGGGCCCTCATTGCAGATGATCCTGCGCAACATGGAGCGGCGGCCGCTGCGCACGGCGCTCTCGATCGGCGGCGTGGCGGCCTCGGTGGCCATCGTGGTGATGGGCAACTTCTTCCGCGATGCGATGGACTACATCGTCGACTCGCAATTCAACGTCGCCATGCGCAGCGACGTGATCGTCTGGATGACCGAGGCCGCCGACGACAGCGCACGCCTCGAGCTCGCGCGCCTGCCCGGCGTGATCGCGGTCGAATCCGGGCGCGACGTTGCGGTGCGCTTCGTCAACGGCCACCTGAGCCACCGCGGGCAGCTCCAGGGCTTCGCGCCGCACCCCGAGTTGCGCCGCGTGATCGACATCGACAACCGCGAGGCCAGCCGGCTGGACGACAGCGGCCTGGTGCTGACCGACCGGCTGGCGACCAAGCTGGCCCTGCGCATCGGCGACCGCGTGCGCGTCGAGGTGCTCGAAGGCCGCCAGCGCACGGTCGAGGTGCCACTGACCGCCACCGTACGCGAAATGATGGGCCTGAACGCCTACATGGAGCGCCGCGCGCTGAACCGGCTGCTCGAAGAAGGCGACCAGTCGTCGCAGTTCTCGCTGGCCATCGAGCGCGGCGGCGAACCGGCGCTGATCGAAGCCACGCGGGCCATGCCGCGCATCGTCGGCGCCTTCAGCAAAGCCACGATGCTGCGCAACATGGAGGAGATCAGCGCGCGCAACATCCGCATCATGAGCACGATCCTGACCCTGTTTGCCACCGTCATTGCTGTCGGCGTGGTCTACAACAACGCCCGCATTGCTCTGGCCGAGCGCACCTGGGAACTGGCCAGCCTGCGCGTGCTGGGATTCACGCGCGCCGAGGTCTCGGGCCTGCTGCTCGGCGAGATGGCGATCGGCATCGCGATCGCGCTGCCGCTGGGCATGCTGCTGGGCTACGGCCTGGTGGTCCTGATTGCCGACCTGACGGCGTCGGACCAGTTCTACTTTCCAGTGGTGATCCAGCCGCGCACCTATGCCCTGGCCGGCCTGGCCGTGCTGGTCTCGGGCGTGGCCAGCGCGCTGGTGGTGCGCCGGCGCATTGACCGGCTCGACATGGTGGCGGCGCTGAAGACAAGAGAATGAGTTCATGATCAAACGCAAGACCTGGTTCGTGGCCGCGGCGATCGTCGTCGCGCTGGCCCTCGCGCTGGCGTGGGCCCTCGCGCCGCGGCCGGTGGAAGTGGAGCTGGCGCCGGTGACGCAGGGCCGCTTCGAGACCACCATCGACGAAGACGGCAAGACACGCCTGGCCGAGCGCTACGTAGTCTCGGCGCCGCTGGCCGGCCGGCTGGCGCGCATCACGCTGCGCGAGGGCGATGCGGTGGCGGCCGACGCGCCGCTGGCGCAGCTGAGCTCGGTGCTGCCGGCCATGCTCGACGAGCGCACGCTGCGCGAGCTGCAAGCGCGTGTCGAGGCGGCGCAGGACAACGTGCTGCGTGCAGGCACGCGCATCGCCCGCGCGCAGGTGACGGTCGACCAGGCCAGGAACGAGGCCCGCCGCAGCGAGCAACTGGCGCAGCAAGGCTTCATCGCGCCGACCAAGCTCGAAGGCGACCGGCTGTCGACGGTGGCCGCGCAACGCGAGTTGGAGGCCGCAGCGGCCGAGCAGCGCATTGCCACGCACGAGCTCGAGCAGGCCCGCGCCGCGCTCGGCGCCGTGCGCCAACCGGCCGGCGGCGCCGGCCCGCGCGGCTTCACGGTGCGCGCGCCCGTGGCCGGCCGGGTGCTGCGCGTGCTGCAAACCAGTGAAGCCACCGTGGCCCTGGGCACACCGCTGCTCGAACTCGGCGACACGCGGCGACTGGAGATCGTCGCCGAACTGCTGACCACCGATGCGCTGGCAGCCCAGCCTGGCAGGCGCGTGATGATCGAGCGCTGGGGCGGCCCGATCACGCTCGAAGGCCGCGTGCGCAGCGTCGAGCCGGCGGCCTTCACCAAGGTCTCGGCACTTGGCGTCGAAGAGCAGCGCGTGCGCGTCCTGATCGACATCACCAGCCCGCAGGCCGAGTGGCAGGCGCTGGGCGACGGCTACCGTGTCAGCGTGCGTATCGTCACGCTGGCCGAAGACAAGGCCGTCCAGGTGCCAGTGAGTGCGGTGTTTCCGCTGCCGGCCGATGGCCCGACCACCAACGGCGGACCCGCGGCGACGACGCGGTTTGCGGTCTTCGTGGCCGACGGCGGCCGCGCCCGCCAGGTGCCGGTGGCGCTGGGTGCACGCAACGGCAGCGCGGCCTGGATCCGCAGCGGCGTCGCGCCCGGTCAGCAGGTCATCGTCTATCCGCCGTCGACGGTGCGCGACGGCGTGCGGGTTTCGGCTCGGAAAGTCTGATCAGGCCGCGCCCGGCGGCCGCGATGTGTTCGCCGCCGCTAGCGCGGCAACCACCTCCTCGTCGCCGACCTGGTGAAAGTCGATGTAGTGCAGGCCGACGGCGTGGAACGGGAATGGCTCGGCCAGGCAAACGACGTCATCGACCTCGGCGCGCAACAGGGCCAGCGTGTCGCTCGGCGCCACCGGCACCGCCAGCACCAGGCGCGCCGGATGTCGGCGCCGCAGCGCCGTCAATGCGGCTCGCATCGTGGTGCCGGTGGCGATGCCATCGTCGACAACGATGACCGTGGCCCCCTCGACAGCGATCGGCGTGCGGCTGCCCAGATAGACGCTGCGGCGGCGTTCGATCTCGCGCATCTCCTGTCGGGCCTGCGCCTGGATGTAGTCGTTGTCGACGCCGGTGGCCGCCATCGTCTCGTTGTCGACGACGATGTCCGGCGGCTGGCCATCGACGATGGCGGCAACCGCCAGTTCGGGCTGCCACGGCACGCCGATCTTGCGCACCAGCAGCAGATCGAGCGGCGCGCCCAGGGCACGCGCCACTTCGGCACCGACAGGCACGCCGCCGCGTGGCAGGGCCAGGACGACGATGGGTGGCTTTGGTGCCAAGCGCACCAACTGCGCAGCCAGCGCACAGCCGGCAGCGCTGCGATCGGTGAAGGCCTTGGTCATGGCACAGGGGGCGGCGACAGCCGGCTGGCGAACCAGCGCGCTGCGCTGTCCGCGACGGCATCGAGCGCACCGGCCTCCTCGAACAGGTGCGACGCTCCCGGCACGATCTCGAGCCGATGCAGGCAGTGCAGCCGGCGCGCCGCGAGGCGGTTGAGTTCGAGCACCTCGGTGTCGTCGCCGCCGATGATCAGCAGTGTCGGCGCCTGCACGCGCCCCAGGTGGTCCTCGGCCAAGTCCGGGCGGCCGCCGCGTGAGACGACTGCGCCGACACGAACCGGCTGCTCGGCCGCTGCGCGCAAGGCGGCTGCCGCCCCGGTGCTGGCGCCGAACAGGCCGACAGGCAGGTGGCCAACGTCGGGACGCATTCGAAGCCACGCCAGCACGCCCTCGACACGACGGGCGAGCAGTGCAATGTCGAACACATTGCGCCGATCCGCCGCTTCCGCATCGGTCAACAGATCGAACAACAACGTCGCCAAGCGGTGGCTGTGCATCACGCCGGCGACGAACCGGTTGCGCGGGCTGTGACGGCTACTGCCGCTGCCGTGGACGAAGACCACCAACCCCACCGATTCGGCCGGCGTCTGCAATTCCCCGGGCAGGCGCTGGCTGCCGATCCAGACGTCTTCGCGCTGCATCGAAACGACCATCTTCACCTCCTGCAGCGCAATGGTGATCAGCCCGTCAAGAGCGTGCACTGAGGCAAATCAACCCACGCAGCCGCGACGGATTGCGAACACGCAATGCGCCTTCGCGGCAAAGGAGTAGCTTGAACATGAAGTTCGCAACCATGAGGAGTAAATGATGAGAACTCGCCGATGGTTATTGAATGCCGTGACCGCCGCGATCCTTGTGACGCTTGGAGCGTGCGGCGGTGGCGGCGACGACGGGCCGGTACCGACGCTCGTCATCACGGCCGCCAACCGTGACAGCGTGGCGCATGCCACCGTTGCGGGTGTGTGGGGATTGACGCTCGGCGTGACGGCTCCGCTGGCAACTGGCTCGCCAGGAGCCGGCCGGTCGATGGTGGCTTGGCTGCAGACGCAGCGCCAGCAGGCGGCAAGTGCAGTGCAGCGCGAGCGTCCGACGGCGGTGATCGGTCCGATTGTGGAACCGTGCCAAGTCAGCGGGACCACGGCCGTGACATGGAATGACGCTGACAACAACGCCACGCTCAGCGTAGGCGATGTGCTGACGACCGTTGCCAACAACTGCCGGCAGGTCGCGGATGAAACGACGAACGGCACCATGGTCATCACGGTCGTGAGCGACACGGTCGGGCGCGTGGCGATGACAGATCTGTCGTTCGACACGCCGCGACACGCGATGACCTTGAACGGCTCGGTGCGTCTCCAGGATGTGTCGACCAACGCCGTGCAGACGACAACGGAGGGCGCGGTCACGGTCGCGGTAACACTGAAGCACCTCACGCCCGCTTTCATCGACACCGTGAAACTGCAAGACGGCTTCGTGGCGCGGGAAACCTACGGGAATGGCGAGACCGTCAGCACCATGGACGGCCTGCTCGAATCGACGGCGGCAGGCGGTGTCGTCCGGTTGACCACCCCGACGAACACGCCAATCAGGCAGTTCGACGCCAATGACTATCCGTACGCCGGCTCGCTGCAGATCACGGGCCAGAAGGGCATGCTGCAGATGACGGTGCTCTCGGCCAATGACGTGCGGCTCGACCTCGATGCCGACAGCAACGGCAGCTTCGAGTCGACGAGCACCGTGACCTGGGACTGGTTGCTGTAGCAACCGTTCGCAAACGAAGACGCCCGCGTGATGCGGGCGTCTTTGCCTGGCGGAGAGGGAGGGATTCGAACCCTCGTTACTGCATAACAGTAAACCGGATTTCGAGTCCGGCGCGATCGACCACTCTGCCACCTCTCCTGATGATCCCCGGGTCTCGCGGGAAGCCGCCGATTGTAGTGCAGGCGCCTCAGGCTTCGGTGTGCAGCGACAGCGCAGCCAGTCGCGTGTCGGACAAGCGCGTTTGCCAGTGTTGCCCTGGCTGCAGCGGCCAGGCGTCGGTGATGGTGCCGGTGGTGACGAACTCACCCGGGGCGACGCGCCAGGCCGGGGTCGTGACGGCCATCGCATCGATCCACTGCTTGAGCGCATGCAAGGGGCCATCGAGCACGACGCTGCCGGTGCCACGGTCCTTGACAATGCCGTCGCACAACAACTCCACCTGCATCGCTGCCAGGTCCTCGGCAAGCGTCGGCCAGCCTTGTGCAGGCACCCGCGGACCCACGCGCATCCACCCGTGCAAGGCGAAGTCGGCCACCGTGTCGGCAAGCGTGAAGCGCCAATCGGCGAAGTGCGTGTGGACGATCTCGAAGCCGTGGGCGACCCAGGCCAGGCAGGCTCGCAGTTCGTCGAGCGACATGCCGGCAGCCGGCTCGCTTGCAAATCCGAAGACGACTTCGGGCTCGAGCCGCGGCTGGCTGAACCTGGGAAGCGAGACGCGGGCGCTCGTGCCTTGGAGCAAGGCGGCCGTGCTGTCCCACATCGGGCCCCAGATCGGCGCATGCACGGCGTAGCGGTCCCAGATGCTGCGATTGGTGAAACCGATCTTCCAGCCGACGGGGCGCTCGCCGCGCTCGATGCGCCGTTGCCTGATGCGCTGCGCCACGGCATAGGCCTGCTCGAGTGGCAGGCCGCCGGGTTGTGCCGACGGCAGCAGGGTGAGGGCAGCGCAGTCGTAGGCGGCAATCAGGCGATCTGCGAGCGCGAGCAGGCTCGGGTCGCTCATCATGCAAGCGTGCTTTGCACTGCGGTATTCCCCTTGGGGCAACCCGGCGTACTCATGCCCGCAGCACGTCCGCGCCACCGAGGTAGGGGCGCAGCGCAGCAGGCACGGCGATGCTGCCATCGGCCTGCTGGTGGTTCTCCAACACCGCGACCAGGGCGCGGCCGACCGCCAGGCCCGAGCCATTCAAGGTGTGTACCAGCTCGGTCTTGCCCTGGGCATTGCGAAACCGGGTCTGCATGCGGCGAGCCTGAAAGGCTTCGCAGTTCGAACACGAACTGATCTCGCGGTAGGTGTTCTGCGCCGGCAGCCAGACTTCGAGGTCGTAGGTCTTGGTGGCGCCGAAACCCATGTCGCCGGTGGACAACAGCACCACGCGGTAGGGCAGCTCGAGTTTTTGCAGGATCGCTTCGGCGTGGCCGACCATCGCTTCGAGCGTGGCATAGCTCTGATCGGGTTGCGCGATCTGGACCATCTCGACCTTGTCGAACTGGTGTTGGCGGATCAGGCCGCGGGTGTCTCTTCCCGCGCTGCCGGCTTCGGAGCGGAAGCACGGGCTGTGCGCGGTGAGCTTGATCGGCAGCGCCGCGGCGTCGAGGATCTGCTCGCGCACGCTGTTGGTCAGCGAGATCTCGCTGGTCGAGATCAGGTACTGCACTTCGCCGGTCTCGTCGCCGCCCCGCGACACCCAGAACATGTCGTCCTTGAACTTCGGCAACTGCCCGGTGCCCTCGAGGATTTCGCGGTTGACGATGTAGGGTGTGTAGCACTCGGTGTAGCCATGCTCCTGGGTTTGCACGTCCAGCATGAACTGAGCCAATGCACGGTGCAGGCGCGCGGCCGGGCCGCGCAGGAAGGCGAAGCGCGAGCCCGACAACTTGGCACCGGTGTCGAAATCCAGGCCCAGCGGAGCGCCAAGATCGACATGGTCCTTGACCGCGAAGTCGAAAGCACGCGGGTTGCCCCAGCGCCGGACTTCGGCGTTCGCATGCTCGTCGGCGCCAACCGGCACGCTGTCGTGCGGCAGGTTCGGCAGGCCCATCAAGACGGCCGCGATCTCGCTTTGCAGCGCCTCATTGCGCGCGGCCGATGCCGCCAGTTCGTCGCCGAGGCACGCCACCTGGGCCATCACTGGCGCAACGTCCTGGCCCTTGGCCTTGAGTTGCCCGATCTGCCTGGACAGGTTGTTGCGCTGCGCTTGCAGCTCTTCGGTGCGGGTCTGGATGCGCTTGCGTTCGGTTTCGAGCGCGGTGAACTGCTCGCGGTCGAGAAAGGGTTGCGGCGACTTGCGGGTTTCGAGCTTGGCGATCACACCGTCGAGGTCGCGGCGAAGCTGGTTGATGTCGAGCATGTTGATCTTCTTGTTCAGACTGGGTTGCGTAGCTCAGCCATCGACTTGTCGCCCAGGCCCTTGGGCAATGGGAAGTGCACGGTTTCGACGACGCCGTCGAGTTTGCGCAGCGAGACGGCGCCCAACTCACGCAGTCGCTTGATCACCTGCTGGACCAGGATGTCGGGCGCCGAAGCGCCGGCGGTGAGGCCGACGCGAGTTGCCTCGACGAACCATGCGGCCTGCAGGGCGTCGGCATCGTCCACCATGTAGGCCGGCCGGCCGAGCCGCTGGGCGAGCTCGCGCAGCCGGTTGCTGTTGCTGCTGGTGGGGCTGCCGACGACGATCACGACATCGACCGTGGGCGACAGCACCTTGACGGCGTCCTGCCGGTTCTGCGTGGCGTAGCAGATGTCCTGATGCTTGGGTTGGCGCACGTTCGGGAAGCGCCGCTTGACGGCGGCCAGGATGTCGGCAGTGTCGTCGACGCTGAGCGTGGTCTGCGTCACGACGGCCAGGCGATCGGGGTTCTGCACCGGCACGTGGGCCACATCGGCAACGGCCTCGACCAGGTAGATGCCGTCGAACAGTTGGCCCATCGTGCCTTCGACCTCGGGGTGGCCCTTGTGGCCGATCATCAGGAACTCGTAGCCTTCCTTGTGCAGCTTGGCGACCTCGACATGCACCTTGGTCACCAGAGGGCAAGTGGCGTCGAAGATCGAGAAGCCACGCTCAGTGGCCTCACGGCGCACGGCCTGGCTGACACCATGGGCACTGAAGACCAGCGTTGCCCCGGGCGGCACTTCTGCCAGCTCCTCGATGAAGATAGCTCCCTTGGCCTTCAAGTCGTTGACGACGTAGGTGTTGTGCACGATCTCGTGGCGGACGTAAATCGGAGCGCCGAATTTGATCAGCGCACGCTCGACGATCTCGATGGCGCGATCGACGCCGGCGCAGAACCCGCGCGGCTCGGCGAGAACGACTTCCTCGAGCGGCATCAGAGCACCCCGATCACGTGCACATCCAGACGCACCGGTTGGCCTGCCAGCGGGTGGTTGAAGTCGAACAACAACCAGTCGCTGCCCACCTCGTGCACGACACCGGCATACGCGCCCTGGCCGTGCGGCGCGGGGAACTGGACCACGTCGCCCACGCCATAGGACGCGTCGGGGTCGCCCAGCTCTTGCAACAGCGACAGCTTCACGCGCTGCAGCATCTCGGGATTGCGCGCACCGAAGGCTTCGCCGGCCCCAAGCTCGAAACTCTGCCTCGCCCCCTCGGGCAGGCCGATCAGTCGTGCTTCCATGGCTGGTGCAAGCTCGCCGGTACCCAGCGACAGCGTGGCCGGCGGGCCGGCAAAGGTATCGATCACGGCAGCGCCGTCAGGGCCAGCAAGGCGGTAGTGCAGGGTCAGGAAGGATCCCGGTTGAATCGCGGTCACGATGGCCTGGGGCGAGCGATAGACTGGCTGCGATTTTACGGGCCGCCCTTGAAACCCCGTCTGAACTCCTTGCAGCACCTGCCCGTCGATGCCCGCCCGCGCGAGAAGTTGCTCGCCCGCGGGCCTGCGGCACTTGCCGATGCCGAATTGCTGGCGCTGCTGCTGCGCACGGGCCTGCCCGGACTGGGCGTGCTGCAACTGGCGCAATCTCTGCTCGACCGCTTCGGCGGCCTGGCCGGGTTGCTGCATGCAGAAGCGGCTGCGCTGAAGACCGTCAAGGGCCTCGGGCCGGCCAAGCGCGCCGAAGTCGCTGCCGTGCTCGAGATTGCGCGCCGCGTGCTGGCCGAGCAGCTGGCGGAGCGGCCGCTGTTCGATTCACCGCAGCGCGTCAAGGACTACCTTGCGCTGCACCTGCGCCCACTGGCCCACGAAGCCTTTGCGGTGCTGTTCCTCGACACGCAGCACCACCTGCTCGCCTTCGAGGTGATGTTTCGCGGCACGCTGGCGCACACCAGCGTGCACCCGCGCGAGATCGTCAAGCGCGCGCTGGCACTGAATGCCGCGGCCGTGGTACTGGCCCACAACCACCCAAGCGGTGTGGCCGAACCCTCGCGCGCCGACGAGTTGGTGACGCAGGCCGTGCGCGCGGCGTTGCAGCTGGTTGACGTGCGGGTGATCGATCACCTGGTGGTCGGCGCCGGCGCGGTGTTGTCGTTCGCTGAACGCGGGTTGTTGTGAAGTGAGGCCCCGCGATCTCGAACGCCTGGTGGCGCTGAAGGAGCGCATGGCGTCGGAACAGCGTGAAGCCGAGGCGCGCCGCGCTGCGCAGGCGCAAGCTGCCGCGCGCAAGCGATTCGAGGAGGACCGCTTTCGCAGCACGGTGGGGCGTGTCACGCCGCTGGCTGACAGCGAACGCGCTGTCCTGCCGCGGGTACCCGTGGCGCCAGAGCCCCGCCAGCGCCAGCAAGACGAGGCCCAGGCCCTGGCCTCTTCCTTGTCCGACGATCTTGACCTGAGCACCTTGCTCGAGACCGACGCCGAACTGAGTTATCGCCGTGACGGCATCGGACCCGACGTATTGGCGCGCCTGCGCCGCGGCCAATGGTCGATCCAGCGCCAGCTCGACCTTCACGGTCTGCGTCGTGACGAGGCGCGCGATGCGCTGGCAGGCTTCATTCGCCAAGCCGAGCGCGACGGCCTGCGCTGCGTGCGCATCGTGCATGGCAAGGGCAACGGCTCACCTGGCAGAGAACCGGTGCTGAAGGAAAAGGTCAAACGCTGGCTGGTGCAGAAGAACCAGGTCGTCGCCTTCACCCAGGCCAGTGCCGCCGACGGCGGCCACGGCGCTCTGCTGGTGTTGTTGGCAGGCCGCTGAGCCCCGGGTTCGAGTGGTCGTTTTCGGCCCCGTGCTCCGGGGGAGCGGCCGCAGAAACTGGTCGCGGCTCTGTAGTCTCCACGCATCGCTCGAGGATCCCTTGAGCGAAACAACTCGCCGGAGATGTGGATGCGCGGTTTGACGAAGACGCTCAGTGTGTCGTTGTGCGGTTTGCTCGCCGGCCTGGCCCAGGCGCAGTCGATCAGTGGCACCGACATCCGAAACGACTACTACAACGGGTCCTACAGCGCTTCATTCAGCGTCATGGCATTTTCGCCGTGGTATGCAACGGCCGACTTGGGCCTGCGGTCGCAGGACGGATTCACCGGCGTCGGTGTGCAGGGCATGACCTACGGTGAGATCGACTGGCGCAATGACGCGAGCGAGTCGATCACGCTGACTTTCACGGCCCCCACGGCCATCGGCAGCTTCGCGCTCGGACTGCTCTTCAACGGCCCGGAGTACAACGATGTCCGGGAAGTCGCCCAAATCACCATCAACGGCACCGAGACCCACTTCCTGAGCACCGGCGCCACGGAAAACGTCGCGATCTGGTCTCACGGTGGCGCGTCCACGAGCGTGAGCTATACCGGTGGCGCTGGCACACATAGCGGCCAAGGTGGCGCCATCTCGCTGTCGAACCCCTTCGGCAACATGGCGGTCAGCACGATGACGTTTGCCGCGGCCCCGGGGGTCAGCGGTGGTGGCTGCGGATCGTCGGGCGTTTGCACCAACCAATCCGACTACAACGTCGCCAGCGTGACCGCCGTGCCGGAACCACAGACCTACGCACTGATGCTGGCCGGGCTCGGCGCGATGGCGTTCGTGGCACGGCGCCGCCCGGTGGGCTGAGCAGCCGTTCAACCGACCGGCACATGCAAGCGGGGCGCCTTCGGGCGCCTCGTTGTTCTTGGGCCCGCCTCGCTGGCCGTCAGCCGCCGCGGCTGCGCATCCAGTCCGCGGTGTTGAAGAAGGCCGCACCGAGACGCTGGGCCAGTTCCGGCTCGAGGTCCATCAGATCGTAGAAACGGTCGACCTGCGCACGCACGCCGAGCTCACCGCCGACCAGCGCATAGGCCGTGGCCGGCCCGCTCACTGGGGAATGCGGGCCGCCAGCGCAACCACCGCCCGCGCCGCCGGTGACCCGGGGTAAAGCTCGAGCAGCAACTCGCGTTTTTGCACCGCCTCGCGCACGGTGGGATCAACCGGCACGTCACCCAGCAAGTCGAGCGTGACCGGCGCGCCGAGGGCCGGGCTGACATAGCGATCGATCACCTGCTGCAGCTGGGCACGGATCATGCGGCCTTCGCCGGATTTGAGGACCTGGTTGACCACCAGTTGGATTGAACGCCGGCCCTGCGTCGTTGCCAGCACCTTGATCGTGGCGTAGGCGTCGGTCATCGCCGTGGGCTCGGGCGTGGTCACCACCAGCACATCGTGGGCCAGCGAAATCGTGTACAGCACCACGTCGGAGATCCCGGCCCCGGTGTCGAGCAGCACACGATCGAACTGCGGCGTGACGGCCTCGATGGTTGCGAGCAACTGATCGCGCACCTCGGGTGTGAGGCGCGAATACTCGACCATGCCCGAGCCCGCCAGCAAGACCGAAAAGCCGCCCGCCACCGGCACGATGGCGTCTTCGAGCCGGTTCTTGCCGGTGAACACATCGTGCAGGGTGATCTTGGGGTACAGGTTGAGCACCACGTCGAGGTTGGCCAGGCCGAGGTCCGCGTCGAGCACCAGCACGCGTTCCCCGCGCTGCGCCAGCGCCGCGGCGAGATTCGACGAGACAAACGTCTTGCCCACACCGCCCTTGCCACTGGTGATGGCGGTGATGCGCGCACGCGGCGTGCGAGGGGCAGTGGTTTCACTCATGCGTGGCCATCTTTCGGGACTTCGCCGTCGTGCTCGTCGAATTGCGATGTGCTGAAGAGCAAGCCCTTCTCCTCAGCCGTGACAAAGGACACCGCCGCCGGCTCGAAAACCGCTCGGTTGCGCCCCGAGGTCTTGGCGTTGTAGAGCTGCAAGTCGGCACGCTCGAGCCACAGCCGGACG
>Ga0209254_10003199_pt1 | contig 14951 bp, 11 predicted proteins | sample FrelakmetDIP11DI_FD_187148 | JGI IMG/M metagenome (GOLD analysis project Ga0209254, IMG submission 187148) | Freshwater lake sediment microbial communities from the University of Notre Dame, USA, for methane emissions studies - DIP11 DI (SPAdes)... | ecosystem: Environmental > Aquatic >...
TTCCACTAAGGTTGGCGACTGGCGACTGGCGACTGGCGACTTCCCCCAAATGCCCATTTCAGAAACTCCGGCATAGCCCTGCCCCAGGTAGGCACATCATGTCTGCCGTCTTCATATTCATGGTATACGATATCTTTTTTGCGGTGATAACCTTTTTTGACCAATTCTTTTATGAGGTCCATGGTATCATCAATTGAATCAATGATGCCATTATTGTTCCGGTCAGCGGTTTCATCCAGTACACCTGTCTGAAAGAAAAATTTCAACCAGGGTGCATAGACTCCTTCCCTTACCTGAGCATGCATGATGCGATCCTTGTCCTCATCATACCCGTCATCGAGCGCTTTGGTCCGCCACCACAGAGAACCGCTGAATACCCCGACGTGTAAAAACTCATACGGATGATTCCATACGATATCCAGTGCCATCAATCCACCCAGGGAAAAACCGGCGAATGATTTATGTTTGAAATGATGGGTATTGGTTTCTGTTCGGATGAAAGGCAGGAGTTCGTGAAAAATAAACTTCGTGTATGCATCAGCCTTAGATCCCCTTTCTTTATAATCCAACACTTTTGCCGTGCCATACTCATGCCTCCGATCGTGCCCACAATGAATGCCCACACATAAAACCGGGTGAATCAGGTTATCCAGGTAAAGATCTTCCAGTATTGTCCTGAAATGCATTTTGGGAAGATCCTGGCCGTCGTTGATGAGCAATAGACTGACGGAAGAAGGATGTTCCATTGAAGGAGGCATGTAAAAATCTATCAGCACTTCCCTGTCAAGGTAAGCGGAATCGATTCTTTTATGCGCTACATGAAATTTATGGTGGGGGTTTACATCCGGCTCTTTTCTCATCGTCATAGCTGTCAAATATATACTAAAACTGAAAAACAGCAGCTGATCGTATGTCGGGGACGATTTTCAGTGTTTTTTTGTTATTCTGCCCGGTAAAAAATATATTTGGTTACGGACGGGCCGGAAACCTGCAGGGTGCTTCAAAATCAGAAACACCGGGTGGAGGCCTTCAGATCAGTAGTAACAGCTTTTCTCATTCAATGACAAAATAACGGACATGAAAAAAATCGGCATTCTCTTCGGGAAAGAAAGATCATTCCCCAATGCATTTGTAGAAAGGATCAACAGCAAACAGGTTGCCGGAATAATGGCAGAGCCGGTTAGGATTGACAAAGTTGCCCAGGGTGAGGATTCAGGTTATGCGGTAATTGTTGACCGTATATCCCAGGATGTACCTTTTTACAGGGCATTCCTGAAAAATGCAGCGATCAGCGGAACGGCTGTCATCAATAATCCGTTCTGGTGGAGCGCAGATGAAAAATTCTTCAACAATGCCCTTGCCACTAAGATCGATGTGCCGGTGCCCAAGACTGTGATTTTGCCATCCCGCGACCTTCCGGATGATACTTCAGATGAGTCATTCAGCAATCTCGCCTACCCGCTCGACTGGAAAGGTATTTTTGATTATGTAGGTTTCCCGGCATATATGAAACCCTTTGCCGGCGGTGGATGGAAGAATGTATACAAACTTGAATCCATGGAAGATTTCTTTGAAAAACATGCAGAGACCAGCCAGCTGGTGATGATGCTGCAGGAAGAGATCATCTTTGAAGAATATTACCGTTGCTATTGTATCGGCAGGAAACATGTACGCATCATGCCATACGAACCGCGCAACCCGCATCATCTCCGTTATGTTGCCGATTTCAAAGCCTCTCCTGAAAAACTGGCCGAAATGGAAAAACTCGTTCTCCGTATCAATGAATACCTTGGATATGATTTCAACACAGTTGAATTGGCCCTTCGTAACGGTGTACCATACGCGATAGATTTTTGCAACCCTGCACCTGATGCCGAAGTTAAAAGTGTTGGTGCAGAAAATTTTGAATGGGTGGTGGAAACGATGTCCAATTATGCCATCGAAAGGGCGCTTGAACAAAAACCTGGCATGGACAACCTAAGCTGGGGAGAATATATCAGGCGCAGTGCGAATGGTATAAAATTATTTTAGAATACAGGCCACAGAGATAAAATGGAGAACACCGGAGCACTCATATTAAATGGCTGTTCCTCTGTGGCTCTCCATTAAAACTCAGTGGCCCTCTGTGGGCAAATTTTACTTTTTTTTAAAAAATAACTACAGAACTTGAAATTCAAAATATCAACAAATTAAGATGGCAAATATCAGTTATAAACATTTCACCCTTGGCGTTGAAGAAGAGTATATGGTCATTGACCCCCAGACCAGAGAGTTGAAGAGCCACGAACAAAAGATTGTCACTGAAGGCCAGAAATTAATTAGGGATAAGGTCAAGGCAGAAATGCACCAGGCTGTGGTGGAAGTTGGAACCGATATCTGCCAGGATATTGATGAAGCTTACAAAGATGTGTATACCCTCCGGCAAACAATTTCCAATGTTGCCGGAGAACTGGGTTTCTGGATGGGTGCATCCGGGACGCACCCTTTCAGCCATTGGGAAAGCCAGCTGATAACAGATCATGCACGATACAAGGAAATTGTAAATGAAATGCAGGAAGCTGCCCGCAGCAACCTGATCTTTGGCCTGCATGTACACGTTGGTATGCCGTCGAAAGAAATGGCGGTGCATATTGCCAATTCGGCCAGGTATTTCCTGCCGCACGTTTTTGCGTTGAGTACCAATTCACCATTTTGGGAAGGCAGGCTGACAGGGTTTAAATCGTTCCGGACTAAAGTGTTCGACAAATTCCCGCGTACAGGCATACCCGATTATTTTGATTCATACAGTGCTTATGAGAATTATGTAAACATACTTATCAAGACCAATTGCATTGATAATGCCAAGAAGATCTGGTGGGACCTCCGGGTACATCCATTCTTTGGCACCGTGGAGTTCAGGATATGTGATGTCCCTATGACTGTTGATGAGACAATTGGCATTGCCGCCTTGTTCCAGTGTATTTGTGCTAAGCTCTATAAGCTGCGCGCGCAGAACCTTAATTTCATTATATACCCAAGGGTGCTGGTAAACGAAAACAAATGGCGTGCATCCCGGTATGGCATTGACGGGCAAATGATTGATTTCGGGAAGGAAGAAGAATCCAATACCAGGGTGCTGATCTATGAACTGCTGGATTTTGTGGATGATGTTGTTGACGACCTCGGCTGCAGGCATGCTTTAGGTAATATCCAGAAAATACTGGATAAAGGCACCGGGGCCGACAGACAATTGAAAGTTTTTGAAGGAACCAAGAACCTCGTGAGTGTGGCAGACTATATCCATGATTCATTCCTGGCACCGCTGTAAAAATTATTTTACGCAATCAGGAGCAATGGTACGTTCCGGTGCCCTTGACATGCCTATAATTAAAGTAAATCAGGATATTTAGGATGACATTCGAGGAAACAAACCCTCAGATGAGACTCTTTTATAGTCCCATTGTACTGGTTTTTATCCTAATGTGTTTGCATAAAATATTCAGGGTACATATTTTTATGTAACAAATTGCGTTAATAAGTACGTCAGTGTTAACCCATTACCGCAAAAACCATAAATTTGCGCCATCTTTTATGCCCGAAAACAAACGAATACAGGTAGCCATCCTTGACCTTTATGAAGGTGTTGCAAACCAGGGTATGCGCTGTATCCGGGAAATCCTCAACCAGTACGCCGATTCCAATAACCTTGACATTCATTGGGATGAGTTTGATGTACGCCTAAAAAATGAGGTCCCGGGTATGGAATATGACATTTATATTTCAACCGGCGGGCCGGGTAGCCCACTTGAAAGTGAAGGAAGTGAATGGGAACATCAGTATTTCCAATGGCTCCATCACGTGGAAAACTGGAATAATGATACTGCCAATCAACAAAAAAAACACGTCTTTTTTATCTGCCATTCGTTCCAGCTGGCATGCAGGCATTATAAAGTAGCACATGTTACCAAAAGAAAATCAACCGCCTTTGGCGTTTTCCCTATACATATGTTGTATGAGGGGAAAGATGAAAATGTTTTTGCCGGGCTAAACGATCCATTTTATGGTGTGGACAGCAGAGACTACCAGGTCATCCAGCCTTTTCATAACAAACTCAGACAGATGGGCGGCAGGATACTGTGTATCGAAAAAGACAGGCCCCATGTACCGCTGGAAAGGGCTATTATGGCCATACGTTTTTCTGATTTTATGATCGGCACACAGTTCCATCCGGAAGCTGATGCCATTGGTATGAGTATGTACCTGCAGACTGAAGAAAAGAAAAAAACGGTGATCGAAAGCCATGGTTTTGATAAATGGGAATCAATGATCAAACACCTGAACGATCCTGATAAAATACTCTGGACATATTCACATATCCTGCCTAATTTTCTCAATGAAGCGGTTGAGCACCTTCAATTGGTTGACAGCTGGTAAACAAACACCAACCGGTTTTCAGCTTATTATTTGTGCAGATTTATCTTCTCATTCCAATCAAAAAGTTTCCGTATTTTCAGTGACAATCTAGTCACATGGTTCCCTTGATCAGGAAAAAATTTAATGCCGCTTTTACACAGGAAGTATATACTCAATTCTTAGAAGACCTAAACAGTAAGCATCCTGGTGCCATTGAATTCCGCATAGCAGAAACACCTGTTTTCATTCCAAAAGATTTTGGTCAGAAAGTCTTTGACACCTGTGAGCATATAATTGATATGATCCTGGAACCGGGATTTAAAGAACTGACCAACCGTGCCATTCCACCTGGAGAACATGTTTCCAATGAAAACAACCACAGTCATTTTCTGGCTTTTGATTTTGGCATATGTGAAAACAGCGACGGCAGTTATGAACCCCAGTTGATAGAAATGCAGGGCTTCCCTACCCTCTTTGGCTTCCAGGTATATTATCCTGAAGTAGTGGAAAGGCATTTTAATATCCCGGAAAATTATTCGCACTATTTTAATGGGTTGAATAAAGAAACGTATATCGCCGCCTTAAAAGAAGTGATCATTGGTGACCATCAGCCGGAAAATGTGATCCTGCTGGAAATAAAACCCCATGAACAAAAAACGCGCATCGACTTCTATTGCACAAAGGATTATCTCGGCATTCAACCCGTTTGCCTGACAGAACTCATCCAGGAAGGCAGGCAGCTTTTTTATATGAAGGATGGTCGCAAAGTGCATATCAAGCGCGTGTATAACCGCATCATATTCGACGACCTGCATGCCCAGAAGGACAAACTGGGCAAGGTACCTGATATCACTTCCGACCTCGATGTGGAATGGATACCCCATCCAAACTGGTTTTACCGGATCAGTAAATTCACTCTGCCTTTTATCCGCCATCCTTATGTACCGCAGACATTTTTCCTGGATGAAGTGAAACAAATTCCCACTGACCTGGAGAACTATGTTTTAAAACCATTGTTTTCTTTCGCAGGACAGGGTGTAGTCATTGACGTTAGTAAATCTGATATTGATGGTATAAAAGATCCGGAAAACTGGATCCTGCAAAGAAAAGTAAAGTATGCCGACATTATTGTCACTCCGGATATTCCGGCTAAAGCAGAGATTCGGATGATGTATATCTGGAAAGATGGTGCCACCCGGCCATTACTGGCCACAAACCTGGCGAGGCTGAGTAAGGGTAAAATGATCGGGGTCAGGTATAATAAGGATAAAGAATGGGTTGGGGCAAGTGTGGGATATTTTGAAAAATAAATTCTACCGCAAAGAATACTAGAACGCCAGGATAAAATGCAGAAAATTTTTTTCCAATTTCCTTAAATATAAAACCAATATTTATGCCACATATTGATGAAATCCCAGTAAAAGAACTTGTACCCGGTATTCATGGCCAATACGTTCACGGTGACAAAGCCAGTCTGGGCTGGGTAACGCTAAAAGCAGGAACTATAATGCCCATGCACCACCATCCACACGAACAGATCACTTGTATTCTGGATGGCGAAATGGAAATGGAAATTGGCGGTGTACAAATGCTAATGACACCTGGGATGATACAGGTTATTCCTTCCAAAACACCTCATTCTGCTAAGGTCATAAAAGACAGTATTGTTATTGATGTATTCAGTCCGGTGAGGGAAGAATACAAATAAGTCCATTTTAGATTAACCGCAAAGAAACAAAGAACGCAAAAGATACTTTATAAAACGCTGTGCGAATTTATTTTTTCGTTCTTTGTTTCTTTGCGGTTTGATGGCTGTTGACTACCAACTCCTATTCCTCTCCAGTATTCTTCAAAGCACCTAATACACTATACGCATTGGCTGTTACTATTTTCTTACCTGTTAATGATTCCTTACCATTTAATATTTCTACCATCCCCTTATCTTTTCCGGCTGTGGTAACATCAATCATACGGAAAATACCGGATCCGGATTCAACAAAAACATATTCCTTGTTTTCAAACCGGACAATAGAGCCTTCAGGTAAAACAGATACCATGGCTTCTTTTACCTGTATCCGGGCATTCAGGAACATACCCGGTAAGAGTTGCTTTGGATGTGATAAGAAATGGCAATGGGCAATGGCGGTTCGGTTTTCATCTACATTACGGTTCACCAGGATCACTTCACCCTCGTATTCTTTTTCCGGCTCGTCAACAAATGAAATTTTTACGCGTTGGCCAATATTTACTTTGCTGAGATCTTTTTCAAATATGGATAATGCAGCATGTATATCATCCGGATTGATCAGTTCAAACAATACATCCGTTGGCTGTACGAATTTTCCCGTGTTCACATTCACTTTTGACACATATCCGTTGATGGGCGAATACAGCGCCACTTGCCTGGAAATTTTTTCCTCAGTTAGGCGCTCAGGTGAAATATTTATAAGCCGGAGTTTTTCACTATACCCCTTCAGCATGATCTTCTGACTGGTAAAATCTGCTGTTACCTGCTGGAGTGTTTTATCTGAATTCACTTTATCAGCATTCAACTCTTTTTGCCTGCTATACTCTTTTTCAAGGTATTCAAGCTTTGCTTTAGTAACCAGGTAGTCCTGCTGCAATTGTACCAGCGACTGATCCTCCATAAGTGCAATCACCTCTCCTTTCGTCACATGCATGCCCGGTAATAGCTTGGTATATTTCAGGTATCCGCCAAGTGGGAAACTCACAGATACCATATTTTGAGGGGGTACATCCACAACACCATTGACCGTTACCGTTGTGTTTAATTTTTGTGTGATGAGTTCGCCTGTTATGATCTGTCCCTTTTTAATCTGTTCTGCTGTCAGGGTAATTTCATTTTTGATCACAGCTACCTTTTCTTCATTTACCGCTTTTTTGTCGGCCGAAGTACATGCCAGAAATGGCATTGCAATGATTAAATAGTGTATGAATGTAGTGCGCATATTTTTTATTTTCCGGTTAGATAAATGAGTTCTGCTTTTGTTTTCCGTAAGGCCTGCAATGCATCGAGGTATGACAATTTGATCTGGACGGCCTGGTTCATCAACATGGTCCATTCCATATAGGAAAGGTCACCTGCCTGAAAACTTTTTGCTGCATTCCTGATAATCTGATCCGCATGCAAAAGTCCGGTTTCAGTATAATATTTTACCGTCTCCATGTTTTTCAGGTATTCTTCCTGCCAAATATTGAATTGCCCTGAAACCTGCCTGTATGCATTTTCTTTTTCGATGCTGTTTACTTCAGAACTGATCTGCGCCGCTTTGATTCTGCTTTTTGTGGCGCTGTTAAAAAGCGGGAGTCCCATACTGAATTGATAGATATTAAACCGGTCTCCGGAACCGAAATATTTCTGGTTCACACCGTCTTCTGTCTGATACCCTATGATCGATAAATTACTGTACCCCAAACTAAATTCCGGGCTCATCCTTGATCTGTCGATCTCTTTCTGCGCCTGTATCAGCCTGTTTTGCCCATTCCAGTATTGAACCATCGGATGGCCTGTGATAATTGAAGTGTCTGTCAAAAGTATTTCTGTTTCCGGGTTTAATGCTTCCACCGGAATCCAGCGCAGATCACTATTTAACAGCATTCCCAGGCGATGCTGATGAACAAGAAAGTCTGCGTGTAATTGTTTTCGCTGCAGTTTCAATTGTTGCACCAGAGATTCTGCAGTTGTTTTTTCAAGTACGCCTGTTTCCCCGGTTTTCAGCCGAAGCTCCGCACCGGATGCAAATCGGCTATATACTGAATCTAAAAATTGCAACAGGGAATCCCTTTCCATCAATCCCTGCATCATAAAATAACTCAACCTGATTTCTCTCGCGAGTTCTTTTTCTTTTAATGCCAGAGAAGCCGTATTGGCTTCGATATTCGCCCTGTAAAAATCCTTCTGCCTGCGATACACTTGCGGCATTTGAAAACCCTGGTTGACAAAGAAACGGGTATCCTGGTTGGCACTGTTGATATTTCCATATTCAAGGCCCAACTGCGTCCGGGGAAGTTCAAATGTTTTTTGTGACATCGTTTCCCAGTACTGGTTATTTTTTCGGTTAGCCTGTACTGATAAATTCTGCCTGCCAGCCATCTGCAACAGTGAGTCGAGCGAAATTTTATTTCCTTGAACGGGTTGCGCCTCCGCCTGGAACGATCCCAGTAACACAAGGATAATGATTGCCGCAGGTTTTATTTTTCGCTGTTGTCTTTTTTCAAACCACATATACAATACCGGCAGTAAAACCAATGTAAGGAATGTAGCGGTTACCAACCCGCCGATCACTACTGTTGCGAGTGGCCTTTGTACCTCAGCTCCGGCGCCCTGGCTTAAAGCCATTGGAAGAAAACCGAGTGATGCCACTGCTGCCGTCATCAGAACGGGCCTCAGCCTGGTTTCTGTTCCCTTAAGGATAATATGTTTGATATCCATATTACTGTCGTGTTTCAGCCGGTTAAATTCAGTGATCAAAACGATACCATTCAACACCGCCACACCAAAGAGCGCAATAAAACCCACACCTGCAGAAATACTAAAAGGCATGTCACGCATCCAAAGCAGGAGTATCCCGCCGATGGCTGAAAGCGGAATCGCGGAAAAGATCAGCAGTCCATATTTAATGGAACCGAAGGCAAAATATAACATGAGTAAAATGAGTAATAATGCGAGCGGTACGGCAATCATCAACCGTTGTTTCGCTTCAACCAGATTTTCAAACTGTCCTCCATAATGTATATAATAACCGGTTGGGAGTTTCAATTGCTTGTCAACTTTTTGCTGCAGTTCCTGAACAATGCTTTGTACATCCCGACCACGGGTATTGAAGCCAACAATGATCCTTCTTTTTGCATCTTCCCGCTGGATCTGGTTAGGCCCTTCTTCCACTTTTACTTCAGCAACCTGGTACAGTGGCAATTGCTTTCCATTTGGTGCAGGTATCAGCAATTGTTGTACATCCGTGAGATCACTGCGCGAATGCTCACCCATTCTCACTACCAGGTCGAAACGACGTTCATCTTCATAAATCTTTCCGGTTACATCACCTGCAAAAGATGCCCTTACGATCCTGTTGACATCATTTATGGATAATCCATACATGGCCATTACATCGCGCTTATAGCGTATAACAATTTGCGGAAGGCCGGTAACAGATTCCACAAAAATATCTTTAGCGCCATCAACCGAACGCACCAGCGCTGCAAGTTGATTAGCCTGATTTGCAAGTGAATCGAGGTTCTCACCAAAAATCTTACAAACAACGTCCTGCCGGGCACCTGCAATCAGTTCATTGAAACGCATCTGGACAGGGTATTGAAATCCTGCTGTCATACCCGGTATTTCCTGCAAAGCCTTACTCATTTTTTCTGCCAGTTCATCATAGGATTTTGCGGAGGTCCAGTATTTTTTTTCTTTCAGGCTAACAATTATATCCGTCATTTCCATCGGCATCGGATCAGTCGGGATTTCACTGGCGCCAATCCGGGTGACTATTTTTTCTACTTCAGGAAATTGCTGTAGTATGGCTGAAGCCTGTCCCGAAACTTTAATGGATTGTGTTAGTGAACTTCCGGTAAGTATGCGACTGTCTATGGCGAAATCACCTTCTTCCAGTTCCGGAATGAATTCACCACCAAGCCTGCTGGCGATGAAAATGGAGAAAACAAATAGAGCTATGGATATGGCGAGGATTGATTTTGGAAAGGCGAGGACTTTTTCGAGGGTTTGCTGATATATCTTCTGAATGTAATTCATTATCTTATCAGAAATATTTTCGGTGTGTTTGACTTTCTTCGACATCACCAGTGACGTGATCATTGGAACATAAGTCAGCGACAATATAAATGCACCTACCAACGCAAAAGCAACCGTTTGGGCCATGGGACGGAACATCTTTCCTTCAATTCCAACAAGGCTCAAAATCGGCAGGTATACAATCAAAATTATGATCTGGCCGAATACTGCGGCATTCATCATCCGGCTCGCGGATTGCTCTACGGCATCATCCATCTGTGCTTGTCGCAGCCGGATTTCACCATGATGATGTTTGCTATGATAAAGTCTGAACATCACTGCCTCTACAATGATAACCGCACCATCAACAATGAGTCCGAAGTCGAGCGCACCAAGGCTCATCAGGTTTCCTGATACCCCAAATGCGTTCATCATCCCAATGGCAAATAGCATGGCCAATGGTATGACGGATGCAACAATCAATCCAGCACGAAGGTTACCCAGAAAAAATACCAGCACAAAAATGACGATTAAAGCACCTTCCATCAGGTTAGTCTTGACGGTACCGATGGCCCGGTTCACCATTTTGGTACGATCCAGAAAGGACTCAACAACGATTCCCTCCGGGAGTGTTTTCTGAATTTTATCCATTCGTTCTTTGATGCGTGTGATTACCTGCGAAGCGTTTTCACCTTTAAGCATCAGGACCACAGCACCGGAGACTTCCCCTTTGTCTTTATATGTCATTGCGCCGTATCTAACGGCATGGCCTATACGCACCTCTGCCACGTCCCGGATAAATACCGGCATGCCGCCATCATTCACCTTCACGGGAATTTTACCTATATCCTCAATACTGGATGCAAGGCCTTCGGTTCTGATGAATAAAAGTGAGGGGCCTTTTTCAATATAGGCACCGCCGGAATTTTGATTATTTTTTTCGAGCGCATCAAAAATATCGCGGATGGTGAGCCCCATACTTTTTAGCCTGTCTGGCCTTACGGCTACTTCATATTGCTTCAGCATACCGCCGAAACTGCTGACATCGGCCACCCCTTTGGTTCCCAGAAGTTGACGGCGTATGATCCAGTCCTGAATCGTTCTCAACTCTTCTAATGAATATTTCTGTTCATATCCTTTTGCAGGCCGAACAACATATTGATAAATTTCACCCAAACCGGTCGTTACAGGTGCCAATTCCGGAACACCGGCTTCCCGGGGGATCTCATCCTTTACACGGGACAACCTTTCATTCACTTGCTGCCGGGCCCAGTAAACATCAGTTTCATCATCAAATACAATAGTTACTACAGAAAGCCCGAATCGTGAAATGGACCTAATCTCGGTTATGCCCGAGATATTTGAACAGGCCTGTTCAATAGGGAAGGTTATCAGGCGCTCTACTTCCGGTGATGCCAGAGTAGGCGTTACCGTTATAACCTGTACCTGGTTGCTGGTTATATCAGGTAATGCATCGATGGGTAATTTAAAGAGTTCTATAACACCCCAGATGATCCAGCCAAGTATAAATAAACCTACGATCAGCTTGTTCCGGATGGAAAAGCGAATAATGGAATTGAGCATAATTAAATCTGCTGATTAAAAATTACAAACACGGAAAATTGCCCATATGAAAATAAAATCAGGCAATGGCCTTGGGGGGCTGAAAAATGGCAGAATGATTATACTGAGGTAAAAAATCGGTATAAACTGAGCGGTAAACTACTGCTGAAGTTAATGCTGGATATGATAAAGTGAGTTCTTCAATGGGTGAATGAAAAACAAAATTTACACAACAATTTGTTTGATGGAGGGGAAGTGTATTATGGTTTTGGGGATCCGTGCTTTCATGCCTCGGATCGAAATAATGCAGTTGAATGAACTGAGCGAAGTCAAGGATGGACCCATCCTGCCGGTGTTCCTGGTAATGCTCAAAAAGATTCCGAAACTTCATCAGTTCGTTAAGGAATTGTCCCGAACTTACGATTTGTAGGGATAATATGATGATGAATATCTTTCGCAATGTGCTAAGATAATCCAAAAAGAGCAGGATTTATCTGATTTTTAGGATTGGCAGGATGAATTGAGGAGGATTAGGCGAATTTCTAACTTTCCAAAAGTATCCCTACTTTCCAAAAGTACCCCCACTTTCCAAAAGTACCCCCACTTTCCAAAAGTACCCCCACTTTCCAAAAGTACCCCCACTTTCCAAAAGTCCAGGTACTTTCCAAAACCTCCCCAGGTTTCCAGAAAACTCTCGGGGTCACCCAAAAGCCATTTTCTATCCATATATACCTTGCATTCTACATTTTAAGTACAAAATGACTAATAAATAGTGAACCTGAAACCCAGAAATACCCTTCTTCCCTGGTTGGGGCCAAACACATAGGTTGGATCAAAACTTAAAGCATAGGGATTTTCAGCAGTTTGTAAAATTTTCCCGTTGGCATCATATTCAACTTGTGTGTCAAAAGGATCATGTGCACGGGCAATGATGAATGGATTTCCCTTGTTTGGTGTCCAATTCAGGAGATTCTTAACACCGCCATACAGTTCCATTTTTTTACCAATCTTTTTTGTGACCTGGATATTCTGGATACTCCAAACCGGAGAATAGGGTCTGCGGGGGTCTAGTGAACCAAGTAAGGGAAGCCTCATGGGTCCATAAATATTCCCTGTGTAGTCAATATTTAAACCCTGTTCAGGAAAACGATAACTAAAAGACCAGACTCCACTCCAGGATTCTGTTAATACCGGACGGAAAGTTTCTTCTTTGCCGTCAGCAGTTTCCCTGATTTGCCGGATATCCTGCAATGTGAAACCTAATTGCGACCTAAAACGATTCTTAATGTTCCATTCGGCAGAGAAACTGACGCCTTTGGAAACGGCATGCCCGTTCAGGTTTTTGTAAATTATCTCATCAGGATTTGTATCATAATCAGGTAGTATCTGGTTGGTAAATAATGTATACCAGGCACTGCCATCAAGTACCATAAAACCGTTTGAAAAGGGAATTCGGTAATTATAGTTCAGGTTTACATTATAGCTTCTCTCCGGTTCTAATTCTTCTGCAATAACAACTTTACGTGCTCCGGTAAGCGCAGCATGTTCTTCCGTAAAAAGATTTACAACCCGGAATCCTGTACCAGCATTCAGCCTGAATACCCCTTCCCTGCCGGTTTTCCATTTCCAGGCCATTCGGGGGGTTACAATATTTCCATGAATGGGATGATAATCATAACGAAGTCCTGCTAATATGGTATGTCGACCTGAAAAACGAATTTCATCCTGTACAAAAATGCCCGGCAAAAGAGTCCTGGAAGGCTTGTTTCCGCCATGTAATGGATCTAAAGTAGCAGGCGAATTATCGTCATATGCATTATAGCGTAATGCAAGACCGGTTAGTAAATCATGATTCCCCTTAGATTTATGCCAGGTCATTTGCCCAAATCCTATATGCTGAATACCGAGATAGGGTGTCTTGCCATACCAGGAGTCCTGGTGATGATAATTATATGAGCCGGAGAAAAGTATCTTTTCGCGTACGGGTAGCTGATAGTTTCCAATCAGTTCAAGCCTGTTGGTATAAATACTTTCGCCGTAAACCTGATCCGATCCACGGTATGTTTTATTCCAGTTCATTTCACCACCCCATCGATCCTCATAGAAATAGCGGGCTGCCATATTGGCCTGTCGGTTATCCTTTCTGATCCAGCTCCATTTATTGAAAAGGGAAATTCTTTGCTGTAGTGCCATATCGGTAAAGCCATCATTATTTTTATCGATTGGATGCTGATAGGAAAAGAAATTCATCCCCAGAATGGCATTCGCTTTTTTCCCTGCCTGCCATTTCACGCCGGCATCAACAAGGTTCTCAAACCAGCTGGTTGACATTAAATCAACCGTCAGCAGCGGTGCTTTCTGCGGGTCCTTTGTAATGATATTGATGAGTCCGCCAACTGCTTCGGAGCCATAAAGCCCGGATGCAGGACCTTTTACGATTTCAATTCTTTCAATTAGCTGATTGGGTATGCCAAACAAACCATATACCGAAGAAAGGCTGCTCACAATCGGCATACCATCGATCGTTACCATAGTGTACGGCCCCTCCAGTCCGTTGATATGGATATCCCCTGTATTACAGATATTACAATTCAATTGGGGTCTTACCCCATTGACACCCTGCATTGCTTCAAATACACTAGGCACCGGATTAAGCCGTAGAAATTGAGTTGTATAAACTTCCACTGCCACTGGACTTTCCAAACGCCTTACAGGCCTCAAAGTTCCTGATACTACAATATCAGACAACAAACCAGAAAATAAGGAATCCTGCTTTTTGACATATGCAGAATCAGCTACCTGTGCAAAAACAGGAAACAAACAAAGCAACATCAAAAACCCCAAAAAGAATTCTTTTTTCACTATTTTTTAGACTTGTCTAAATTTTAATTAAGACAAATATAAAATATAATTTCCGGAATATGAAACTAATTGACGCTTTTTACCGTAAAGATTCAAAGACGCAGATTTGAGTAAAATGGGAAGAAATGTTGATAGGGATTAGAGAACTCTGGGACGTTGATCAGACACTTGGGGATGTCTTTGTCTATTTAAAAAGTCTGAAACTATTAAAAATCAGTTACTTTTTGATGAAAGGATACTTTTGGAGAGTGAGGGTACTTTTGGAAAGTAGGGAGACTTTTGGAGAGTGGGGGTACTTTTGGAAAGTGAGTAGACTTCTGGAAAGTGGGGGTACTTTTGGAAAGAAGGGAGACTTTTGGAGAGTGGGGGTACTTTTGGAAAG
>Ga0209254_10003200_pt1 | contig 14950 bp, 18 predicted proteins | sample FrelakmetDIP11DI_FD_187148 | JGI IMG/M metagenome (GOLD analysis project Ga0209254, IMG submission 187148) | Freshwater lake sediment microbial communities from the University of Notre Dame, USA, for methane emissions studies - DIP11 DI (SPAdes)... | ecosystem: Environmental > Aquatic >...
GTTTGTTTCCTAACGAAACGAGAAGGCTGGCCCCTATCATTCACTGTCCCTCAGATCAAGCCTTGGCAGCTAAAAGTACTAACCCGGCAATGAAATACTTTAATATTGTCATTGTCCGGCTTGACAGGCAGGCATACGCTTCCGCTAAAGTTTCTTGATTCTTTCGATGATTTCCGTCGTAGAAATGCCCTTTATATACGGAAGGCTATATGTCTCTTTCGCGATGTCGGAGCCGACGATGTCCGCCTTTTTCCAGTCCCCGCCTTTGACGAGGATATCCGGTTGCAGGAGTTTGATTAATGCATAGGGAGTTTCTTCATCGAACAGGGTCACGTAATCGACCATTTCGAGAGAAGAGAGGACCTCTGCCCTCTGGTCCTGCGGATTGACCGGGCGGCCGGGCTTTATGGCGGACACCGATTTGTCAGAGTTTAATCCAATGATGAGGAGATCGCCGAGCGCTTTTGCTTCCTTAAGATACCGTATGTGTCCCGCATGGATGATATCGAAACAGCCGTTGGTAAAGACAAGCCTTTTACCTTCAGTCTTCAGTCTTTCGACGTGCTGTTTTAGCTCATTCCAATTGACTGTTTTACCCACCGTCGAACTCTTTTTCCCCTATTTCTCTCACCGCACCCATTACGGAAACTGCTTGCCTGTAATCAATCTCAGGACATCGTTATACATCACAAAGACCATCAACGTGAGGAGAAAGGCAAGCCCAATCTTCTGGCTTACAGAAATGACCTTCTCGCTGAGCGGCTTCCTCCGTATCGCCTCAATGGTTAAGAATACAATATGTCCTCCGTCGAGCACCGGAATCGGAAGCAGGTTAAGCACCCCGAGGTTGATATTGATGAGCGCCATGAAGATGAAAAAATTCAGGAACCCCTTCGATGCCTGCTCGCCTGCCATCTGTACGATGAGGATCGGCCCCCCGATGGTATCAGCGGGAATCACCCTCTGTGCGAGCTTAACAAGGGACACTATGGTTAAAACCGATATGTCCCACGTCCTTGCAATGCTGTCGGTAAATGCATTGAAAACATTCTTCTGCCGGACGAACGTATTCCCTGACGGCTTTATGCCGATCAGCCCGACCTCTTTTGCTTCTCCGAAGATATCCTGCACCTTTTTTCGTTCGGGAGTGATCGATATCCGGACGGTCTGGCCGTCTCTCTGCAGGGTGAGTTCAAGAGGTTTGCCCGGGTTCTGATGGATAATCTCCGTCATCTCATCCCATTGATCGATATGAACTCCGTTAATCTCCATAATCCTGTCCTGTTTCATCAGTCCTGCCCTCGCCGCCGGCATATCGGGCATTATATCGCCGATCTCGGGGACTAATACGGGAAGGCCGTACACGAAACTGAAGAAAAAAATGATAATTGCAAACAGAATATTAAAAAGAGGCCCGGAAAAAACAATAAGGAACCGTTTCCAGACCGGCTGAAAATTATACGCAAACGGTTTTTCCTCTTCCTTCAGCTCATCCTCCTCCGTTTCGCCGAGCATCTTCACATACCCGCCGAGCGGAATCGCTGAGATGAGGTATTCGGTATCACCGTATTTTTTGCCGATGAGTTTCGGTCCAAAACCGAGTGAGAATTTCAGGACCCTGACGCCCATGAGTTTCGCGAACAGAAAATGCCCGAGTTCATGGACGAAGATGATGATGCCCAGCAGGATGATTGCCGATAGAAACGTCATTCTTAAGTCTCCCGTTTTTTAAGATTTTTTGAATTTTTCAGTGAATATATAATTCCTTTTGCTTTTTCCCGCGCCCACCGGTCCGCCTCCAGAACGGCGTTGAGGTTTTTGTCGGTTCTCACCGTATGACGGTCCATCGTTTTTCTTATGACAACGGGTATCTCCGTAAATGGTATTTCCCTGTTGAGAAACGCTTCCACCGCAACCTCATTTGCCGCATTCAGCACAGACGGCATTGTCCCTCCGGCCTCCAATGCCTTATAGGCGTAAGACAGGCACGGAAAGCACCGGTGCTGCGGCTTCTTAAACGTAAGAGAACCGACCTCGTGGAGCGAAAGTCCGCTGACGACATCCCTGAACCTTTCGGGGTAGGTGAGAGCGTAAGAGATCGGGCCTTTCATGTCAGGCATCGACATCTGTGCGATACAACTCCTGTCGTTGAACTCGACAATGGAATGCACGATGCTCTGGGGATGAACGATCACATCGATCCCCTGAGGCGGAAGCCCAAAAAGATGGTGGGCTTCGATAACCTCAAATCCCTTGTTCATAAGGGTTGCTGAGTCTATAGTTATTTTCTTCCCCATCTTCCAGCTCGGATGCCTCAGCGCATCCTCGGGTGTGATATCTTTTAATTCACCTTTCTGTCGGCCTGCAAACGGCCCGCCCGAGGCTGTCAGTATGATCCGCCGCACATCAGACCTCCTGTGCCCCTCGATGCACTGGAATACCGCGCTGTGTTCGCTGTCAACAGGGAGAATTTTCGAGCCGTACTTTTTTGCCTCCTGCATGACAATCCTTCCCGCCATCACAAGGGTCTCTTTATTTGCAAGTCCAATAGTTTTTCCCGCTCGTATCGCCGCCAATGTCGGCATTAACCCTGCAGCCCCGACAATCGCCGAGAGGACAAAGTCCGAACGTTTATACGCCGCAGCCTCAGTAACGCCGTCCTGGCCGGAGAGAATGGCAAGGGAGGAAGCACGTTTCTTCCCTATTCTCTTCTGCAGTTCTCCGGCAGCGGACTCGTCTGCAACAGCGACAATCTCCGGTAAAAATAAATGTATCTGTTTTTCGAGCAGGGCTATATTTTTCCCGGCAGTGAGGACAGTAACACGGAAGGCGTCCCTGTGGCGCCCGATAAAATCGAGAGCGTTCCTGCCGATGGAACCGGTCGACCCAAGAATCGCAATACGTTTCATGCGGTGTTACCTCAACAACCCTTTGACCATTAATACCCAGCAGAGGAGCGGCCCTGCAAACAACGTCCCATCGATTTTATCCAGTATGCCGCCATGCCCAGGAATGATGACGCCCGAATCCTTGACCCCCGCATCCCTTTTAAACATCGATTCCACAAGATCGCCTGCTATCGAGATGATGCCTATCATGCAGCCGATGAACACAGCCGATGGCAGAGTAAGCTGCGGGACGATCAGAACTTTTAAAATGAGCGCTCCGGCAGCGCCCCCGGCAACTGAACCCACGGCGCCGGCAACGGTCTTGTTCGGACTCATCTCCTGATACAGTTTTTTCTTCCCTATGCCCTTGCCGATATAGTATGCCGCCGAATCCGCAGCCCATACCGTCGCATAGAGGAATATGATCCATTCAGACCCGATATTCCTGATTTGAGTCTGGGATGAGAGAAAGCCGGGGATATAGATCAATCCTACGACAGGAGCAGCAATGTCGTGGAGAGATGAAAGCGGATCTCTCTTTGTCAGAAGCCGTATCACCATAATCGCCATTGCCGAAAAGACAAGGGCTTCGGAGAGATGCTCCCGTGAGAAATATGAGACAGCGAGGATGAAGACACCAAAGAAGATGCAGGCATATCGCAAGGCGCCCTGCACACGATACATCGAATAAAATTCGAGCATCCCCAGGAGCGACACAGCGCTGAGGAGAATAAAAAAATACCCCCGCGGCAGGTACATAACATAAAGGAACAGGACCGGCAGAAGCGCTGCCGCAACAATCAGCCGCTTACGGTGCATCCGCCCTCAGCGAGACGGCGCCGAACCTCCGCTCCCTCCGTTGATAATCCTGTATCGCAAGCAAAAATTCATCTTTCGAGAAATCCGGCCAAAGCGTATCGGTAAAATAGAACTCGGAGTATGCAGCCTGCCAGAGCAGGAAATTACTGATCCTCATCTCCCCGCTGGTCCGAATGATAAGGTCTGGCGGGAGAATGCCGGCAGTGTCGAGATACGACTGGAAAATTTCTTCAGTCAGTTCGTCAGGTTTGACGCCCGCAGCCAATACCTTTTTCACCGCCCTGAGAATCTCATCCCTGCCGCTGTAGCTGAGGGCGACCGCGAGAATCATCCCTCTATTAGCAGATGTTTTTTCTTCGGCAATCCGTATGATTCTCTGGATGTGCTCGGGCAGTCTTTGGATTTCGCCGATCGCCCTGAACACGATGTCATTCTTGATGAGGCCTTCGAGTTCTTTCGTTAAATAGATCTCAAGGAGTTTCATGAGGGTTGTTACCTCGGCTGACGGCCTCCGCCAGTTCTCCGTTGAAAAGGTATAAAGAGTTAACGCCCTGAGTCCGAGATCAACAGCGGCCTCAATAACCTCTTTCGTTCTCTCTACTCCGCGCCTGTGACCCTCAATCCTCGGCAGACCGCGCGTCTCGGCCCATCTGCCGTTTCCATCCATGATAATCCCTATATGTTTCGGTATGCGTCCGGATACCGCCAATCTTCCTCCTTAAATACCTTTCAGGGGGTAAATCAAGAGTTCCGTGTTCACCGGGTTTTCCCCTTTCAGAATATTTCCGGGTTTGATGCCAAACAGAGGGCTTGCCAGAACAATGATTTTATCATGATCAACCGCGTAATCAAGCAGAGTGCCGCCTATGTTGTCGACAAGCACGTCATCCTCCATCGAAAGCCCGTTCCACCGGAGGATTCGTATCTGAGATTTTTTATACCCGATGCCCTGTAACATATCCAGCAAAGGAATCCTCTTGACGTACAGGATATCTCTATTTTCGCGACAGAGCCTGTCTTTTATCGACCATGAGCCCCTGTCAATCAGCGGCGCATCGCCCACTACAAGGTCATTTTTTGTCAATATTGACGGACGGAACTTCTTGAATGTCCGCAGAAAATTCCCCGTGCTGTTTTTACTCCTCCAGAGTTTCCGTCTGTTTTCGTCATACGCGCTGAAAAATCCTCCTTCATCATGGGAGAGCAGGCGCGTGCCCGCCTTCGGGTCCTCAAAGAAGATGAAATCGTAGAGAGCCACGCCTTCGGGAAATGCAACCACTGCCCCCTTCTTATATTCACCTTCCCAGCGTATGCTGAATATCTCCCCGTCGAATCCGTAATTCCTTGAATAAGGCTGCGCCATGAGTCTGTCATCTATTTTCCTCAGGAACATATCGGTTTTGAAGAGAAGGATAAATTCATTACCGTTGTATTCATAAACGGAAGAGACGACGGTATCCCCCTTCATCGATGTAACGATAATCTCTTCCCTGCCGTTTTTATTCAGATCAATCGAGTCAAGCCACAGGTGATCATCTTCAGCGGAACCTTTTATTCCGGCACCGCCGAAGGCCGGGTGGAGCTCCGCATCATAGGTATAGACCGCAATGTCCTTCCCGGAACTCACAATGAGTTCCTGTTTGCCGTCTCCGTCGATATCGCAGACGGTCAGGAGTTTTGCTCCGCCTGGAGCATCAATCTGGAGAAAGGCTTCCTGTGAGGGCAATGTGATAAACTGCTCACCGTACGTCATCTCTTTTGCCAAAGCGGCATCGACAGCGGTATCCGCCTCGTCGAATTTCGATCCGTCGGATGCCCAGAAGAGTTTTCGTGTAAGAAATACTCCCTTATCGGTCTTTTTGGCCGTCAAAAGGAGGGCGACATCGGCTTGCAGCCTTTTTGCTTCGCGAATAACCTCTGCCGGGTCCTCTGTTTCAACAGCGGTGTCTATGATGTTGAACCTTCCCGTATCTTTCAGTCTTCTGTAATAGGAATCCGCAATCTGCCAGTCGACTCCCTTCGACTGACAGAACAGAATATTGACCGGTATCTCTGAAATCCTGATTGTATCTCCTTCTCTCGGATCACCTTCAACAATCTCCGCAACTGCAGAATCAGCAGCTACCTCTCTGATTTCAAGTCGTCCGATAAACGATTCCATTTTTCCTAAAAGCTCTTTCGTTACGGGGTGCCGAAACGGGGCTTCTTCCCTCACCGCTGTAAATCTCATGCCCTTCCTGACAGCATCCTTCCCCCCGATGTTCACAAAACCCGTCTTTCCTTCAACTTTTGTGATAACGCCATTCACGGGCTTGAAATACGAAAGCAGGTCATCCGTCATCCTGTCCAGGGGATTTTCCCCGGCGTAAGCAGAGGGAACAAAGCACAGGACAGCGAGCATGGCGCAGAAAGCATAAAACAACGTGCAAAGCAAGGGGCTTGCGGGATTACCCTTAACCACTTGCCACTTACCTCTTGTCTCTCTTTTTATCCTCTGGTTCATTTTCCTTCCGACAACCTTTCGATAAGGAGATCCGGGAGATGTTCTTCCCTCATTTTGCGCTGTGCACACCACTAATCGGAGAGCACAGCATAATACATCAGGTCTTTCCCGCCTCTTTCGCAAGCCGGTCGAGCACTCCGTTCAGAAAAGGCGCGGACTCCGATGAAGAGTATTTCTTCGCAATTTCGAGCGCCTCGTTTATGGTAACCGCGGAAGGGATATCCTTTCTGTAGAGTATCTCAAATGCTGCAAGCCTCAGAATATTCCGGTCAACCGCTGCCATCCTCCCCAATATCCAGTTCTCTGCCAGCTTTTCGATCAACGCGTCTATATCCTCAAGCTTTTCGAGGGTGCCTTTTACCAGCTCTTCCGCAAATTCCCTTATCTCCCTGTTCTCTTTTTTATCAGACCAGAATTCATCGAGTTCTCTCCGGCCTACCTTTTTCTCCGTGAAATCGATCTGAAACAATATCTGGAGCGCATACTCCCGCGCTTGTCGTCGTTTCATGGAATAAGTCTATGAGTGAGCGATAGCGGTCTCACACTTTTTTCAGAAGCTGAGCCATTTCGATAGCGGTCATCGCAGCATCCCAGCCTTTGTTTCCGCTCTTGGTGCCCGCCCTTTCAACCGCCTGCTCAATAGTATCGCATGTTATGATTCCGAACGCGATCGGCACCCCTGTCTCCATTGACGCCGATGCAATTCCCTTTGAAACCTCTGCGGAGATATATTCAAAATGCGGGGTAGCACCCCTGATCACTGTTCCGAGGCATATAATCGCATTGTAGACGCCCTTCGCCGCCATTTTCTTGGCGATCATCGGTATTTCGAAGGAACCGGGGACCTTTGCCACATCGATATCGTCTTCCTTTGCGCCATGCCGTACCAGCGCATCCTTTGCGCCGTCAAGCAGCTTGCTCGTTATGAATTCGTTGAACCTGCTGATGACGATTCCGAACTTTAACCCTTTTGCCTGCAGCTCGCCTTCTATGATTTTCATAATGCCCTCCTGTTATCTGATGAAGCAGATATTGTGAAAAAATTTAGTTATTGATACCGTAATGTACCTCTGACTGATGGCAGCAGAAATCTTTTGATGATAAAACAAAATAAGATGATTTCTATAATCTATCAAATTAAATAAATTTTTTAACAATATCTGCTTCATCAGATTTTTGTTGAAATATTGATTCTCTTACACATTTTCAAGCATATGCCCCATTTTTTTCTTCTTTGTTTTTAAATAAACAATATTCTTTTCATTGGGATTTGTCTCCATCGGTACCCTTTCGACAACCTTCAGCCCGTACCCTTCCAGTCCAATGATCTTTTTGGGATTATTGGTCATAAGTTTCATCTTTCGCACCCCGAGATCGACGAGTATTTGCGCGCCGATGCCATAATCACGAAGATCGGGCTTGAAGCCGAGTTTGATATTTGCTTCCACGGTATCGAGCCCGCTATCCTGAAGTTCATAGGCCTTTAATTTGTTCAGGAGACCGATACCCCTGCCCTCCTGTTTCATATAGAGGATTACGCCCTTGCCTTCCTTCTTGATCATCTCCATAGCCTTATGGAGCTGGTCGCCGCAATCGCATCTTTTCGACCCGAAAACATCTCCGGTAAAACATTGTGAATGGACCCTCACGAGCACATCGTCCGCCGGTTTTATATCTCCTTTCACAAGGGCTATATGTACATTGTCATCGACGATGTTCCCATAGGCAATGGCGGTAAATTCCCCGCCATATGCCGTCGGCATTTTTACCGCTGCAAGTCTCTTGACGAACAGTTCCGTCCTCATTCTGTATTTGATGAGGTCCTTAATGGTGACTATTTTCAGACTATGCTTTTTTGCAAATTCTCTCAGTTCAGGGACCCTTGCCATGGTCCCGTCATCGCTCATGATTTCGCAGATAACACCTGCCGGGCAGAGATGCGCCATTTTCGCCAGATCGACAGAACCCTCTGTCTGTCCCGCCCTCTGAAGCACCCCACCCCGTCTCGCCCGCAACGGGAAGATATGGCCCGGCCGCGCGAGGTCTTCATAGGTTGTCTTCGGATCGATGGCTGTCAATATCGTCCTCGCCCTGTCCGCAGCGGATATCCCTGTGGTAACCCCTTTTTTCGCTTCGATCGACACAGTAAAGGCAGTGCCGAAAGATGACGTGTTATCATCCGTCATCATGGGAAGCTTCAGTTCCTCAACTCTTTCAGGGGTGAGCGAAAGGCAGATAAGTCCCCTCCCGTATCTGGCCATAAAATTGACCGCCTCAGGTGTCACCTTTTCCGCGGCCATGCAGAGGTCGCCCTCATTCTCCCTGTCCTCGTCATCAACAAGGATGACCATCCTGCCTTTTTCGATATCGTCTATGGCTTCATCAATTGTGTTGAACTTATACTTTTCCATTCTTTATCAACTCCCTTTTACTGTTTTCATATGAAAATAATACTGTTTGAGCATCTCAATAGTATGGATCAGATATATCCCTCTTCCCTCAAGGTCTTCGTAAATCTTTCATCCCTGGCCGTTCCCTTTTGCAGAAACCGTGCAACATATTTCCCCAAAATATCAGCCTCTATATTCACCGTGTCGCCGGGCCCCTTGAATCCCAGTGTCGTAAGTTTTGCCGTGTGGGGAATGATCACCAGCGTAAAGGTATCTTTAAGTATATCAACAACGGTAAGGCTTATTCCATCCACTGCAACCGACCCCTTTTCAACAAGGAGGCCGATCACCCCCGGGGGTGCCTCTATCCCGAATGTGAGCATATCGCCGCTTTGCGCCTTTCTCCGTATTCTGCCCACGGCATCAACGTGGCCGGTCACGAAATGGCCGCCGATCTTGGCGCTTGCAGTGAGAGAGGGCTCGAGGTTTACACGAGTGCCTTTCTTCAGATCTCCGAGATTTGTGCTCTGCAGCGTCTCTTCCGAAAGGTCGAAGGAGAGTTCGTTCATGTTTTTCTTCACGACCGTCAGACATACGCCGTTGATCGCTATGCTGTCCCCGATCTCTGCATCGTCTGACACCATATCGGATCCGAGGGAAAGTACCGCGCCTCCGCTTCGCTTCTGCACAGAGGTTATATCTCCCATCCCGACAATCAGCCCTGTAAACACTCAGTACTCCTCATTCATCGAAAAATCTATCTGCGTCTCATAATACCCCCAGAAGTCCACAGTGTCCGTCCACGAAGCGTTGACCTTGATGACCTTTTTATCGCGGACAACCTCAAGGTTTTCCTCGTTGAGGGGGACATTTAATTCCTTCGCCTCCTCCATGATTTTTGTTTTAATGGTATCTATGGTTCCGATTTCCGATCTCAGTATATCCCTCGTATGCGAGCCGAGCACGTAGGAACGATAATAGGGCTTTCCGTAGGATATCAAAAGGAATGCCACAAAAACGAGCACTAATATGGTAAAAATACCTTTGACAAGACCCTTTTCCCCGATTCTTTTGTTCATTCGATCAACCTCCCTATCCTGTTGAATCTGACCCATTTGTCCGGGTCCCAGGACCAATAGATAATAAACGCCTTACCTTTCACCTCTTTCTCGTCGACAAAGCCCCAAAATCTGCTGTCATAACTATGGTCGCGGTTGTCTCCCATTACAAAGATCTTGTCCTTCGGCACACGTATCTGTCCGAAGGTATCTCTCGGGTCACTGTCGGAGTGCATAGTGGGATCATAATGATACGCGTACGTTTCTGTGACCGGCTCTCCATTGACGTAGACGACCTTGTTCTTCTCCTCTATCGTATCTCCTTCGGTCGCAATGACTCTCTTGATAAAGTCCTTCGTAGGATTTTCGGGATATTTAAAAACTATGACGTCCCCCTTTTCGGGTCCTCCGAATATCAGGATCTTTTTGTCCGTAAAGGGAATTTGAGTGCCGTATAAAAACTTGTTCACCAGAATATGATCGCCGATAAGCAGGGTCGGAATCATAGACCCGGATGGTATCTTGAATGCCTGTACAACAAAGGTCCTTATGAGAAGCGCAAGAATCAGGGCAGTGATGATAGCTTCTACATATTCCCATAACAGCTTTTTTTTACTTTTCACTCAGTGGTCCTCCTCATACTCCGTTCTTCGTCCACATGCAATGCGTTAAGCACAAGTCCCGCAGAACCTATGACGCCTGCGTCATCTGTGAGAGCGGCCGGAATGATCTTCGCCCGGTCGAACAATTCCCTGAACGCCCTCCTCGACGCCTCTTTTATCGCCTCTTGTATATAAATATCCCATGCGCCGATAAGACCTCCGGCAAGTATCACCGCATCGGGCCCCATCAGGTTGATCATGTTGGCAATCCCTATACCGAGATATTTTCCGGCATTCTTCCATATCTCGCGTGAGAGGATGTCGCCATCAAGCGCCGCCTTAAGTATATCCTCTGTCGTGAGTTTATAGAAGTTTCCCCCGCAGTATCCGCTCAAGACGCTCTCTCTCCCCTTTTCGAGAGAGGAGACCACATGAGACAGTATCGCTCGTGCAGAGGCATACGATTCAAGACATCCGGTATTGCCGCACGGACATTTCTCACCGTCAGCGTTTATGCTTATATGTCCTATCTCCGCCGCCACATTAAGCAATTTCCTTTCATACACTATTCCGCCGCCGATGCCTGTGCCGAGGGTGAAGAGGACAAAGCTTGATATTGTCCTGCCGGCGCCGGCCCACATCTCACCGTATGCCGCTGCGTTTGCATCGTTTTCGATGTTGACAGGGACAGGAAACTCCCTTCCGATCTCGCCGATAAGGTCTATCTTTTCAACGGCATGGAGGTTCGGGGAGAGCAGCACCCTCCTGTTGTGTTTTCCGATGAGTCCTGCTACTCCAATCCCTATCCCGGCAACCTCATCGGAAAAAAGACCGGCAATGGCGTTCAGGAGAGAACCGGTCAGGTCTTCGGAAACCGGTTCCTTCACTTTCTTGACGACAGTTCCCTCCCGCGATACCAGGGCAACCCTCATGTTTGTGCCGCCGAGATCAATCCCGATTGCGTATTTCTTCTGCATTATTATCCTTCCCGGTAAACCTCTATCGCCACTTCAGGGCACATCTGTGCGCACATGCAGCAGCCGGTACATTTCTCTTTTTCGGTAAACAATGCGGGGGAAAACCCCTTCTTGTTGAACTTCTTTTCGATGCTGATGAGGCCGAGTGGACACACATCCACGCAATACGTGCAGCCCTTGCATAACTCCTTGTCAATGACGATCAGCCCCTTCATCTGTTTCCTTCGAGTAATTCTTTCGCGTGCCTCAGGGAAACCTCGCTTATCTTTCCGCTCAGCATCCGCGCTATTTCCTGCAGTCTTTCGTTCCCTGAAAGTTCTCTTATCTCCACAAACGTCCTTTCCTGTTTCTGCCCTTTCTCCGTCTTCAGATGAAAATCGCCTTTCGATGCAATCTGGGGAAGATGTGTCGTGCAGAGCACCTGGTGGCTCTTTGCTATTGTCCTGAGTTTTGTCCCGACACTCTCCGCTGTCTTCCCCCCGATGCCCGCATCGACCTCATCGAAGACCATCACCGGTACCCGGTCAAAGCCCGCGAGTATGCTCTTCAGGGCGAGCATGACACGTGAAAGCTCCCCTCCCGACGCGACTTTTGCCAATGGCCTCGGCGGCTCTCCGGGGTTTGCAGAAAAAAGAAACTCCACCTTATCGAAGCCGGAGGCAGAGACAGCCTCCTGCTTTATATCGATTATAAATGTTGCGTTTGCGAATGCAAGCTCCTTCAATTCCTTTTCTACGAGTCCTTCCATACTCTTCGCAATGGTCTTTCTTTTCTGAGACAGCGCTGCCGCTGCATCCAGGAAAATGCCTTCTTTCGCTTTCAGCCCGGCCTCCACGGTATCGAGCCTTTCATCGGCAAGCTCAAGGCCCTCCACTTCACGTCCGGCCTCATGTCCGTATTGTATGATGCGTTCAACCGTATCGCCGTATTTCTTTTCGAGCCTTCTGATCAGTTCTATCCTGTCTTCGACTACAGTAAGCGTGGCCGGATCGAGATCGTACCGGTCTCTGTAGCTTCTCAGGGAAACCGCGGCATCCTCGATGAATGGTCTGGCTGATTCAAGAATAGATAGTATATCAGATACCGTATGATCTATTGATGCCATCTCTTTCAGTTTCGAGAGCACTGCCGAGAGTTTTTCCACGCATGCGCCTTCGGAACCGTAAATCGTTGCATAGGCTGTTTCCGCGAGTTCATTCAACCTGCTCAGATTCGACAGGATCGTTTTCCTTTCGGTCAATTCTTCTTTCTCGCCCGGCTTCAGAGAAGCTGCTTCAATCTCCTGAACCTGGAACCGCAGCACATCGATCCTCTGGGCTCGCGCGCTCACCTTTTGCCGCAAATCGGCCGCTTCTCTTTTCAATGCCTCAACCTCTGCATAGCGCGCCCCTAACAGTGCCTTGTCATCCTGAAGTTTTCCGAACAAATCGAGGAAGTCTCTGTGTCGTTCGACAGACAGGAGACTCTGGTGTTCATGTTGTCCGTGGATATCGACCAATGCCCTGCCGATTTCCGCAAGGCTCTGGAGGCTCACCATCGTATCGTTGACATATGCCCTGCTTTTCCCTGATGCGGAAATGGACCGTCTGATAATAAGTTCATCGGAGATATCAGCGCCGACATCGGGAAATGTATACGTTGCATCTACGTCGAAATACGCCTGGATAACCGCTTCCTTTTCCCCTGACCTGACGAGGTCCGACTGTGCCCTGCTTCCGAGTACAAGGCCGAGGGAATCGACTAGTATGGATTTCCCCGCGCCGGTCTCACCCGTAATGACATTCAGTCCTTTGTCGAACCTGACGTGCAGGTCATCGATAATGGCGAGGTTCTTGATGCGGAGCTCTTTCAGCATCCAGTCTGTGTCATAATTTCATTTTTGAAAATGTTGAAGATAGCTGCCTTTTGTAACTTGTTTTTCTATCAATACCGTACGCTAAACCCGGTTTCATCCCCGCTATAGGACTCCCATTGAATATCGATATTGGTAACCTCTGCGCCGGGAGGACCGGCATGACATTCCCTGATTGCCTCTTCGATGGCCCGTTTTTCACCCTCAAAGACCGCCTCAACCCTGCCGTCTCTGAGATTTTTCGCCCAGCCGCTCAGGCGAAGGCGATGGGCAATGTCCCGCGTAAAAGCACGGTAGAAAACACCCTGCACCCTGCCGTCGATAAACAGGTGCGCCCGCGCATTTTCCATATGGAGAAATTATAGCATGCGAGATGGTGTTTTAGCTGAAAGGAAGGGGCCTCGAATTGTTCCTTCGTCTTTGATGAAGGATGGGCAAAAACTTACCCGGGGGGATAGCTCTGTAATTGCTTGAGGTATACAGACCTGTGAATCATACGAAAATTGTATTCTTGAAAATTCGGGTTGTCAATCCGAATTTTCAAGAATCAGTATGCTGCTTCCTGATATGACAGGACATTCTCTGTGAGATCAACTCATCCATCACCATTGAACAAAATTGATTGTGTAGGTGCATTCGTTGTTCCCTGGATCAGAGTCAACAGCAGCTGTGTCCGGAACTACTTTTGCGGTAACCTTTAAAGGATGCCAGGTAACGTAACCATTCCCCGCTACCTGCTTGTATGCATACGGATTCGTTTGTAAATCATATACATACGATTCGCCGGGTGAAAGGACCAGTACATAATTGAAGTCCTTATGACCCGGTCCCCACATGCCGTAAGACGCTGGGCCCCAGTAGTCGAATCCGATAACTACCTTAAAGCTCTTATTGCTTGTCTGATCGGTCTTTATCCCAGAAAAGTCGATCTTCACATGAGACCATACTTCATAGGGGGGCTGGTCCTGTGTCGCATGATATAGACCCATGGGCCCATTTGACTGAATAGCCTGAGAATTGCCCTGGTCGTACGAAGCGGTGATTGAGCATGTTACATCGGGCTTCGCGAGACCAATCATCTGCTGAGACGGCAGTTGCCGGGCCGGCGTCTGCAGCTGGATTTTCTTCCCGCCCTGCGGGATGATCTCCGCCTTAGGCACCTGCTGCAAATTCTGCTGTTGGAGCTGCGCAGCCCACACCACGGACAAGAGACAGCAGAGACAGACAATCGTGAAAACCGCCGTTAATACCTTTCTAAGTGTTTTCATTGTTTTCTCCTATTTCACCCCAGGCACAGGTATGGGGATCGGCTGTTTGGTTTTCATGTCCTTTATCTTTTCGATTTGCGGAAACGGCACAGTGATCGTTATGGTCTGTGTGTTATTGAGTTCATTCTGAAGACCCTCACCGATATCATTTTTGCTGTCTGCGGTGAAGACGACCGTATGCGTTCCGGAAGTGGCTTTCCATGATACGCCGAAGAGGCCGTCAAACATATTACTACTGCTCAGGCAATCAGGATTGTAATTCTTCATCTCCTGTTCAATAAGGTTGTTCCCATCAAGCGTAATTTTTCCGAAAAACGGCTTTTTGACGCAGCCTGTTACCATATAGGTGCCTCTAAAGAAAACGATATCGCCCGGCTTTGGAGACGAATGGTCAACTTCAAGCTCCATTGCCTTAATGTCAGGGAATGAAATCTCCTGCGGAGGGTGTGTCGATGGCGGCTGTGAACCTGGCGGTGCGGCAAAGGCGACAGTACACATAAATATTACAGCTAAAATTCCTCCAAACAGACCAAATATCCGTGGTATGAGACGACATGTTTTCATCTTTCTTCCCTCCTTATTTGTTAAGTAAC
>Ga0209254_10003201_pt1 | contig 14945 bp, 13 predicted proteins | sample FrelakmetDIP11DI_FD_187148 | JGI IMG/M metagenome (GOLD analysis project Ga0209254, IMG submission 187148) | Freshwater lake sediment microbial communities from the University of Notre Dame, USA, for methane emissions studies - DIP11 DI (SPAdes)... | ecosystem: Environmental > Aquatic >...
CGTCCAGCTCCGCCGCCGCTACGACCTCATCCCTAACCTGGTGGAAACGGTCAAGGGCTACGCCAAGCACGAGAGCGGGGTCTTCGAAAAGGTGACCCTGGCCCGGGCCGCGGCCGTCAACGCCCAGACCGTCAAGGAACATGGCCAGGCCGACAATATGCTCACCGGCGCCCTGAAGTCCCTCTTCGCCGTGGCCGAGAACTACCCCGACCTCAAGGCCAACCAGAACTTCCTCATGCTCCAGGAGGAGCTGGCCGGGACCGAGAGCAAGGTCGCCTACGCCCGGCAGTTCTACAACGACACCGTCATGAAGTTCAACATGCGCCAGCAGGTCTTCCCCTCGAGCATCATCGCCAACATGTTCGGCTTCAAGCCCCGGGAGTACTACCAGATCGAAGAGGAAGTGGCCAAGGGACCGGTCAAGGTCCAGTTCTGATCGGGAAGGGGACATGCCCCTCGAAGCTCGGGACGTGTCCCCCTCTCTTATCGGGGACACGTACCATAGGTACATGTCCCCATAGGGGCCGGCCATGTACGAACAGATCTCGCGCAACAAGTGGAAATCCGCCGCCCTCGTCGTCTTCTTCATGGCCTTCATCTTCGTCCTGACCTGGTTCTTCGAGTACGTGACCGGCTGGGGCAAGGGCGGGCTCGCCCTCGCCCTCGTCGTGGCCATGGGCATGGCCGCCGTCGGCTACTATTCGAGCGACAAGATCGTCCTCGGCATCAGCCGGGCCCGGCCCGTGACCAAGGACGAATATCCCTATCTCTATAACGTCGTCGAGGGCCTGGCCATTGCCGCCGGGGTCACCCCCCCCAGGTGCTACGTCATCGACGACACCGCCCCCAACGCCTTCGCCGCCGGTCGCAAGCCCGAGACGGCCGTCATCTGCGTTACGACCGGCATCCTGGAGAAGCTCAACCGGGTCGAGCTCGAGGGCGTCATCGCTCACGAGATGTCCCACATCAAGAACTACGACGTCCGGCTCCAGACGCTCGTCGTGGTCATGGCCGGCATCGTGGCCCTGCTCAGCGATTGGATGCTCCGGTCGTTCATGTGGGGCGGCGGCCGTCGCCGCAGCCGCGGTCGCGGCGGCTCGGGCGGCGGCGAAGGCATCATGGTCCTCGTGGGCCTGGCCCTGGCCATCCTCTCGCCCTTCATCGCCACGATCATCCAGCTGGCCGTCTCGCGCAAGCGCGAGTTCCTGGCCGACGCCAGCGGGGCCATGCTGACCCGCTACCCGGCCGGCCTGGCCTCGGCCCTGCGCAAGATCTCGGCCGACACCGAGCCCCTCGAGGCGGCCAACAAGGCCACGGCCCACCTCTACATCGTCAATCCCCTCAAGAACCTCAAGGGCGGGGGCGGCGTCAACCGCCTCTTCAGCACCCACCCGCCCATCGAGGAGCGTATCGCCGCCCTCGAGAAGATGTAAGACCCGCCCGGGCGAAGGCGTGCCTATTAAAGGGAAAGCCGGTTTCCTTTAATAAGGGATTCCCCAATTAAAGAAAGCTTAATAAGGGCTGTCAGAAGAGCTTATCTACTTTCTTTTTAATAGCTTTCGTAGGTCCGGCAGACTCCGCGTGTTGATCACGTCAGACGGCTCGATCCAGCCGCGCCGCGCCTGGCCGACGCCGAAGCGCATCAGGTCCAGGTCGTCGGTGCTGTGGGCGTCGGTCGACAGGGCCAGCTTCAGGCCCATCTCTTTGGCCATCCGGCAGTGGACGTCGTCGAGGTCGAGCCGGTCCGGATGTCCGTTGACCTCGAGGAAGCAGCCCCGCTCGACCGCGGCTCTCATGACCTTCTCGAGGTCGATCTCGTAGGCCGGCCGCTCGTTGATGAGCCGGCCCGACGGATGGCCGAAGATGTTGACGCGGGGATTGTCGAGGGCCCGGATGACCCGCTCCGTCTGCTTCTCCCTCGGCAGCCTGAAGTTGTAATGGACGGAGCAGACGACGAGATCGAGGTCCGCGAGGATCCCGTCGGGAAGGTCCAGCGAGCCGTCGGCCAGAATGTCGAGCTCGATCGACTTCAGCAGGGTGAAGCCCTTGAGCTTGGCGTTGAGCCGGTCGATCTCCTTGATGGACTTCGCCAGCCGCTTCTCGTCGAGCCCCCTGGCCACGGTCACGTGTTGCGAGTGGTCGGTGATGGCCAGATACTCGTAGCCCCGCGCCTTGGCCGCCTCCGCCATCTCAAGCGCGGTGTAGCGGCCGTCGGTGGCCTTGGTGTGGGCGTGAAGGTCGCCCTTCAGGTCCTTGAGCTCGACGAGGCGCGGCAGCCGGCCCTTGGCCGCGGCCTGGAGCTCGCCCCGGTCCTCCCGGAGCTCGGGCTCGATGTAGGGGAGGCCCACCGTCCTGTAGACCTCCTCCTCGGTCCGGCCGGCGATCATCTTCTGGCCCTTGTAAACGCCGTACTCGTTGATCTTGAGCTCGCGCTTGACGCCCATCGTCCGTACGGCGATGTTGTGGGCCTTGGAGCCGGTGAAGTAGTGGAGGGCGGCCCCGAACGAGGCGAGCGGCACGACCCTCAGGTCGACCTGCAGCCCGCCGCGCAGCACGACCGCGGATCTCGTCTCGCCCTCGGCCAGGACCTTCTCGACGTCGTCGTAGCCGACGAAGCGGGCCATGACGTCGGCGCTCTTCTCGGCCGCGGCCAGGATGTCGACGTCGCCCACGGTCTCGGCCTTGCGCCGGAAGCTCCCGGCGATGGCGATCTCCTCGATCCCCCGGGCCTTCTTCAATTCCCCGAAGAGTGGCGTCACGATCTGCTCCGCGAGGGCCCGCTTGAACCTCTCGGGCGCGCCGCCGCCGGCCGCGGTCCGGCCGATCTCCTCGAGGAGCGCCTGCTCGGTCTTGACGCTGAAGCCGGGGAGCTCGCGGATCTTCCCCCCAACCGCGGCCTTCTTCAGGTCAGCGATCGAGGTGACCGCGAGCTCCTTGTAGAGTGCCGCGATCCGCTTGGGCCCGAGGCCGCGGACCTTCATCAGGGTGCTGAGGCCTTCGGGGAGCTCCTTCTTCAGGTCCTCGAGGAAGGGCACCTTCTTCGTGGCCACGAAGGTCCGGATCTTCTCCGCGAGGTCCTTGCCGATGCCGGGGATGCCCTCGAGACCCTTCGCTTCGGCCGCGAGCTCGGCGACGCTCCGGGACATGCCGCCCACGGTCCGGGCGGCGTTGCGGTAGGCCCGGACGCGGAAGGGGTTGTCGCCCTTGATCTCGAGCAGGTCGGCGATCTCGTCGAAGACGGCGGCGACGTCGTTGTTGTGGATGGGCATGGACCGGCGCGGCCGCTCGCCGGGCGGCTACTTCAGGCGCGAAGCGGCGTCGTCGACGGCCTTCTTGAGCTCTTTAGCGGCCCGCTCGAGCCCCTTCTTCATGTCCGCGGTGGCCTTTTCGCCGGCCTTGGCCCATTCGGCCATGCGGACCTTGAGATCCGCCTGCGTCTTCTCGAGGGACTGAAGGCTCTTCTCGAGGTCCAGGCGCGCCTCGAGGCCGAGCTGGCGGCCCTTGGCCTTGAGCTCGATCGTCTTGGCCTTGATGTGCTCCATCTCGATGGCCAGCCTCTCCCGGAGTTCGTCCGTCTTCGTCATCTTCTGCATGATGTCCCCTCCTTCCCTCCAATTTATCAGAAAATCGGGCCCATCGCGAGCATCTGAGGGGGATTGTCCCTCTTGGGCCAGGAGACAGCTTGAATCTCGCGGCCCCTTTCTCTATAATAGGCGGGCCCTCGCGGGGTCGTAGTTCAGTTGGTTAGAACGCCGGCCTGTCACGCCGGAGGTCGCGAGTTCGAGTCTCGTCGGCCCCGCCATCTTATGCCCTGGTTTTCCCCATTGAAGCCATCGCTTTCTGTCGTCTTTCGTTTGAGCGCCATTAGTCCGATATCGGCAAGTCTTAGAAAGTTCTGTCACGCCCGCGTTTTATAGCCGGGTAGGTTGCGCCGACCCAAGCGGCCACAGACGTTGCCGAAGATCGCCCCGGCCTGCCGTCGATCCTCCCGGCCCTCACGCGGATGGTCCAAGCCGTCCTTGGATGACCGAAATCGGGGGAAAGATTAATCCCGAACATGGGGCCGCTCAGGGGATCGGCTTGCTTCATTCGCGGCAAATCTTGATACAATGTCGGAAAGGACGGCGTTCGAGCCGCGACGAAACTCATGCGACGAAAGGGGCCAAGGACCATGGACGACGGAAATCCTGTTTCAACCCTGAAACTCTATAACGACCTGGCCTCCTGGTTTCCGTTGCTCACGCCACCGGAGGACTATGCGGAGGAAGCGGATGTCTACCGGCGGATCATCGAAAAACATGTCGGTCAGGGACGTCCGCAGACCCTGTTGGAGCTGGGCTGTGGCGGCGGCCACAATGCCTTCTATCTGAAGGAGCATTTTCGAATGACACTAACGGACATCGCCCCCGCCATGTTGGACCTCAGCCGAAAGCTGAACCCCGCATGCGAACATCTTCCGGGCGACATGCGGACCCTTCGCTTGGCGCGCCAGTTCGACGCCGTGCTGATCCAGGATGCGATCGGTTACATGACGACGAGGGATGATCTGGCGGCGGCCCTGCGGACGGCGTTCGTTCACTGCGCCCCGGGAGGAGTCGCCCTGTTCTGCCCGGATTATGTGAAAGAGACCTTTCATCCCGGAGCCGCTCACGGTGGCGCAGACGGCGATGGACGCGCCCTGCGCTACCTCGAATGGACTTGGGACGCAGATCCCGGCGATGATCGATATCAAGTGGATTTCGCCTACCTGCTGCGTGAAGGAACGAAGGTGCGAGCCGAGTACGACCATCACACCCTGGGGCTGTTCCCCCGGGGCGAATGGGAGCGGCTGATCCTCGATGCGGGGTTCGAGTATTCCGTCGAATTCTATGAGCACAGACAGGCCCCCGAGGGGAGCTGTGGGATCTTCGTCGGACGAAAGGGTTAGATCATGAACGAACGGCCAAGCCTCCTGAAGAAACCGGAATTCCCCCGCTCGGCGAAATACGATCCGGCCTGGATGATGGACCACCAGATGGGGCCGAACGCCCTGTGGCTGATGGAGTGGCTGTGCGAGGCGTTGGATCTGAAGCCCGGCATGCGCGTCCTGGACCTGGGCTGCGGCAAGGCCATATCCAGCATCTTTTTGGCCCGGGAATTCGGTGTGAGGGTCTACGCGGCGGACCTCTGGATGAGCCCCGATCACAACTGGCGGCGGGCGGTCGAGGCCTCGGTCGCCGACCGGGTGTGCCCGATCAAAGCCGAGGCCCACGCGCTTCCCTTCGCGCGAGGGTTCTTCGATGCGGTCGTCTCCGTGGACGCCTACCAATACTTCGGCACGGACGAACTCTACCTCGATTATCTCTCCCGCTTCGTCCGGCCGAACGGATCGATGGGCGTCGTTATAGTCGGCCTTATGCGGGAGATGGGCGCGAAGCCTCCGGCCCACCTGACCGAGCCGCAGTCGAACGGCAAGGTGTTCTGGGAAAGCGCCTGTCGCAGCTTTAAAACGGGAGAGTTCTGGCGCGGCCTGTGGTCGGGCAGTCCGATGGCGGCGGATGTCGCCGCGGTCACGCAGCCGGACGGCTGGCGTCACTGGCGGGATTTCGAGCGGGCCCTGGAGGCGGCGGGCAAGAATATCTTCCCCTCGGACGCAGAGGCGCTGGATAAGGACCGGGGGAGATATCTGGGCTTTATCCGCCTGACCGCGCGGCGAACGGACGCCGCCGGAGAAGACCTCTACGATCCCGCCCTGGGAGCCAAGGTGGGCGTGGACAAGTGAGGGCTCACCCGGCCTGCAACGCCTGAGGTCGCGAGCTCGAGTCTCGTCGGCTCCGCCATACCAATATCAACGCCGCCTTCCGACGGTCCGCTTGAACCCTGACCCTTTCGGCGCCCGGCCGGACGAGGGGCCCGCCCAGGAGCGGCTCCATGACGCCGACGCCTCACCCGGGCTCGTTCTTTATCGAAAATTGAGCGTTCCTTAATCGTTCCTTAACCCGGTCTCCCTATCATGGGCCTGTAGAAAACTAAATAAGGAGACTGAAGAATGCGCAAGGTCTTGAGAAAGGTCACCGACTTCGTCCTGGGCCTCCTGATGCTGCCCATGGTCAGCGTCATGAGCCTCATGGGCCAGACGCCCGCCACCCCCCCGCCGCAGACGTTCTCAGCCACCGTCTACCTGGATTACCGGTACTACCTGTCCCAGAACGGGCCCGTCACGCTCAAGCCCGCCAATCCCGCGACGGCCTACCTCGACAACCAGTTCATCTTCCGTCGCGCCTATTTCACCTACGAGAACAAGATCAGCGACAACCTCAAGTTCCGCTTCCGGCTCGACGCCGACAACACGGCCAACGTTACCGGCGTCTCCCTGACCGGCACCCCCCCCTCGGGCACTTCGACCACCAGGGACGACAAGCTGCGCCCCTTCATGAAGCACCTCTACCTTGAGTATTCGAACTTCCTCATCCCCAAGATGGTCCTGAACGTCGGCATGATCGAGACCTTGACCTTCAAGCCGGCCGAGGAACGCTGGGGCCTCCGCAGCGTGGCCAAGACCCTCGTCGACGGCTACCGGGACATCACCAAGAAGGACATCGCCTCGACCAGCGCGGACATCGGCGTCACCCTGAAATACTCGATCGCCAAGTACTTCCGGATGGCCGCCGGCTATTACAACGGCGCCGCTTTTTCCAAGGCCGAGAACGACCAGTACAAGGAGATCGAGCTCCAGGCCCAGATCACGCCGATCGCCGGGTTCTCGATCGTCGGGTACTACGACTACGAGCGCAAGCTGCCCGTGACGGCCTTCCCGCTCGAGACCGAGCCCACCCTCGCGACCTACAAGGTCGACGCCTTCTTCGAAATGATCAAGGGCCTCGTCATCGGCGCCGAGTGGTTCGTCCACCGGTCCGATCTCAACCAGACCAGCGGCGAGAAGTACGACGTCGGCGGCTGGTCGGTGTTCGGCCGCTACGCGGTCAAGCCCGACAAGCTCCAGCTCTTCGCCCGCTACGACAGCTATAATCCGAGCAGCCTCGACACTGGACTCGACACGACCCTGCTCATCGCCGGCTTCGACTGGGCGCCCTACAGCTCCACCTGGAGGCTCCAGCCCAACGTCTGGTTCCAATCCTACACGGACGGACTTCGCTACAACGCCAGCGCGACCAAGAACAGCGACATCGTCTTCAACCTGACCTTCTTCCTCTCCTTCTGAGGGGCGTCGGCTCAAGGTTAACGAAAGGAGAACTGATTTGAAAAAGACACCGATCATCATCCTCATCACCGTGACCCTCTTGGCGGGCCTCCTCCTGGGCGCCAAGATGATCCAGGTCAAGGGTTCCGACACCATGGTCAACCTCGTCCAGATCCTGGCCGAGGAGTACATGGACAAGAACCCCGGCACCCCCATCGCCGTCCTGGGCGGCGGCTCCGGCACCGGCATCACCGGCCTCATCAACCAGACCTGCGACATCGCCAACACCTCGCGCGACATCCGGCCCAAGGAGATCGACCAGGCCTGGGACAAGGGAGTCTCGCCCAAGCCTTTCGTCGTGGCCGTCGACGGGCTCAGCATCGTCGTCAACGAGAAGAACCCGGTCGAGCAGCTGACGGTGGCCCAGGTCGGCGCCATGTACCGCGGCGAGATCAAGAACTGGCAGGCCGTCGGCGGCGGCAAGCAGGCCGTCTCCCTCTACGGTCGACAGTCCAACTCCGGCACTTATGTCTTCATGCAGGAGTTCGTCCTGGGCAACAAGAACTACTCGACCGACATGAAAGAGATGAACGGTAACGCCCAGATCCTCGAGGGCATCCTCCAGGATGAGGGCGCGGTCGGCTACGTCGGCGTCGGCTACCTCTTCGACGAGACCGGCCAGGTCCGCAAGGGGATCAAGATCCTCAAGATCTCCAAGGAGCCCAACGGCACGGGCTACCTGCCTACCGACAAGGCCGCCGTCGACTCCGGCGCCTACCCGATCGCCCGGCCCCTCTACATGGCCACCAACGGCAAGCCCAAGGGCGCCGTCGCCGCGTTCCTGCAGTGGATCGTCGGCCCCGAGGGCCAGGCCATTGTCGAGCGCGAGGGTTTCTTCACGATCGGCGAAGGCAAGTACAAGGCCGCCAACGACAAGAACTTCAAGTAAGAGGTTGAAACCCTTCCCCTTCCTCCATTAGACTCGATAGGTGAAAAGGGCCTTGATCGACCGATGCGACACAAGAAGTGGAGTAGCTTCAAGGAATCGGCGATCAAGGCCCTCTTCTTCACCTCGGGCATCCTGGCCGTCCTCGTCCTCCTCGGCGTCTTTCTGACCCTCTTCACCACGGCCATTCCGGCCTTCCGCGAGGTCAAGCTCACCGAGTTCCTCGGCAACTCCAACTGGGACCCGACCTCGCCGGAGAAGGCCGAGTACGGCCTTCTCTCGATGATCGTCAGCACGCTCCTGGTCACCGGCGGCGCCATGGTCTTGGCCGTCCCGATCGGGGTCGGCGTCGCGGCCTACCTGTCCGATGTCGCCCACTGGCGCGTCCGGGAGATCCTCAAGCCGATCGTCGAGATCCTGGCCGGCATCCCGTCGGTCGTGGTCGGCTTCCTGGGCATCGTCCTCTTCGGCCCGGCCATCGCCAAGCTCTTCAACGTCGGCAACGGGCTCAACGCCCTGAACGGCAGCATCCTGCTGGCCGTCATGGCCCTGCCGACGATCATCAGCATCTCCGAGGACTCCCTCAACGCCGTGCCGCGGGCTTACAGCGAGGCCTCCCTGGCCCTCGGCGCGTCCCGCTGGCAGACGCTGGTCCGGGTCAAGCTGCCGGCCGGCCTTTCGGGCATCATCGCCGCGGTCATGCTGGGCATGGGCCGGGCCATCGGCGAGACGATGACGGTCCTCATGGCCACGGGCAACGCCCGCTCGTTCCCCAACAGCATATTCGACGCCGTGAGGACGATGACCGCCAATATCGCCATCGAGCTGGGCGAGGTGCCCTACTACACGACGCACTACTACGCTCTCTTCGTCATCGGGCTGATCCTGTTCCTCATGACCTTCGCCGTCAACCTGGTCGCCGAGCTCGTCCTTCATAAGTATCAGGAGCGGGAACAGTGAAGCCCGCCACGCGGAAGAAGATCGTCCAGATCCTGGGCTTCCTGGCCCTGCGGCTGGCCATGGGCCTGGTCCTGGCCGTGCTGGTCCTCTTCCTCTACGACATCGCCAGCAAGGGCGGCGGGTCGATCTCCTGGGAGTTCCTGTCGAAGGCGCCGCGTAAGGGCATGACCCAGGGGGGCATCTTCCCGGCCATCTTCGGCACCTTCCTGGTGACCGTCCTCACGGGCCTCCTGGCCGTCCCGCTGGGCATGTCGGCGGCCATCTACCTCAACGAATATGCCCGCCAGACCCGGCTCACCCGGCTCATCCGCCTGTCCATCCGCAACCTGTCGGGGGTGCCGTCCATCGTCTACGGCCTTTTCGGGGTCATCCTGTTCGTCAACATCATGCGCTTCGGGACATCGGTCCTCTCGGCCGGGCTGACCCTCGGGCTCATGACGCTGCCGTGGACCATTACCGCCTCCGAGGAGGCCCTCAAGACCATCCCCAATTCATACCGGGAGGGGGCCCTGGCCCTGGGCGCGACGAAGTGGCAGATGATCCGGACCAACGTCCTGCCCTACGCGGTCCCGGGCATGCTGACCGGGACCGTCCTGGGCCTGGCCCGGGCGGCCGGAGAGACGGCCCCGATCATGTTCACCGGAGCGGCCTTCTTCCTGCCGCTCCTGCCCAATTCGCCCGGCGACCAGTTCATGGCCTTGCCCTACCACCTCTACATCATGGCCACCCAGCATCATGCCATCCTCCAGGTGCGGCCCATCGCCTACGGGACGGCGCTGGTCCTGATCGCCCTCGTCCTGGGGCTGAACATGACGGCCGTCATCGTCCGCTACCGGATGAGAAGGAAACAGCGATGAGCAGCGCAGAGAACGCGATCAAGATCGAGGCCCGCGACCTCGAATTCTACTATGGGAACACCCGGGCGCTCAAAAAGGTCAACCTGGTCTGCCACGACCGGAAGGTCACGGCCATCATCGGCCCGTCCGGCTGCGGCAAGTCGACGCTCATACGGACCATCAACCGCATGAACGACGTCATCGCCGGGACCCGCGTCGAGGGGAAGATCCTCCTCGACGGCCGGGACATCAACGCGCCCGACATCGATGTCGTCGAGCTGAGGCGCCGGGTCGGCATGGTCTTTCAGAAGCCCAATCCCTTCCCGAAGTCGATCTACGACAACATCGCCTACGGGCTCCGGATCAACGGGATGAAGAACAAGCGCAAGATCGAGGAAACCGTGGAAAAGAGCCTGCGGGGCGCCGCTCTCTGGGACGAGGTCAAGGACCGTCTCGACGAGAACGCCTTCGCCCTGTCCGGCGGCCAGCAGCAGCGTCTGTGCATCGCCCGCTCCCTGGCCGTCGAGCCGGAGGTGATCCTGTTCGACGAACCGTGCTCGGCCATCGACCCCATCGCCACCGCCAAGGTCGAGGACCTCATCGAGCGCCTCAAAACAGACTATACCGTCATCATCGTGACCCACAACATGCAGCAGGCCGCCCGCGTGTCCGACTACACCGCGTTCATGATGCTCGGCGAGCTCGTCGAGTTCGATCTCACGGACAAGATCTTCACCAATCCGTCGAACAAGCTCACCGAAGACTACATCACGGGGCGGTTCGGATGACGCCGGCCGGGCCGGCGGCCCCAGGAGGAGCCATGTCCAAGATGGAACGACCGTTCGACGAGGAGCTTAAGTTCCTCAAGGAGAGGCTCATGGAAATGGCCTCGCGGGCCGAGGAGCAGATCGCCCTGGCCATCCGCGGCCTCAAGGACAGGAAGGAGCCGCTGGCCTGCCAGGTCCTCGACCGCGAGGAAGCCGTCAACCAGCTCGACATCGAGATCGATGAGATAGCCATGCGCCTCCTGGCCTTGCGCCAGCCCATGGCCACGGACCTCCGCTTCATCACCTCGGCCATGAAGATCGCCAGCGACCTGGAGAGGATCGGCGACCTGGCCGTCAACATCGCCGAACGGACGCTCGACCTGCTCACGGCGCCGCAGCTCAAGCCGCTCCTCGACATCCCGCGGATGGCGCTGCTGGCCCAGGAGATGGTCCGGGACGCCCTCAACGCCTTCATCGCCGGCGACGACAAGCTGGCCAAGGACGTTTGCGAGCGGGACGACCGGGTGGACCAGCTCAACGACCAGGTCTTCCGGGAGCTCCTGACCTACATGATGCAGGACCCCGGGGCGATCGCCCGGGCCGTCGACCTCATCCTCGTCGGCCGGCACCTCGAGCGCATCGCCGACCACGCCACGAACATCGCGGAGGACGTCATCTACATGGTCCGGGGCCGGACCATCAAGCACCATATCGAGGAAGGGCGGACGAGCGGCCTCAAGACCTGCGCCGGCGGCGAATGATGGGGGAACGAGGGCCAGGCTTCGAACAGGACGTGTTTTGATAAACGCTGTCTTGAGAATGCGGAGTCGCATATAATGGGTCCATCCGGCGGGAGCGAGGTGAGACCATGCCCCAGGTGATCGCCGCCCTTGATGACGAACCCGACCTCCTCGAGCTGCTCAAGGTCAGCCTGACCAAGGCCGGCTACCGCTTCGAGGGCTTCCAGGAGGCGGAAGACCTCTACCGCTATCTGTCCCGGGAAAAGCCCCACGTCATCCTCCTCGACCTGATGCTCCCCGGCACGGACGGCCTCGAGGTCTGCCGGCACATCCGGAGGACCGAAGGCCTGGCCGGCATCCCGATCATCATGCTGACCGCCCGGGGCGACGAGGCCGACAAGGTCGTCGGGCTCGAGCTCGGGGCCGACGATTACGTGACCAAGCCCTTCTCGGTCAAGGAGCTCGTCGCCCGGATCCGCGCCGTCCTGCGGCGTCCCGTGGGCGGGGAGACGGCCCGGCGGATCGTCATCGGGCCCCTGGTCATCGACCTGGACAAGTTCGAGGCCCTCGCCGACGGCGCCAAATTGGAGCTGACGGCGACCGAGTTCCGGATCCTCCAGTTCCTGGCCGCGCGGCCAGGACGCGTCTTCACCCGTGACCAGATCCTCGACTTCCTCTGGGGCCAGGAGAAGGCGGTCATCGACCGGACCGTCGATGTCCACATCCGCAACCTGCGGGAGAAGCTGGGCGCGGCGGGCGCGCTCATCAAGAACATCCGTGGCGTGGGCTATAAGCTGGAAGAATGAAAAAAACGCTGTTCCTCAGGATCTTCTCGGGCTACGCGGCCGTCATCCTGCTCCTGGCCGCCGGGGTCATGCTCTTCGCGCCGCCGCTCATGCGCAGGCACAACATCGACGAAAAGACCGCCGCGCTCGAGCACCTGGCGGTCCTGCTCGAACCCCAGGTCCTGCCCTACCTGACGGGCGCGGGGACCGCCGATCTCAAGACGCTCGTCGTGGACTATGGCCGGGAGACGGGGGCGCGGATCACCGTCATCGACCCGGCCGGCGTTGTGCTGGCCGACTCGGAGAAGGATGCCCGCGACATGGAGAACCACCTCTACCGCCCGGAGATCCAGGCTTCCCTGGCGGGCGAGAAGCGGCTGTCCATCCGCCGGAGCGCGACCCTGACGCAGCGGATGATGTACCTGGGCGTCCCGCTCGAGGCCGGAGGCCGGATCGTCGGGGCCCTCCGGCTGAGCCTGTTCATGAAGGACATCGAGGCGCTCCTGGCCGTTTTTCGCGGCGAGCTCCTCAAGGTCGTCGGGGCCATGATCCTGGTGGCCCTGGCCATCGCCTTCGTCCTCGCCCGGTCGGTCTCGGGACCGGTTCGGGAGGTCATCGACGCGTCCGCCCGCGTCGCCGCGGGCGACTTCGGGGCAACGGTCTCGATCCGGCGCAGCGGCGAGTTCAAGCGGTTCGCCCAGAGCTTCAACGCCATGACCGGAAAGCTGCAGACCCTGTTCGACGAGACCCGGACGAAGAACGACGAGATCCGGGGCATCCTCGGCTCCATGCGGGAGGGGCTGTGCGTCCTGTCCCGCGACGACCGTATCGAGCTCTCGAACGCCAGCTTCCGGCGGGCGGCCGCGACCGAGAGCCCCGAAGGCCGGTTCTTCTGGGAGGTCGTTCGCAGCACCTCCCTCCACGAGGCCGTGAAGAAGGCGCGGGCCTCGAAGGGCGAGGCGTCCGCGGAAGTGACAGTGGGGAACCGCGTCTACTTCGGCAGCGTGACCCCGCTCGCGACGGGCGACCGGCTGGTCGTGTCGCTCCACGACGTCACCGAGCTTCGGGCCCTCGAAAAGACCAAGAAGGATTTCGTCGTCAACGTTTCCCACGAGCTCCGGACCCCGCTGACGGCCATCAAGGGCTTCCTCGAGACCGTCGGGACCCGGGCCGAAGAGGAGAACCGGCCCTACCTCGAGATCATCCGCCGGAACACCGACCGGATGATCGCGATCGTCGGGGACCTCCTCGTCCTGTCCGAGCTCGAGGAGCGCGGCCCGAAGATCGACAAGACGGCGCTCGACATGACGCCGCTGGCGGAATCCATTCTCAAGCTGTTCGAGAAGAGGGCCGGGGACAAGGGGCTCTCGCTCGCTCTCGAAGTGCCCGCTTCGCTCCCCCCGATCCAGGCCGACGCCGGGCAGATGGAGGGTCTGCTCCTCAACCTCGTCGACAACGCCGTCAAGTACACGGAGAATGGCGCCGTGAAGGTCCGCCTGTCGGTTCGCGACGGCCAGCTGGCCATCGACGTCGAGGACACCGGGCCCGGCATCGGCGAGGATCATCTCCCTCACGTCTTCGAGCGGTTCTATGTCGTCGACAAGTCGCGCTCCAAGAAGCTCGGCGGCACAGGGCTGGGCCTGTCCATCGTCAAGCACATCGCTTTGGCCCACAAGGGTACGGTCTCCGTCAGGAGCAGGGTCGGCGAAGGGACGACGTTCTCGGTCCTGCTCCCGCTGGCCTGAGCGGCGGAGCCGGGCCTCACGCCTCGGGCGTCTGGTCCAGCTTGAACGAGAGCAGGATGTGGGTCAGGATCCCCAGCATGGCCGCGAAGACGAGCATCCCGCCCGCCACCCGGTAGGCAACGGTGTAGGCCCCCGTGGCATCGGCGATCATCCCGGCCAGGTTGGGCCCGAAAACGCCGCCGACCCCCCAGGCCGTGAAGAGGATCCCGTAGTTGAGTCCGAGGTTCTTCGTCCCCCAGTTGTCGGCGGCCGTCGCCGGGAATAGCGACAGGCACGATCCGTAGTTGAAGCCCACGAGCGCGGCTCCGAACAGGAAGCCCGTCGTGGTCGAGAACTGGTCGAAGAAGAACATGATCGTGGCCTGTAGGAGGAACACGCTGACCATGGCCGCGACCCGGCCGATGATGTCGGACGCCAGGCCGGCGATCACCCGGCCCGCGGCGTTGAAGACGGCCATGAGGGCGACGAAGATGAAACCCGCCTTGATCGCTCCACCCGATTGGGACGAGACGATCTTGGCGATGTGGCCGATGACCATGAGGCCGGCCGTGGCGCCGCAGGCGAACTGGACGTAGAGCGACCAGAACCGGGGCGTCCGGATCATCTCCCGCCAGGTCGCGTCGGCCAGCGGGGCGTGAGTCTTTTTCTTCTTCGCCTTCGGGGACGCGGGGCGGACCCGGACCTGGCCCGGCTTGGGGTTGACCAGGAACTGGGCGGAGATCCCGGCCAGGGCCAGGAACACGAGGCCCAGAGTGCGGAACGCCCCGGCGATGCCCTGGGAAGCGAGCAGGGCCTTGGACAGCGGAGCGATATAGACGGGCGCCAGGCCGAAGCCGGCCACGACGATCCCGGTGATGAGCCCCTTCTTTTCGGGCCCGAACCACTTGACGGCCGCCGGCGTCGCGGCGGCGTAGCCCAGCCCGATGCCCGTTCCGGCCAGGACGCCGAACCCCAGGATCATGGGCCAGCTCAGGTCGGCCCGGCCA
>Ga0209254_10003202_pt1 | contig 14944 bp, 12 predicted proteins | sample FrelakmetDIP11DI_FD_187148 | JGI IMG/M metagenome (GOLD analysis project Ga0209254, IMG submission 187148) | Freshwater lake sediment microbial communities from the University of Notre Dame, USA, for methane emissions studies - DIP11 DI (SPAdes)... | ecosystem: Environmental > Aquatic >...
CTTGCCATATTTCCCGAAGGAGTCGATCCATGAAACTATTTAAATGGTTGAGCGGATGCATCATCCTGGCCATTATCGGGTTGTTCATTTACCAGAATCTGGCAACTTGGAAGAGTTCCGCCGACTTCACCTTGTATCTATATATCGAACACCTGAACTGGTCGCACCATCTTTATACTATCATCGCCATTTCCGCAGGTCTGGGTCTGGTTCTGGGCATCCTTCTGATGCTGAAACCGTATCTCAAAATCCGCCGCATCCTCGCGGGTGAGCGACAGGAGAAGCAACAGTCCGTGGAGAGCGTCCAGAAACCGGCAGCGCCTGCCGCGGAACCCGCGAGCCCCCATGAGGCCCCTGCTGACCAGCCGAGTGCAGCGGGGCCTTCCTGAAACAGCAGGGAACAGGTCGCAGCATCTTGCGCTTGCAGCCAGCCTCACCCTGAAGCGGGGTTGCGGCTGGAACAAGCGAAATCGCCTTGCCCCCATCGTCAGCGCCGGGATTTCTTTTCGCAACCCACGGCGCCCACCAGAAGTTCTTGATCTTGCCTCATCTCTGGGGCACACTGCTATAGTGAACGCCGTAAGTAACTCGTCATGCTGGCGAGGTCGGGATCCAGGCGATGTGTCACCTGGATTCCCTCTAAAAGCCTGCGGGAATGACGATGGGTGTCCGGGGGATGTGGAACCTTGGAAACCACGAGTTCCAGAATCGTTGAGAGGGTGTCTAATAAGCCGCCGAATCTTGTCACCCCGGTGGACGCCGGGGTCCAGAATCCCGCGAAAAACCTGGATTCCGGCTTTCGCCGGAATGACGAAAGACGCTTGGCAAGAATTTTTTGGACACGCTCCGAGAGGCCGACATGAGCAAGATCACTCCCATGATGCAGCAGTACCTGGAGATCAAAGCGCAGCATCCGGACGCTCTGCTGTTCTACCGCATGGGAGATTTTTACGAACTGTTCATGGAAGATGCCGTGCTGGCCTCGCGCATCCTGGACATCGCGCTCACCTCCCGCGACCGACAGGCGGAAAATCCGGTGCCCATGTGCGGCGTCCCCCATCATTCCGCCGAGGGCTACGTGGCTCGGCTGGTGGCGGCCGGGCATAAAGTCGCCATCTGCGATCAAATCGAGGACCCCAGGAAGGCCAAGGGGCTGGTGCGTCGGAGCGTGACCCGGGTGGTCACACCCGGCCTCATTGTCGACCAGCAGAACCTGGCGGCAAACCAGCCCAACTACCTGGCCGCCATTGCCCGGGACGGCTCCCGCTACGGTCTGGCCTATCTCGATATCTCCACGGCGGAATTCAAGGTGGTGGAGCTGCCAGACGAAGCAGCCCTGCGGGAAGAACTGATTCGGGTGGCCCCCCGCGAACTGCTGCTGCCCGAGGGGCATGCCGATGCCTGGGCTCAGCCGTTCAGCCCCAACCCGGACATGTTGATGACGCTGGTTGATCCGGACAGCTTCGACAAAGGTCGCGCGCAGGAGCGACTGTGCGAGCATTTCCAGGTCCGGTCCCTGGAAGGATTCGGCGTGCAGCAATGGGATGCGGCCATCCGCAGCGCCGGGGCCATCCTAGCCTATGTGCGGAAGAACCACCTGGGGTCCTGCCGACACATCAGCAAGCTCCTTCCCTATCACCGTTCTGATTTCATGATCCTGGATGAAGCGACGCTGCGCAACCTGGATATCTTTGCCTCGGCCGGCTTCGCGGGGCGGAAAGGGTCGCTGCTCGCGGTCCTGGACCAGACCCGCACCGCCATGGGAGGCCGCAAGCTCCAGCACTGGCTGCGCTACCCGCTGCTGGATCTGGCCCAAATCAAACTGCGTCAGCAGGCCGTTGCCGAATGGGTGGAAAAGGACACGCTACGCGAGAACATTCTGAAGCTCCTGGAAAAGATTCACGATGTCGAACGTCTGAACGGGCGAATCAGCCTGGGAAATGCCAACCCTCGGGATTTGCTGGCGCTGAAGAAATCCCTTCAAGTCCTCCCGCAACTGGAGCCGGCCCTTTCCCAATGCGTCAGCCATCGGCTGCTGGAACTGGGCGAGCACTGGGACAACCTGAGCGATGTCGCTCAGCGGATCGACGCGACCATGGTGGATGACCCGCCGCTCAGCCTGGCCGGCGGCGGGGTGATTCGCCCGGGCGTGCACGCCGAGCTCGATCATTACGTGCACTTGAGCCGGGATGCCCGAGGCTGGATGGCCAACTATGAAGCGGAGGAACGCCGGCGGACCGGGATTGGTTCCTTGAAAGTCCGATATAACAAGGTTTTCGGTTATTATATTGAAGTGACCAAAACCAACCTCGGCGCGGTTCCCGACAACTACATTCGCAAGCAGACTCTGGTGAATGCAGAAAGATACTTCACCGAGGAACTGAAGCATTTTGAGACCCAGGTCCTGGAGGCAGACGAAAAACGCGTCGAACTGGAACAACAGGTTTTTGACGCCCTGCGCGCTGCCGTCGCGGCGGAAGGTCTGCGCATTCAGGCGGTGGCGGCCAGCATTTCCGAACTGGACTGTCTGGCGGCCCTGGCGGAAGTGGCGGCGCGCAATGACTATTGCCGCCCGCACCTGGACGAGGACGGTGCTATCGCGATCCGCGAAGGCCGCCATCCCGTTATCGAACGGTTTCTGCAGGGCCAACCCTTTGTGCCGAATGACCTTGACATGGACAATGAAAGCCATCAGGTGCTGATCATCACCGGACCCAACATGGCGGGGAAGTCAACCATCTTGCGCCAGGCGGCTCTCATCGTCCTGCTCGCTCAAATCGGCAGTTTCGTGCCGGCCGCTGAAGCCCGGCTGGGGCTCGTGGATCGGATCTTCACCCGGGTCGGGGCCGCGGATGATCTGGTGCGCGGACGGTCCACCTTCATGGTGGAAATGCAGGAAACGGCCTACATTCTCCATCAGGCCACGGCCAAGAGCCTGATCATCCTGGATGAAATCGGCAGGGGCACCAGCACCTTCGACGGCCTGAGCATCGCCTGGGCGGTGGCTGAATACCTGCACGACTTTCAGGGGGTGGGCATCAAGACTCTGTTTGCCACCCATTACCACGAACTCACCGAACTGGCCCGCACTCGCAGCCGGGTTAGAAACTTGAACGTGGCCATCAAGGAATGGCAAAACGACATCATCTTCTTTCACAAATTGGCGCCCGGCGGCACCAACAAGAGCTACGGCATTCAGGTGGCCCGCCTGGCGGGACTCCCCGGAGATGTCACGGGGCGGGCCCGAGAAATTCTCGGGCAGCTGGAACAGGATGGTCCTTCCTTTGCTCCGGTAAAACGGTTGGCGCCGGGTCGCAAAAAATCCCGCTCTGCTCTCCAGGGCGGCCATCAGCTCAGTTTGCTGCAAAACCCCCTGGAGATGCTGCGTGCACAAATTCTCGCGCTGGACCTGGATAACCTCGCGCCTCTTAACGCATTGAAGGCCCTGTATGCCCTCAAACAACAGGTCGCTGCCCGGACCAAAGACGATTCGGAGAACACTTGATCGGAAGTTACGTTCCATCCCGCCCCGGGCGGGAATCCACGATGCACCACAAAGCGAGCCTGAGGCGCGCCTTGTCCCTGGTGCTCCTTGCGCTCCTGTTGCCGGCGCTGGCTCCGGGGCTCCGCGCGGCCACCACGGAAGAGCTTTACGAGCGGGCCCGCGTTCAGTATCGGTTCCTCATCAAAGAACCGGAAAAACACCCGGAACGCGACGCCTGGGAAAAATGCCTGACCGACCTCCAGCAGGCCATGGCTCAGGACCGATCCGGTCCGTTCACCCCCAAATGCCTCTATCTCATTGCCCAAATCCATCATTATCTGTATCAATTCCATAAAACCGACGGCGACGCCCAGGCGGCCACCGGACATTACCGGCTGCTGATCCAGGAGTACCCGCACAGCAACCTCGCCGACGATGCTCAGTTCATGTTGGGCATTTTCTATCTCGAAGAACTCCACCAGCCGGCTCAGGCCTATTCCGAATTCCTCAAAGTCGGGATTCATTTCCCCACCGGGGACATGGCCCCTAGAGCCCACGAGAAGCTGGCTCAACTGGAAAGCCGGTACAGTTGTGGTATTGCCAAATCTGAAGAAAAAGGAGACACTACGAAGTTAGCGAAAAAACCGCCGCTCCCGGGTGGCAACAACGCAGCCCCCGGGGCCGCCCTTGCGGAAATACAAAACCTGCGCTACCGGTCGGCCACAGACCACACTCAGGTGCTGGTGCAGGTGAGTGGACCGGTGAAGGTGGATCATCACCGCGAAACTGCCGGCTTAGAGAACAAAATGCCTGATCGGATTGTATTGACTTTCAGGAACTGTTCGCTCAAGGCAAGTACTGAGACTCTCTCTCCGGTCGCGGACCGGCTGCTGCGGGCGATTCGCATCAACCCATCGGCTCCGGCCGAAGTGCGTTTGGTTCTGGATGTCGATACCGCGGCAAGTTACAAGGTTTCCACACTCACCGATCCCTCCCGCGTGGTTATTGACCTTTACCCAAAGCACCCGCCAAGGATGCAGGCAAAAAGACCCGCGCCGAAAAGCAAGGAAACCGCTGTGCCCACTCTGGCGCAGCAGTTGGGACTGGGCATCAAGCGCATCGTCCTGGACCCCGGACATGGCGGAAAGGATACCGGCGCCATCAGCCCCAGCGGTGCGTATGAAAAGGACATTGTGTTGGCTCTCGCGCAGGAAATCAAAAAGGTCCTGGAACAGCAGACGGGATGCCAGGTCATTCTCACCCGAACCAGCGATCGCTTTCTTTCCCTCGAAGAGCGCACGGCCATGGCGAATAAGCTCAAGGCCGATATGTTCATTTCCATCCATGCCAACGCTCACGAAAATCGAACCACGACCGGAATAGAAACCTATTACCTGAATCTTGCCAGTGACCGCAACGCCGCCCAGTTGGCAGCCGTGGAAAATGCCAGCTCGCGGAAGAAGATGAGCGATCTGGAAAGCATCCTGCACGAGCTGATTCTGAAGAGCAAAACCAAGGAATCGGCCCGTCTGGCCAATGAGGTGCAGCATAAAATGGTCGCCAGTCTGCAGGGAAAATACGCGGCGATTCGGGACCTGGGCGTGAAGCAGGCGCCATTTATCGTGCTGCTGGGGGCCGAGATGCCCGGCATCCTGATCGAGGCCGCATTTCTATCCAACCCGCAGGAGGAAGGCCGCTTGCAAGACAAAAATTTTCAGAAAACTCTGGGGCAAGGGATAGCAGCCGGAGTTTCCTCGTACATCCAGGAAATGCGAAAGTTCGTGCGCACCGAGGAGAAGTCATGATGGAGCAGAACCCGGCTGAGATCGTTCCGGGAACGGTGGTGGAGTTCTTCGAGGACAAGAAAATCCTTTGCGGTCTTTGCCTTGATAACCGGAAACAAAGACTGGCTGTGCTCACGGAACAAAACCGCGAGATGAATCTGGCCGCCAGTCGGGTGCTGCATGCCGGGGGAAAGAAGTTTTCACTGCAGCTCAGCCGCGACCAGATGGTGCAGAACCTGGTACAAATCGCCGTCCTCCGCAAGTCGCTCATGGAACAGGTTGCTGTCGAACAACTCTGGTCGCTTGTGGAAAACGAGGAACTGGGCTTCACCGCCGACGAACTGACGGAGTTCGTCTTCAACTCGCCCGTCACCGATGATCACGTGACCGCGGTATTCCGTGTTCTCCTCGCGGATGCTTTTTTCTTCAAGTTCAAGGCCGGTCAGTTTTTCCCGCGATCCGCCGAACGTATCAGCCAGCTGCGGTTGGGAAAGGAACGCCAGGCCGAGCAGGAAACCCTCTTGCAGCAGGGCCTCGAGTGGCTGCAGTCGGTCTGGCAGAATCGTAGCGCGACACCTCCCGCAGCGGAGATGCGCGACCGGCTGATCGAGGCTCTCAAGGATTATTGTCTGTTCGGGCAGGAATCGGCTGATTATGCCTTCACCCGGGAGCTATTGAAACGGGCCAACATCCCACCGGGCCAGGGGCCTTTCCGTTTGCTGGTTCGCCTCGGAATCTGGCAGGAAAATGAAAATCTTTATCTGCACCAGCACGGTATTTGCGCGCATTTCCCGGAAGCGGTTCTGGCTCTGGCGGCAGATCGGTTCAAGGAGCACCCGGACCTGCTCAAGCAGCTTGCAGATCGAAGAGACCTGCGCCATCTCAAGCCCATCACCATAGACAGCTCTGTCACCCGGGATTACGACGATGCTCTCAGTTTGGAAACCCGCAACGGGGGTCTTTACGAATTGGGGGTGCACATCGCGGATGCCGCCGAATATGTCCGGTGCGGGGACGTATTGGATCAGGATGCTCAAGAACGGGCCACTTCCATTTACCTTCCGGATTGCCGCATCCCCATGCTTCCGGAATCGCTCTCGGAGGGCATTTGCAGTTTGCGCGCCGGAGAAGATCGGCTGGCCCTCAGTTTTATCGTTCAGATGGATGCCGACGCCCACATCCAGCATTATGAAATTGTCCCCAGCGTGGTCAAAATCGCGCAGCAAATATCCTACCAGGAAGCCAGCGGGCGTCTGGATGGCGAAGGAATGTTGAGCTCGCTCTACCGGTTGTGTCTGAAGCTGCGCGAGCAGCGCCTGGAGCGGGGAGCCATCATCCTGCCGGTTCCGGAAATGCGCGTTTGGGTCAATCCGGAAGGGATGATTCAGGTGTCGCGTTATGAGAGAGAGTCCCCCAGTCAGATCATTGTCTCGGAATTGATGATCCTGGCCAATGCCCTGGCCGCGAAGTGGCTTGCTGAAAAAACCATCCCCGGTATTTTTCGGGCTCAGGACGAATGCCGGGCGGAAAGCAATCCCGTGGCCAGCGAATACGAGCTGTTTCACATCTATCGGCGGCGGCGCTTGTTTGCGCGGGCGGAACTGGGCACCGAGCCGCGGCCCCACTGCAGCCTGGGCGTGCCCCAATATACCAGTGTCTCCTCTCCCATCCGGAGATATATCGACCTGGTGGTGCAGCGCCAGTTAAAACAGGCCATCCTGACAGGAGAGCCGCTTTATAACGAAGAGGAACTCCGCCAGCTGGTCACCAGACTGGAAACTCCCCAATCCAAAGTCATGTTGATTCGGCGCAAATGGACCCGCTTCTGGATACTCAAGTACCTGGAACAGGAGGACATTAGAGACCTGGATGCGCTGGTGCTGGATCAAAACAGCCGCTATGCCCGCCTGCTCCTGCCCAGCTATATGATTGAGACCAGCATGCCGGTAGAAGAAAAAGGCAAGCTGCAAGCGGGAGAAATGGTGCGGGTCAAGGTGGAACACCTCAACCCGCGGGAAGATGTGCTCAAATTGAAACTGGTGGGCGCCTGAGCGCCGCATCAAGATTTACCGGGATTACCTCTGCGGGTGCGGGAGCGTTCCACCAGATACGCTTCAATGAACCCATCCAAATCGCCATTCAGCACCCGGTCCACATCGCCTTTTTCGTGTTGAGTGCGATGATCCTTCACCATTCGATAGGGCTGAAGGACATAGGACCGGATCTGATTCCCCCAGGCAATATCTTCCAGGCCGTCATGCAGTTCTTGCAGCTTCTGGTCCTGCAAACGTTTTTCTCGTTCATGCAGGCGGGCGCGGAGGATCTTCATGGCGATCTCCCGGTTCCGATGCTGGGATTTTTCATTCTGACATTGCACCACGATGTTCGTCGGCAGATGGGTGATGCGCACCGCGGAGCTGGTCTTGTTCACATGCTGGCCGCCTGCTCCACTGGCGCGGTAGGTATCGATCCTCAGGTCCGCGGGATTGATTTCCACCACAATGGCGTCATCGACTTCCGGATAGACAAACAGCGCCGCAAATGAGGTGTGCCGCCGACCGCTGGCATCAAAAGGGGAAATCCTGACCAGCCGATGGATGCCGGATTCCGCCTTGAGATAACCGTAGGCATAGGACCCTGTGACCGTGAATGTGACATTTTTGATGCCGGCTTCTTCACCCTGCAGAAAATCGAGGACCTGCGTGACAAAATTCTTGCTCTCGCACCAGCGCAGATACATCCGCAACAGCATTTCCACCCAGTCTTGAGCTTCCGTGCCACCGGCTCCGGCATTGATGCTCACGATGGCGTTCTTCTGGTCGTTCTCCTCGCCCAGCAGTTCGCGAAACTCCAAAGCGCCTATACTCTTTTCCAGAAATCTGGCCTTCTGGGCGACTTCCCTCACCGTCTGTTCGTCACTCTCCTCGACGGCCATTTCCAGAAACAGGCCACAGTCCTCCAATTCCTTGGAGTAGTTCTCCCAAGTCTCTATGATCTCACTCAATTCGGAACGTTCCACGAGAATCGGTTTGCTCTGTTCAGGATTCTCCCAGAAGTCGGACTTGAGCATCGTTTTTTCCAGTTCCGACAGACGCGCCCGCTTGCCCTGAATGTCAAAGATGGCCTCCGATGTTAGCAAGACGTTCTGACAGATTTTTGAGTGACACTTTAATTTCCGCAACTTCGATAGCCATCTTGAATCCTCCTGATTGGGCCTGCCTTTCCCCGCGCAGGCCATGAAAACAAAAATAACCCAAAATCAGCTTCACCACGAAGGACACGAAGAGCACGAAGGAATTCTACAGACGTTTTCATCGGCCTTCGTGGCCTTCGTGTTCTTCGTGGTAAATCCTTGTCCTGCTAAGAAATTCCCGCATCGTGGAGCAGGATGATATGCCTGCCAAGAGTTTTTTGCTAAACTATTGATTTCTCAGCGTTCCCTGCGGTGAATCGTCAAACCTAACCCCACCACAGTGACCAGCACACAAAGCCATGCGAAGACGTCCCCCCAGGCGGCATAAAACGTCTGAACCTGAAGGGGGTGCACCTCGGAAATAAGAAATCCGGCTTCATTGAGCGGCAGCAGCCCTTTCTGCCGGCCGCTCGCCTCAAAGGTCGCACTGATCCCGGTGTTGGCACAACGCACCAAAGGAACTCGAAATTCAATCGCGCGCCAGCGCGCCATTTCCAGATGCTGATACGGGGCGCTCGTGTTACCGAACCATGCATCGTTGGTCAGATTGAACAGCGCCGTAGCGCCATTTTTCACAGCACTTCGCGCCAGGTCCGGAAAAATCGCTTCATAACAGATTAACACTCCCAAGCGATGGTGTTTGAACACCAGCGGCTGCTGATTTTCCCCGGCCGCAAAATCCCCGGCAGCCTCCACCAGTCGATGCACGAAGAAAAGGAGCTTCTGCAGAGGCACATATTCCCCAAAGGGAACCAGGTGCTGCTTGGCGTAATCGCCTAGCAGGTCGCCGTTAATATCGACAAGGTACGCTTTGTTGAACAGGCGCGGCTTTCCGGCCACCATCCCGACGCCGGGACTGCCGAATAACAGAGGGACTCCACACTCTCTTATGATTTCCTGGAGTTCCTGGGTCAAGCCGCGGTCGAAGCCATAGAAAAACGGCGTCGCCGTTTCGGGCCAGACCAGCAAATCCGGCGTCGGCAGGCTGTCCGCCGCCGTCAGAGAAAGCTCGTGGTAACGTTTCAGCGTCTCCTGTTGATAGGCAGGGTCCCATTTCTGCGCCTGGTCGATATTGCCCTGAATGACCCCCACCCGCCACAGATCAGCCCGCTCCTGCATCTGTTCTATGGTTTGCAACCGCTGTGAACCATAAAAAACGAAGAGCGCCCCGCACGCCGCAAAAACCAGCAGGTTCCAGTGCAGCCTGCGTTCAATCAGACAACGGCCGATGCAGGTATTGGCCAGCACCAGAAGCCAGCTCACTCCGAACACACCGGTGATGTCGGCAACCTGAATGAGATGAAGAAAGGGTGATTGAGTATAACCCAAATTGGCCCAGGGAAAACCGGTCACGGCATAGGCACGAATCCATTCCAGACACACCCATCCGGCAGGGAGCACCCACACCCACAAGCGCGGATGGTTTTCCAGGTGGTTGGCAAGGAGAGCAAAGCAAGCCGGATAAAGGGCCAGATAACCGCAGAGCAGAACCAGAACGAGATAGGCCAGTACCAGCGGAAGGTTTCCGTACTGGTGAATAACGTTTCGAATCCAATAGAGCGTGGTCAGATAATGAACCAGTCCGACGATATAGCCCAGGTAAAAGGCCTGGTTTCGGTTTTTCCCGCGCAGCGCGAAAAACATTGGAACCAGGGCCAACCAGGTTATCCCGGGAAGTTGCAACAGCGGAAACCCGGCCGTCAGCATCCCGCCACTGAGACAACAGAGCAGGACATCCTTCAGTTTCGTCAAGCGGACTTCAGCCATGGTGAGGCGCCGTTAGCCGAGGGGATGGGGGACAGAAATTCAACGCGATTCATTGGCGGCTGGCCCAGGTTGTATTTCTCCATTGATTTTCCGGATACGAACGGTTTCCACCTTCCTGCTATCCGCCGCGGTAACGGTCATCTCCAGGTTGTCAAAGACAAATGTCTCATCCACACTGGGAACTTTTCCCAACGAGTTGACAATAAAACCGCCCACGGATTCGAACTGCCCTTCCGGAAATTTGATGTTCAGATATTTTTCGAGCTCTTCCACATCCAGGCGGGCATCGACCAGAATGGTCCCGTCCTCCTGTTCCACGATGCGATTCTCTTCGGCGTCGTATTCATCCATGATTTCGCCGATGATTTCCTCAATGATATCCTCCAGCGTGAGAATACCCGCCGTACCCCCATACTCATCGATCACAATGGCCATATGGGATTTCTTGTCGCGCAGCTCCTTTAAGACTTCACTGATCTTTTTCGTTTCCGGGATGAAGCACGGCAAGCGCGCCATCTCGTGCACGCTGATATCGGCACGGCCCCAGTATGGCAGGAGGTCTTTGGCATGCACGATGCCGATGATATTGTCCACGTTTTCGTGAAAGACTGGAATTCGTGAGTGTCCGCTGCTGATGTTGAGCTGAATGATATCGGTGATGCTGGTGTCGTCCCGGGCAAAAACAGCATCCAGGCGCGGCACCATGATCTCCCGGGCAACCGTGTCGCGGAAGGAGAAGATGGACTGAATCATTTCTCCTTCATCTTCGGAGATCAGCCCGCGCTCTTCCCCTTCGTCGATGAGCTGCTGAATTTCTTTTTCCAGATCCTGGGGCTTATTCAGCCGGGCAAGCCTGTGAAATACGGCTTTCAGCCAACGCTGCAACCCTTTGGCTGACTCCTCGTCCAATGTCAATATCTTCCTCAGTTAGGGGATTATTTCAAGCAAACTCTGCGTTCTCTGCGATCTCAGCGCGGAACACTTTCCATAACATTTTGAAATACTTTAACAAGATCAACGCTTGCTGTCGAGCAAAATGTACGAGAGCAGTTTATAAACCAGACGTGCGGCAAGAAATTCCGACGCCATGGACTGGCCTTGCGGCAGCAGTTCCATCACATCGAATCCCACTACGCGGCGTGCCTGCGTCACCCGGCGCAGCAGTCCGATCACCTCATACCACCCCAAGCCACCGGGCTCCGGGGTTCCCACGGCGGGCATCAGCGCCGGATCGAACACATCCAGATCGATACTGATGTACACATGGGAACTCAGGCGCGGCACGATTTGCTCCCAGAGGTGAGCATCACGCCACAGTTGGTGAGCGAGAAAACAGGGAATTTTACTTTCGGTGATCAGTTGGTGTTCTTCCCGGGTCATGGACCGCACACCCACCTGGACCAGGGATGCGTGCCGGAGAGCCTGGTGCATCACGCAGGCATTACTGTACGGGCTATCCTGGTAGCTGGAGCGCAAGTCGGCATGGGCATCCAGATGGAGCACGCTGAGGTCCTCAAAATGTCGGGCAGCGGCCTCGATCATGCCCAGAGACAGGAGATGTTCCCCCCCCAGTAAAACCGGCAACTTGCCGGCTTCCAGGATAAACTCTCCGGCTTCCCGCACCCGCTCGACCATATCGCGCGGCGATGCAACCGTGACGGCCAGTTCCTCCAGAGTCACTATACCTGAATGGCAGGCCTCGGTTTGGGTTTCCTCGTCATAGAGCTCGAGTTCCCTCGATGCCAGCAAAATGGCCCGCGGTCCTTCTCTGGTCCCAGCCCGGTAGGTGGTCGTCCCGTCATAGGGCACAGGCAGAATCACCGCCCTTGCCGACGCAAATTCACTCGCGGAAGAATTCAACCCCAAAAAAGACAGGGACCCAAACCTCACAGGAGGCTTGGATCCCCTGGTCGACGCAATGGCCATAAATGTCCCTAGCGACCCCTCTGCATCAGCACGCGATCCATGCGCACAATGTGGGCCGATTCTTGAAGGCTGTTCGGAAACTCCCGTCCGCGATCCAGCACATTGATTTCATACTTCTGGATCTTGAAGTGCTTTTGAATGGTCTCGGCCGCCGTGCGAGTATCGAATGGCTTGCAGGAAAACATATCCAAACTGAGATAGCGTTTTTCCGGGAAAGTGTGAATGCTGATATGGCTTTCCGCGATGAGAACAAACCCGGAAACGCCCCAGTCTTCCGGAACCGACCCGTTATAGCGAAACACATACGGGGGCATAATCTTGGTCATGTCCATTTCGGTTGGGTACTCATCCAGAAAACTCGAAATGAAATTAATATCTTCCAGTTTGGACCGGTCGCAGCCATACCCGTCCAACATCAGATGCACACCAAAACCGAATTGTGGCTTGCCCATGCGCATGGCAGTCACCTCCCGTTCTTATTAGGGCTGCCGATCCAGCCCGCGTTACGCTCCGATACTCTCGCCAGGCTCAATGAGACTTGGCGATGCACCCACTCGATTGAGCAAAAGCGCTTGACACAGTTGCTCATTTTGAATCTTCTCAAGTCGCCTAAAATGTTGAAGGACTCGTCACCCACAGGATCTGGGCGGCGCTTTTGCCGGTATTCTCCACCCAGTGTTTCCAGGAACTCTTAAAGTAAAAGCAATCGCCCTTGGCCAACTTGTTGGGTTTGTCATCCAGCCAGAGGGTAACCGCCCCTTGCACAACAAAACCAAACTCCTCTCCCTCGTGGGAAGGGTCTTCAGGAGTCCGGGCGCCACTTTCCAAGGTGACCAGCACCGGGTCCATCAGCCGTCCAAAGGCCTTCGGCAGCAGGAAATAAATCTCGCACTCGCTGTCCGAAGTGGAACTCAATACCCGTGTATTCTTGCGGCCTAAAATACTCTGCTGGGGCATGTCCCGGAAAAAATCCGCCAATCCCAACCCCAGCACATCCAGGATGCTTTTCAACGTGACAATGGATGGCGAGGTTAAGTCGCGCTCCAACTGGGAAATGAACCCCTTTGTCAAATAGGCGCGGTTTGCCAGTTCCTCCTGAGTTAATCCATTTTCCTTTCTCAGGCGGCGCAGCTTTTCACCAATTTCTAGGGAGACCTCCATTGTTTACCTTCATTAAACAATTAGTTTAGTAAAGTTTGCCTTATATAAGGTAACCCCATCACCGTGTCAAGAGAAAAACATCGAGAAAATCTCAGAAAATGCAAAGGATTTTCCACTCTTAAAGCGGCCCTGGAAAAAACTTTTATTTGAAAAACGCTTCTTTTTAGAGCCCGTTGATAACTGCGCAATTTGCGCGGCACATCCCAAAACACACACCCCAAAACCGTTTTGACAGGCAGGGAGGAATCCATTATCATCGCGAGGCTTCCAATGATAGAGGAGAGTGCATGCGGCAGGTAGCCATTATTTACAAGCACGGTCGCTCTGATGCTTTGCAGCTGGCCAATGAGCTCGCGCGGTGGATGACACCGCTCGATGTGCGGGCCTCCTGTCAGGAAAATCCGGAAGAGCCGGGCATCCGTTCCACCTCAGCGGGGCTGACCATTTCCGAACAGGTCGAAGCAGTGATTGTTCTGGGTGGGGACGGGACCTTTCTCAGCGTGGCGCGTTCCCTGGAAAACCGCTCGACACCGATTATCGGCGTCAATCTGGGGGGCCTGGGTTTTCTCACCGAGGTGAGCCGGGAGATGTGCTACCACGATCTACGGGAAATTCTTGGCGGCAAGTATGACCTGGAAGAAAGAATGCGGCTGCAGATCTCCATCCTCCGTTTGCAGCAGGAAATATTTCGCCAGACGGTGCTCAATGACGTGGTGATCAACAAGGGGGCACTGGCCCGCATTGTGGATCTCAAAGCCACCATCAACGGCCGCTATCTCACCAATTATCGGGCTGACGGCTTGATTGTGGCCACTCCCACCGGATCGACCGCCTACAATCTCTCCGCCGGTGGCCCCATCCTCTACCCCACGGCGCTCGCCATCATTTTGACTCCGATCTGTTCCTTTGCCCTGACCAACCGCCCCATCATTCTCCCCGCCGATGTTCGGGTCCAGATAGAACTGGATGAGCGTGCTCAAGACGTGGCCCTGACCTGCGATGGTCAGCTGGGCTGCGAACTGTGCCCGGGCGACCGGGTGGATATCGTTTCCTCACCCAATCCACTGCGCCTGATCCGCGCACAATCCACCGACTATTTCGAAATTTTGCGCACCAAACTCAAGTGGGGTCAGAATTAACCGGCGGTACCGATGCCTTATCATTGGAAAAAGGACAGGCATTCCAACCGCTTTAGGAGGAAATCAGGATGAAATGCGATCAATGCAGCACAACCATTGAGCAGGGAGAAGCAAGGGAACACCGCGGACAAGCACTATGCGAGGACTGCTACATGGACGCTCTGTCGCCGGCGCGGGCCTGTGACCCGTGGGCGGTGCACAGCGCCAAATCGCTTGAGCAGCACACTGGAAAGGCCTTAACCCTCACCCCGATTCAGTCCGAGATCATGCGGATACTGGAAGAGACCGGAGGGATCGAACGTGCAGCACTGCTGGAGCGATTCGACGGAAGGCTCACTCAGCCTCAGCTGGAAAGAGAATTTGCCTCACTCCGGCACATGGAAAAGGCAAGGGGCGAGAAAAGGGACCAGAAGGTTTTCCTCCGACCTTGGTGAAAGAGAATGACGCGGGCGATTTCTCACCAAGCGTGGAGAGCGATTGTTGCTTGGTG
>Ga0209254_10003203_pt1 | contig 14943 bp, 11 predicted proteins | sample FrelakmetDIP11DI_FD_187148 | JGI IMG/M metagenome (GOLD analysis project Ga0209254, IMG submission 187148) | Freshwater lake sediment microbial communities from the University of Notre Dame, USA, for methane emissions studies - DIP11 DI (SPAdes)... | ecosystem: Environmental > Aquatic >...
GTCGCCCGAACCGGGACCGCCGTGCGCCGCGGCTCCGCGGTCGCGCCCAGGGGCGCTCCTGCAACAGCCAAGCCGCGACCGTGGGTTTGCCCTGACCGCCCCGAAGGCCGAGAATCCCCCGGCCCGCCCCGCCAGCCTGGATGCCCGCCATGAGCGACCGCGAAAGCATGGAGTACGACGTCGTCACGGTGGGCGCCGGCCCCGCCGGGCTCGCCTTCGCGATCCGCCTCAAGCAACTCAAGCCCGACATCCGCGTGTGCGTGATCGAAAAGGCCTCGACCATCGGCGCGCAGATCCTCTCCGGCGCGGTGATCGAACCCGGTCCGCTCGACGCCCTGCTGCCGCAGTGGCGCAAGGCTCCGCCGCCCTCCTGCGTGCCGGCGACGCACGACGAATTCTGGTGGCTGCGCGACAAGCAGCACGCCACGAAGCTGCCGACCCCGCCGCAGATGCACAACGCCGGCAACTACATCGTCTCGCTGGGCGCGATGTGCGCCTGGCTGGCGCCGCAGGCCGAGGCGCTGGGCGTGGAGATCTATCCCGGCTTTGCCGCGGCCGAGCCCCTGTACGACGCCGCCGGCGCCGTGTGCGGCGTGCGCATCGGCGACATGGGCGTGGCCAAGGATGGTTCGCACAAGCCCGCCTATACCCAGGGCATCGACATCAAGGCGCCGCTGACCGTGCTGGCCGAAGGCGCGCGCGGCCACCTCACCAAGCAGCTCGTCGCCCGCTACGAACTCGACCGCGACAGCGATCCGCAGTGCTGGTCGATCGGGATCAAGGAACTGTGGCAACTCGCGCCCGGCAAGGGCACGAGCGGCAAGATCGTGCACACGGTCGGCTGGCCGGCCGACACCCGCACCTATGGCGGCAGCTTCCTCTACCACCTCGACGGCGACCGCGTCGCGGTCGGCTACGTGGTCGGGCTCGACTACGCCGATCCGAAGCTGATGCCCTTCGAGCTGTTCCAGCAGTTCAAGCACCACCCGCACGTGAAGCCCTTGTTCGAGGGCGGCAAGATCGTCTCCGGCGGCGCGCGCGCGATCGTGACCGGCGGCTGGCAGTCGCTGCCGCGGGTGGAAATGCCCGGCGCGATCCTGATCGGCGACACCGCCGGCCTGCTCAATGTGCCGAAGATCAAGGGCACGCACCAGGCCATGCGCAGCGCGATGCTCGCCGCCGAGCACCTGGCCGCCAGCGGCAAGGCGGAAGGATTCAACTTCGTGCTGCGCAATTCGCCGGTGATGGCGGAACTGCGCAAGGTGCGCAACATCAAGCCCGGTTTCAAGAAGGGCTTCTGGTTCGGCATGGCCAATGCCGGCTGGGAGACCGTGACCGCGGGCTACTCGCCGTGGACCTTGCGCAACAAGCCCGACTACCAGCAGACGCGGAAGCTCGACGCCTACGTGCCGCCCGACCGCCAGTGGCTGGACCGCGACCTGCCGCCGCGCGACCGCCTCGCCGCGGTCTACTTCTCCGCGACCGAGCACGACGAGGACCAGCCCGTGCACCTGCACGTGGCCGACACCAGTGTCTGCGTGACCCGCTGCGCGCAGGAATTCGGCAATCCCTGCACGAAGTTCTGTCCGGCCGGCGTCTACGAGATGATCGGGTCCGGCGCCGACATGCGCCTGCAGATCAACGCCGCCAACTGCGTGCACTGCAAGACCTGCGACATCAAGGACCCGTACCAGATCATCAATTGGGTGACGCCAGAGGGTGGGGCCGGGCCGAACTACCAGAACCTGTAGCTTTGCGGAGCCCTGCCGCTGTGGGAGCGGCGCCCTGCTAGAATCCGCGCTCTTCGCCGCCGATCGAGCAGGACGCCGAACGATGAAGATCCTCGTGGCTTACAAGCGGGTGGTCGACTACAACGTCCGCATCCAGGTCAAGCCGGATGGTTCGGGCGTGGTGACCGAGGGCGTCAAGCTCTCGCCGAATCCCTTCGACGACATCGCCCTGGAAGAGGCGCTGCGCCTGCGCGAAAAGGGCGTCGCCACCGAAGTGGTGGTCGCCACCATCGGCCCCGCGGACGCCCAGGCGCACCTGCGCAATGGGCTGGCGATGGGCGCCAACCGCGCGATCCACGTCACCACGGGCGCGCCGATCCAGCCGCTGACCGCGGCGCGCGCGCTGCTCAAGCTGGTCGAGAAGGAGCAGCCGCAGATCGTGATCCTGGGCAAGCAGGCGATCGACGACGATTGCTCGCAGACCGGCCAGATGCTGGCGGCCTTGTGGGGGCGGCCGCAGGCCACCTTCGCGTCGAAGGTCGAGATCACGGGCACGGTGGCGAAGGTCACGCGCGAAGTCGATGCCGGACTGGAAGTGATCGAGGTCGACCTGCCCGCGGTCATCACCACCGACCTGCGCTTGAACGAGCCGCGCTTCATCAAGCTGCCCGACATCATGAAGGCGAAGTCCAAGCCGCTGGAAACGGTGACCCTGGAGTCGCTGGGCGTGGAGTCGGGCGACCACCACAAGGTCAGCGCGTACGCGCCGCCGCCCAAGCGCAGCAAGGGCGTGATGGTCAAGGACGTGCCGGAACTGGTGGCAGCGCTGAAAGCCAAGGGATTGCTGTAGCAAGGGATTTCCCTTCCCCCTTGAGGGGGGAAACAACGAGGCTAAACCGATGAGCAAGATCCTGATCGTCGCCGAGCACGCCAACGGCCAGCTCAACAACAGCACCGCCAAGGTCCTGAGCGCGGCGAAGCAGATGGGCGCCAGCGCGATCGAGGTTGCGGTGTTCGCGGCCGATCCCGCCGCGATCGCGGCGCAGGCCGCGCAGCTCGACGGCGTGACCCGCGTGCGCGCGGTCGCCAACGCGGCCAACGCCAACGCGCTGGCTGCCGTGCTGGCGCCGCAGGTTGCCGCGCTTGCCGCCGACTACACCCACGTGCTCGGTCCCTCCACGACCTTTGGCAAGGACCTGATGCCCTGCGTCGCGGCGCTGCTCGGCGAGGCCATGGTCAGCGACATCATGAAGGTCCACGGCGCGCATCGTTTCGAGCGCCCGATCTACGCTGGCAACGCGATCATCACGGTCGAGTGCCCGGCTACGCGCAAGGTGATCGCCACGGTGCGCAACGCCTCGTTCGCGGCGACCGGCAACGGCGCCAGCGCGGCACCGGTGGAGGCGGCAAGCGTCAACGCAACGCTGCCGTCGCACACCCGCTTCATCGAGCTCAAGGCCGGCGCTTCCGATCGTCCCGACCTGCAATCCGCCGCGCGCGTGGTGTCCGGCGGGCGGGCCGTCGGCTCGGCGGAGAACTTCGCCATCATCTACAAGCTGGCCGACAAGCTCGGCGCCGGCGTCGGCGCCTCGCGTGCCGCGGTCGATGCCGGCTATGCGCCCAACGACATGCAGGTCGGCCAGACCGGCAAGATCATCGCCCCGGAACTGTACGTCGCGATCGGCATCTCGGGCGCGATCCAGCACCTGACCGGGATCAAGGACGCCGGCACCATCGTCGCGATCAACAAGGACGGCGAGGCGCCGATCTTCGAGGTCGCCGACATCGGCCTGGTCGGCGACCTGTTCAAGATCATCCCGGAGCTCGAGCAGGCGTTGTAGCGCCCAGCGTGCGGATTCCCGTCCTGCAGGAGCGCATCCCATGCGCGACCGGCGACGGGAATCGCGCTCAGACCTCGGGCGGGAAACGCAGCACGAAGGCCGCGCCGCCCAGTGCTTCCGAGCGCAGCACTTCGAGCTCGCCGCGGTAGCCGACCATGATGTCCTGCACGATCGCGAGGCCAATGCCATGGCCCTGCACGCGTTCGTCGCCGCGCACGCCGCGCTGGAGCAGGCGCTCGACCTGGTCCTCGGGAATGCCAGGGCCATCGTCCTCGACCCGCAACTCCAGTCCTGGCCTGCGCGCACCGGTCGCGCCGGTGGCCCGCGCGCTGAGTTCGACTCGGTGCCGCGCCCACTTGAAGGCATTGTCGAGCAGGTTGCCCAGCAACTCGGTCAGGTCGCCGGTCTCGCCATAGAAGCGTGCCTGCGCGCCGATCTCGAACTCGCACAGCACGTTGCGCTCGGCGTGGACCTTCTCCAGGCCGCGCACGATCTCCTCGGCGATCGGTTCGATCGGCACCGGCGCGGCGAAGATCGCGCGGCCCGAGCTGGCCGCGCGCGAGAGCTGGTAGGCCACGATCTCGTCCATCCGCGTGACCTGCTCCGCGACCGTGGCGCGCAATGCGGGCTCGTCGCTGTCGCCCTCGAGCCCGCCGCGGACCACCGCCAGCGGGGTCTTGAGCGAATGCGCGAGGTTGGACAGGGTGTTGCGATAGCGCGCGCGCTGCTCGCGCTCGCCGGCGATGAAGACGTTGACGCTGTGGGTCAGGCCGGTCAGCTCGGCGGGATAGCGGTCGGCGAGATGATCGGCCTCGCCGCGCTCGACCTGGGCGAGGTCGGCGGCCACGCGCCGCAACGGGCGCAGCACCCAGCGCAGCACCAGCACCTGCACCACCATCAGCGCGAGTCCCAGGCTGCCGAGCCAGAACCACAGCGTGCGGCGGAACACATCGAGCTGCGCGTCGAGTTCGCCCCGGTCCTCCGCCACCAGGAAGGTCACCGGCAGTTCCGTGATCTTGCCCTTGTCGTTCCATGGCAGCAGTACGCCCATGGTGTAGACATAGAGCTCGCCGCTGCCCGAATCGAAGGGCCCGCCGAACAGTTCAGCCCCGGGCTCGAGGCCGAAGTCCTTGGGCAGGCTCACGCCCAGCGCCGAGCGCGACTGCCAGCGCGTTTCGCCAGCCAGGATCGCGGCATAGAGGCCCGATTGCGGCCGGTCGAAGCGCGAGTCGGGCGGAAACTCCGGCGGCAGCACCCGCCCGGCCACCGAGATATCGGTGTCGCGGATGTAGGCGAAGACATGGCTGCGCAGGCGGTAGCCGAGGTCCTTGAGGCTGGATTCGGTGTAGGCCCGTTGCAGCGCGAAACCCGTCAGGCCGAGAAACGCCGCCAGCGCGAGGCTGGCGGCGATGAGCAGGCGGGCCTGGATCGAGAGCGGGCGGCGGGGGGTCACCGGGGGCCTGTGTTGCGTGCGGCGGTTGCGCGTTTGGCGAGGTGCCTATCGCGCGCAGAGCGCGTTCTGCGCGCGATAGGCCTCTGTCGCGGCGCAAGCCGCTCCCACAGGGCGTCTGCCGCGACTACGGTCACGCCGTGCGCGCGATCGCGAAGCGGTAGCCGCGGCCGCGCACGGTCTCGATCGGCTTGAGCGCCGCGTCGGGATCGAGCTTCTTGCGCAAGCGGCCGACGAAGACCTCGAGCACGTTGGAATCGCGATCGAAGTCCTGCTGGTAGATGTGCTCGGTGAGGTCGGCCTTCGAGACCAGTTCGCCGGCGTGCATCATCAGGTACTCGAGCACCTTGTACTCGTAGCTGGTGAGCTCGACCGTGGCGCCATTGACGCTGACGGTCTGCGCGGTGGTGTCGAGCGAGATCGGTCCGCATTCGAGCACGGGCCGGGTCCAGCCGCTGGCGCGGCGCACCAGCGCATTGATGCGCGCGAGCAGTTCCTCGACATGGAAGGGTTTCACGAGGTAATCGTCGGCGCCGTGCTTCAAGCCCTCGACCTTGTCCTGCCAGCTCGAGCGCGCGGTCAGGATCAGGATCGGATACTTGCGACCTTCCGCGCGCAGGGCCTTGACCAGGTCCAGGCCCGACAGCTTCGGCAGCCCGAGGTCGATCACGGCCACGTCGAAGGGCACCTCGCGTCCGAGGAACAGGCCCTCGTCGCCATCGCCCGCGAGATCCACCGCGAAACCGTCGCGGCGCAGGCGCGCCGCCAGGGTCTCGCGCAGGGGTGCCTCGTCCTCGACCAATAGAATTCGCATTGCGGGAAGCTCCTGTTCGCTATCCGTTCACCGTCCGGCGCCGGGCACCTGGACCACGCGCACGCGCCCATCGGGCAACAGCACCTTGACCCGGTACAGCTTGGTCCGTCCGACCTTGACCGTCTGCGCCGACAGGATCTTCCCGCCGGACTCGCGCTGCACCTTCTCGACCGCGTCCTGCAAGCTGACCGCGCGCTGCGCCTGCGCCACGCCGCAGGCCAGGGCAAGCCCCAGCAGCAGCGACAGCAGGGTACGAATAGCGCCAGGACGCAGAATCAAAGCGTGAAACTCCTGTGAGGAATTCCTGAATGTACAGGCAGCGTGGGTCCTGCGCCTTGAATTGACCCTGAACCCCGGCAGGCGCCGGGCCCCACACAGTCCAGGCATGGCGAACCCGTAGAATCGAACGGTCGCATGTCCGTCGTATCGAGCTGACGCCAATCCATGGACGCATTGATCCTGGCCCGAGTCCAGTTCGCGGCCAACATCAGCTTCCACATCCTGTTTCCCACGATCAGCATCGCGCTGACCTGGGTGCTGCTGTACTTCAAGTGGCGGCATGCCCGCAGCGCCGATCCGCGCTGGATGGCGGCCTATCGGTTCTGGGTCAAGATCTTCGCCCTGACCTTCGCCATGGGCGTGGTCAGCGGGATCACGATGTCGTTCCAGTTCGGGACCAACTGGCCGGGCTACATGGAAAAGGTCGGCAACGTCGCGGGCCCGCTCCTGGCCTACGAGGTGCTGACCGCGTTCTTCCTCGAGGCGACGTTCCTGGGGATCATGCTCTTCGGCACCGGCCGGGTGTCGGACCGCGTGCACACGCTGGCGACCCTGCTGGTCGCGATCGGCACCACGCTGTCGGCGTTCTGGATCCTGGCGCTCAATTCGTGGATGCACACGCCGGCCGGCCACGAGCTGGTCGATGGCGTGGTGCATGCGCGCGACTGGGGGCAGGTCGTGTTCAATCCCTCGTTCCCCTACCGGTTGTCGCACATGCTGGTGGCGTCGGGGCTGACCGTGGCCTTCCTCGTTTCCGGTCTGTCGGCGTATCGCTGGCTCCGCGGCGAAACCACCGGCGACGCGGCGCTGACATTGCGCATGGGCGTGCGCCTTGCGGCCTTGTTGATCCCGCTGCAGATATTCCTTGGCGACCTCCACGGGCTCAACACGCTCGAGCACCAGCCGGCGAAAATCGCCGCGATGGAAGCCGTGTGGCACACCGGGCGCGGCGTGCCACTGGTGCTGTTCGCGATTCCCGATACGGAAGCGCGCAGCAATCGCTTCGAAATCGCGATCCCCAAGGGCGCGAGCCTGGTCCTGCGCCACGATCCGGAGGCCGAGATCGCGGGCCTCGACCAGTTCGAGGGCCGGCATCCGCCGGTGGCGCCGCTGTTCTTCGGATTCCGCCTGATGGTGGGCATGGGCATGCTGATGTTGCTGGTGTCATGGCTGGGCGCGTGGAAACTGCGTGGCAAGCGCGAACCGCCGCGCTGGCTGGCGCATGCGTTGGTGGCGATGAGCTTCTCGGGCTGGATCGCGACCCTGGCCGGCTGGTACGTGACCGAGATCGGGCGCCAGCCGTGGCTGGTCACCGGCATCCTGGCCACCGCCGATGCGGCCTCGACGGTGCCGGCGGCGTCGATTGGCCTGAGCCTCGCGATGTACCTCGCGCTCTACGCGGCGCTGCTCACCGCCTATGTCTCGGTGCTGTTCTATCTCGCGCGCCATCCGGCGGTCGCGAAGTCGCCGCCGGTTCCCACCTCCGCGCCGCTCACTGGAATGTCGTGATGGACGCCTGGCTGCCGCTGATCTTCCTGGTCGTGATGGGCCTCGCGATGCTGGCCTACGTGGTGCTCGACGGTTATGACCTCGGCGTCGGCATCCTGTTGCGTCGCGCCGAGGACCGGCACAAGGACACCCTGATCGCGTCCATCGGCCCGTTCTGGGACGCCAACGAAACCTGGCTGGTGCTGGGCGTGGGGATCCTGTTGACGGCCTTTCCGCGTGCGCACGGCGTGATCCTGGGCGCGCTGTACCTGCCGGTGGCGCTGATGCTGGTTGGCCTGATCCTGCGCGGCGTGGCCTTCGACTTCCGGGTCAAGGCGCGCGCCGCGCACAAGCCGCTGTGGGATCGCGCCTTCTGGGCCGGCTCGCTGCTCGCGGCCTGGAGCCAGGGCTACATGCTGGGCATGTGGATCGTGGGCTTCGAGCGCAACTGGGCCACCGTGGCGTTCGCGCTATTCATCGGCGCCGCGCTGGCCGCAGGCTATGCGTTGCTGGGCGCAGGCTGGTTGATCGCGCGCACCGAGGGCGAACTGCAGCGTCGCGCGGTGACGTGGGCGCGCGGCGCGCTGCTGCTGACGGCAATGGGCATCGCCGCGGTCTCGATCGCGACCCCGCTGGTGAGCGAAAGCGTTTCCGCGCGCTGGTTCGCGTGGCCGCGCATGGCCCTGTTGATGCCGATTCCGCTGGCGACGGCGTACCTGTTTGTGCGCGCCTACTCGGCGCTGCGCACGCTGCCGCGACCGCAGGACCAGGGACGCTGGATTCCCTTTGCCTGCGCGGTGGGCATCTTCATGCTGGCCTTCGCCGGCCTGGTGTACAGCGCCTATCCGTACCTGGTGATGGATCGCATCACGATCTGGGATGCGGCCAGCGCGCCGGAGTCGCTGCGCGTGATCCTGTATGGCGCGCTGGTCACGCTGCCGGCGATCGTGATCTATACAGTGATCTCGTATCGCGTGTTCCGGGGCAAGGCGACGGAGTTGCGGTACTACTGAGCGGGGCTCTGTCGTTGAATCCGGAACCGCGGTGAACGGGTAGCGTTGCGGTCGCGCACAAGGTGCGCTCCTACAGGGGCGCGCGTTGCCTTGCGGGCGGGCGGGCTCTTGCAGGAGCGCAGCTTGTGCGCGACCGCGGACTGTCAGGTTGCACCGATCCCCATCGTCACGCCAGCCGTAACAACCGCTCACGCAGCAGGCCATATTCGGCTAGCAGCGCCGCGTCGCGCGCCGGCCGCGCCAACATCGCCGCCAGTGCCGGCGGTAGCGCAACCGCATGACCTACAAGCGGCTCGACCACGCTCTCGAACTTGGCCGGATGGGCCGTGGCAACCACGCACCATGGCACGGCATCACCCGCGGCTCGGCGTCGCTCGAGGACTTCCACCGCGCAGGCCGTGTGCGGGCACCAGACCTGCCCGTAGCGCGTTTCGCCCTCGCGGATCCGCGCGGCGATGGTGGCGTCGTCGACGGAGTCGGCGCTGACGACTGCCCGCAGCGACTCGATTTCCGGATACAACCAGCGCAGGCGCTCCGCGTTCGACGGGTCGCCCACGTCCATCGCATTGGCAATCGTCGGCACGCTGGCGCGACCCTCGTAGCGCGCGCTGGCGAGGAAATCGGTCAGGGTCCGGTTGGCGTTCGTGGCCAGGTGCACGGCGCCGATGGGCAGGCCCATGGCGCGCGCCATCAAGGCGGCGAAGGCGTTGCCGAGGTTTCCGGTGGGCACCACGAAGCCCAGCGGCGCGCCGCCGCGGCGGGCGTGCGCGAGCGCGGCGTGGGCATAGTACGCGGCCTGCGGCAGCAGGCGGCCGAGGCTGATGCTGTTGGCCGAGGCCAGCGGTGTGCGTTCGCGCAGTCCGGTGTCGGCAAAGGCCTGCTTCACCAGGCGCTGGCAGTCGTCGAAACTGCCGGCGACGCGGAAGGCGTGCACGTTGTCGCCCAGGCAACCGAGCTGGTGGGCCTGGCGCGGCGAAACGCGGCCTTCGGGGTACAGGATCGCGACCCGGAATCCGGGCCGGCGATGGAAGGCGGCGGCGACGGCGCTGCCGGTGTCGCCGGAGGTCGCGACCAGGATCGTGATCGGCGCTTCGTCGGCACCACGCACGCGCGCGAAACAGGCAGCGAGGAAGCGCGCGCCGAAGTCCTTGAAGGCGGCGGTGGGGCCGTGGAACAGCTCCAGCACCTGCGTGCGGTCGTCGAGCGCAAGCACCGGGACCGGCAGGACCAGGGCATCGCGACAGATTGCCGGGAGTTCGCCCGCCAGGGCGTCGCCGGCGAAATACGGTGCGAGCAGGCGCGCGGCCACGGCGGCGAGCGATTCGGCGCCGTCGAAGTCGCGCGCATCGAGTTGCGGGAAGGCCTCCGGCACGTACAGTCCACCGTCGGGCGCGAGGCCCGCGCGCAGCGCCTCCGACAGGCCCACGGCCGGTGCCGCGCCGCGCGTGCTGATGAACTTCATGGCAGCAATTCCGCAGCCGGCCCGGCCACCGGCGAGACCAGCGCATCGGTTTCCAGCGCCACGGCGGCAAAGGCCGCCTGCATCGCCCGGGTCGCGCGTGCGGCGCTGGCGTCGTCCACGCACCAGGCGAACACGCTGGGGCCAGCGCCGGAAATCGAGGCGCCGAGTGCACCGGCATCGAGCGCCGCCTGCTTGACCGCCGCGAAGCCCGGAATCAGCGCCGCGCGGCGTGGTTCCACCAACACGTCGGAAAGTCCGTGGCGGATGAGCTCGAGGTCGTTGCGATAGCAACCGGCGAGAAGTTGCGCGAGGTGGGCGCTCTGGGCCACGAATTCGGAAAGCGCGTAGTGGCCCGCCAGCGCCTCGCGCGCGCGACGCGTCTCCACCACGATGTGCGGATGGACCAGCGCGCAGCGCAGCGAGGGCGGCACCGGAATCGGCACCAGGCGCTCGTGCGTGGCGAGCACCAGGCCGCCGAGCAGCATCGGTCCGACGTTGTCGCCGTGGCGGCTGCCGCTGGCGGCGCTTTCGCCGTCGAGGGCGTAGGGATAGAGGGCTTCGCGTGCCAGGGGTTCGTCCAGCAGGGCATTCGCGGCAACCAGGGCGGCGACCGCCGATGCCGCGGAGCCGCCCATGCCGGAGCCGAGCGCGATGCCCTTGTCGATGGTCAACGCGATGCCGAAGGGGACGCCAGTCGCGGCGCGCCACGAGGCCACGGCGCGTGCCGCGGTATTGCGCCCGGGATCGCGCGGCAGGTCGGTGACGACACCGGTGATGGCGTCGACGCGCACGATGGGTTCGGCGATGCGCCGCGCGGTGACGCGGTCACCGGCGCCGGCGAGGCTGTGGCCGAGGATGTCGAAGCCGACGGCGACGTTGCCGACGGACGGTGGGGCGTGGGCGGTGGCTTCGGTGCGCATGGCGGATTATCGCCGGAGGCCTTCGCGGCTGCGTTCACCCCCATCCCCAGCCCTTCCCCCATCAAGGGGGGAAGGAGTAGGGCGACGCCATTCAGGCCGCGACGGATCAAGCCCTTCCCCCATCATGGGGGAAGAGCCTGCCCCGGACTCGATCCGGGGGTTGGGATGGGGGTGAACGCAGTTGCAGAAGCGCATGGGAAGACTCATAACCGGGCGCCCAAAGTCGCCGCAACCCGCAACACATCTGCAAACACCCCGGCCGCCGTCACCTCCGGCCCCGCGCCCGGTCCCTGCACCACCAGCGGATTGTCGCGATACCGCCGTGTGGTGAACTGCACGATGTTGTCGGTCAAGCGGATATGCGCGAAGGCATGGTCCGGCCCCAATTCCACCAGTCCCACGCGCGCGCCCTCCGCATCGAGGTGCGCGACGTAGCGCAGCACGTGGCCGGCCGCTCGTGCTTTCGCCAGGCGCTCCGCCATCGGCGCATCCATCGCCTCGACGCCCGCCAGGAAGGCTTCGCGCGTCACCTCGCGCAGCGATTCGGGCACCAGGCCCTCGACCTTGACGTCGGCCAGCGACAACTCGCGCCCCGCCTCGCGCGCCAGGATCACCAGCTTGCGCGCAACGTCCAGGCCGCCGAGGTCGTCGCGCGGGTCGGGCTCGGTGTAGCCGGCCGCGCGCGCCTCATGCACCAGCGTCGAGTAAGGCACGCTGCCGTCGTATCGGTTGAACAGCCACGCCAGCGTGCCGGAGAAGATGCCCTCGACCGCGATCAATTCGTCGCCAGTATCGATGAGGTCGCGCAACGTGGTGATGATGGGCAGGCCCGCACCCACCGTCGCCTCATAGCGGAAACGCGCGCCCTGCCCTGCCGCCGCGCGCACCGCGCGAAAGCGCGTGAGGTCGCCGCCGCCGGCCTGCTTGTTCGGCGTGACCACGTGGATGCCGCGCGCGAGCCAGTCCGCGTAGTGGTCGGCCACCGCGCCGCTGGCGGTGCAGTCCACGATCAGCGCGTGCGGCAGGTGCGGCGCGTGCACGTGGGCGGCGAAGGCGGCCAGGTCAGTGGCCGGGTCGCCTTCGCCGGGCGTGCCCCATTGCGCCGGTTCAAGTTCGGATTCCGCAAGCCGCATGTGCCGGCTGCCGGCGATCGCGCGCACGCGCAGGTCGAGGTTGGCCTCGCGCCGCAGGCGCTCGCGCGCCGCGGCGAGTTGTTCGAGGAAAACCTTGCCCACGTGGCCGGGACCGATCAGGCCCACCGAAAGCGTCTGCGCCGAGAGGTAGAAACCGGCGTGCACCGCGCGCAATGCGCGTGCGGCGTCGGCGCCGCCGATCGCGACCGAGATGTTGCGCTCGCTGGCGCCCTGCGCGATCGCGCGCACGTTGATGCGGCTGCGCGCCAGCGCATCGAAGAGGCGCGCGGCCACGCCCGGCGTGCCAGCCATGCCATCGCCCACGACGGCGAGCACGGCGATATCGCTCTCGGCGCTGACGTCCTGCACCTGTCCGCGATCGAGCTCGCGCGCGAAGGCATCGCTGAGTTCGCTGACCGCGCGGCCGGCATGGCGCGCCTCCACCACGCAGCAGATCGAGTGCTCCGAGGAGCCCTGCGAGATCATCACCACCGAGATCGAAGCCCGGTGCAGCGCTGCGAAAACCCGCTCGGCGGTACCCGGCACGCCGATCATGCCGGCGCCCTCCACGCTCACCAGCGCGAGCTGGCCGATCGCGGTGATGCCCTTGACCGGCGGGTCGGCAGGCGAAGTGGCGGCGATCACGCTGCCCGGGTGCGTGGGCTTGAAGGTGTTGCGGATGCGGATCGGGATCTGGCGCGCGATCGCCGGTTGCATGGTCTGCGGGTGGATGACCTTGGCGCCGAAATAGGCCAGCTCGCAGGCCTCGGCGTAGGACAGCTCCGAGACCAGCACGGCTTCGGGCACGAGGCGCGGGTCGGCGCTGAGCACGCCGTCCACGTCGGTCCAGATGTGAAGCTCCTCGGCGCCGAACAGCGCGGCGAAGATCGCGCCCGAGTAGTCGCTACCGTTGCGGCCCAGCGTGGTGATGCGTCCATCCGCATCGCGCGCGACGAATCCGGTGGCGACCGCCAGCGGGGCCGCATGCGTGGCGCGCCACGCGACCAGTCGCTGCTCGCTGGCCTCCCACTCGACCGCGGCCCCGAGTTCGCCCGGGCGGATCACCAGCACCTCGCGCGCGTCCAGCCAGTCGACGGGCGCGCCGCGCGCGGCGATGTGCGCCACCAGCAGGCGCGAGGACCACACCTCGCCAAGGCCCTGTACGTAGGCCAGGGTCTCGGGAGCCGGCGCGCCGATCAAGGCGGCCGCGTGCAGCACATGGGCGAGGTCGGCGAACTGGGTGTCGAGCCAGGCCAGCAGCGTGGCGTCGGCTTCGAGGCCGAGGCCGCGCAGGGCCTCGCGATGGCGCTGGTGCAGGGCCGCGTGCTGGGTCCGCCACTCGGGTCCGGGCGTGGCGGTGGCCTGGGCGAGCTGGATCAGGGCGTCGGTGACGCCCCCCATGGCGGAGACCACCACCACCTGCGGCGCGTTGCGGGTGCCGAGCAGGATATCGGCCACGTGCCGGATGCGCCCGGCGTCGGCCAGGCTGGAGCCGCCGAACTTGTGCGCGATCCAGCGCGGGGCATGGGCAGCAGATGCGGCAACAGCGTTCATCGGGCCTCCGTTCGGTGGCCCGCCTCGCTGCCGGCGGGGGGTGCCCGCACCGGCTTCGGTGCGGGTCGGTTGCGTCCTGGCTTCAGCTCACGCGCGCACCGACCCGCTCCACGGTAATCGTGGTGGAGGTCGTACCGGTGCCAAGGCGCGTGCTGCGGGACATGGGTCGAGTTGAGCCGATGGGTGGGGGCAATGTCAAGCCGGATCGCGCTGGGCAATCCAGCCTGCGAATGGCTGTTCCCGCGATCCCGGGCGTCCGCGCCCGCCACCACCCGGGTGCCGGCTCAGACATTCAGTGGAACTCGCCGCCACCCGGATGCTGGCGGTCCCGGACTCGCTCCGGCCCAATACGAAGGAATTGGGGCTTGCGTGTGGGAGCGGCTCCAGCCGCGACCGAGGCCTAGAAGATCTCGGCGATGCAGCAGCGCAGCGAGCCGCCCGCCTTCTCGATCTCGTCGATCTCGACCGTATGCACCGTGAAGCCCGCGTCGCGCAGGCGCTGGCGGTTGCCGTGCGAGAGGCCGCGCTCGGCGGTGGCGCTCATCCAGACCTGGTCCGGGGTCAGCGAAATGCAGTTGCCGACGAATGCCGCCTTTTCCTCGTCATCGAGCCAGATCACGTGCGGTGCGTAGACCTCCGCGATCGCGTCCGCAACGCCCTCGTCGACGATCGACTCGCGATGCAGCACCAGCGCCCGGCCCGCGAGCACGGCCATCACCACGTTGGTGTGGTATTCGCCGGGCGCGAGCCGGAACAGCAGGCTCAGGCGCAGGCCGAAGGCTGCGTGCGTCGCCCTCGCGCCGGCGACATTGAGCCGCTCGGTCAGGCCGTGGTAGCCGATGCCGCGCGCGCGATCGATCACGACCGGGCCGGTGAGCTCCGACACCACCGCCGGATCGACATCCAGGCGCTCGATCGCGCGCCCGTCGGCGGCCATTGCCTCGAGGATATCGCTGCGATGGCTCTCGAGCCGCCGTTCCGGATGGCGCATGGCGCCGACGACCAGCTTGCCGGGCACGAAGCCGTAGACGTTGTTGGGAAATTCCGCGTCGGGCGTGCGGGGGTCGCCCGGAAACACCCGCAGCGGCAGGCGCGCGTGCGCGCGGATCGCATGGGCCAGCGCGCGGTGCTGCGCCATCGCGCGTTCCGCGTCGGCCTGGCGGGCAAGGTTCATGTACGTGTTGTCGCCCGCGGTCTCGGTCGAGAGGCGGAACGACTCCGGCTCGACCAGCAGCGCGCCGGCGGCAGTGGCCGGCGCG
>Ga0209254_10003204_pt1 | contig 14941 bp, 28 predicted proteins | sample FrelakmetDIP11DI_FD_187148 | JGI IMG/M metagenome (GOLD analysis project Ga0209254, IMG submission 187148) | Freshwater lake sediment microbial communities from the University of Notre Dame, USA, for methane emissions studies - DIP11 DI (SPAdes)... | ecosystem: Environmental > Aquatic >...
CCCAGAAAAAGGCTGCCGGTAAATATTTTACAGTCCCGATTAGACATGCCATTGTAAGCACCATGCCGCATATAAATCATGGTGGTAAACGGATCGTATCTAAATAGTTTGTAATAGCTGCTCAATTGCAGAATAAAAAAGGGCATACCATCAAAAAAGAAGGCATACCCTTGTATTCTTATTAATATAAATATTTTTTGCTTTATAAAAACTATTCTGTTAGTACAAGTACAGCGCCCTAATGCTACCCCTCAATACATCGTGCGCTGAAAATTATTTTTTCTCTTTCTCAGCTTTTTTCTCTTTCTCTTTTTTAAACTTCTCTTTCCACGGCTTTTCCGCAACAGCTTTTTCTTTAGCCGGCTTTTTTCCCTTGGCGGGCTTCTTTTCTTTTCCCTTCTTCTCCAGCTCCTTTTTACCCTGTTCCACCAGCTCAATAAGAACGACCAGGGCATTGTCTCCCACCCGCCGCCCGATCTTTATTATACGCGTATACCCGCCGGCGCGGTCTTTAAAACGGGGGGCAATTTCATCAAACAGCTTTTTGCCGACCGTCTCGGTGCGTATTACTTTCATGGCCTGGCGCCGCGCATGCAGATCGCCGCGCTTGCCGAGGGTCACCATTTTATCCGCCAGGCGCTTCAGCTCCTTGGCTTTCTGTTCGGTCGTCTCGATCCGCTCATGTTCCAGCAGCGACGTAACCATATTGCGGAACATTGCCAGACGGTGGCTTGTTTCTCTTCCCAGTTTTCTTCCAGCCTTTAGGTGTCTCATGGTTCACATTCCTGCGTCTATGTTCTTAGCAGGCCGTTGAAAAACACCCCTCTGCTTCGTTGCGCTCATTCCCGATAGCTATCGGGATCATTGCGACGTACTATAAAGTACGACTCATTCCTCTTGATTTTGCGCGCCTTGCATCCGGATGTTTTTGACCAGCCTGAAAAATAATTTTTATTTTTTCAACATCCTGTCAGAACATTATTCCTCGTTATTGTCGTCATCCTTCTTTGCTGCCACAGGTTCTTCAGGCGGTTCAAATCCGTCGAGTTTCATGCCCAGGGTTAAATTCTTTTCAGATAAAATTTCCTTGATCTCGTTGAGCGACTTCCGGCCGAAATTTTTTGTTTTAAGCATTTCCGGCTCGGACCGCTGCACCAGCTCCCAGAGGTACCTGATATTGGCATTCCTCAAGCAGTTGGATGAGCGCACTGAAAGCTCAAGCTCATCGATGCTGCAGTACAGACCCGGTGGCCACGTTGTAACTATTGCCCCAGGTCCCGTGACGTCTGGCTCGTCGGGCACATCTTCAAAATTGATGAACAGCTTGAGCTGGGTCTGGATAATTTTTGCCGCATAGGCAACGGCATCCTCCGGCGAGATACTGCCGTCAGTCCATACTTCCAGGCTCAGTTTATCATAATCGGTTATCTGGCCGACCCGCGCGTGGGTAATATTATAGTTAACCTTGCGTATCGGGCTGAAAATCGAATCAATGGGGATGGTGCCGATCGGCTGATTGGGATGGCGGTTCTTTTCCGCCGGGCAGTATCCCCGTCCCCGGTTAACGGTCAATTCCATGTGCAGCGTAGCATCAGCAGACAGGGTTGCGATGTGCAGGTCGGGATTGAGCACCACCACATTGCTGTTCACGATGATATCCTTGGCGGTAACCGCGCCTTCTCCCTTGGCTTTAATGTAAACCGTCTCCGGTCCGTCTGAATGCAGTTTCAGACGCGCTTCCTTTAAATTGAGCACGATCTCGGTCACATCCTCGCGAACACCCGGAATCGTGGAAAATTCGTGCAGTATCCCATCAATCCGCACGGCAGTTATGGCGGCTCCCTGCAGAGAGGCGATCATGATGCGTCGCAATGAGTTGCCCAGCGTTATGCCGAAGCCTCGCTCAAACGGCTCTGCAGTAAATCGGCCATACGATGACGTTAGTGTTTCTTCCTCAACTTCAAGGCATTTCGGCTTAATAATAGTATGCCACGGTCGTTGCATAGTCCCTCACCTTACCTTGTAATTCTGCCCTGAACGGGGCTGTTAACGGCTGTAGAGCTCTACAATGAGCTGTTCCCTGATTGGCATGGTAAGCTCTTCCCGTGCAGGAAGCGATACCAGTTTGCCGGTAAAGGCAGCCGCATCCAATTCAAGCCAGCGGGAAATACCCCGGCGGCTCGCGACTTCCAATGACTCTTTAATTTTCCCCATGCTCTGGCTTTTTTCGCAGAGCTTGATGATATCACCCGGCTTGACCAGTATTGACGAAATCGTGGCCCTTCTGCCATTGATCGAGAAATGGCCGTGGCGCACCAGCTGGCGCGCCTCATTGCGGGAGGCAGCAAATCCCAGGCGATACACCACATTATCAAGCCGCCGCTCCAGAAAAAGCAGCAGGTTTTCACCGGTAATGCCCTTCTGTTGCGCTGCTTTCTGAAAATAGTTTTTAAACTGCTTTTCCAGAACGCCGTAGATGCGTTTCAGTCTCTGCTTTTCGCGCAACTGATCGCCATAGTCAGTAAGCTTGGAGCGCCGCTGTCCGTGCTGGCCGGGAGCATATTGACGCCGGTCAACCGCACATTTATCAGTATAACAGCGCTCCCCCTTTAGAAATAGTTTTGTGTTTTCTCTTCGGCAAAGCCGACAAACTGCACCGTTATAACGTGCCAACGTACTATCTCCTTTCTTACATTACCATCCGTTCTCTGGTTGAAATTATCCTGGATGCCTGGGACCTGAGCTTAGACGCGTCTGCGCTTCGGCTGCCGGCACCCATTATGGGGGATGGGGGTTACATCCCGTATGAGTTTAATGCTGAACCCCATGGCCTGCAGAGATCTCAGAGCTGCCTCGCGTCCCGCACCGGGACCCTTGATATAGACTTCGAGGTTTTTTACGCCGTGCTCTCGTGCCTTCTTGGCCACATCCTCTGCAGCCTGAGTTGCCGCATACGGGGTATTTTTCCGCGAACCTTTAAAGCCCATCACGCCGGCACTTGACCAGGCGATGGTGTTGCCCACCATATCCGTTATGGTAATAACGGTATTGTTGAAGGTCGATTGAATGTGCGCAATACCATTGGGAATATTCTTTTTCTCTTTTTTCTTGCGGGTTTTTTTCTGCTCTGCCATGCATTCCCTCTAGTGTTCAGGCTGGTGTTATGGAAACCTTATTTTTTAACTTCTTTTTTCTTGCCGACCGTTGCACGCCGCGGTCCCTTGCGGGTGCGGGCGTTGGTATGGGTGCGCTGGCCTCTCACCGGAAGCCCTTTCCGGTGGCGCAGCCCGCGGTAGGAGCCGATATCCATCAGCCGCTTGATGTTCATGGAGTTTTCTTTGCGCAGGTCGCCTTCAACCTTATACGACTGATTAATGAGCTCCGCAATTTTGGCAACCTCCTGGTCGCTGAGCGCGCTGGCCTTCCGCGAAACATCAACTCCCGTCTGCTGCAGAATCTGCTCCGCGCTGGTCCTGCTGATGCCATAAATATAGGTTAAGGCGATGACGATTCTTTTGGATTTTGGTAAATCCACACCAGCTATTCTTGGCACACCATTCTCCTTGTGTTTCCGGTTAGGTTACAACGTTAGTGCGTGAGCGCCCTATCCCTGGCGCTGTTTATGTTTCGGATTTTCGCAAATCACGCGCACTACCCCCTTGCGCTTGATAATCGTGCATTTAGCACAAATCTTTTTTACCGAAGCTCTGACCTTCATGACAACTCACTCAACCTGGTTATTTACTTGGAGCGATAGATAATCCGGCCCTTGTTCAGATCATAGGGTGAAACCTGTACCATCACCCGGTCGCCGGGCAGAATCTTTATATAGTGCATGCGCATCTTGCCGGATATGTGGGCAAGGATTTTATGCCCATTATCAAGTGCCACCCGGAACACTGCGTTGGGCAATGTCTCCAAAACCGTTCCCTCAAATTCTATGCAATCTTCTTTTGACATACGCCTACACGCCAGATGTACCGTTACGCAGAGAGCCCTGCTTTTTTTAATGCCCCGGTTATCCGGCCAAAAATCTCCTGCACCGTGCCGATCCCGTCAACACTGTATACGATATTCTTCTTCTGATACCAGCTGATGAGCGGGTTGGTCTGCTGCTCATAGACCACCAGCCGGGTCTGTATGGTTTCTTCCTTGTCGTCATCGCGCTGATAGAGCTCGCCGCTGCATGTATCGCACACCCCGTCACGGCGCGGGGCATTGAAATAGATATGGTACATGGCTCCGCAGGTCCTGCAGGTGCGCCGCCCGGTTAAGCGCTTCATGAGCTCATCATTGCCCACCTCGACATTAACCGCTGCTTCTATTTTTATATTGAGCCGGTCCAGCGCCTCGGCCTGAGCTACGGTCCGGGGAAATCCATCAAGGATGAAACCGCGGCCGCAGTCGCGCTCCTTGAGCCGTTCTTCCACGATCTTGACCACCAGCTCATCGGGGACCAGCGCCCCCTTATTCATACACTCCTTGGCCTGCTTGCCGAGCGCTGTCTGATTGGCAACGGCAGCCCGCAGTATATCTCCGGTAGAAATCTGGGGAATGGTATATATCTCCATCAGCATCTTGGCCTGGGTACCTTTTCCGCTGCCGGGAGGTCCTAACAGTATAATATTCATGCGTTCGACTTCTCTTCCCTGCTGTTACCGCTGTGCGCTCGTAAGCTATCGCCTGCCTTTGAACTGCCCCTGCTTCAGGAATCCATCATAATGCCTGGTGAGCAGGTGGGATTCCATCTGGGCTACCGTATCAAGCGCAACCCCCACCACAATAAGAAGCGCCGTCCCTCCAAAATAGAACGGAATATTAAAACGGCCGATTAAAATAGTCGGCAGCACGCAGACGGCAGATACATACAGTGCTCCGACAAAGGTGATCCTGGTCAGCACCCAGTCAATATATTCGGCGGTCTTTTTGCCCGGCCGAATGCCCGGGATATACCCGCCGTATTTTTTCATATTGTCTGCCACATCCATGGGATTAAATACTACCGCCGTATAGAAATAGCAGAAGAAGATGATAAAGGTCACATACAGAAGATTATACACCAGCTGCCCGCTATTGAGGCTGTCAATAATGGCGTTTGCCCAGGGATATTTCTCCAGCACTTCCTTGGGCAGGAACTGGGCAATGGTGAGCGGAAACATGAGGATCGATGACGCAAAAATAGGCGGTATAACGCCCGCGGTGTTGATCTTCAGCGGCAGGTGGGTACTCTGGCCCCCGTAAATCTTTCTGCCGATAACGCGCTTGGCATACTGGACCGGTATTTTTCGCTGCGACCGCTCCATGTAAATAATGCCGCCCACCACCAGCACCATAACCGCAATAACCAGCAGAATGAGCAGCGGGCCCATTTCACCGGTCTGCATCAGCCTGACCGTATTGATGATGGCCGAGGGCATCCGGGCAACAATACCGGCAAAGATAATGAGCGAAATGCCGTTACCAATGCCCCGCTCAGTTATCTGTTCACCGAGCCACATAATAAACGCGGTGCCGGAGGTGAGGGTGATAATGGTCATCAGGCGGAACCCCCATCCTGCCGCAAGCACCACCGGCTCGCCTGCGGGCCCGGCCATTTTCTCCAGGCCCACGCTGATGCCAAACCCCTGAATGATACTCAGGATGACCGTGCCATAGCGGGTGTACTGGGTAATTTTTTTCCTGCCCGCTTCCCCCTCCTTTTGCAGTTTTTCCAGGTACGGGATGACCATGGTAAGCAGCTGCAAAATAATGGAAGAGCTGATATAGGGCATGATTCCCAGGGCAAACACCGACATGTTTTCAAGGGCGCCGCCGGAAAACATGTCCATGAACCCGAACAGTGTGCCCTTGGCCTGGGCAAAAAAAGCGGCCAGGGCACTGGCATCAATGCCGGGAGTGGGAATATGCACCCCGACCCGGTACACAGCGAGCAGCAGAAAGCTTATAATAATGCGCTTGCGCAGCTCAGGAATCTTGGGTATGTTTTGGAATCCGCCGATCACTTAAGCTCCTCGACCCGTCCGCCTGCGGCCGTTATTTTATTAGAGGCAGACTGACTGTATCTATGGACCTTCACCACCAGGGGGCGGTCTATCTCCCCATCCCCCAGAACCTTGATGCCATCGTAGATCTTGGTGACCAGGCCGGCTTTCAGCAGCGCTGCAGGGTCTACCGTGCTCTGTGCTTCAAAAACGCACAGCTGCTGCACATCCACCAGTGCGTACTGTTTTTTGAATATATTGGCGAAGCCCCGTTTGGGCAGCCGTCTTTTGAGAGGCATCTGGCCGCCTTCAAAGCCAACCGCGGTCGTTCCTCCGGAGCGTGCTTTCTGCCCTTTATGCCCTTTACAGGCCGTCCCTCCGTGACCTGACCCCTCGCCGCGGCCGACCCGCTTTCTGTTCTTGCGCGACCCCCGGGGGGGGGTAAGCGTACTTAAATCCATCACCGTTTTCCTTATGCGTTAGACCGCCTCCTCCACTTTCAGGAGATGGTGCACCTTGACAATCATCCCCCGAATCTGGGGAGTATTATAAAATATTTTAGTCGTGTTCAGTTTATGCAGTCCCAGGCTCTGCAGAACGCGTCTCTGCTTTTCCGGCCTGCCGATTTTACTTCGTACCAGGGTTACTTTCAGTTTAGCTGCCATTGTCCGTTCTCTTCATACGTAGGTTGCGTTGATTAAAAATGCCCGCGCGCGCTTGCTCAGGCTGGTGCCGTGAGCCTGCCCAATCCTTCCAGCGTTGCTTTAATCACGTTATGGGGATTGCGCGACCTGATGCATTTGGTGAGAATGTTTTTCACCCCCACCACTTCCATAATGGCCCGGACCGCTCCACCGGCAATAACACCGGTACCTTCAGCTGCGGGCTTCATAAATACCTTGCCGGCGCCAAAGTGGCCGATAATTTCATGGGGAATGGTGCCGTTCATAATGGGTACGGTGATGAGTTCTCTGCGCGCATGCTCAATTGCCTTTCTGATAGCCTCCGGGACTTCCTTTGCCTTTCCCAGGCCTGATCCCACATGGCCCTTCCCGTCGCCCACCACCACCAGCGCGCTAAAGCTGAAGCGCCGTCCGCCCTTTACTACTTTTGCTACACGGCTTATATGAACGATTTTATCAATAAATGTGAGTTCGTCTGCGCTATCAAATGCCAAACCATGACCTCCTTAAAATTTTAAACCTTTTGCTCGTGCAGCATCAGCCAGTGCCTTGATACGGCCATGATACAAATAGCCGTTGCGATCAAACACCACGCGCTCCACCTTCAGCGCCAGCGCTTTCTCAGCCACCAGGGTTCCGACCTGCTGTGCCGCTGCAATGGTATCTGCTGTCTTTAGTTTTCCCTGCAGCTCTTTACTCCGGGTTGACACCCCCAGGACCGTGCTTCCCTGCGCATCATCAATCAACTGTGCGTAGATATGATGAAGACTCCGGTAAACAGTAAGCCGGGGCCGTTCAGCAGTACCGGCAATGTGCTTGCGAATCCTTTTTTTTCTTCTCAGGTGTTTTCTGTTTTTTTCTTCCCGTGCACTCACGAATCTTCACCTACCCTCTACAGAGCGTTTATGGTATTTATTTTGCCCCGCTTTTGCCAACCTTGGTTTTTATCACTTCACCAAGATAGCGGATGCCCTTTCCCTTGTAGACATCAGGCTTTCTCAGGCTTTTAATTTTGGCTGCGATCTGGCCCACCAGCCCCTTGTCAATTCCCTCGATGGTAATGACCTGCTTTTCAACCTTGCCCTTAATGCCTTCGGGCAGGGGGAAATTGATCGGGTGAGAATATCCCAGCGTTAAATTGAGCATATTATTGCTCATGTCGGCACGATAGCCGACGCCGACAATCTCCAGCTCTTTTTTAAATCCCTGGGTGACCCCTGCCACCATATTGGCAACAAGGCTGCGGGTAAGGCCATGCAGGGCGCGGATGTTATTCTGTTCAGACAATCGTGTTACGGTGATGCTGTTGTCTGCAACGTCTATCTTAAGTCCTTCAGGTATTGCGTGCTGCATGGTGCCCTTGGGGCCTTCCACCTGAAGAACTGCCCCCTGCAGGTTTATACGAACCCCCTGGGGCACAACAATGGGCATTTTCCCAACTCGACTCATGGTTATTTCCTCTAACAGCAGGAGCAGATAAGCTCGCCCCCGATACCTTCTTTGCGTGCTTGCTTGTCAGTTACAATTCCTTTTGAGGTTGACAGGATAGCCAGCCCCAGCCCGCTTTTTATCGGGGGAATTTCATCTTTAGCGACATAGACGCGCCGGCCCGGTTTTGACAGGCGGCGCAGCTCTGACACCGCCGGCTGTTTACGTGCATCATATTTCAAATAGACCTGCAGCAGCGATTTATGTCCCTCAGTCAGCACCTTATAATTTTTAATATAGCCTTCATTCTTGAGCGCCTGGAGAATGCTCACCTTCATCCGGGAAGATGGCATATCCACCTTTTCAAAGCGTGCTTTATAGCCGTTTCTGATCCGCGTCAGCATGTCGGCAATTGGATCGGTCATCATGGTTGCTATCCCCTTATCGTATGGTTCCTGTTACCAGCTTGATTTTATGACCCCGGGTATTTCTCCCTTGAGGGCTAAGTTCCGGAAGCAGATCCTGCACATGTCAAATTTCCGTATATATGCCCGGGGGCGACCGCACAGCGGACAGCGCAGGTAGTTCCGTACTTTAAATTTATTAGGCCGTTTTGCCTTGGCAATTAATGATTTCTTGGCCACGAGGCTTCTCCTTGCTGAAATAGACTAATCCCTGAATGGCATTCCCATCATCTTCAGGAGGGCTTTACCCTCTTCATCAGTTTTTGCCGTTGTCGAAACCACAATACTCATGCCCCTGATTTTATCAATCTTGTCATAGTCGATCTCGGGGAAAATAATCTGCTCGCGGATACCCAGCGCATAGGTTCCTCTGCCGTCAAATGATTTGCCGGATACGCCGCGAAAATCCCTGATCCGGGCCAGCGCAACGTTCACCAGGCGGTCAAAAAACTCATACATCCGGTCGCCGCGCAGCGTTACCTTGCAGCCGATGGGCATCCCCTCCCGGAGCTTAAAATTCGCAATCGATTTTTTTGCCCGGGTAACAACCGGCTTCTGCCCGGCAATGGCAGTCATCTCAGCCTGCGCTGAATCTAAAACCTTTGCATTCTGAATCGCCTCTCCCAGCCCCATGTTGATAACTATCTTGTCCAGCTTGGGAACCTGCATTACATTCTTGTAGCTGAACTCCTTCATCAGGGCCGGAACAACTTTGTCCTTATAGAGCGTCTTAAGCCGAGCCATCCACACCTCTCTTATCGATCTAAGATCTCACCACAGGCAGTGCATGCCCGCGCGGTCTTTTTGTCTTCAAGAACGATTTTCTTGATACGCACTGCATCATTGCAGCGGGGGCACACAATATTGACATTGGTCACATTGAGCGGGCCTTCCCGCTCGATAATGCCGCCCTGCCGGGTCTTTCCTCCCGGACGCGCATGCCGCTTGATGAAATTTATTTTTTCGACAATGACGGTGTCCTTTTTATGATTGACCTTGAGGATTTTTCCCGTCTTGCCTTTCTCTTTTCCGGCTGATACCTTAACCGTATCACCTTTTTTAACATGAAACTTGGAGCGCTCCATGCTCATTCTCCTGCACACTGACGGTGCCGGCTCCTACAGCACTTCCGGAGCCAGCGATATTATTTTCATGAAGTTTTTAGCCCGCAGCTCGCGCGCTACCGGGCCAAAAATTCTGGTGCCAATCGGCTCATTCGCGTTATTAATCAGTACTGCGGAGTTATCATCAAATCTGATGTAGGAGCCATCCGGCCTGCGCACCTCCTTGGCGGTACGCACAATAACCGCTTTCATCACCTCTCCCTTTTTAACTTTCGCATTGGGAATGGATTCTTTGATGGACACCACAATCACGTCCCCCAGGGTGGCATAGCGCCGCCGGGAGCCTCCCAGCACCTTTATACACTGCAGCTTTTTTGCTCCAGAGTTATCAGCTGCAACCAGCGTTGTCTGCATCTGGATCATCTCTGCATCTCCATAGGAATACGGGTCTCCGGTATTGCTGATACCCTACACTGCTCGTTTGACAATTTCGACAACCTTCCACCGTTTATCTTTACTGAGCGGACGGCATTCCTTGATTAATACGGTATCGCCGATCTGGCAGGTATTGCCCTGATCGTGGGCTTTAAAGCGAACCCGCTTTTTAATATACTTTTTATACAGGGAGTGCTTGGTGATACGGACAGTGGCAACCACAACCGTTTTGTCCATTTTATTGCTCACGATCACTCCGGTGCGTGTCTTACTGAGTCCTCTCATATACCGTTTCCTTTTAACCCCTTACTGCCGGTGAAGTTCTTTTTCACGGATCATTGTTTTAACGCGGGCAATGTCCCGTTTTACCTGGACTACTTTCATGGTATTGGAGAGCTGATTGGTTGCCAGCTGAAACTTCAAGTTAAACAGTTCGCCGGCAAAATCTTTTTCTTTCTGTCTGAGCTCATCAACATTCAGCTCACGCAATTCTTTTGCTTTCACAGCGCCTCCCGGGTAATGAATTTCGTTTCAAGCGGCAGCTTATGTGATGCCAGGCGAAAAGCTTCGCGCGCTATCGTTTCCGGGACCCCTTCCATTTCATACAGAATCCGGCCCGGCTTTATGACCGCAACCCAGTCCTCCGGAGCGCCTTTACCTTTTCCCATTCTGGTTTCAGCCGGCTTTTTAGTCACCGGCTTATCCGGGAAGATCCTGATCCACAGCTTTCCTCCGCGTTTAATATGGCGCATGAGCGCCACTCTGCCCGCCTCTATCTGACGCGATGTCAGCCACCCGCAGGCCAGTGCTTTCAGTCCATAATCACCGAAGCTCAAGTCGCTGCCGCGGTAGGCCGCCCCCCTGGTTCTCCCCTTCTGCCGTTTCCGGTACTTGATCTTTTTAGGCGCTAACATGTGCAGCCCTTCCTCTGGTTAATGTTTCGCCGTGAAAAACCCAGACCTTGACGCCGATAATACCATAGGTGGTTTTGGCTTCGGCAAAACCGTAATCAATATCTGCCCGCAGCGTATGCAGGGGTACCCGGCCTTCGCGGTACCATTCGGTCCGCGCCATCTCAGCGCCGCCCAGGCGGCCGGCACAGGTAATTTTGATCCCCAGCGCTCCGCACTTCAGTGTCGAGGTAACCGCCTTCTTCATGGCCCGCCGGAACGCAATGCGTCGCTCCAGCTGCATGCAGACGTTTTCTGCAATCAGCTGCGAGTCGGTTTCGGGCCGCTGGACTTCGGAAATATTGATATACACTTCCTTATCCGTCATCCGCTGCAGCTCGCCCTTCAGCTTCTCTATTTCCGAGCCTTTTTTGCCGATGATGATGCCGGGCCGGGCGGTGAAAATATTAATCCTGCTCTTGTTAGCCGCCCGTTCTATGTCAATGCGTGCAATACCCGCATGATAGAGTTTTGCTTTGATGTACTTTCGTATGCGCAAATCTTCATGCAGATACCGGCTGAAATCTTTTTCTGCATACCACCGGGAACTCCAGGTTTTTATTATTCCCAGTCGAAATCCTGTGGGATGAGTTTTTTGACCCACGGCTGTACCTCCTGTTTATTTATGCTTCATCAAGAATGACGGTTATATGGCTGCTGCGTCTGCGGATGCGCACGCCTCTGCCCATGGACGCAGGTTTGAAGCGCTTGAGCATGGGCCCCGCATTCACATAGATGTTCTTCACGACCAGCGTGTCAATGTCGATCCCTTCCCTCTTTTCCGCACTGGCCACTGCAGAATGGATGAGCTTGGAAATATACGGGCATGAGGCCTTGGACGTAAAATCCAGCACACTCAAAGCGTCGCTCACCTTTTTGCCCTTTATCAGGTTGGCAACCAGCCGCGCCTTTTGCGGTGAAACGCGGATATATTTTGCAATAGCATTCACTTCCATATGGGTCTGCTTCCCTCTGTATGTACCCTTGTTATGCCTGTTTTTCCTTCTTCTGCGCCTTGCGGTCTCCGGAGTGGCCATGGAAGATCCTGGTCGGGGAAAATTCTCCCAGCTTGTGCCCGACCATGTTTTCCGTCACAAACACCGGGATAAACTTTTTCCCGTTGTGCACGGCAAAGGTCATCCCGACCATCTCGGGGGTTATGGTTGAACGGCGCGACCAGGTCTTGATCACCTTTTTGTCGTTGGTCTCGATGGCCTTCTGCACTTTTCGCGACACACTTTCGTCGATGAAAGGCCCTTTTTTAAGTGAGCGTGGCATTATTTTTTGCCCCTTTTCTTTATAACATACTGGTCAGTGCGTTTGTTCTTGCGGGTCTTATATCCTTTGGTTGGAACACCCCACGGCGTACAGGGATGACGCCCGCCTGAAGAGCGGCCTTCACCGCCACCCATGGGATGATCAACCGGGTTCATGGCAACGCCGCGCACCCGCGGCTTCTTGCCCAGCCAGCGGTTGCGGCCTGCTTTGCCGATGGAAATCTTTTCATGATCGAGGTTTCCCACCTGACCGATGGTTGCATAGCACTCCTGATGCACCAGCCGTACTTCACCTGAAGGCAGTCTGAGTTGCGCATAGCTGCCTTCTTTTGCCATGATTTGAGCAAAAGAGCCGGCGCTGCGCACAATCTGTCCGCCTTTTCCCTGCTTCAGTTCCACATTGTGAATGAGCGTGCCAATGGGAATCCGCCGTATGGGAAGCGCGTTCCCCGGACGGAACTCGGCACCTTCCCCGGCCATAACCACATCGCCCACCACCAGATCCTTGGGCGCCAGAATATACCTTTTTTCCCCGTCTTTATAGTTGAGGAGCGCAATCCGGCTCGAACGGTTCGGGTCATATTCAATGGTGGCAACCGTTGCCGGTATATCCCGTTTATCCCGCTTCAAGTCAATAATGCGGTACATCTTTTTGTGGCCGCCGCCAATGTAGCGGGCGGTTACTCTGCCGTAACAATTTCTCCCACCGGACCTTTTCAGGGGCAGCAGAAGGCTTTTTTCCGGTTTATCAGTGGTAATCTCTTCGAAGCTGGATACCGTCTGAAAACGCCTTCCCGGTGATGTTGGTTTAAAAGACTTGACCGCCATAGTTATGCTCCGTTTGCCAGAATATGCAGCAGGCAGATTGCAGGGGCTGCGCTGCTTTTGGTTACACTCCCTCAAAGAAGTCGATCGATTCACCTTCCTTCAGGGTAACGATCGCTTTCTTCCAGTCAGACTTCTTGCCGATGGTGCGCCCGAGGCGCTTATGCTTTCCTTCCCGGTTAATGGTATTGACGCTTAAGACCTTTACTTTGAAAAGTTTCTCAACGGCAGTGCGGATTTCAATTTTATTTGCCCTCCGGTCAACCTCAAAGCTTACCTGATGAGCGCTTTCTTTCTGGACCGTGCTTTTTTCCGTTACCAGCGGGCGGCGGATAATCTGATGCAGCTCTTTCATACAGCAAGCCTCCCCTGAATTTTCTCCACGCAGGGTTGCGTAATAACGATGTGTTCATACTTCAGCACATCATAGACGTTAAGACCTTCCGGTCGCATCACTTTAACATGCGGCACATTCCGGGCGCTCATCTCCAGATTCAGGTTTTCCTGCTCAATGATGAGCACATTGCTGAGCCCTAACTGCTTCAGGATCGAAACCACTGCTTTGGTTTTAATTACCGGGAACTCCAGCTTGTCAATGATGAGCATTTTATTTTCTTTAAGTTTCATGCTCAGCGCTGAACAGAGCGCCAGCTTGCGAACTTTTTTCGGCACCGCGATTTCATAGGAGCGGGGCGTAGGACCAAACACAATGCCGCCGCCGCGCCACAGCGGTGAACGCGAAGAGCCGGCGCGCGCGCGGCCGGTCCCCTTCTGCTTCCAGGGCTTTTTGCCGCCACCGCTCACCGCGGTTCTGTTTTTGACTGCTGCCGTGCCGCTTCTTCTCTTGGCCAGCTGCGAGAGCACCACATCGTAGAACAGCTGCTTCCTGAGCGGTGCCTTAAACACCGTATCGCTCACATCGATCTGTGATATTTTATTCCGGCTGGTATCAAATACATCTACTGCTGTCATTTCTCACCCGCTTTACGTTATCGTTGACCGCACGACGCTGGTCTCACCAGGCCCCGCCCGGTCAGGCTGTCTTCTGCTGATAGAGCGTTACGATGCTGTTGCGTGCTCCTGGCACTGAGCCTTTGAGCAGGAGCAGATTCTCCGTTTCCCGTATCTCTATAATTTCAAGATTTTTCATGGTGACCTTCTGTGACCCCATGTGCCCGGGCCCCCGCATCCCTTTCAGCACCCGTGACGGATCGGCGCTTGCTCCGATGGAGCCCGGCGCCCGGTGAAACATTGACCCATGGGTGGCCTGGCCGCCCTTAAAGTTCCACCGTTTCATGACACCGGCAAACCCCTTGCCCTTGCTGATGCCGGAGACTTTCACCTTGTCTCCGACCTTAAAAATTGACAGGGTTAGATCCTGGCCGACCTGATAGGCATCGGTGTCATCAATGCGCAGTTCCTGCAGTACCGCAAAGGCTCTGCCGCCCGCTGCCTTGCAATGGCCCAGGATGGGCTTTGCAGTTTTTTTCAGCTTTTTATCGCCAAAGCCGATCTGCAGGGCGCTGTACCCGTCTTTCTCAGGGGTTTTCTTCTGCACCACACAGCAGGGCCCGGCCTGGATGAGCGTTATCGGAACCATCTGCCCGTCCGGGGAAAATATTTGTGTTATGCCTAACTTTTTTCCTATTAATCCAAGTACCACGTGTCCTTCTCCATCAATGGTCTAGTAGCTTGAGCCGTCAATGCCTGAAGCAGCAAGCGTTACAGCTTTATTTCCACATCCACACCGGCTGAAAGATCCAGTTTCATCAGGGCATCAATGGTCTGCTGGGTGGGCTCAAGTATATCCATGAGTCGCTTATGGGTTCTGATT
>Ga0209254_10003205_pt1 | contig 14937 bp, 18 predicted proteins | sample FrelakmetDIP11DI_FD_187148 | JGI IMG/M metagenome (GOLD analysis project Ga0209254, IMG submission 187148) | Freshwater lake sediment microbial communities from the University of Notre Dame, USA, for methane emissions studies - DIP11 DI (SPAdes)... | ecosystem: Environmental > Aquatic >...
CAGGGTGTCGCTGCGCGCCTGTTTCCTGCACTACGAGAACGACGAGGGTGACGTCGATCACCTCGTGCGGCTGGTCAGCCGCCTGGGCGCATCGCTCGCCCGGGATTTTGGCGTCGCGTGAGCTGCCGCGCCATCCATACCGCGCCGCCCGCGGCGAGCACCCACCCGACCCAGCCGGGCTGGTTGCCGAACGAGATCCAGACGATGCCGCCGAGGAACACGATGCCGCCCGCGAGCACGGCGTCGCTGCGCCGGCGCTGGCCGGAGAGCTCGGCGCGCAGTTTCTCGAGCGATTCCGACTCCGTGCGCACGACGAGTTCGTCGTCGTAAGCGCGGCGGATCGCGCGGCGCGCGATCACCGGCAGGGCCTTGATGGCCTCGGCGACGTCGGGCCAGTGCTCGCGCAGGCTGCCGAGCACCACCCGCGGGCTCGCGCGCTCGCGCATCCAGTCGCGCAGGATCGGCAGGGCCGTCTTCCACAGATCGAGTTCGGGATAAAGCTGTCGGCCAAGTCCCTCGATATTGAGCAGCGTCTTCTGCAGCAGGATGAGCTGCGGCTGGACCTGCATCTCGTAGCGGCGTGCGATCTCGAACAGGTGCAGCAGCACGACGCCGAATGAAATGTCCTTGAGCGGCTTGTCGAAGATCGGTTCGCAGACCGTGCGCACGGCAGATTCGAGCTCGTCCACGCGCGTCCCGGCAGGCACCCAGCCGCTCTCGAGGTGCAGCACCGCGACCCGGCGGTAGTCCCGCTCGAAGAAGGCGAGGAAATTGCCGGCGAGGTAGAGCTGGTCGCGCGGATCGAGCGTGCCGACGATGCCGAAGTCAACGGCCGCATAGCGCGGGCTCGATGGGTCGGTGACGTCCACGAAGATGTTGCCGGGGTGCATGTCGGCGTGGAAGAAATTGTGCTGGAACACCTGCGTGAAGAAGATCGTCACGCCGTTCTCGGCGAGCTTCGGAATGTCCGCGCCGAGCTCGCGCAGGCGGGCGACCTCGGAGATCTGGATGCCGTGGATGCGCTCCATCACCATGACGTCCTGTCGGCACAGGTCGAAGTAGACCTCGGGCACGTGCAGCAGCGCGCTGCCGGCGAAGTTGCGCTTGAGCTGCGAGGCATTGCCGGCCTCGCGCATCAGGTCGAGCTCGTTGAGGATCGTCTTCTCATACTCAACGACGACCTCGCGCGGGCGCAGGCGCCGCGACTCCGGCCAGTACTCCTCGGCAAGGCCGGCAAGGGCGCGCAGCACCTCGAGGTCGCGGTCGATGGCCTCGCGCATGCCGGGCCGCAGCACCTTGACGACGACCTCGCGGCCATCCTGGAGCGTCGCGGCGTGCACCTGGGCGATCGAAGCTGCCGCGAGGGGCGTTGCGTCGAAGCTCGCGAATATCTCCCCGACCGGCCGGCCGAGCGAGGATTCGATGCGGGCTACTGCGAGCGCACCGTCGAAGGGTGGCACGCGGTCCTGGAGTTTCGCCAGCTCGTCGGCGATGTCCGCCGGCAGCAGGTCGCGCCGCGTCGAGACGACCTGGCCGAACTTGACGAAAATCGGCCCGAGATCCTCCAGCGCGCGCCGCAGCCGTTCGCCACGCGTGCCGCGCCGGCGCGAGAACCAGGTCCAGGGAGAGAGCCAGAAGATGAAGCGCAACGGGCGATAGAGATGCGTCGCGCGCACGAAATCGTCGAGCCCGTAGCGCACCAGCACGCGATGGATGGTGAGGAGGCGGCCGGCGACGCGCGACGAGATCATCGTCCGCCCCGCGCGCGCTCGGCCGCGGCGATGCGTACCTCGAGGCGATCGACGGACTCGCGCAGCCGGTCGACGCCCTCGATGAATTCCTCCGCTTCGAGCCGGACCGGCAGGTCGCGGCTCTCCTCGGTCAGGTACTCGGCGACGTTGCGGGCCAGGATGTCACTGGCTCGCCGGCCGAAGTCGAGGGCCTCGCGCGCGAAGCGCGCCGCGTAGTGGGCGGGTGCGTCGCCGGTTAACCGCGACAACTCCTCTTCCAGATCCGGCCGCGACGCTTCGAGCAGGCGGCGGAAGCCTTCCGCGACTTCCGCATCGCCCTTCACATCCATGCCGCCAGCCCGGATGGATTTCGCCGCGTCTGCCGAAGCGAGCCGCAGGAACGAGAGTGGTGTGCCCTCGATGACCGCGTCGGCCGGCTCGTCCCCGGCCGGGCGTACGGAGAGAGCATCCGCCTCGGCGGCAAGCCTGACGCGTAGCGGGGTCGCGGCGAAGCGCAATTCCATCGAGCGCCCCTGCAACTCCGCGAGCAATGCCCGCGCGCGGCTGGAGCCTGCGATGTTCCGGTTCAGGATCTGCTCGAACGGACGCAGGAGTTCGGGCGTCATGCCGGCCTAGTGCACGACGCCGACGTGCAGCGCGACGATGCCGCCGGCGAGGTTGTGCCAGCGCGCGTCGTCGAAGCCCGCCTCGCGCATCATGGCAGCCAGCGTTTCCTGGTCGGGATGCATGCGGATCGATTCCGCGAGGTAGCGGTAGCTCGCCGCGTCTCCGGCGATGATGCCGCCGAGGCGCGGAAGGATGCTGAAGGAATAGACGTCGTAAGCAGGCCGGAGCGCCTCGAGCGTCGGCTTCGAGAACTCGAGCACGAGCAGGCGGCCGCCGGGTTTCAGCACGCGCCGCATCGCGGTGAGTGCCGCGGGCTTGTCCGTGACATTCCGGAGCCCGAAGCCGATGGTCACGCAGTCGAAGCTGCGGTCCGGGAAGGGCAGGCACTCGGCGTTCGCGATCACGAACCGCATTTGCGTCGTGAGGCCGCGATCGATCAGCCGGTCGCGGCCGCGCGAGAGCATCTCGCGATTGATGTCCGTCAGGACCGCAAGGCCCTCCCTGCCCACCTGGCGGGCGAGTCCCACGCCGAGGTCGCCGGTGCCCGAAGCGACGTCGAGCGCGCGCTGTCCGGGCCTGAGGCCGGTCTGGGCAAGGGCGAAGCGCTTCCACAGCCGGTGCAGGCCGCCGGACATCAGGTCGTTCATCAGGTCGTAGTTGCCCGCGACGGAATCGAAGACGCCGCGCACGCGCGCGGTCTTCTCCTCGGGGGAGACCTTTTCGTAGCCGAAGTCGACGGTTTTCACGGCCTCCCGATTCTACGGGTTCGGCCGTGCTGCGTCAGGCGGCCGGAGGCGCCGGAGGAGATTCAGCGCCAGGACCACGAGTCCCCCGGCGACGATGCCGACGACGGCGTTGGCCAGCATCGGGGTCAGCGCCCCGAGTACAGCACCTGCGCCCGGGATCGTCGCCGCATCGACGGCCGCATCGCGGATCCACTCGTTGACCGCGTGGAAACCGTGGACCAGGATGCCGCCGCCGACCAGGAACATCGCCGCCGTGCCCGCGACCGCCAGGAACTTCATCAACCAGGGGGCGGCGCGCAGGATGCCGCGGCCCGTCCTCGCGAGCGCGGTGCTTGCAGTTCGGCTGAGGTGCAGACCCAGGTCGTCGAGCTTGACGATGCCGGCGACGAGTCCATAGACGCCCACGGTCATCAGTGCCGCGATGCCGGCGAGCACGCCGACCTGCACCTGGAGCGAGCGGTCGGCGACCGTTCCGAGCGCGATGACGATGATTTCGGCGGACAGGATGAAATCCGTGCGGATCGCGCCCTTGATCTTGTCTTTCTCGACGGCGAGCAGCTCCTCGCGGGAGCGGACCAGTGCGGCGAGGTGCGCCGCGCGGTGCGCAGTGTCTTCCTTCTTCCCGTGTAGCAGCTTGTGCGCGACCTTCTCGAATCCCTCGTAGCAGAGGAACAGGCCGCCTGCCATCAGCAGCGGCGTGACCGCCCAGGGCAGGAATGTGCTGATCGCGAGCGCGGCCGGCACCAGGATCAACTTGTTGCGGACCGAGCCCTTCGCCACTGCCCAGACGACCGGCAGCTCGCGGTCGGCGCGTACGCCGCTGACCTGTTCCGCGTTGAGCGCGAGGTCGTCGCCGAGCACGCCGGCGGTCTTCTTCGCCGCCACCTTGGTCATCACCGACACGTCGTCGAGGATCGTGGCGATGTCGTCGAGCAGCAGGAGCAGGCTCGAGGCCATGTCAGGCGGGCGGCTTGCGCTCGTAGCCGAGCTGCTCGCAGCGCTCCAGGTAGCGCCCCCACTTCGCGCCTTGCTGTTCGCCGAGCTCGCGCAGGTACGCCCAGGTGTAGAGGCCGGTGTTGTGCCCGTCGTCGAAGTGCAGCCGCACGGCGTAGACGCCGACCGGTTCGACCTGCACGACCTTGACGCTCTCCTTGGCGAGCTCGAGCTTGCCCTCGCCGCCGCCGTGGCCGCGCACTTCGGCGGACGGGGAGTGAACGCGCAGGTACTCGAAGGGCAGGGCGTGCTGAGCGCCGTCCGGCCAGGTCAACTCCACGACCCGGGCCTTCGGCTTGACGGTGATGGCCGTCGGTACGTGCATCAGAGTATGTAGCGCGAGAGGTCTTCGTCCTTCGCGAGCGCGCCGAGGTGGTGGTCGACGAAGGTCGCGTCCACCTCGATTGTCGTGCCGGCGCGGTCTGCTGCCTCGTAGGACGCCTGCTCGAGCAGTCGCTCCATGACCGTGTGCAGCCGGCGTGCGCCGATGTTCTCGGTCTTCTCGTTGACCGACCAGGCAATCTCGGCGATGCGGCGAATGCCATCCTTCGCGAACTTCACGCTAACGCCCTCGGTGCCCAGCAGTGCCGTGTACTGCTCGCACAGCGAGGCGTCGGGCTCGGAAAGGATGCGCTCGAAATCGTCGATCGACAGCGGGTCGAGTTCGACGCGGATCGGCAGGCGGCCCTGCAGCTCCGGGATCAGGTCCGAGGGCTTCGCCATGTGGAAGGCGCCCGAGGCGATGAACAGCACGTGGTCGGTCTTCACCATGCCGTGCTTGGTGCTGACGGTGCAGCCCTCGACCAGCGGCAGCAGGTCCCGCTGCACGCCCTCGCGGGAGATATCCGCGCCCATGGTCTCGGTGCGGCGGCAGATCTTGTCGATCTCGTCGATGAAGACGATGCCGTTCTGCTCGGCGTTCGCGAGTGCGCGGGCCTTGAGTTCCTCTTCGTTCACCATCTTCCCGGCTTCCTCGTCCGTGAGCGCCTTGAGCGCCTCGCGGATGGCGAGCTTGCGGGTCTTGGTGCGGCCACCGCCCATGCCCTGGAACACCTGCTGCAGCTGCTGGGTCATTTCCTCCATGCCGGGCGGGCCCATGATCTCGAGACCCGCCGGCATGGCGCGCAGCTCGATCTCGACCTCGCGGTCGTCGAGCTTGCCCTCGCGCAGCATCTTGCGGAATTTCTGGCGGGTCTCGTCGCCGTTCTGCAGCTTCGGCAGCAGCACGTCGAGGATCCGCTCCTCGGCGGCATCGATCGCGCGCGGGCGGACCTTCGCCATCTCTTCCTCGCGCGTCAGCTTGACCGAGACGTCCACCAGCTCCTTGATGATCGAGTCCACCTCGCGGCCGACGTAGCCGACCTCGGTGAACTTGGTCGCCTCGACCTTGATGAAGGGCGCGCGCGCGAGCTTCGCGAGGCGGCGCGCGATCTCGGTCTTGCCGACGCCCGTCGGCCCGATCATGAGGATGTTCTTGGGCGTGATTTCCTGGCGCAGCGGCTCGGGTACCTGCATGCGTCGCCAGCGGTTGCGCAGTGCAATGGCGACCGAGCGCTTGGCCGCCGACTGGCCGACGATGTGCTTGTCCAGCTCCTGGACGATCTCGCGGGGCGTCATCGTATCCATGATCAGCCCGTCGCCAGTTCGTCGATGACGAAATTGCGGTTCGTGTAGATGCAGATGCCGGCCGCGATGCCGAGCGAGCGCTCGACCACTTCGCGGGCGGGGAGCTCGGTGTTGGCGACCAGCGCGCGCGCTGCAGCGAGCGCAAACGGCCCGCCGGAGCCGACCGCCATCACGGCATCTTCCGGCTCGATCACGTCGCCGTTGCCGGAGATGATGAAGGACGTCTGCGGGTCAGCGACCAGCAGCAGCGCCTCGAGTCGCCGCAGCGCGCGATCCGTGCGCCAGTCCTTGGCGAGTTCGATCGCCGCGCGCGTGAGGTTGCCGTACTTCTCCAGCTTGCCCTCGAAGCGCTCGAACAGCGTGAAAGCGTCCGCCGTGCCGCCGGCGAAGCCGGCCAGCACCTTGTCGCCGTAGAGCCGGCGCACCTTGCGGGCGTTGCCTTTCATGATGGTATTGCCGACGGTTACCTGGCCGTCGCCGCCCATGGCGACGGCGCCGCCGCGGCGCACCGAGAGGATCGTCGTGCCGTGCGGTTGAGACGTAGAAAAGATCGTGGGATCAGTCATTTGCGTCTTTTTGCCCGCGGATGAGATTCGTCGTAGATGCGGGCCAGGTGGGCGAAATCAAGGTGCGTGTAGACCTGCGTCGTGCTGATGTCCGCGTGCCCGAGGAGTTCCTGCACGCCGCGCAAGTCGCGGCTCGACTCGAGCAGGTGAGTCGCGAAGGAGTGGCGCAACAGGTGCGGGTGCACCGGGACGTTGAGATCGGAGGTGAGCGACCAGCGCCCGATCCGCTTCTGGATTGCGCGTCCGCCCAGCCGCCGTCCGCCCTGCCCGACGAACAGGGCGCCGCCCGTCTCCTTCGCAAGCGACCTGCGATCGTCCAACCAGGTTCGCAGCGCCTTCACGGCCTTGCTGCCGACGGGCAGCACGCGAGTCTTGGCGCCCTTGCCGAGCACGCGCACGGTGCGGTCGGCGAGATCGAGGTCGGCGACGTCGAGCCCGGCGAGCTCGGCGAGGCGCAGGCCCGAGGAATACAGGAGTTCCAGCATGGCGAGGTCGCGGCGTCCGAGGGCGTCGGCGGGTTTGCGCGCCAGCAGGCTCGCCACCTGGTCGACATCGAGCGTCTTGGGCAGCCGCTTCGCGGCCTTCGGCGCGCGGATGTCGGCCGCCGGGTTCGAGTCGACCACCTGCTCGCGGATGAGGTAATTGAAGAAGCCGCGCAAGGCCGAGAGCCGCCGCTGGACGCTGCGCGGTCCGAGGCCGTCACGGTGTTCGCGCGCGGCGAAAGTGCGGATGTGGAAGTTGTCGAGCTGCTTCCAGCCGGTGATGTTTTCCGCGGCGCAGAACGCGACGAGCGCGTCGAGGTCGCGCCGGTAGGCGGATTCCGTGTGGGGCGAGAGCCTGCGCTCGGTCCTGAGGTGGGCCAGGTAGCGCCCGAGCCAGGCGGCGGCCTTCGCCTGCATCAGTTCCTGGCGAGCGCCGCGGCGATCAGCTCCCCGATGTGCGCGAGGAAATCCGTGCTCATCGTCGGGTTGAAACGCTGGGCATCGTGCGAGCCGCAGGCGAGGAGGCCGAGGCTGCCCTTGTCGCCGAGTGGCACGAGTGCGACCGAGCCGACTTCGGCGGCATCGGCGCCGAACAGGAACTCGCGCTGCGAATCCCGCAGCTGGCCGCAGCGCGGCTTGCAGGCTGCGAAAAGCGTCTCGAAGGAGCGCAGGGCCGGCAGCTCGGCCGGGACGACCCGCAGGAACCTGCTCTCGACGAGGCCGGCCGGCGCTTGGCCGGCGGTGAGCACCAGCACCGACTGGCCGGCATCGAAATCCTCGCGCAGCGTCGCTTCGATCGCCGCGACCACGGCGGCCTGGTCGCGCGCGGCGATCAGCCGGCGCGCCATCGCGAGCACGCGGCTGCCTAGGGCGTCGTTCTCGCGCGCGACGTCCACGAAGTCCTTGACCTTGCGTTCGAGCTGGCGATTGCGCTCGCGCAGCACCTCGACCTGTCGTTCGAGCAGGGAGACCGTGGTAGCACCGCCGCGCGCATCGGGCAGGCGGATCTTCTCGAGCAGCTGCGCGTGGCGATCGAAGAAGTCGGGCGTGACAGCCAGGTAAGAAGCGATGGCTGTCTCGTCGATTTCGGCGATCTCGACGCCGCGCACGGGTCTTGTCGTCATGTCTTCACTTCTCCTTCGAATGCACGTTCCGCGGGCCCCGTCATCCAGATCGGTTCGCCGGGTCCCTTCCATTGTATGTCGAGCCGGCCGCCCGGCAGGTCCACTTGCACGTTTTCGTCGAGCAGGCCGTGCCGGCGGCCGACGGCGACAGCCGCGCAGGCGCCGGTGCCGCAGGCGCGGGTCTCGCCGGTGCCGCGCTCGTGGACACGCAGGCGTATGTGGCCTCGGTTGACGACTTCCATGAATCCGACGTTGGTCCGCTTCGGGAAGCGCGGGTGGTGCTCGATCGCGGGGCCGAGGCGCGCGACGGGCGCGTCGGCGACGGCCGGGACGCGGATCACCGCGTGCGGGTTGCCGATCGACACGGCGCCGATCTCGACTTCGCTCGCGCCTACGATGAGCGGGTAGACATAAGCCTCGCCGCTCGCCTCGAAGGGCAGCTTCGCCGGGTCGAAGTCGGGTACGCCCATGGCAACCGACACCTGCTCGCCCTGCATCCGGGTCTGTACCAGGCCGCCCGGGCTGTCGAGCACGATTTCTCCCCCGGCCGCGCCCGCACGCTCGCGCAGGAAGCGCGCGATGCAACGCGCCCCGTTGCCGCACTGCTCGACCTCGCGGCCGTCGGCGTTGAATATCCGGTAGTACACGGCGGTTCCCGGGCGACGGGGCGGCTCGAGCATGAGGGCCTGGTCGAAGCCGATGCCGGTGAACCGGTCCGCAAGCCGGCGGATCAGCGAAGCGTCCGGGGCGCCACCCGGCGGGGCATCGAAGATGATGAAGTCGTTGCCGAGCCCATGCATCTTCGTGAAGCGCATGCCGCTGATTCTACCGGTAAAATAGAGCGTGGCCAGCAGAAGTCCCCGCGTCGGTTTCGTGAGCCTCGGTTGCCCCAAGGCGCTGGTGGACTCCGAACGCATCCTCACGCAATTGCGCGCCGAGGGTTACGACGTCGCACCCACCTACGAAGCGGCGGACCTCGTCGTCGTCAATACCTGCGGCTTCATCGACGAGGCCGTGCACGAGTCGCTCGACGCGATCGGCGAGGCGCTCGCGAAGAACGGCAAGGTCATCGTCACCGGCTGCCTCGGCGCGAAACCCGAGAAGATCCTCGAACGTCATCCGTCAGTGCTCAAGGTCACCGGCCCGCACGCGTACGAGGAAGTCGTGGGCGCGGTCCACGAGCACCTGCCGCCGAAGCACGAACCGTTCATGGACCTGGTGCCGCCTCAGGGCGTGCGGCTGACGCCGCGGCACTACGCCTACCTCAAGATTTCCGAGGGCTGCAACCACCGCTGCCGTTTCTGCATCATTCCCTCGATGCGCGGCGACCTCGCGAGCCGCCCGATCGACCAGGTGCTGAACGAGGCCATTCGCCTGCGCAACGCCGGCGTGCGGGAACTGCTCGTGATCTCGCAGGACACGAGCGCCTACGGCGCGGACCTCAAGTACCGGCCCGAGAAGTGGGGGAGCCGCGAGATCCCGAACCGCTTCATCGACCTCGCGCGCGAGCTCGGCGAGATAGGCCCGTGGGTGCGGCTGCACTACGTGTATCCGTACCCGCACGTCGATGCCGTGATTCCGCTCATGGCCGAAGGCAAGGTGCTGCCCTACCTCGACGTGCCGTTCCAGCACGGCAGCCCCCGCATCCTGAAACTGATGCGGCGCCCGGCCCACGCCGTGAACACGCTCGAGCGCATCCGCCGCTGGCGCGCGGAACTGCCGCACATGACCATCCGCAGCACGTTCATCGTCGGCTTCCCGGGCGAAACCGAAGAGGACTTCCGCGTGATGCTCGACTGGCTGGAGGAAGCGGAGCTCGATCGCGTCGGCTGCTTCCGCTATTCGCCGGTCGAGGGTGCCGCCGCCAACGCCCTCCCGGACCCGGTTCCGGACGAGATCAAGGAAGAGCGCTGGCACCGCTTCATGCAGGCGCAGCAGAAGATCAGCGCGCGCCGGCTCGCGGCGCGGGTCGGGCGGCGGATGCGCGTGCTGGTGGATGCGGTCGAGGACGGCGTCGCGATCGCGCGCAGCGAAGCCGACGCACCCGAAATCGACGGCGTCGTGCGGATCCGCGGGCGCGGCGCCGCGAAGCTGCCGGTCGGCGAGTTCGCGGAGGTCACGATCACCGGGGCCTCGGAATACGACCTCGAGGCGAGGCTCGCCGGATGATCGTCCTGCCCGCGGCACTGCGCGCGATGCGCGCCGACATCACGACGCTCGCCGTGGACGCCATCGTCAACGCGGCCAACGAGACGCTGCTCGGCGGCGGGGGCGTCGATGGCGCGATCCATCGCGCGGCGGGCCCGGAGCTGCTCGCGGAATGCCGGCGGCTCGGCGGCTGCGCGACCGGCGATGCGAAAATCACCTCCGCCTACCGGCTGCCTGCGCGGCACGTGATCCACGCGGTCGGGCCGGTCTGGCGCGGCGGTGACCGCAGCGAACCGGAACTGCTGGCCTCCGCCTACCGGCGCTCGCTGGAGCTCGCCGAGGACGGGTCGCTCGAGTCCATCGCGTTTCCCGCGATCAGCACCGGCGTCTATGGCTACCCGGTGAGGCCGGCGGCACGGGTGGCTGTCGCGACGGTGCGCGGGTACTTCGAATCCACGAAGCGCCTGCGCGAGGTGATCTTCTGCTGTTTCTCGGCGGCGGACCTCGCGGTGTACGAAGAGGTGTTGCGCTCATGATCGGCGGCGATTCCCTGCCGACGCTGGATGCGCCGCGCGTGCGGTTGCGCTGGCTGGAGGCGACCGATGTGGACGGGCTGTTCGCGATCTTCTCCGACGAGCAGATGATGCGTTACTGGTCCAGCACGGCGATGAAGGAACGCTCCGAGGCGGAGGACCTCCTCACCCGGATCCACCGGCAGTTCGCGGACAAGTCCGGCTTTCAGTGGGGCGTCGAGCGGAAGGACGACGGCGAGTTGCTCGGGACCTGCACGCTGTTCAACCTCCACGTGGGCAACATGCGGGCGGAAGTCGGCTACTGCCTGCGCAGCGCATATTGGGGCCAGGGCTACATGGGAGAGGCGCTGTCGGCACTCCTCGACCACGCGTTTGGCGTCCTGAAGCTGAGGCGGCTCGAGGCCGATGTCGATCCGAAGAATGCGGGTTCGCTGCGCATCCTCGACCGGATGGGATTCCAGCACGAGGGCCTGCTCCGGGAACGGTGGAACGTGGGTGGCGAGATCCAGGACTCCGCGCTGCTCGGCCTGCTTGCGCGCGAGTGGCGAGGCAGGCGCGCGTGAGCGACATCGCCATAGTCCCGTACCGGCGCGAATTCGCGGCGGATTTTCGCCGGCTCAACCTCGACTGGATCGAGCGGCTGTTCAAGGTCGAGGCGCCGGACCTCGAGGTGCTCGATGACCCGGAAGGGGCCATCATCGCGCCCGGTGGCATGATCTTCTTTGCGCTCGCGGGTGGAACGCCGGTCGGCACCGTGGCGATGATTCGCGTGACCGACGAGCGCTGCGAACTGGCGAAGATGGCCGTCGCTTCGACGCACCAGCGGCGCGGCATCGGCGAACTTCTCGGCAGCGCCGGCCGCGAATGGGCCGCGGGCCAGGGGTTTCGTACCCTGTTCCTCGAGACCAACAGCCGGCTCGCGAACGCGATCCGACTGTACGAGCGGATCGGGTTCCGGCATGCGCCGCGGCCGGAACAATCCGACTACGCGCGCGCCGACGTCTACATGGAGCTGAAGTAATGCACAAGAGCAGGCTCGCGGGGTTCATCATCGACTGCAGGACGACCGACCTGCATGGGGCGGCGCGTTTCTGGTCCGAGGCGCTCGGCATGGCGACCGAGATCCTGCCCGGCCAGGAGGGCGACTCCTACGTGAAGCTGAAGGTGCCGGACGAGCGCCTGCACATCGAGGTGCAGGCAGTCGATCACGACAGCCGCTTGCACCTCGACATCGAGGCCGACGACATCGAGGCCGAGGTCGCCCGCCTCGAGAAGCTCGGCGCGAAGCGACTGAAGCAGGTGCACACCTGGGTCGTGATGGAAGCGCCGACCGGGCAGCGATTCTGCGTCGTCCGGCCCCAGAACAAGGGCTTCGAGCAAGATGCGAATATCTGGAAATAGCTGCGAATCACCACGGGAGAAATTCATGATCGGCTACGCAACGGTTGGCACCAATGACCGCAAGCGCGCCCTCGCGTTCTACGACGCCCTCCTGGCCGAGCTCGGGGCGAAACGCTTCATGGACTACGAGACCTTCGTCGCGTGGAGCCCGGGCAAGGGCAAGCCCGGCTTTGCGGTGGCGATTCCGTTCGACAAGAAGCCCGCGACGGTTGGCAACGGCTCGATGGTCGCCTTCGAGGTCGACAAGCCCGAACAGGTGGATGCGCTTTACAAGAAGGCCCTCGCGCTCGGCGCGACCGACGAAGGGCCGCCCGGCGACCGCGGCGACAACTACTACGGCTCGTACTTCCGCGACCCCGACGGCAACAAGCTGAACTTCTACTGCTGGACATGACCGTCAAGTCGAGTATCCGCAGGTGAATGCCTGGCGCGGGCGCTGCCACTGCGGCGCGATCGGCTTCGAGTACCGCACGGCGAGGCCCGTGGAAGAGTGGCCGGTCCGCGCCTGCCAGTGCAGCTTTTGCCTGAGGCACGGCGCGACGTATACGTCCGATCCGGCGGGCAGCGTGCGCTTCGCTCACGAGGACCCATCCGCGGTTTCGCGCTACCGATTTGGCCAGAAATCCGCGGACTTCGTGTTCTGCAGCCGCTGCGGCGGCTACCTCGGGGCGTTGTCGGAAGAGGGCGGGCAGGCGCTGATGGTGCTGAACCTGCGCGCCTTCGATCCGCAGCCGGAAGGATTGCCGGCGGCGCAGCCGATGACTTACGAGGGCGAAACGACCGGGGACCGCAACACGCGCCGCTCCGCGCGGTGGACGCCGATCACTGAGTGGTGACTCAGCGCTGCCGCACGTACTCCCCCGGCGCGTCCCCGAGCGGCTTGTAGCCCTCGGCGGGCGCGCCCATCTCCGGGGGCGCGACACGATCCGGAGACGAGTGGGCCTTGAGCCATTCCGCCCAGGTCATCCACCACGAGCCCGATTTCGTCTCGGTGGTCGCGAGCCACTCCTCCGGCGGCAGCGGCGCCTCGCCGCCCAGCAGCGTTCGCACGCGGTGCCTGCGCTTCGGGTGTACGGGACCGCTGACGATGCCGGCATTGTGTCCGCCGCTGGTGAGCAGGAAGGTGAACTCAGGCGAGGTCACGAGCCCGCCCACCTTGTAGACCGATTTCCAGGGCGCCACGTGGTCGGTTTCGGTGCCGACCACGAATATCGGCACGCGGATGTCCTCCAGCTTGACCGTCTCGCCCTCGACCTTGAAGCGACCCCCAGCCAGGTCGTTGTTGAGATACAGGCCGACGAGATACTCGGTGTGCATCTTCCAGGGCATGCGCGTGCCGTCGGCATTCCAGGCCATCAGGTCGATCATCCCGTCGCGCTCGCCCTTGAGATAGGACTTCACCGCCGGCTGCCAGAGCAGGTCGTGCGCGCGCAGCATCGCGAACGCGCCGCCCATCTGCTTCGAGTCGAGTACGCCTTCCTTGTACATCAGCGCTTCGAGCATCTCGACCTGCGCCGGGCTGATGAACAGCGACAGCTCGCCGGGCTCGCTGAAGTCGGTCTGCGCGGCGAGCAGCGTGATGTCCTTGATGCGCGTGTCGCCCCACTCGGAAAGTGCCGCGGCGGCGATCGAGAGCAGCGTGCCGCCGATGCAGTAGCCGACCGCGTGCACGTCGCGCTCGGGGACGACGGCGGTGACGGCATCGAGCGCCGCGTACACGCCCTTGCGAAGGTAATCGTCCATGCCGAGGTTGCGGTCGGCCGCGGTCGGGTTCTTCCAGGACATCATGAAGACTGTGAAGCCCTGGTCCACCAGCCAGGCCACCAGCGAGTTCTTCGGCGACAGGTCGAGGATGTAGTACTTCATGATCCAGGCCGGGACGATCAACACCGGCTCGGCATGGACGTCCGGCGTGGTCGGCGCGTACTGGATCAGCTCGATCAGCTCGTTGCGGAAGATGACCTGGCCTTCCGTGACGGCGACTTTCTCGCCGACCCTGAAGTCCTCGATGCCGGGCGTGTCGCCGCCGCTCAGCGTGCGCTCGATATCGTCGAGGTAGTGCTTGTAACCGCGCGCGAGGTTCTGGCCGCCCTCGGCGATCGTCTGCGCGATCACCTCGGGGTTGGTCAGCGGGTTGTTGGCAGGGGAGAGCGGCTCGGCGGCCTGGCGTCCGGCAAACTCCATGAGTTGCGCGTTTCTTGGCTCAACCCCTGGCACGTCACGCGTGGACTGCTCCATGAGCGACAGGCCGTTCTGGAACGCCTGCGCCCAGACGTTGAACGGGTACTGCTGCCAGGCGGGATTCGCGAAGCGGCGGTCGCCGTTTTCTTGCGGTGCCATCGCCTTGCCGGATGCGGCCTCGACGTTGAAGCGCCAGAGATCCATCGCCTGCCGCATCGCCATCTGCTGCAGCTCGGCCTGCTTCTCGGGTGACTTCGCGAGGTTGAGCCACCAGTCCCAGAACGCCGCGCCGTAATCCTGCGGCGCGAGCCCGCCGGTCATCTTCGCGAGCATGGCGCGGAACTCGCGCTCGACGACGTCGATCTTGTCCATTGCCTGCATTATAAAGTGTCACGAAGCGCGACGGCGTCGTCGGCGAGCTTTGCGAGATCGGGTCGCGCCCGCTCGGCGATCAGCTTGCGCGCCGACATGAAATCCCTGGCGTGGTTCACGGCATCGAGCGCGATCAGTTCGCCATCGCGCAGGTAGCAGCAGCTGAATGACCGCGTCGCGGGATCGCCGCGCAGGATCACGCTGTCATAATGCTGGCTCAACCCGACGATCTGCAGTTTCAGCTCGTACTGGTCCGACCAGAACCATGGCGTCTTGTCATGCGGCGTGGGCTTACCGCAGATGTTCGCGGCCGCCGACTTCGCCTGCTCGAAGGCGTTGTCCACGGATTCGAGCCGGATGCGCCGGCCGTAACGCGGGCTCGGGTGGCTGCAGCAGTCGCCGATCGCG
>Ga0209254_10003206_pt1 | contig 14935 bp, 13 predicted proteins | sample FrelakmetDIP11DI_FD_187148 | JGI IMG/M metagenome (GOLD analysis project Ga0209254, IMG submission 187148) | Freshwater lake sediment microbial communities from the University of Notre Dame, USA, for methane emissions studies - DIP11 DI (SPAdes)... | ecosystem: Environmental > Aquatic >...
TTAATTGAAAAATACGGGAAATACGTATTGGTTTCCCATCATGATCTGGACCTCGCCGACCGCTGGTTTGGACGCTACGGGGATTGGGCCATTTTTTTCAGCCGCCTTCTCCCCGTGGTGCGCACTTTCATCTCTTTTCCGGCCGGGGTCTCCAAAATGAACGTCCCCCGTTTTATCATTTATACTTTCGTGGGATCTTTTCCCTGGTGCCTGGGGCTGGCCTATATCGGCATGAAACTTGGGGAAAATTGGGACACGCTGGGAGCGTATTTTCACAAATTTGATATCGTTATCGGAATCCTAATCGCCGCCGGCGCCGTTTATTATATCTGGCGCCACCTTAAGAACCGAAAACACTAATCCTGATGGTCTCGTAAAAAGTCCATCTGTCCCGCTTCGAGCGGGATTGCGCTTCAACCCTGCCCCGTTAGATAACGATCCAGATCTTGCGATTCAGGGATAAAGCCCTTGAGATACAAAGGAAAAAACTCTTTTGAAAAGTATCTAACGGGGTGAATCGTTGCAGATGGACTTTTTACGAAACCATCAATCCTTCTTTTCATCCGCTTTAGGCGTTGCTTCGATCTTGGGAGGATCAATCTTCTTGGCCTCCGGGGTTTTATCTTTCGAGGTGGCGCCATTCTTTTTATAGTCGGTCACGTACCACCCCGACCCTTTAAGATGAAAAGTACAGTTCGAGATGATTTTGGATACTTTGCCGCTGCACTGTGGGCACCGGGTCAAGGGGGCATCGGAAAACTTTTGCATCATTTCTATCATTTGACCACATTTGTGGCATCGATACTCGTAAATCGGCATTTGCTAAACCTCCCCGTCTAAAAAATCGAGACCCTGTTCTCCGAATTTTCTCAAAAAAATGGGCATTTGAGCTTCTTGCAAAAGTCACTTACTCCGTCATTCCGGCGAAAGCCGGAATCCAGAATTTCTCGAAAATACTGGATTCCGGGTCGCGCTTCGCTTACCCGGAATGACGACTTCCTCTTGCTTTCAAGAGTTGTGCAAGAGGCTCCTTTGTTATTTAGATTCCCAAGGGGCGATAACGTTCCAGGAGAACCTCTATTTTGGGGTCTTCCATCGGCCTTAAAAGCTCATACGTCAGCCGATGGACATTTTTTTCCTCAATTTTCTTCTCTTCAGGACTTAAGTGAAATTTCCCTGGATCTAAGCTGAAGCGAATGACATGAATAAGCTCATGAGCCACCACATAAAGGAGAAGGGGTTTCAATATTGCAATCTTCTCCTTGTTCACCGTCTTTAGAATTTTATCATCCTGAAGACAGATCCGGTAGAATAATTTCTTTCTAACAGTTTGAAAATGTTCTTCTTTTCGATATTCGTACTTACACACCTGAGCTAATGCCCGGGCTGTTTTTTCCTCTCTATTCAGGTGGATCAGAGTCTGGAGATCATAAGTAAACCGTTCGCAGTCCTCCAGATCAACCTGGAAATATTTCTCCGCCAGCTTCTCGGCAGTCCCTAGGGCATCTCCCACCCAGAAACGCTGTCTTTTGTCGAAAAAGGTTGAAGTAGCCATACCTTATATATAAAGTAATCCATAAAAGGCGGGTCGTCAAGAAGGGAGGGACGAATAATTTATTATATTCCGGTGTGTCCGAATCCTCCCCCGCTGCGGGGGGTTTCATCCAGGTCTTCAACCCACTCCAGCTCTGCCCTTGCCACGGGAACAATCACCATCTGGGCAACCCGATCCCCCCGTTCCACCTGAAAGGGTTTTTCCCCGTGATTGATCAGGATGACCCCGATCTCTCCCCGATAATCCGCATCGATGGTCCCGGGCGTATTCGCCAGCGTGATCCCGTCCCTCAAGGCCAAGCCGCTGCGGGGGCGAACCTGTGCTTCATAACCTTCCGGCACGGAAACGGCGATTCCGGTCGGGATCAGCCGGCGCTGGCCGGGATTCAGGAAAATCTCTTCGTTCACCGCGGCATAAAGGTCCATGCCCGAGGATTTTTCCGTCATGTAGCGGGGCGAAGGGAGGTCCGAGTCCTCCTGCGGGCGGATTCTCTTGATTTTCACTTTGACCACGGTAACTTTCATCCCTGGACGATGCCTTTGGGAATCTCTTTTTCCGTAACCGGACCAAGGGCGGTAAGGGAGAGAAATTGGGGTCTGAAAATCTGTTGGGCAAGCTGGCAGACTTCGGCGGCGGAAACTTTTTCGATTCCTTCAATAATTTCTTCCGTTTTGATGAATCGTTGGAAATAAATTTCGTTTTTGGCCAGTCGGCCCATGCGGCTGTCCGTGCTTTCAAGGCTTAAGAGCAGGTTTCCTTTCAGCTGCTCTTTGGCGGCGCGGAGCTCCTGCGGCTTCAGGTAAACTTCCGCCAGTTTATGCATCTCCCGCAGGATAATTTGCAGCACCCGCTTCAGGGTCTTTTCTCCCGTCCCCACATATACCCCGAGCATCCCGCTATCCACGAAAGAAGAGAGGAAGGAGTAGACCGAATAAGCCAGACCCCTTTTTTCCCGGATTTCCTGAAAAAGACGGGAGCTCATTCCTCCGCCCAGGATGGTGTTCAGAATGGAAACGGCATACCTCTGCGTATGGACGGCGGCGAGACCCTGGGTCCCTAAAAGGAGATGGACCTGCTCCAACTTTTTATTCTTTACCAAAAGATTGGGATGGGGGCGGGGGGGCCATTTTTTCCGCTTTTTGGGGCGGGGGTTGATTTTTCCCAAGGCCTTCTCGACCGGTCTGAGGAAATTTTCGTGCTTCAAGTTTCCGGCGGCGACTACGATCGGCTGCACGCTCAGGTAATGCTGGACAAAAAAATCTTTCAGCTGCCGGCGGTTCATGCGGCCAATGGTGTCGAGCCGCCCCAGGATCGGGTAGCTGAGGGGGTGGCCGGCCCAGAAGGCTTCGCTAAAGAGATCGTGGATGTATTCATCCGGGGTGTCCTCGATCATGTTGATCTCTTGGACGATCACTTGCCGTTCTTTTTCCAGCTCTTCCACCGAGAAACGGGAATTGAGAAATAGATCGAAAAGGAGGTCTAAGGCCACGGGCAGATGTTCGGTCAGGACTTTGGCATAGAAGCTGGAAAATTCCTTGCTGGTGAAGGCGTTGAGAACGCCGCCCACCGCGTCGATCTCCTTGGCGATCTGCTGGGGGCTGCGGCGCTTCGTGCCTTTAAAAAGCATGTGTTCGATGAAGTGGGAAATCCCGATTTCTTCCGGATGTTCGTCCCGCGATCCCGCCTGCACCCACACCCCTACGGAAACGGAATGAACCCCCGGAATTTCCTCCGTAATGACCTGGATTCCATTTTCAAGGGTTGTTTTCTCTACCATTTTGGATTCGCTCAGCGGCTCGTGCCGATTTTTTAAAGAGGAAAATATCACTTTAATTCATCGGCACGAATTCTTCCGTTCTTGAATCCTTGCTTCAAGATTTTCATCGCCGCCGAGGAAATTCTGAACCTTGCGAGGCCCGGATGGCTATTTGGGCTCGCCCTCTTTCTCGGGCCAGGGGTGGCCGAGCGCCTCTTTCCGGCTCAGCCTAATTTTTCCCCGCTCGTCGATCCCGATGATTTTCACCAGGATTTGATCGTTCTCCTTGATCACGTCTTCGACGTTTTTCACCCGCTCCTTGGCCAATTGGGAAATGTGAACCAGGCCTTCCGTGCCCGGAAAGATTTCCACGAAGGCCCCGAACTCCATGCCGTCTGGTTTGCGGGCAATCGAGACCACTCTGCCCATGTAGTACGCCCCCACCTCGGGAATCTTGGTGAGATCGCGGATTATATCCGCCGCCTTTTGGGCCGCCTGGGCATCGGAGGCGAAAATCTGGACCAGCCCGGAATCCTCAACATTGATCTTCACCCCGGTCTCAGCCTGGATGCCCCGAATCACCTTTCCCTGAGGCCCGATGACGTCGCGGATTTTATCCTGGGAGATCTGGAGCGTCTGCACCCGGGGGGCATAGAGGGAAAGTTCTTCCCGCGGGCGGGCCAAGGCTCCCTCCATTTTATTCAGGATGAATTCCCGGCCTTCTTTCGCCTGCAGGAGGGCCCTTTTGAGAATCTCCGGCGTCACCCCGGCAATCTTAATATCCATCTGGAAGCCCGTAATCCCCTGGCGGGTTCCGGCTACTTTGAAATCCATGTCTCCAAAGTGGTCCTCGTCACCCAGGATATCCGTCAGGATGGCGACTTTTTCCCCTTCCTTGATAAGACCCATGGCGATGCCGGCAACCGGGCTTTTGATCTGAACCCCCGCATCCATCAGAGCAAGAGAAGAACCGCAAACCGTCGCCATGGAGGACGATCCATTGGACTCCAGAACCTCGGAGACGATCCGGATGGTATAAGGAAATTTTTCATTCGAAGGCAGGACCTGGCTGATGGAGCGCTCCGCCAGCGCCCCATGCCCGATATCCCGCCGGCTCGGCCCCCGCAGCATCCGTACTTCCCCAACGCTGAAGGGAGGAAAATTATAATGAAGCATGAAGGATTTGAACGTTTCTTCGGTCAGGGCGTCGATCCTCTGTTCGTCGTCGGCGGACCCGAGCGTTACCACCGCACACACCTGGGTCTCCCCCCGGGTAAAGAGGGCGGACCCGTGGGTGCGGGGGAGCCAGCCGATCTCGATTTGAATGGGGCGAACTTCGTTCAGGGCCCGGCCGTCGATGCGCCGGTTTTCCGCGAAAATGGGTTCGCGGCAGACCCATTTCTCCAGCGCCTCATAGTAGTCTTCCACTTCCCGCTTCTTTTTGGGAAACTCTTCCCGAATCGCCTCCAGCGCTTCCTTCCGGGTTTTCGACAGCTCCTCATTTCTGGCCTTCTTCCGACGGATGGAAAAGGCCTGCCGGATTCTGGCAGTCGCCCCGCTGCGGATTCTCTCCCGCAGGGCTTCTTCACCGATAAAGACTTTCTTCCCTAACACCGGATCGAGGAAGAGCTCGGGGGGGGTTCGTTTTTCCCAAGCCGAAAGGAGCGGTTCCCCCTCGTTTTTCCGCCTTTCATTTTCGGCCGCGAATTTTTTCCGTTTGATTTCCTCCTGGAGATCGAGGATCGCCTGCAGGGATTTGTGGCCGAAATAAATCGCTTCCAAGAGATCGTCCTCGGAGAGCTCTTTTCCGCCCCCCTCCACCATCACCACGCTTTCCCGGCTCCCCGCCACCACTAAATTGATATCGCTCTGCTGGAGCTGGCTCGCCGTAGGGTTGCAGACAAGCCTGCCGTCGATCCGGCCGACCCGAACCCCGGCAATGGGCCCCTGGAAGGGAATGTTGGAGATCTCCAGGGCCGCGGAGGCGCCGCAGATGGCCAGGACATCCGGGTCATTTTCCTGGTCGGCGGAAAGAACGGTGGCAATAATTTGCACGTCGTTATAAAAACCTTTGGGGAACAAGGGACGCAGGGGGCGGTCGATCAGCCGAGCCGTAAGAATCTCCTTCTCGCTCGGCCTTCCTTCCCTTTTGAAAAAGCCTCCGGGAATTTTCCCGGCGGCGTACCTCATTTCCTGATAATCCACGACCAACGGGAAAAAATCGATTCCTTCCCGGATGGTTTGGGAGGCCGTGGCCGTGACCAGGACCATGCTTTCCCCGAAGGAAACCAGGACCGCTCCATCCGCTTGCTTTGCCACGGATCCCGTTTCAAGGACGAAATCCCGGCCCCCGAGGTTGCATCGCACCTCCATACGTTCTCCTAACTGTGACATCTTTTCTTATCCTCTCTCCAGGTTCGGTTCGACCCTGAGGCAGATTTTCTCCCGAAGGACTCCGGAGATTTCCGGGTCGATGAAAAATGATTACTTTCGGATCCCCAGGCGCTGAATCACGGTCCGGTAGCGATCCACATCTTCCCCCTTCAAATAATCGAGAAGGTGCCGCCGCTGTCCCACCAATTGCAGCAGACCCCGGCGGGAATGGTGATCTTTGATATGGGCTTTGAAATGCTCCGTCAGATAGCTGATCCTCTCGCTGAGGAGCGCAATCTGCACTTCCGGAGAACCCGTATCCGTAGGGTGGGTCTTGTAGGTCTCAATCAGATCCTTTTTCTTTTCTGGAAGTAAACTCACATCTTTCTCCTTTCTGCGATTGCTTGTTCCCTTTGACTTTTCCTAAGGATGAAATACTCTCAAAATCCGCAGCGCCGGGGGGGTGCCGGGGGCTTCTTCCATCTGAGCCTCCGCGATGGCCAAAAGATCTCCGGGGCCCTCACAAAGCCCCACCCGTTGTCCTTTCCGCAAACGGCCCCGCTCGGATCCGGCAAGCTCTTCAAAGCGAAGGGGTTTTCCCTGCCTGATTTTCTCGGCCGTTTCAGGCCCTATCTGAATCGTAGCGGAAAGGTCGACACTGTCCTTCAGAAGAAGAACCTTCTCTTCTATTGTACCTCTTTCCGCCCGATTAGCAAACTCCTCCATAGGGATCGCTTGCTCCAGGGTGAAGAGTCCCGAGCGCAGCCTCCGCAGTTCGAAAACATGCGCCCCGCATCCCAGGGTCCGGCCGATATCGGCCGCCAAACTCCGGATATACGTCCCTCTCCCGCAGGTAACGGCGATGGTGGCATAGGGAAGCGAAACGGCCCGCAACTCCAGGGATCCGATCACCGCTTCCCGCTCTGCCAGCAGCGGTTTTTCCCCCGCCCGCGCCTTCCGGTAAGCCGGAACCCCCCCTTTTTTGATCGCCGAAAAAACGGGGGGTCTCTGCCGGATGGTTCCCCGGAAGGGTTTCAGCGATTCCTCGACCTTCTCCCGCGTGAAAAAGAACTCCCGGGTTTCGGCGACGACCTCCCCGTCCGCATCCAGGGTGTCGGTTTCCTGCCCCAGCTTGAGGGTCGCCACATATTCTTTGGTTCCTTCCAGGTTGAAGGGAACTAGCTTCGTGGCTTCGTTCAGATAAATCGGCAGAACCCCCGTAGCCAAGGGGTCCAGCGTTCCGCCGTGTCCCGCCTTCTTGACCTTCAGGACTTTTCGCACCCGGGCAACGACATCGTGGGACGTCCATCCTTTGGGCTTGTCAATAACCAGGACCCCATTCAAAAAGCGGCCCTCACCTGCGCCAGAACCTTCGCCTTGACCTCCCGAAGGGTTCCCTCCACCGTGCATCCGGCCGCATTCGGATGGCCCCCGCCCTGAAATACCTGGCTGATGCGGGAAACATCGATTTTTCCCCGGGAACGGAAGCTGACTCGATATTTCTCCGGGTTGACCTCCCGAAACAGCAGGGCTACTTCGCTCCCCTTCACCGATCGAGGATAATTTATGAAATCTTCGGTCAGCGCCGGGGTTGCTCCCGTCTTCGCCAACATCTCCTGGGTTACGACCACCGAGCTTACCCGCCCATCTTCTTCAAATTCCAGCGTCTCCAGAACCAGAGGGAGAAGGCGCAGTCGGGCTAAAGGCTGGGTTTCATAAATATTTTCCGCTACCTTCCAAGGTTCCACCCCGGCCAGGATGCAAGCCCTGGCCACGGAAAAGGTTTTGGCCGTCGCATTGGAGTAATGAAAAGATCCCGTGTCCGTCAAAATACCCGTGTATAGGTTTTCTGCAATGGCCGGATTCATCTTCACGGGAATTTCCCGTAGCAAATCATAAACCATCTCGGCCGCAGAGCTGGCCTGGGGGTCGACATGATTCAGATCTCCAAATTGAGTATTGCTAACGTGATGATCCACGTTAATCAGGATTCCGATTTGATCTACTTTATTGAACTCTTTTCCTAAACGCTTTTTATCTCCACAATCGAGGGCCAAAGCGACGTCAAATCTTTCATTTTCAGGGACCTGATGCGCGATCTCCTCCGCTCCCGGTAGGAACAATAGAATTTCGGGGATGGGGTCCTGGTTGAAGATCGTAACGTTTTTGCCCATCTCCTTTAGAGCCAATCCCAAGGCCAGAACGGATCCGATCGCATCGCCCTCCGGGTTTTCATGGCTCGCAATCAGAAACCTCCTCTCCCGGCGGATGGTTTCAGCGATCCTCTTGAGAATCTGTTTTCTTTTCGTCCTGGATGGTTTGGATGAGACGGTCAATTTTTCTTCCATATTCGAAGGAACGATCGACTTGAAACATCAGCTCCGGCATATACCGCAGCCGCAGTTCCCGGCCTAAATTCTTTTTGATGAATCCGGCGGCGCTCTCCAACCCCTGCAAGGCCGCTTCTTCCCGGACCCGCTCCCCGCGGGCGTTGAAAAAAACGCGCGCGAGCTTCAGGTCGGAGGTCACCTCGACTTCCGTGATGGTGACGGTCTCTAAGCGCGGGTCGCTCAGGTCCCGCAGGATCATCTCGGAGAGCACTTCCCGAATCAACTCGCCCACCCGCTGGGGTCGTTTAGATTGCATTATTTACTCACCACAGAGCACACAGAGGGCACAGAGAAAGACAAAATGTTAATTATGGAAAAATCCGAATTGAAATCAGCCAAAGCCTTCATGTTTTTGAATTTGCCTTCTGGATTTCTTCTCTGTGTTCTCTGTGCCCTCTGTGGTGAAAATCAAAAATTGATAATCTCGATCTGGGAGTCGGCCACGTCGGTCAGCTGCGTCTCCTCGATGAAATTAATGACTTGGTCGAGCGTCGAGTTGACCCGCTGCCGGTCGTTGCCCACGGCGCAGATCCCCAGGACCGCTTTTTGCCAGAGATCCTGGTCCGCCACTTCCGCAATCGCAATGTTGAAGCGCTGGCGCGCCCGTTGCGTGATGCTCTTCAGAACCTGCCGTTTTCCCTTCAGGGAAAAATTATCATGGAGATAAAGCTCTAACTGGCAAACGCCTACCACCATCTCCCGTTCCTTGTTCCTACAGCTTGATGATCCCGAAAAAACTCTGCCAACCGCTGGCTTCGTAAAAAGCTCTCCCGCCACAGGCGGGACCAGGCGCGCAAAACCGATGGTAGGGGCAACCCGCCGGGTTGCCCGATATCGGGCGGCTCGGCGAGCCGCCCCTACCTTCTGCAACGACGAAGTTGAAGCGCAATCCTGCTCCGAGCAGGACAGATGGACTTTTTACAAAGCCATCACAGCTTGGCCGTCACTTTTTCGACGACGTAGGCTTCGATGATGTCATTGACCTGATAATCCCGGAAATCCCCCAGGGTAATCCCGCACTCGAATCCGGTCTGGACTTCGCGCACGTCATCCTTCATCCGCTTCAGGGAGCTGACGGTGGCTTCGAAAATCATCTTCCCGCCCCGCACCAAATGAGCGTGGGATCCGCGGAGAATCTTCCCCTCTAAAACCGCGCATCCGGCCACCACGCCGATCCGGGAGACCTTGAAGACCTGACGGATCTCGGCGCGCCCCGACAGTTTTTCCTCGTAGATCGGATCGAGGAGCCCCTCCATGGCTTTGCGAACGTCATCGATGGCGTCGTAGATGATGTTGTAAAGCCGGATATCGATTTTCTCCTGCTCCGCCAGGGCCTGGGCTTTCGGTTCGGTCTTGACGTTGAACCCGAGAATGATGGCCTCGGAAGCCGAAGCCAGCATGCAGTCGGACTCATTGATCGCCCCCACCGCACTGTGCAGGAGATTAACGTGGACGGCGTCGGTGCTGAGGCGGCTCAGGGCCTCGGTCACGGCCTCCACGGAGCCCTGGACATCCGCCTTCAGGATCAGGTTCAGGTCCTTGACCACGCCCTTCTGCATCTTTTTGTAAAAGTCCTCCAGGGTCACCTTTGAGGATTTCGCCAACTCGATTTCCCGCTGCTTCTGCAGCCGCTGCGTGGCCAATTCTTTGGCTCGTCTCTCGTCCGTCACCACCGCAAAGGAGTCCCCGGCGTTGGGCACCCTGTCAAATCCGAACACTTCCACCGGGGTGGAAGGCCCGGCGTTGTCGATCCTCTGGCCGCGGTCGTTGATCATCGCCCGCACATGGCCGAAATGGATCCCCGACACAAAAGGATCGCCGATATGGAGGGATCCGTCCTGCACTAAAACCGTGGCCACCGGGCCGCGGCCTTTATCCAGTTTGGATTCGACCACGGTCCCCGACATGGTGCGGTTCGGGTTGGCCTTCAGTTCCAAAACATCGGCCTGGAGCAGGATCATTTCTAAAAGCTCCTTCAGGCCGATCTTCTGCTTGGCCGAAATCTCGGCAAAAATCGTTTCTCCCCCCCACGCTTCGGGCACCAAGCCGTGCTCGGTCAGCGCCTGTTTGACCCGTTCCGGATTGGCATTGGGTTTGTCGATTTTATTGACCGCCACGATCAAGGGCACCTTGGCGGCTTTGGCGTGGTTGATGGCCTCGACGGTTTGGGTCATGACCCCGTCATCGGCCGCCACCACCAAGACGACGATATCCGTTACCTTCGCCCCGCGGGCGCGCATCGCCGTAAACGCCTCATGGCCGGGCGTGTCCAGGAAGACGATGCGACGGTGATCCACCTCGACTTCGTATGCTCCGATGTGCTGAGTGATGCCTCCCGCTTCGCCCGCCGTCACGTTGGTCTGGCGAATCGCGTCCAGCAAAGAGGTCTTGCCGTGGTCCACATGCCCCATGATCGTGACCACCGGAGGCCGGGGAATCAGGTCTTCCGAGCGCTCTTCCCGTTCTTCAATCAAGTCCTCGATTTCCAGCCCGGTTTTTTCGATCTCATAACCGAACTCCGCGGCCACTAAGGATGCGGCTTCGGCGTCGATGGCCTGATTGAGGGTCACCATCATCCCTAATTCCATGAGCTTTTTGATGATCCCCGTGCCTTTGATTCCCATCCGTTTGGCCAACTCCCCTACCAGGATGGCTTCGGAGATGCGGATCTTTCTTTTAACGGCCTTGGGGACCGTGATCTCTGTTTTCCCTATCCTGGGTTTCCCCGACTTGGACCGCGGCTCGAACTCGATGGTGAGCGTTTGGTCGTCCTGGACTCCCCGGGTGGACTCATACTCTTTAAAGGCCCGCTTCTTCGTCGTGATCACGCGGGTCCGGTTCGGTTTTCCTTCTTCGAGGACCTGCACATCCTTTTTGAACCGCTTCCGCCTTCTTCCTCGTTCTTCTTCCTCACCCGGCTTCGCTGGCGCCGCTCCAGCGGCTTGCCGCGGTATGATCGCCGGCGGCCGGGACGGCGGGACTCCTGGAGCTCTGGAAGGACCGCCCGGAGCCCGCCCCGGAGCTCCTCCGGAGATTCTTCCGGCAGGTGGCCCCGTTCGGGAAGGCATGGGACGATACTCCGTTACGAGCGGGGGGGGCGGGACGGCAGGACGTTCGAGGATCTTTGCCGGTTCGTTCTTCTTCTTCGGCTTAACCGGGGGTCTTTCCGGCGGCTTTTCCAGAATTTTCGCGCGCTCCACCGGCGCGGCCTTCGGTTTTTCGGGGAGCGGGACGGCTTGGGGTTCGGCCGGGGATTCCGGGGCTTTTCCCGCCGCCTGGGGAGGTTCGGGCTCGACCGCGGGTTTGCTTTCTTCAACCTTCTTCTCTTCCCGTTTCTCTTCGGCCGCAAGAGGCACGGGGGGAGCGGGGGCCGGCTTCAAAGGAGGCGGAACCTCTTCCGGACGCTTGGGCGGAGCTTCCTCTTTGGCTTCAACGGCTTTCTTTTCCAAAGGTCTCCCCGCCGGCGGGGCTTCTTCTTTGTGGGGCGCTTCCGGGGCCGGAAGGGCCTCCTCCTTTTTGACCCGCCGGCGAATCACCGTGGGCTTCACCCGTTGCTCTACCAGCCCTTCTTTCCGCGAGAGGTTGAGGTGGTTTTTTACCCGCTCGACATCCGAGTCGTCCAGCGTGCTGTGGACGCCTTTGACCTCCACCCCCATCTTCTCGAGAAGCTTCAGGAGGTCTTTGTTCTCCATCTTCAATTCTCTGGCGAATTCATGAATCCTGGTTTTTGTCACCGGTTAATCCCCTTTTGATGACTCTGGCGTCCCTGAAGAAGGACCTTACGGCTTCTCTTCCTGGGAGTCGAAATGGGCCTTGGCCGCCGCAATCAGTTTCTCCGCCTTCTTCGCTCCGATCCCCTCGATTTTGGATAATTTCTCCGCCTCGGCCTGGCAGAGGTCGGCCACGGTGAGGTAACCGGCGGCGTTGAGAAGTTGGGCCGTTTTCTCTCCGATCCCGCTGACCTTGTCCACCTGCTCCATCCCCCGCGAGGCAATGGCATCCAGCTGGGGAACCACTTTTTCCGTTTTCGCCTCGGTGCGGATATCGATCTTCCAATCCGTCAACTTGGCGGCCAGCCGGACATTCTGCCCCCGCCGGCCGATAGCCAAGGACAACTGATCATCCTCCACGACGACTTCCATGGATCTCGTATCCTGGTGGATAATGACCTTGGAGATCTCCGCCGGCGCCAGGGCGTTGCAGACAAAACTGGCGGCATCATCGCTCCAGGGAATAATATCGATCTTTTCTCCGCGCAGCTCCTGGACCACGGCTTGGACGCGGGACCCCTTCATCCCCACGCAGGCCCCCACCGGATCCACATCCGAATCTTCCGAATAAACTCCGATTTTGGCCCGGCTCCCGGGCTCCCGGGCCGCGCTGATGATTTTGACGATCCCCTCGGAAACTTCCGGCACTTCCATTTCGAAAAGCTTGACCAAAAAGTTCGAGTTGCTGCGGGAAAGAATGATCTGGGGCCCCTTGGGCGTTTTGCGCACTTCGAGCACATAGGCGCGGATCCGATCTCCCGGTTTATAGGTTTCCCGGGGGACCAATTCCTGCTGGGGGATGACGGCCTCGGCCCTCCCGAGGTTCACGATGATGGAGCCGCGCTCAAACCGTTGGACCGTTCCGGAGATGACTTCCCCCTTCCGGTCCTTGAAGTCCTCAAAAATATTTTCGCGCTCCGCATCTTTGACTTTCTGGATAATGACCTGCTTGGCCGTCTGCGCCGCGATCCGGCCGAAATCGGTAAGATCGATTTTGGTTCCCAGGCTGTCCCCGATCTCCACGTCCGCATCCAACTCGCGGGCGTTTGCAAAGCCGATCTCCGTAGGGGGGTTCTTCACCTCTTTGACGACCGTTTTGAACTGGAAGAGCTCGATCTCCCCGGCCTCTTCATTGTACTTCGATTCGATTTCCTGTTTCGGGCCGTATTTTTTCCTGGCGGCCGCCAGCAAGGCTTGCTCCAAAGCGTCGATCAGGATCTTTTTATCGATCCCTTTGTCCTTTCCGACCTGTTCAATGATGCGGTTCAAATCCGAAATCATTTTCCCATCCCCTTTGCTAAAATTCGATTTCCAGGTTGGCCTTGGCGATGCTTCTTTGGGGAATTCCGTAGCTTCGCCCATCGACTTCCACCTGCACTAAGTCCCCTTCTACCCCGAGGAGTTTTCCCTTGAAATTCCTTCGGCCTTCCACCGGCGCAAATGTTTTGATTTTCACCAGACAATTTCGATACTTCTGAAACTCCTCGAGTTTTTTCAGGGGGCGCGTGAGCCCCGGCGAGGAGACCTCCAGGATGTAGGTGTTGGGGAGGAGGTCGCGAACTTCCAGAATCGTCCCTAACTCCCGGCTCACCTCGGCGCAGTCGTCGATATTGACCCCCCCCGCGCGGTCAATGTAGATGCGCAAAACCCACCCCGGCGCTTCCCGCTGGTACTCTACGTCCACTAACTCCATCCCCTGCGATTGGATGACGGGTTCCGCGGCTTGGCGTATTCCTTCTAATACTGGATCAAATTTCAGGATTATTTCCTTTGATGATCCTGTAAAAAGCTCCAGATGCAAGGCGCCCAAAAACTGAGGAGTGAAGCGCACTAAAGGGGTGCGCTGCAACAATGAAGTTGAAGTGCAACGCAGCAGATGGATTTTTTACGGGATCATCCTTTCATGAAAAAAAAATGGGCCCACAAGAGCCCACTTTTTGCAAGCAGACCTTCAAAAAACCACCCTTTTCACCTAACTGTAAGCCATTTTTATTCCTTATGGGATAACCCTATTCGCAGTGGAGCGGGCGACCAGATTCGAACTGGCGACGTCAAGCTTGGGAAGCTTGCATTCTACCCCTGAATTACGCCCGCTTAGGAGAAACTCTTATCTATATTAAATTAAGGGCTTGGAAATGTCAATATTTTTTATGAATTCCAGGGCTTCCTCCCGCGAACGAACCCGGCCGCTTACTTCGGCCTCCTTCAGCATCCCCAAAAGCCGTCCCACTAAGGGACTCTGACTCAGACGCAAAGCTTTCATGATCTCTTTCCCGTTCAGGAGCGGACCGGGAGGCTTGGGGGAGAAATCCTCGTAATAGTATCGCAAAAGCTCCCTCCCCGCTTCCATGATTTTCCCGAGATCCTCGGAAGGAGCCCGGAACGGATCGAAGGAAGCAGAAGGTTTTCTGGAACCTCCGGCATTGGCAAGGGAGAGGAGAACCAGATCGAGGCCTTCTTTTCCCGTGTCGCGGAAGAAGCGGTACTTCGCCCGCGGGGTCACGGCCCCGCCTTTTGCCAGGCTTGCCAGGCGCATGTGCTGGCGCGTCAACTCCGAGAGGATCCGCAGCGAACGCCGGCTGAGCTTGAGCCGCCTCGCAAGGCGTTCATTGATCCGCTGCCCTTCCTGGTCGTGGTCCAGGAAGCGGAAAACGGTTGCCTCCGGGCCTTGCGTCCGGGTATGCGGTTTGCCGGAATCATGGAAAAAGCATGCGAATTTGAAAAGGGCTTTTCGTGAAATTCCTTCTTCCAAAACTTGATCGAAATGTTGTTCCAAGGCTTGGGCCTCCGGGGAGGAAAAATCCCGGAGATGCGCCAGGAGGAATTCCCCTGCTTCCACCGTTCGAAAGGCATGCTCCAGGAGGGGAAAATCAGAATGAGGCCCCTGGCTCAATGACTCCCATTCGCCGATTTCCGGGAAGAGCTCCGACAGCAGTCCGGTTTGGTAAAGATCCCTTAGGAAATGAGCCGCCTGCTTTTCGTGCAGGGCGGCAAAAAATTCTCCCCGCACCCGTTCTCCGGCGGAGCGGTGGATCAGCTTGTGATTTCTGCCGATCATCTTCCCGGTTTCTTCGTCGATCTTCAATTCGAG
>Ga0209254_10003207_pt1 | contig 14934 bp, 13 predicted proteins | sample FrelakmetDIP11DI_FD_187148 | JGI IMG/M metagenome (GOLD analysis project Ga0209254, IMG submission 187148) | Freshwater lake sediment microbial communities from the University of Notre Dame, USA, for methane emissions studies - DIP11 DI (SPAdes)... | ecosystem: Environmental > Aquatic >...
TCAGGGCACCGGCACGGCGGCGATCAGCTGCGCGACGAGTTCCCTTCCGTGCAGCGCGCGTCCGCTCTCGCGGCTGGTCGCGTGCAGCCGGTGTCCCGCCACCGATGCCATGATGTTCTGCACGTCCTCTGGAATCACGTGCTCGCGGCCATCCAGCCAGGCCCAGGCCCGGGCCGCGGCGAGCAGCGCCAGCCCGCCGCGCGGACTCAGCCCCTCGGCGTATTTGCCCGAGGCCCGCGTGTGCGCGATCAGCGCCTGCAAGTAGTCCAGCAAGGCCGCGGACACGAACACCTTCTTCGCTTCAGCCTGCGCGGCGAGCAGGTCCGAGGGCCGCGCGACCGGCTGCAGCGCCTTCAGCAGGTCGCGGCGCGCGTCGCCCGCCAGCAGCGCGCGTTCGGCGTCGCGGTCCGGGTAGCCGAGGCTGATGCACATCAGGAAGCGGTCGAGCTGCGACTCGGGCAGCGGAAAGGTGCCGACCTGGTGAAACGGATTCTGCGTGGCGATCACGAAGAAGGGCTGCGGCAGCGGGCGCGACAGGCCGTCGACCGACACCTGGTTCTCCTCCATCGCTTCCAGCAGGGCGCTCTGCGTCTTCGGGCTCGCCCGGTTGATCTCGTCGGCGAGCAGCACTTCGGTGAAGATCGGTCCGGGATGGAACACGAACTGTCCGCTGGTCCGTTCATACACCGACACGCCAATGACATCGGACGGCAGCAGGTCGCTCGTGAACTGGATCCTGCGGAAGGGAAGGCCCATCGAAAGCGCGATCGCGTGCGAGAGCGTGGTCTTGCCGACGCCGGGTGCGTCCTCGATCAGCAGGTGCCCGCCGGCCAGCAGGCAGGTGAGGCTCTGCCTGATCTGCAGGGGCTTGCCGACGATGATCGTTCCGATCTGGCTGGCAGTCGCGCGGAATTTCTCTAACATTGGGCTATAACGTGACAGACGAAGGCCGCCGAAAACAACGGTCCGAACGGAGACAGATGCTGCATACCGGGTTCTTCACCCACCGCACCTGCGCGCAACACGAGATGGGATCGTGGCACCCGGAATCGCCGGAGCGACTGGCCGCGATTCACGACCACCTGATTGCCATCGGGATCTCGCCGCACCTGGAACATCACGATGCGCCGGCAGCGTCGCTCGAATCGCTCGTCCGGGCGCACGACGCGGCGTACGTCGAACGGTTGAAATCCAGCGTACCACAGCAGGGGTACTGGCCCGTCGACCCGGACACGTCGATGAACCCGCACACCTGGGAGGCGGCCCTGCGCTCGGCCGGTGCGGTGGTCGACGCGACCGACCGCGTGATGCGCAAGGAGCTCGCGAACGCGTTCTGCGCCGTGCGTCCGCCCGGGCACCACGCGCGCAAGGCGTCCGCGATGGGCTTCTGCTTCTTCAACAACGTTGCGATCGGGGCGCTCCATGCGCTCGAGGTCCACGGCCTCGAAAGGGTTGCGGTCATCGACTTCGACGTGCATCACGGCAACGGGACGGAGGACATCCTCGCGAACGACGAACGGGTGCTGATGGCGAGCTTCTTCCAGCACCCGTTCTACCCGTACACCGGCGCGGACAACCCGGCAAAGAACATGGTGAACGTCCCCCTGCCGGCCGGAACCAAGGGCGACGTCGTCCGGCAGGTGGTCGACGAAGTGTGGCTGCCGCGACTCCGGTCGTTCAAGCCGCAGGCGGTGTTCATCTCGGCGGGGTTCGACGCGCACCGGGAGGACGACCTCGGCCAGATGGGCCTCGTGGAATCCGACTACGCGTACATCACGCAACGGCTGATGGACGTCGCCGACGAGTTCGGCGAGGGCCGCGTGATCAGTTCGCTCGAGGGCGGATACAACCTGAGCGCGCTGGCCCGCAGCGTTGGCGCGCACGTGAAGACACTCGCACAACTGTAGAGGCGCGGAGGCCCCATGAATGCACCGGAGTCCAAGGTCGCGGTCGAACCCTACCTGCTGGAGTCGCGCGACGCGTCCGGCGTGGTGACCCTGACGCTGAACCGGCCGCAGCAGTTCAACGCCCTGTCGGTCGAGATGATGACCGCGCTGCAGGCCGCGCTCGACGCGGTCGCCGCCGATTCGTCGGCGCGCGTCGTGGTGCTGGCGGGCGCCGGCAAGGCGTTCTGTGCCGGACACGACCTGAAGCAGATGAAGGAAGACACTTCGCTCGACACCTATCGCGCCCTGTTCGCGCAGTGCGCGAAGCTGATGCTGACGATCCAGCGCATGCCGCAGCCCGTCATCGCGCGGGTCCACGGCGTCGCGACCGCCGCTGGATGCCAGCTGGTGGCGACATGCGACCTGGCGGTCGCCGTCGAGGGCGCGCGCTTCGGAGTCTCCGGCATCAACGTCGGCCTCTTCTGCACGACGCCGGGCGTGGCGCTCGCGCGCAACGTCGGCCGCAAGGAAGCGTTCGAAATGCTGGTGACCGGCGACCTCATCGACGCGCAGACCGCGCGCGAGCGCGGCCTCGTGAACCGCGTTGTCGCGGCCGACCAGCTCGATGCCGTGGTCGCGAAGCTCGCCGCGTCGATCGTTTCGAAGCCCGCGATCGCAGTCGCGATGGGCAAGGAGATGTTCTATCGCCAGGTCGAGGCCGGCACCGAGGCCGCGTACCAGATGGCGGGCCAGACGATGGCGTGCAACCTGGTCGACCCAGCGGCGCAGGAAGGCCTCGACGCCTTCATGGCCAAACGCAAGCCGAACTGGGCGCCGCCGGCCTGACCCTCGCGCCGACAGCCGCCGTCACGGTTTCACGGGCTCAACGGTGGAGGCCGTCTCTGTCGGCGGCGCATTGATGGCGCGACGGAACAGCGCTGCCAGGCCGGTCTCTTCGGGCGCGGCCGTTTCGCCGGCGACCGGCGCCGGCGCAGCGTCCTCGCCCTTGCGCGCCGGACCTTTTGCGCGCGGGGCCGGCGCGGCGGAAGTCGGTGACGGGGAAGCCGGTGCGGCTGCGGCGCGCGTTGCTCCACGCACTTCCGCGGCGGCCCTGGCGTCGGTCGGCAAGGGCAGGGCCAATGCGTACAGCGTGAGCGCCACCCAGCCGGCGAGGATGGCGATCGGCATCAGGGTGGTTGCCCAGTCGCCGACGCTGCGCGCGATGACGCCGTCGCGCGAGAACACGACGGGACGTGCCGCGATGCGCTCGAGTGCCTGCTCGACCAGCCTCCGGCTCTGGCGCAGCGGCGCGATGCGATCGCGACTGCCCCGCTGGGACAGGTGCCCCAGGACCAGCGACACGATGGCGAAGCCCGCGATGGCGGCGAGCAGCCAGCGCTTGCCGGGGAGCGGCAGCGACCAGCCGCCGACCAGGACGATCAGGTAGGACGCCAGCAGGAAGGCCTGCGCCAGCACCGACCATTGAAGGTGCTGCGCCGACGCGGTCGAGTGCGCGCCGACTGCGACGTTCAGGCGGTCCAGTTCGCGTTCGAGCGCCATGCGGCTGTCGACGACCTCCGATGCCGCCGCGTCGCGGACGGCTTGTGCGCTGCCGTCCTTGGCGGAAAGTACGTCCATGTCGCCTCCTTGGGGCTCTCATGGACAGTTTCGACAGGCAGGGGCGAGCGGCGGATCGTCCGTCCGATGGACGGCGCGTCACCCGCTTCGGCGATTGTGCGTGGCGACGCGGCTCAGGCCGCGCGGCGCAGTTGCTCGAACTCCCGCTCGTGGTCGCTGTCGCTGTCGCTGCCGCGGTCCGCGGCGCGGGTTTCGTTGTCGAGGCGAAGCGTCAGGCAATAGGCGGCACCGCCCGACCGATTGAACGAATCGAGGGGAACGACGTGCACCCGGTAGCCGCGCGCGGCGAGGGACGCGCGGGTGGCATCGGACGCGTGGCACATCACGACATCACGCCCCAGGCACACCGAGTTGACTCCGAGGTGCAGCGCGTCCTCGTCGGTTGCCTCGATCAGGTTTCCCGCGCCCGCCACGCGGCGCACGGCGTCGGCCGACTCCGCCGAGAACGCCGACGGGTACCAGAGGACTTCGCCGCCGGACAGGACGCAGAAGCAGGTGTCGAGGTGATAGAAGCGGGGGTCGACCAGTTCCAGCGGCACGGTGGGCACGCCGTAGAGCGATTCGATGGCGGCGTGCACTTCGCGGCTCGAGCGCTGTCCGTAGCCCGTCCAGATGAGTCCGCGGCTCACGTCCCAGATGGCGTCGCCGGCTCCCTCGAAGAAGAGGCCGGGCGGCGGGTCCACCACCTCGTCGACGAAGCCGCGTTCGCGCAGCGCCTCGAAGAACCTGCGGTTGTGCGGTTCTTCGCCCCGGCGTTCCTCGCAGAGGAAGCGGGCGAGCAGCACCTTGCGGTCGAGCACGACGGCCGCATTGGCGGTGAACACGAGGTCGGGAAGGCCCTGCACCGGGTCCTGTGCCGTCACCCGCGCGCCGAGCCGCTCGTAGGTCGCCATCAGCTTGGCCCATCCACGGCGCGCATCGTCGGCGAGCCGGTCGGCGGAAACGGACCACTGCGACGGATCCATCCACGGGTTGATCGCGTAGCTGACCTCGAAGTGCCGCGGCGAACTCATCATCAGGTGCGCCGACTGGCGGGCACGGCGTTCGATCCGGGTAGCGGCTTTCACGTCGTCGTTCCTCCGCGCGGCAAGGGCGCTGATGTGGGGAATGCCGGAGTCATGGAACGGCGCTCGGCGCGGGTCGAACTCCGCGAGCACAGCGGCGAAGACATCGAGGCCCCAGTCGAGCGCTTCGCGGCGGATGGTCAGCGGTGGCGCGAAACGGATCACGGTCCCGTGCGTGTCCTTGGTCAGCACGCCGCGCTGCGCGAGTCGCTCGACGATGGCGCGCGCCGAGACGTCCGGCGTGAGTTCGACGCCGGCCCACAGGCCGCGGCCGCGCACGGCGCGGACCAGCGGCGAGCGCAGTTGGCGGAGCCGGTCGAGCAGGTGCGCGCCAAGCGCCTGGCTGCGCTCGACGAGTTTTTCGTCCTCGATGACGCGCAGTGCTTCGAGGGCCACGCGCGCCGCGAGCGGATTGCCGCCGAAGGTCGAGCCGTGGCTGCCCGGGCCCATCAGGTCGAGAACCGGCGCGCGCGCGACGAATGCGGAAACCGGGAGCAGGCCGCCGCCCAGGGCCTTGCCGACGATGACGGCGTCGGGACGGATGCCTTCGTGCATGTACGCGAACCACGCCCCGGTGCGGCCGAGGCCCGACTGGATCTCGTCGACGATCAGCAGGACGTTGCGCTCGGTGCACAGTTCGCGCGCGGCGCGCAGGAAGCCGGGCGGCGGCGTGACGATGCCGGCCTCGCCCTGGATCGGTTCGATGAGAACCGCGCAGGTGTTCTCGTCGATCGCTTCGGCGAGCCCTGTGATGTCGCCGAAGTCGAAGTGCCGGAAGCCGGGTGCGAACGGTCCGAAGTCGGCGCGGTAATCGTCTTCGGAGGAAAAGCCGACCACGGTCGTGGACCGCCCGTGGAAGTTGCCGCGGGCAACGACGATCTCGGCCCGGCCCGGATCGATCCCCTTGGCCCGATAGCCCCAGCGACGCGCGGCCTTGATGGCCGTTTCGACCGATTCGCAGCCGCCGCTCGCCGGCAGCGCGCGTGCCTCGCCATCGAGGTCGGCCACCTCGACCAGCTTCGCGAGGAAGGGTGCGAGTTCAGTCGAGTGGTAGGCGCGCGAAGTGACCGCCACGCGCTGCGCCTGTTCGACCAGGGCCCGGACGAGGCGCGGATGCGCGTGGCCGTGGCTGACGGCCGAGTACGCCGACATGAAGTCGAGGTAGCGCTTGCCGTCCGCGTCCCACAGCCAGCTGCCTTCGCCGCGCTCGAGCACCACGGGCAGCGGCGCATAGTTCGGCGCGGCGACGGCTGCCTCGAGTTCGATCGGGCCCTGCATTTTTCCGACACGCGCGTCCATCGCTCACCTCGCACAATCGACACCTCAACTGGAAGGGAAGTGTAGGAATCGCGCGCGTCACGCACGGCGTAAGTGACGTGGCCGGAAAGCAGGAACCGCGTGTTGCGGGGGCCGTCGCCGCCGAATCGGCGGCGATGTGATCCTGGAAGGCTCAGGGGAGCGGATAGCCGCGGAACGGCTTGATCGTCTGCAACTCCGGCTTCGACGTGATCTTCTCGACGCCGAGGGCCGGATCGTCCGTCCACGCGTTGGTCAGTTCGCGGTAATGGTCGAGGTCGCGGCAGGCGAGCCGCAGGACGTAGTCGCACTGGCCGGACACCAGGAAGCACTCGACCACTTCCTCCGCGCTCCGGATGCGCTGTTCGAAGCGCGCGTGGGTCGCCTGCGTCTGGTCCTTCAGCGTCACTTCGACGACTATCGTCAGCAGCGTGCCGCCGAGCTTGCGCGGATCGACCAGCGCCATGTAGCCGCGAATCAGCCCGCTGCGCTCCAGGCGGCGCGTGCGATCGAGGCAGGCGCGCGGGCTCAATGCGATGCGCCCGGACAGTTCCTGGTTCGTGATCCGGCCATCCTGCTGCAGGATCTCGAGGATCCTGCGGTCGAGCCGGTCGAGTTCGCGCGTCGCCATGATGGCGGCAATGTAACGCGAATCCGCCGATTCGGCGGACTCGGGATGCGGTGCAGATCAGCTGCCGAGCGCGGCGATTGCAGCCTTCGCGATCTGGGCGTCTTCGCTCGACTTCACGCCGGACACGCCGACCGCTCCGATGACCTGGCCGTCGACGATCACGGGCACGCCGCCTTCGAGCATCCCCTGCAACGGCGCCGACAGGAACGCGTTGCGGCCCTGGTTGATCATGTCTTCGTAGACCTTCGTCTCGCGCTTGCCCATCGCGGCGGCGCGCGCCTTCTCCGGCGCGATGTAACTGGAGATCGGCGCCACGCCGTCGAGCCGGTGCAGCAGGATCAGGTGCCCGCCGTCGTCGCACACGGCGATCACCACGTTCCACTGGTTCCTCTTTGCTTCGGCCTCGCCCGCGGCGGCCATCCTGCGCGCGTCGTCGAGCGTCAGCGTCGGTTTCGTCTTCATCGATTCTCCTTGTCGTCGAACGTGATCTTCGATGCCAGGCTGCCTAGCTGCCCAGGAGCCGGTACCAGCCGCGCGCAATCCACTCGCGCAGCGCGAGGTGGGACACCATCAGGGCGCCGGGCCCGGGCGCGAGCTGCCCGGGCGTGAAGGGCCGCTGCGCGACGTAGTCGGTCGGCGCCGGGATCACGGTGAATCCCGCGGCCTCGAAAGCCTGCTTCGAGCGCGGCATGTGGATGGCGGTGGTCACGAGCGCCACGCGCTGGATGCCGAGCGGCTTCAGGTCCTTCGCGGCCATCAGTGCGTTGCCGCGCGTGGTCGGTGCCGACTGGTCGATCCACTTCGGCTGGATGCCGTAGTCCCGTTGCAGAACGCTCGCCATCAATTGCGCCTCGGAGTGCCGGGCGCCCCCCGGCACGCCGCCGGTGACGTAGATCGGAAGGCCGCTCGAGCGGGCGAGGTGGGCGCCGTAGCGCACGCGCTGCAGCGTGAAGTCGTTGACGGACTCGCCACCCCACTCGATGGCGCTGCGGTTGAGTCCGCCGGCGAGTATCACGATCGCCTGCGCGCGCTCGAGGCCGTCGGCCGCGAGGGGTGGCGGCTCGAGCGTTCGCGCGATCGCACCCGCGACCACCGGCATGGCGAGCGCGAGCAACGCGAGCTGGGAGAACGCCATCAGCGCGACGGCGAAGCGCGGGCGGCTCCTGAGCAGCAGCAGCCCGAACAGCGTCAGCAGCACGAGCGATGTCGGCGGCAGGACGAGGCCGGACAGGAGATAGGTGAGGGACACGGGCACCAGGGCGCGAGCACCAATGAAAACGGCCGCGAGCTTACGCGAGCCCGCGGCCGCGACGTGAAGCGGCGGCTAGCTGCGCACCGCCGCCTGGATCTGATCGAGGGCGGTCGGGTCCTCGATGGTGGTCAGGTCGCCCGGGTCGCGTCCTTCGCACAGCGCCTGGATCGAACGGCGCAGCAGCTTGCCGGAACGCGTCTTCGGCAGGCTGCTGACGAAGTGAACGCGTGCGGGCCGGGCGACTGCGCCGAGCTGGCCGTCGACGACCTTCATCAGTTCGCCTTCGTGCGCCAGTTTCTTCTCCAGCGTGTCGGCCTTGCTCGCATCCTTCAGGATCACGAATCCGATGGCGACCTGGCCCTTGAGCTGGTCGGCGACGCCGACCACGGCCACCTCGGCGACGTTCGGGTGCGACGAGAGTGACTCCTCGATCTCGCGCGTGCCCAGGCGGTGGCCCGCGACGTTGATGACGTCGTCCGTGCGGCCGAGGATGAAGAAGTAGCCGTCCTCATCGCGGGTGCCCCAGTCGAAGGTCGAATAGACCTGCCGGTTCGGAATGCTGGTCCAGTAAGTCTTCACGAACCGTTCGTCGTCGCCCCAGACCGTCGTCATGCATCCCGGCGGCAGCGGGCCCTCGATCGCGACCACGCCCTTCTCATGATGACCGGTGATTTCCTCGCCGGTCGCTTCGTTGAGGATCTTGACGTCGTAGCCATAGCAGGGCAGCCCGGGCGAGCCGAACTTCGACGGCAGCGCCTCGACGCCGCGCGGGATCGCGAGGATCGGCCAGCCCGTCTCGGTCTGCCAGAAGTTGTCGATTACCGGCTTGCCGATGCCGTCGGCGATCCAGCGGCCGGTCGGCTCGTCGAGAGGCTCGCCGGCGAGGAACAGCAGCCGCAGCGAAGACAGGTCGTACTTCTTCAGCAGCGCCGGGTCCTGCTTCTTCAGCACGCGGATCGCGGTGGGCGACGAGAACATCGACGTCACCTTGTACTTCTCCACGATGCTCCACCAGATTCCGCCGTCGGGTCGGATCGGCGTGCCCTCGTACATGATCGTCCCCATCCCGGCGATCAGCGGGCCGTAGACGATGTAGCTGTGGCCCACGACCCAGCCGATGTCGCTCGTGGAGAAGTAGTTCTCGCCGGCGTTGCCGCAGAAGATGAGCTTCATCGACGCGGCGAGCGCGACGGCGTAGCCGCCGGTGTCGCGCTGCACGCCCTTCGGCTTGCCCGTCGTTCCGGACGTGTAGAGGATGTACGAGGGCTCGCTCGACTCCAGCCACTCGCACGGCACCTCGTCGTTCATGTGCTCGGCGCGCAGCTTCGCGTAGTCGACGTCGCGGCCCGCAACCATCGTGGCCGGCGCCAGCCCGCGGTTCACCATCAGGACGCTGCTCGGCGGGAACTTGGCGAGCACGATCGCCTCGTCGAGCAGGTGCTTGTACGGCACCGCCTTGCCGGCGCGCGAGCCGGCGTCGGCGCTCACGATCACCTTGGGCTGTGCATCGTCGATCCGGGTGGCGAGGCTGACCGATGCGAAACCGCCGAACACGACCGAGTGGATCGCGCCAATGCGCGCGCACGCCAGCATCGCGAACGCGGCTTCCGCGACCATCGGCATGTAGATCAGGACGCGGTCGCCGCGTCCGACCCCGAGCCCCTTCAGGATCCCGGCCATGCGGTTCACTTCGCGGTACAGCTGCGCGAACGTGTAGGTCCTTTCCTCGCCGGTTTCGGTCGAGACGTAGATCAGCGCGGCCTGGTCGCCGCGGGCCGCGAGGTGGCGGTCGACCGCGTTGTGGCACAGGTTGGTGGTTCCGCCGACGAACCACTTCGCGAACGGCGGCCGCGAGTAGTCGAGGACCTGCTTGAACGGCTGCTTCCAGTCGACCAGGGCGGCCTGCTCGGCCCAGAACCCCTGCGGGTCGCTGATGGATCTAGCGTGGAATTGTCTGTACGTCGTCATGCGGGCCTCCCTCCGCAGGTGTCGCCTGTGCTTGTAGTTCTCTCTGCAGTCGCACCAGCTTCAGCAGCGGTGCGACCTGGTGCAGCAATCTTGGCAGGTGCGGCACCACTTCGGTGGTCCGGCCGGCACGGATCAGCGCCAGCGCGAGGTTGATGTCCATCGACCCCTCGACCGGCTGGGGCTCGACGCTTCCCGCCTCGCCGTCGCCAGTGCCGAGAATGATGCGGCGCGACCGATTCTGCTGGGCTTTCTCGGCGCGTTTTTGAGCCAGCGCACGAAGTTCCTCTGCGCTGCGGCGCAGTTCCTCGGACAGGGTGGCAACGCCGATGCAGGTCCAGACCTCGACGCCCGGCCCGGCCGTCTCTGCGTTCTCCAGGACTTTCCGCAGGCGTGCCGCAAACCGGAGCACGCCGGACAGGCCCGACGATGGTGTGGCGACGCAGAACTCGTACTTGTCGGAGCGGGTGCCGAGGTCCTCGAGGCGGATCGAGGCGGCAATGGCGCGGCCGACGAGCTTCAGCCTTTGGTCGGCTTCGCCGTCCCAGGTGTCGCTGCTCGAGAGCGACAGTTCGATGCGCACGCAGATGACCGCGACGTCGGAAAGATTGCGGCGGGCATAACTGACCAGCTTCTCGACTTGCTTGTCGAAAAAGGGCAGGTTCAGCAGTTCGGTGTCCGTGTCGACGGTGCGGGACGACTCGAGGGATGCCTGGCTGTCGGCCAGCGCTTCGCGCGTGCTGGACAACCGGACCAGCACCTCCATGCGCGCGAGGAGTTCGGCGCCGCCGACGCCCTTGCGGATGAAATCGGTGGCGCCCACTCCGGCGGCCCGTTCGCGTTCGGCGGTCTCCTCCTCGCCGGAAATGATCACGATCGGAAGTTCGCGGATGCGCTGGACCTTCGAACTGCGCACGCGGTTGAGGAGTTCGAAGCCGTCGACCTTGGGCATCGTCAGGTCGCTGATGACGACCCGGATCGACGAGTCGAGCAGGATCGCCTGCCACGCGGCTTCCCCGTCCGTGACCTCGCGGATGTCGAACCGGTCCTTCAGGTGCTGGACCAGCGCGGCGCGGACGATGCGGGAGTCGTCGGCGATCAGGACGCGTGGCTTCCCGGATACGTTTCCAGCTGATTTGTCTTGCGACTCGTTTGCCACGACGCCCGATTCCGTTCCGGCCCGGTGCTGAGCCCGGAGTTTGTCGACTTTAGCCGAATTGTTCGGCCTAACTCATGGAGTTCTTTAGGTTTTCTCGCTGGAATGCGCTATTTTGCGGTCCGTTGCTGGCGACCGGTGTGGCGGGCGGATGAGCGGTCATCGGAGGTGGTGGGCAGGCAGGTTCGTGGTCGGCTTCGCGCTGGCGCTGCTCGGCTTCGGCGCGCAGGCGCAGGAGCGTGCCCACAGTGCGCGGTCGGACGTCGTCGTCCAGGCCCTGTCGCTGCTCGGAACTCCATATCGCTTCGGTGGCAGCAGTCCCGAGGTCGGATTCGATTGCAGCGGGCTCGTTCACCATGTCTTCGCCTCGGTGCTCGAGCGGGATCTGCCGCGGCGCGCTGAAGAGATCAGCGGAGTCGGCCACGCCGTGTCGCGTGCGGAACTGCAACCCGGCGATCTCGTGTTCTTCAACACGCTTCGGCGCGCCTTCTCGCACGTCGCGATCTACATCGGGGAGGGTCGGTTCGTTCATGCGCCGGCCAGGAACGGTCGCGTGCGGGTCGAAGGACTGGACAGCCGGTACTGGGCAGCGCGCTTCAACGGGGCGCGTCGCGTGATGGAGCCGTTGCCCGCCGAGCCCTTCGTCGCGAAGCCGGACGCGTCGCCCTCCATGCTTTCCTCCTGGCCGCTCTTGCCGGCCGGAGCGATCCCCGAGCGGTTGCCCGAGCCGTAGCAGGCATCCCTGTCTTGATCAGGGTCAAAGTATCGCAAATGAGAAGTATTTGCATTTGAGAATCATTTGCGATAACGTTTCGTCCGTCGGTTCGATCCGCGTGCGCCCCCTGGGCCCCGGGCCGGCCGGCACTCTCGGACAAACGACAACGGACGGTGCAATGAACCGGTTCTCGCCCCTGAAGGAACACCTGGAAGTCGCCTTGCGGCGCACGATGCAGGCCGCCGTGGTCGGTGGCCTGGTCCTGGCCGCCGCGGCGCCCATCGACAGCCACGCGCAGGACAAGATCCTCAACCTCTACTCGGCGCGCCATTACCAGACCGACGAAGCCCTGTACGCGGACTTCACGAAGCAGACCGGCATCAGGATCAATCGCATCGAGCTCGGTGACGAGCAACTGCTGCAGCGCCTTCGCACCGAAGGGGCCGCGAGCCCGGCCGACGTCGTGCTGCTGGTAGACGCGGCGCGCCTGTGGCGCGCGCAGGTCGACGGGTTGTTCCAGCCGATCCAGTCCAAGGTGCTGAACGAGCGCATCCCCGCCAACCTGCGGTCGAACGACGGCACCTGGTTCGGCTTCTCGAGCCGCGCGCGCGTGATCGTCTACGACAAGGCCAGGGTGAAGACCGAGGATGTCGACACGTACGAAAAACTGGCCGACCCGAAGAACAAGGGGAAGGTCTGCACGCGTTCCGGCTCGCACCCGTACATGCTGTCGCTGATCGGGTCGCTGATCGAGCGCCTGGGTGAACCGAAGACCGAGGAGTGGGCCCGGGGCATGGTCGCCAACATGGCGCGGCCGCCGCGCGGCGGCGACACCGACCAGATCAAGGGCGTCGCGTCCGGCGAGTGCGGCGTCGCGCTCACGAACTCGTACTACTGGGTGCGGCTCGTCCGCTCCGAAGACCCGAAGGACAAGGAGGTCGTGTCCCGGGTCGGCTTCGTATGGCCGAACCAGGCGACCACGGGGGCGCACATGAATATCTCCGGCGGCGGAGTGGCGAAGAACGCCCCGCACAAGGAGAACGCCGTCGCGTTCCTCGAGTACCTGACCAGCCCGAAGGCACAGGCCTACTTCGCCAATGGAAACAACGAGTGGCCGGTGGTGAAGGGTGCGCTGGGCGACAACCCGGCGCTTGCCGCGCTGGGCACGCCGAAGATGGAAAACGTGCCGATCTCCACGATCGGCAAGAACCAGATCGCGGCTCAGAGGATCCTCGACCGCGTCGGTTACCGCTGATCAAGGTTGCAGCACCCGGCCGCCGATAAGATGCGCGCCTCGATGGGTTCGAGGCGTGCATGCCGTCTTCCTCGCTCGATGTCGTAGTCATTGGCGCCGGCCACAACGGCCTGACCTGCGCCTGTTACCTCGCCGCGGCCGGGCTCAAGGTCCGGGTGGTGGAGCGCCGTGCGGTGGTCGGCGGCGCCGCGGTCACGGAGGAGTTCTTCCCCGGGTTCCGCAACTCGACCGCCAGCTACACCGTCAGCCTGCTGAACCCGAAGGTCATCCGCGACCTGAGGCTCGCCGAGCACGGGCTGCGGGTCGTCGAGCGCCCGTTCTCGAATTTCGTTCCGCTGCCCGATGGCCGTTCGCTCAGGTTCGGCGGCAATCTCGCCGAAACGCAGGCGGAAGTCTCGACGTTCTCCCCGCGCGATGCCGAGCGCCTGCCCGCGTACTACGCGCGGCTCGACCGGCTCGCGGACCAGTTGAAGCAATGGGTGCTGCGTACGCCACCCAACCTCGGCGGCCCGTTCGTGATCGAGGGCTGGCGCGACCTCGTCGCCGGGGCGCAGCTGCTGCTGCAGATGGGCCGGCTGCCCCGCGAAGGGCAGCGCGACCTGATCGACGTCTTCACGAAGAGCGCGGGCGACTGGCTCGACCACTGGTTCGAATCCGAGCCGCTGAAGGCCGTGCTCGGCTGGGATTCGGTCGTCGGCAACTACGCCAGCCCTTACGCCGCCGGGTCGGCCTACGTGCTGCTGCATCACTGCTTCGGCGAAGTGAACGGCAAGCCCGGGAAGTGGGGCCATGCGATCGGCGGCATGGGGGCCATTACGCAGGCAATGGCGGCGGAAGCTCGGGCGCGCGGCGTCGAGGTCACGACGGAGGCAGCGGTGCGGCGCGTGGTCGTCGAGGGCGGCGCAGCGGTCGGCGTTGAACTCGCCTCCGGCGAGGTCGTTCGTGCGCGGGCCGTGGCGGCGAACGTCAATCCAAAGCTGCTGTACCAGCGACTGCTGGACGCCACCGTGCTGCCGCCCGAGTTCAACGAAGCGATGCAGCGGTACAAGTGCGGCTCGGGAACATTCCGAATGAATGTCGCGCTGAGCGAACTCCCGGACTTCTCGGCCCTGCCGGGCAGACAGGCGCAGCCTCACCACGCCAGCGGCATCGTGTTCGCGCCGTCGCTCGCGTACATGGACGCCGCCTGGCACAGCGCGGTCGCGGACGGGTACGCGGCGCGGCCGATCGTCGAGATGCTGATCCCGAGTGTCGTCGACGACACGCTCGCTCCGCGCGGCGCGCACGTGGCCAGCCTCTTCTGCCAGCAGTTCGATCCCGGTGCCGACTGGGCGGCGCTCAAGGCACCGGCGGTCCAGGCGATCTTCGACGTCGTGCAGTCGTACTGCCCGAACTTCCGCGACGCGCTGCTCGGTTGGCGCGCGCTGTCGCCCGCCGACCTCGAAAGCGAATTCGGGCTGGTCGGCGGCGACATCTTCCACGGCCAGTTGTCGCTCGACCAGCTGTTCTCGATGCGGCCGCTGATGGGCTACGCCAAGTATCGCGGGCCGCTGAGGGGCCTGTACCACTGCGGCTCGGGCGCGCACCCAGGCGGCGGCGTGACCGGCGCGCCGGGGCACAACGCGGCGCGCGAGATCGTTCGCGATCTGCGGTAGGTCGCAGCGTCGGCGTTGCGGCGCGTCTGCCGGAGGGTGAGTCGGGTGGCCGCGGCCCCGGCCTACGGTGGCGGTCGGCGCTGCGCGCCGACTTCCCTGCGCTGCTCGGCGAGGCCGGCGGTCGGCGAGGGCCAACACACGGCACTCGCCGACCGACTGCCCCGGCCTCGCCTGCGCTGCTCGGCGCCTCCGAAGGCCGGGGCCGCGGCCACCCGACTCGCCCGTGAGCCCGGGTCCCGAGTTCCGGGTCCCCAGTTCCGAGTTTCGGGTTCCTAGTTCCGGGTTCCGAGTCTCGAGTTCGAGGAGCGCCGTTCGGCCGTCTCAAAGCTCGCTCTCGGGTTCAACGCTCGCGGCACGGCAGGCGGAATCGCGCCGGCGCGGCTTTGTGCGGCGGCGAGCAGCGCAGCCGAGGGCCCGGCGC
>Ga0209254_10003208_pt1 | contig 14934 bp, 6 predicted proteins | sample FrelakmetDIP11DI_FD_187148 | JGI IMG/M metagenome (GOLD analysis project Ga0209254, IMG submission 187148) | Freshwater lake sediment microbial communities from the University of Notre Dame, USA, for methane emissions studies - DIP11 DI (SPAdes)... | ecosystem: Environmental > Aquatic >...
GGGCCAGATCGAGGAGAACGTCAAGTTCATCGCCTTCGGCGGCGACGGCGGCACCTACGACATCGGCCTGCAGTCGCTCTCCGGCGCCATGGAGCGCGGCCACTCCATGCTCTACGTCTGCTACGACAACGGCGCCTACATGAACACCGGTTTCCAGCGCTCGGGGGCGACCCCCGTAGGCGCCTGGACGACCACGAGCCCGGTCGGCAAGTCCACGTCGGGCAAGCTGCAGAACCGCAAGAACCTCACCGACATCATGATCGCCCACGAGCTCAGCTACGTGGCCCAGGCCTCGCCGCACGACCCGCGCGACCTGGTACGCAAGGCCTCCAAGGCGCTCTCGGTGGACGGCCCCACGTTCCTCAACACCCTGGCGCCCTGCCCGCGCGGCTGGCGCGCCGACGGCGCCGAGACCATCGAGCTGGCCCGCGAGGCCGTGAACACCTGCTACTGGCCGCTGTTCGAGGTGGAGGACGGCGAGTACCGCCTCACCTACCGGCCGCACCACAAGCTCCCTCTCATCCCGTGGCTCAAGCGTCAGGGCCGCTTCGCCCACTTCTTCAAGCCCGGCAACGAGCAACTCCTCCTCAACATCGAGGCCTGGGTGGACAACGAGTGGGAGAAGCTCCTGCGCAAGTGCAACGAGCCCAGCGAGGCCGAGTGGCAAGAGTACCTGCAATCCAACGGGTGTCTGCTGCGGTAGAGCCTGCGGCGGCTACCAGCCGAACCAGCAGCCCGAAGGGCCGGGGCGCCGCAGGCGCCCCGGCCCTTCGCCGTGGGGGCCTGTCACGACCGGGATAGAATCGGGGGAGCTTCGACCCGGGAGGCACCGCATGCACCCGCGCCCGATGGCAGGGCTGCTCGTCCTGGCCGCGGCCGCCTTCGCCGCCGCCTTCGCCTGCGGCTGCGGCGGCGCCGCGCCGCGCTCGGCGACCTGGCTGCTCAAGTAGCGCCGCGGCCGGCGCGACGGGCCTCCTATCCGAAGATGGCGCGCAGGTAGTACACCCAGAAAGCCGGCACCTCACGCAGCACCAGTCGCGGCGTCTCCTTGATAGGCGTCGACGTCCCGGCCGGCACCGTGAGCACATCCCAGCCGGCCCTCTGGTAGGCCAGCTTGATGCGCGGCAGGTGGTAGAACTGGCTCACGGCCAGGACTCGCGAGGGCGGCTCGGAGACGAAGAAGGGGATCGAGTTGCGTACCGTGGCCTCGGTGTTCACGCCTCCCGAATCCACGATGACGTCCTCTCTGGGGATGCCCGCCTTGACCGCCATGTCGCGCATGACGAGCGCCTCGTTGTAGCCGCTCTCCCCCACGCCGCCCGAGACGAGGATCTTCTTGACGAGGCCGTCCTTGAACAGAGCGGTGGTCGTGCCCATCCGATCGCGCAGCGATGTGGATGGCGCCCCGTTGTCGTGCACCTGGGCGCCGAACACGACGGCCACGTCGGCGGCGCGCCGGTAGTCGGTGGTGCCGAAGAAGAGTACCTGAGCCAGTGGGAACAGGATGACGCACATGGCCGCAGTGCCCACGAGCACGGCCGCCGCGGCCCAGCGCCGGCGCCGCGGCGCCGGCGCCCGCGCGGCGGCCCACGCCACGAAGACGAGCAGCAGGGCGACGAACAGCGAGAGCGGCGCCGGGACGCGCGGGGCGATGTCGCCGGCGCGCCACACGAGGAAGAAGTCCACGGCGTTGTAAGCGGCCACGGCGGCGAAGAAGGCGAGCAGGCCGAGCGTCGGCCAGCGCCGCCAGGGGCGCATGCACGGCGCCACGGCGTAGGCGACAAAGGCGACGCCCACGGCCGCCAGGAGAGCGGCGCTCACGAGCCTGGGCACCAACGGCACGGCGACCCACCAGATGGTGGCTTCGAGAGCCTCGGAGCGCGCCGAGCCGACCACGCTGAGCAGAGTGAAGCAGCCGATGAACAGGGCGAGGCCGCGGGCGACGGCGGCGGGCAGCCAGTGGCGGGCCTTGGGCGCGGGCGTGCGCTCGAGGGGCGCGACGGGCGACATGCCCGACGGTCCGGGCGCGGCAGCGCCCGGCGAGACGGCGTCTGGCGCGGCTGGGGGACCGTTCATGCGGCAGACTGTACCATGCACCGCCCGAGGACACGGCGCAGCGCCGGCGCTAGGGGCGGGCGGGTCACGAAGACCGCCCCCTGACCATCACAATCAGGCTGCCGCGAGGTAGCGTTGCGCGGACGCGGCGGCCGCCGAGCCCTCGGCGACCGGCAGCGCACGAGTCAGGTGGCGCGCGTCTCGCGTTCGGGCCGCGCGGCGGGTTCAGCGGGCTCCGCCCGCTCCGCCCGCCGCGCTCCCGCCAGCAGCGGCAGCGCCGCCGCCTGGGAGAGCCCGCCGACGAGCCAAGCGGCGGGGATCGAGACCACTTGCGACAGGTAGCCCAGGCCGATCTGGCCGACGGTCATGCCGCCGTCGCCGAACAGGGCGTCCAGCGAGATGATGGTCGCGCGCTCCTCCGACGGGATGCGCGCGTTGAGCCAGCCCTGCTTGACCGGCATGTACACGCCGAACGCCGCCGTCGACACCAGGTACAGCGGCACCGCCACCCAGAACTGCTGCACCAGAGCGGCGCCGACCACGGCGACCGTCGAGATGGCCACGGTGACCATGAGGATCAGGCCGCGGTCGGCGACGCGCTTGGTGATGCGCCCCACGAGCGCGTTGCCGAGGATCTGCGTAAGGCCCACGCACGCCGCGATCACGCCTGTGACCCACACGAGGTCCTGCCCGAGCAGGTCGAGGAAGTACTTCTGCCACGAGTAGAAGCCGTAGATGAAGAAGATGCCCTGCACGAACGTCGCGAACATGATGAAACGCACGACCCGGTCGCGCAGGCCGTAAGCCACGCCGGCGCGGGCGATGCGGCGCGTCTCGCCGGCAAAGCTCCCGAGCGTCAGCTTGCGGGCAGCGAAGCCCAGATCGCGCATCACCAGCAGGCCAAGGAGAAATGCGGGGACCAGGACGGCCGCCCGCACCGCGTAGGGGATCCACAGCTCGAGCTGCCCGAGAAAGCCGCCGGCCGTCGTGCCGATGAGCATGAACACGCCGAACGTCATGCCGTAGCGGGCGAAGATCGGCTCGAGCCTTTCCTTGTAGTCCACCGAGTGCAGAGCGTCGACCATCCAGGCGTCCACGGCGCCCGTATAGAAGGTGTAGCCGAGCCCGAGCAGCGCCGAGGCGAGCGCGAACGGGACGACGCCTTGGCCGGCCAGCCCGAACCACATGTAGAGCAGCGTCGAGAGGAAGATGATGCCGACGGCGAGCAGGTACGAGACGCGCCGGCCCAGCGTGTCGGCGATCACCCCCGTCGGCACCTCGAAGAACACCTGCGCCACCGTGTACGCCGCATTGACCACCATGACCTGGAAGATGTCGAGCCCGACCGACAGCAGGAAGAGGGTGTTCACGCCCCAGATCAGCGATTGCGCCAGCGTGGTGCTGGCGGCGATGCCGAGATACGTGCGGATGATGCGGCGCGCGGTCATGCCGGGTCAGTCCCCAGCGGCGCCGGATCTAACGCCTGTAGCGCTCGGCGAGCTGGGCGGCGGACCGCCCGAAGAGCGTCGCCTTCTGCACATCCCTGAGCGCGTCGAAGAGGGTCAGGTCCTCGAGCCCCGGCACGCAGACGACCTCGCCCAGTTCCAGCCCGACGACGATCGCCTGGGCCACGTCGTTCGCGCTCATCAGGCTGGCGGCGCCGGGATCGCCGCCGCGCCGGGTGCTGAAGAACTCCGTCTCCACCATCCCCGGCATGACGACCATCGCCTGCACGCCGGTGCCCTCGAGCTCCACGGCGAGAGCTTGCGTGAACGACATCAGGAAGGCCTTGGCGCCAACGTAGGTCGCCCTGCCGGCCATCGGCGCGCGCAAGGGACCGCTGAGCGCCAGCAGTGAGGCAACGTTGACGACGGCGCCGCGGCCGCGCGCGAGCATGCCGGGCAGAGCCGCGCGCGTGAGCCGCATCGGCGCGCGCACGTGCACGCCGATCAGCCTGTCGGCGAAGTCCGGCTCGAGCTCGGCGAAAGGGCCGTAGCCTCCGAAGCCGGCGTTGTTGACGAGCAGGTCGATGCGCTCGTCCTCGTGGAGGCGATCCGCCACCGCCTGCAGCTGGGCCGGCTCGGTGAGGTCGGCCGCCAGCACCTCGACGGTGACGTCGGTCTCCGCCTGCAGGCGGCTTGCCAGCGCCTCGAGGCGCTCGCGCCGCCGAGCGACGACGACGAGGTCACGGCCGTCGCGCGCGAGGCGCTTCGAGACGGCCGCGCCAATGCCCGACGACGCGCCGGTGACAAGGGCGACGCTGCGCGTGGCTTCCATGCTGACCTCCTTGAGTGAGCAGACGCGTTGGACCCGAGAGAGACCGCTTGGAGGGAGTGTACCCAGATGCAGTCACAGTGCTCGCGACGGCCAGCGGCCGATCCGCGCGAGAGCCTCTTGAGTCGCGGTGCCGCCCGTGCGGCAACGAAGACCGGCTCACTCCTCCACGAGCTGCGCGAGCTGCGGCGGCGTGACTCCGCGTTTGGCGAGGCGCCGTGACACCTTCTGCGGCACCAGCTGGATGAAGCACTCGTCGTAGCGCCAGCGCGTCCACTGGCCGGCCAGACGGATGACGACGTCGTCGCCCTCCACGCGGAGGGGGGCGCCGCGCCGCGCCGCCTCGGCGGCGAGGTACGGCGCCAGTTCGTCGCGCCACTCGTGCTTCGTGATCTCCTCGAGCACGTTGCCGCGGTACTGGGCCGGGTCGAGACGGCTTTCGGGGTCGAACACGAACACACGCCCGGCGGCCGCCCCGCTCATGAAGAACTTGCCGAAGTAGGGCTTGGCCTTGAGGCTGAGCTCACCGCGGGCATCGGGCTTGGCCAGCCCCAGCACAACGTGCAGCGAGTTGCCGCCGCCGCTCATGAGGTACTCGAAAGCGTATTCGTTGGGCGTGCCGAAGTGGATCGAGCGGAAACCCTGGGCCGGCGTCTCGCCGTCTTCGAGCAGGACCTTGTTCTGGCCGGCGACGGCAAAGCGCGAGCCGGAGTCCCAGACGCTGAAGGTGCCGCCGTGCGCGGCGTAGCAGCATGTGTTGAGCGCGTCCTGCAGCACGAAGATGGCGCCCGAGCCCGCCTTCATGCCCACGTGGCACTGGCCCTGACCGTACAGGCGAATGTCGGCGCCCTCGAGGAGCGCGCCAAGGAAGTCGCCGGTCTCGCGACCGTAGAGCTCGAGCACGACGCCACGCGCGGCAGCGCCCTCGGCGTCGGGCAGGTTGCAGCCGATGTACCGCGGCCCACCGATGCAGCCGTAGCCGACGAGGTTGCGCCAGCCGACGCGCACGGCCTCGCTGACGATCCGGGAGGCACAGTCCAGGCCGAAGGTCTCGCTGTGGAAGCCCGCGAAGTCGATGACGAGCACGTCGCGCACGGCGTCGTCCGGCGGCAGAAGGTCGTCGCGGGTGGCCAGCTTCAGGCGGGCGTAGCGGCCGCGGCCGGCCGGCGCAGCAGAGCCGGCCTGCTCGGCCAGCACCGCAGCGAGCGGCGGCACGGCGTCCAGCACGCGGAAGACGCCTCCCTCGGGGGCGCCGTCCGCGGCGCGCCCGCCGTCGGTGAGGTACTCGATGCTCGAGAGCGCCTTGCCGCCGAGGTCGGCGAACGCCACGCGCTTGCGCAGCTCGGTGAGCACGCGCAGGGCGACGGCGCGAGCCCCATCGCCCCGTTCAGCGAACCCCGGAAGGGCGACCTCGACGAGATGGCGATAGTCGTCGCCGCGGATGACCGCGAGGCGCTCCAGCGTCGTCTCCACGAGGCGTGCGGCGGCCCGCGGCGGCGGATCGTCGGGGCCGAGGAAGCGGCCGCCGGCGGCTGCGCCGGCGGCGGCCGGCAGCTCGGCCGTCATCTCGGCGAGCGCCGCCGCGACCTCGTCGCGCCAAGCCGGGTCGACGACGCTCGCGGCGGCGACCGCGCCCGCGGCGGTCTTGGTGCCGGCTCTCGTCACCGCGAGCGCCTCGCCGAAGCGGTTGCGCACGTCGATGTCGCCGGTGCCGGGCGTGAGGAACGCCTCCACCACGCCGCCGAACTCGCCGCCGCCCGGGTTGCCGCCGGGGCGCATGTTGAAGCGCAGATCGTGGGCGGCATCCTTGAGCACTCCCTGATCGTGCAGCACGCGCAGCATGCTGTCGGCGATCTTCGCCTCGGAGCCGTTGGCCAGCACCTGCACGCCCCCGGGGGCGGTGTCGACGCTGACCACCAGCTCGTGAGGGCGAAGGAACTTGATGTCCATGTTCTCGCGGAAGCCGACGCGGCGGGCGGCGGAGCCTGCGGCTCCGCCCGCCGAGCTGTCGCCGTCCGGCGCCGGCGGCCGCGACTCGACGATGGTGAACTTGTACGGCCCCGTCGGCGTGAGCTGGACGTAGTTCAGCGACAGCAGCTCGAGGATCCGCCGCCGCCCGGTGTCCATGGCCGCCAGGTCGAGGCCCGTGATCGGCGAGATGACCTGCGAGGCCTCCTCGGTGCTCAGGCCCAGGACCCTGCGCGTGAAGTCGACCAGATACGCGGCGTACTCCGTGTCGGTGAGCGCCTTGCGGTCGTAGGTGGAGTCGCCCTCGTAGTCTTCGTGCCCCTCCCCCATCGAGTCGTCGACGTGCACGGAGCCGTACTCGGCGAGAAACGGCGCCGTGGAGTCGACCCCGACCTGCTCGCCGTTGTGCATGAGCAGCACATTGAAGGCTTTGAAAGGGTGCGCGCCGGCGGGGTTGCCGCGGCCCTCGGCGTCGATGGCGGGCGAGTTGGTGGGGTAGCGATGGTGCATGCCCCAGACGTGGGCGGTGAGGGCCGGGTCCTCGCCGGCGAAGCCGGGATACCCGGCCCAGAAGCGCGCGAAGTCGAAGTACTCGGGGATCGTGTGCGTCCAGCCGCTGATCTTGACCGCCGCGAGGTCCTGGCCCAGGGAGACCACGTAGCCGCGGCGCTTGGCCGAGAACTTGCCGGCGGGCGCGCCGGGCTCGCCGTGGGTGCGGTAGTAGCGCGAGTCGATGAGGTGCGCGAGCACCGTGAAGTACTCCTCGCGCACGTCGTCGACGAAGGCCGCACGGGCGGCCTGTGACGCCGGGCCGCCTCCCCGGCCGGCGGGCGTAGCCTGCCCGGCCTCCACGGCGTCGAGCGCCGCCGCAAGCTGCGCGTCGGTGAGCTCGCCGTACTTGGTGCGCCGCTGCAGCCAGCGCTCTCCGGCCAGCAGGCGGCGCCCGTAGCGCGCCAGCACGTCAGGTTCGAGCTCGACGAACAGCATGGTGTAGTCGCCCGGGTCCTCGCGCAGGTCGGCGAGCCGCCAGCCTTCTTCCCCGGCGTACTTCTGGCGCACCGGCAGGCGGAAGTCGGCGATGCGGGCAAGAACGTCGGCTGCCGGCAGCGTGGCGCCGTCGGCGCCGTAGAACCGGCAGCCGCCCAGATGTCCGAGGATCTTGTTCATGGTCTCCGCGCGGTCGGGCCCGATGGTGTTGAGCACGAGACAGGTTCGGCCGCGCACCGTCGCCGGCGCGAACCCGGCGAAGTCGATGCCGCCGCCGCGGTTGTTGCCGCCGTTGAAGCTGAGGCGCGCCGACTCCCAGATGGCGTCCACCGTGACCGGCACGCTCACGGCCAGCGAGCCGACGCGGCAGGAGTCGTGCTCGGCCTGCGGCGGCTCGGGCGCCAGCTCGATGGCCGCCGCCGCCAGCGAACTCTCCACCTCTACCTCAGACTGAGACTTGTCCCAGACCGGCATGTCAAGAAGGTCGGTCCTGCCGCGAAGCTTGCGGATGTCGTCGAGCAGATCGCCCGGCCGCGCCACCGTCCCGTCCTCGTCCAGCGCCCCGCTCTCGCGGTTGAGCGCGTCCACGAGGACGGCCAGCTTGACCAGGTTGAGAGCCGCCCAGTTGCGGAAGCGCTTGGCCATGAGCCGGCGGTCGTTCTGCACCATCAGCTCCGGCTTGGTCGTGATGCCGCCGCGCGGGCAGTCCAGGTGGCAGTTGCCGCACTGCGTGCAGCCGAAGGCCGCCGCCTTCCCGATGCTGCTCTCGTGCAGGCCGTCGGCGCCGGCGATGAGCACCTTGACCATGTCGAGCTCGCCGCGCAGGCCGCCGGAGGCGAAGAGGCGGGTACCGCCCGCAGCCCCATAGGCTGCGCCGTTCAGGTCACGGATCGTGCGCAGTTCACCGCTGCCGTCCGCGTCGACCTTCTCTCCCATCAGGGCGTGATGCGTGTGCAGCATAGTGCGGAACATGTCGGGCCAGCCCACGTGGCTCGAGTCGGCGTGGTAGTTGCCGCTGCCGCCCATGCCGGCGTCCACCAGCAGGTAATCGACGACGAAGTTGCTCCACATGCCGGCGGCCACGAACCTGGTGTAGGTGGAGCCGGTGATCTTGATGCCGCAGTGGTTGTGGTAGAGCAGCCACAGCCACACCTCGGCGGGCATGTCTTCGATGGAGTAGATGTCGTGCTTGGGGTCGGGGCTCAGAGCGTCCGTGCCCACCGGGATGTTGCGCGCCTTGCTCACCGTGGGCGTGACCTTGGCGCCAGAAAGGCGGCCGCCCTTGCCGGGCTTGGCGCCCTGGTTGATCTTGATCTCGACGTCGCGGACCTTGCGCAGGTCGGCGCCGCTCAGGCCGAAGTGGCCGCTGGCGGCCTGCAGGCTCTCCCACTTCATGTCGTCGGCGGAGGAGAGCCGGATGGGACCGCCCTCGCCCGACGACGTCATGGCGATGCCCGCGTTGCCCTCGATGCGAGCCCGCAGAAAGTCCTCGCTGGCGGCGCCCAGGGACATGGAGGCGTGCGAGACCGGCGCGTGCCAGATGGGCTCGCGCACGGCGAAGCCGCTCAGCGCGAGCCCGCCGCGAGGGTCGCGCCTGAGGACCACGCTGCCGTCGGCGGACGCGCGCAGCACGCTGGCGCCGTGCGCGCCGTGCCCGACGGCGGTGAGCTCAATGTCGGTGACGGCGCCGTCCGCGGCGACGGCCCGCAGCCAGAGGCTGCCGTCGCCGTCCGCGGCGCCCTCGAGCGGATGCCCGGTGTCGAGGGCCAGCTCAAAGCCGCCGCCGGAGTCGGCCTCGACGCGCGCCAGCGCCGGCGCGTCGGCGCCGGCGTGCACACTCACGGACGCGCCCGGCGGCGCCGCCCCGGGGCGTGTGAACCCGCGCGGCACCGCGAGCTGGATGTAGTCGAGCAGCGCCGGGTCCTTCTCGAGACGGGCCAGCGACCACTCCAGGGCGTCGCGCGAGAGCTTGAGTCCCACGCGGTCGAGCGAATACGGCCCCTGGTCGCCGGCCACGAAGAAGTCATCGAGTGCCGGCATCTCCCCGGCCGCCATGCGGTAGATCACCTCGAGAAAGTCGGCGTTGAGCGAGCGGTTGGAGTTCTCGAGGTGGTAGTTGGCGTCCCGCTGCGCCAACACGCGAGCGGCGTTGACCAGGGGCAGGTCGGGGCGGCGCTCACGGAGGAGGTTCGACACGCGGTACCGCTCGCTCACCGCCGCCGGTACAGGCTCGGCCGCCACGCGCGCCGCGTTCTGCGCTGCGTTGAGGCGGCCGAAGTCCTCGCCGGCGAGCGCATCGACCGCGCGCACCCAGTCTTCGGTCATGGTGATCGCCATGGTGTTGCCCGAGGTCTTCTGCACGTCGTCGATGCCCATGCAGCTGAGGAACTCGAGGATGCTGTGCTGCCAGCAGGTGAGCGTGCACTCGGCCATCTCGCGGAGTCGCGGCGGCTCGGCCGCGGCCAGGGCGTCCGTCACCAGCGACGGATCGCCGCCGGCCAGCACGTCGACGACCTCGGGGGCCAGGGCGATGGCGGCGGCGTGCGTCATGGCGCCGCCGTTGGCGCCCAGCAGCACCGCCTCATATACGCTCGCCGCGGAGGCCTGCGTGTCGGTGTCTCCGCCGGCGCACACCAGCTGCACGCGAGCGCGCAGCAGCTTCTGCTTGAGGAAGGCGTCGACCTTGGGCGTGAGCCGGTACGACTTGCGCGCCGCGGCGTGGTAGTGGACGAGGGCGACGTCGTCGTGGCGCGCCGCCTCCTCGAGGCGCGCCCAGAAGGCGTCACCGTCGCAGCGCAGGTACACGCTCAGCAGCAGATCCGGGTTCACGGCGAGCGCAGCCGCGGCGAGCGGCGCGAGGGCGGCGCTCGCGTCGCCGTCGCCGCCCTCCGCCCACGGATCGAGCTCGACGAGGCGCGCGGCGCGCAGCAGCTCCGCCAGCGCGCCGCCCAGGCCGCCCGCCGCCGCGGCGGCGTGCCGCGGCGCGACGCGCACCACGAGGTCGGCGGCGTGCGGCAGCAGCGCTGCTGTGTACGCGGCGGCCTTGTCGGCCTCCACGACCACCAGCGAGCGCGTGCGGATGTCGTGGGCCGGGTCCGCCTGAGCGATGGCGCCGAGGTAGGCGAGCTCCATCTCGGGGCCGGCGCCGAAGGGCAGCGGCCCGATGATCAGCGGCATGTCGAGGCGCAGCGCACGCAGCGTCTCCAGGCGCTGCCCGCCGCCGTCGCGGAACACCACGGCGGGCTTCTTGCGCACGAGGTCCCAGGCGGTGCTGAACTCCTCGCGCAGACCGTCGTTGGCGGGGTGCGTGATGGCGGCGTGGCTGAAATAGCTGCGCCAGTATCCGTGATGCCAAGCCGAGCCGACGGTGAGCGGCTCACGGCGAAAGCGCTCCTTGAGGAGTTTGTCGATGTCGAAGGCCGTGAGCTCCAGCTCGGGGACGGCCCGCGACTGACTGGCGAAGGCGCTCAGAAAGAGCTGGCCGCGGCGGGCGCGCTCGAGACCCCAGAACTCCGTCTCGTCGAGGCTGGCGCGGCCGAGGAGGTGCGTGAGCAGCGCGGCGGTGCGCTCGCGCTCGCGTACCAGCGGCGAGGCCGGGTCGACGATGTAGGCGAGCAAGTCCTCCCACTGGGCGATGCGGCCGTTGCCGGGAGGCGTGACCGGCGCCCTGCGGCGACCGTCGCCGCCGGCCACCGCCGCGAGTTCGTTGCTGAGACGCGTCACGGCGCCGTCGCCGCCTCGAACTCGGCGATCGCCGCCAGCGTGGCGGTCGTCGGCGCCTCGATGACGCGCAGCGTCTGACCGCCGTTCTTCTTGTTGGCCGGACAGACCTCCACGCAGGCGCCACAACCGATGCAGGCGTAGTCGTCGGTGGTCACGAGGCGGGCGTCCGCGTCGCCGAATTCGCGGTTGGCGTCGGTGGGGCACGTGGGCACGCAGGCGGCGCAGTGCAGGCACGTGGCCGCCGGCCCGGCGTCGTTCTCGGCGCGCAGTACGCGAAAGCGCAGGGCGCCGGGCAGCGCCGCCGGGGCGCGGCGCAGGTACATGCCCGGCCGCACATCCAGGAAGTGCTCGCGGTACCGCGCCGAGCCGCGCACCGACGCCAAAGCCAGGACGTGCCGCTCGTGCTCGGAGGGCGCGGCCTCGTCGGCAGCCCTCGCCATCTCGTCGTACAGGGCCAGATGCGGGATGCCCGCCTGGCAGACCTCCTCGCAGTTGCCGCAGCGCATGCACAGGTCGAGCAGCGTCGTGACGCTGCCCTGCGGCGCGCGGCCCGCGTACAGGAGCTCGCCGTGATGGGTGAGAGTCTGCGGGAGGGCGATGGCCGCCGCGTCGTACACCGGGCAGACGCTGTTGCACTCGCCGCAGTTGACGCAATGGATGGCCCGCGCCGCCGGCGCGGCGGCGGCGGCCGTACCGGCCGCCTCTCCGCGCCCCTTGGCGGGCCCGGGGACCTGGGCCAGGACGTCGCGCGCGACGTGCCCCAGCGCGGCCGGACCGGGTGTGCTCCACAGGGTCCGCACCAATGACACGCCCGGCCGATACACGCGCTCGGTGAGGGAACCCAGCGGCCCGTGCAGGCCCATGCCGAGCACCACGCCGCGGTTGATGAGGTCCTGCGGGTCGAGACCGGCCTTCAGCGCCTTGAGGCGCTCCAGCCCGGCCGGGCCGAAGCGGTCGGCGGCGAACGTGGCCTGCCAGCGTCCGAGCACGTACGGCTTGCCGCCGAAGCGCTTCACGGCCAGATCGAGCAACGCCGGCGCGAGCACGAGGTCGAGGTAGAACGCGGCCGTGCGGTGGTCGGTGAGATAGCCGGCGATCACCAGGGCCTCGCCCTCGGACACGTAGTAGACCTCGGGGTCGAGCTCGACGCCGGCGCGTCGCGCCAGGCGGTAGGCGCTGCGCAGATACTGCGACACGACGCCGGCCGGAAGCGTGATCTCGGCGGCCAGCATGCCCGGCCCGGAGCGCTTGTTCTGCTGCGGGCGGAAGCGCTCGGCGGCGAAGCGCACGCTCTCGGCGTCGAGCGCCAGCGGCCGCCCCGGCAGGTCGGCCAGCGTCGTCGCGAACGCCCGTGCGGCGCGGATGCCGAGGAAGTCGACGTACAGATAGGCGCCGGCCGTCTGGGTTGCCGCTGCGGGCGCCAAAGGGGCCTCAAGAGGGCGCTTCGCTCCGCTCGGCGCCCGAAGAGCGGCGCCTCGCGAGCCTCTTTCGACCCCATTGGCGCCCTCCGCTGCAACCATCGATGCGGCCGGCGTGCGCAGCTCCAGCGGCCCGTCGATGCGCGCCCACGGCATGCCGCCGCCGGACAGGCTCGACGGCCGGCGCTTCCAGAGGCGCGCGTCCTCCTCGGCCCATATCGCGCGCACCTGCTGAACGTGAGAGCCGAGCACGAGTTTGAGGTTGGCCGGGCGCGGAGAGGTGCGCCCGGCCTCGGCCATGATGCGCTCGGCGGCCGCAAAGGCGTCGGGCGCGTGGCGAAACTCGAGGAGGAACGCGCCCACGTTGGGCCGCCGGCCCACGATCAGGACGAGCTGCACCACCACGCCGAGCAGGCCTTCGCTGCCGGCCAGGTCGGGCAGGCCGAAGGGCTCGAGACCGCGGCCGCGGAACCACGCCTCGGCCTCGTCGGCGGCGACCTCGCGATGCCCGGCGCGAGAGGCCTCGCCGGGCACGTCGAGGCGCCCGTCGGCGTGAAAGCGCACCAACTCGCCAGAGGGCAGAACCACATCGGCGGCGCGCACGATGTCGGCGGCGCGGCGACGCCCGAAGGCGTTGAGGCCCACGCCGCCGGTGACGAACCAGCCGGCGTAGGTGCCGCCCAGGTTGGACGAGTACACGGGCAGCGCCAGTTCGTGGTCGGCGAGACGCCGGTGGATGGCGCGCATGCGCGCTCCGGCGCCCACGACGCACACGTTGGCGGCGACGTCGACGTCGATGTGGTCGAGACGCGAGACGTCGAGCGTCAGGCCACCGTCGCAGGGCACCGAGCCGCCGAGCGCCGTGGACGCGGCGCCGCGCACGGTGACCGGCGTGGACGTGTCGCGCGCCCAGGCGAGCGCCGCCTCCACCTCCGCCACCGTGGCCGGCAGAAAGGCGACGTCGGGAAGCGCGTTGCTGAGGAACCGTGTGAAGGCGGCCCCGAGGTAGACGTTCTGGTCCTTGTCGGCCTCGGCGCGCAGCACGTCATCGGTGACGAGGCGCTGCGGCAGCGTGGCCGTGTGGCGGCGCGAGCGGCCGGGCAGGGCGGCGAGCCGCGCGAGCAGCTGCGCCGCGAGCTCGCGACTGCGCCGCGGCGCCCGGCGCGCTTCCGGCGGCAGCCCCTGGTCGAGAAAGGCATGCAGATCGGCGACGCCCTCTGGCGCAGAGTCGGCGCCACTGGGGAACGACGTACGCGGCGGCGCCGAACTATGGGGGTCGGAAGGCATGGCTGTCATGCAGCCTGGCGGAGCAGCCGCAGCTGGTCAGTCACGGAACGCACCGTGGTCTCCTCATCGTCTGCGTTCGGCATCAACTGAGAGGGCCGGCGGGGACGCCGACCCTCGACCAGTAAACCGGGCACGAGGGCCCAAGTCAAACGCCCGGACGGCCAGTCCTCGCGCGTCGCGCGGGACACCCTGGGCGGCGTGTGCCGATGGGCGCCTGAAACCGGCCGACGCCTGCCCGCCCTCAGGCCGGAGCGCGACTGTGGTTCCACTTGCTCTATACTCTTCGGCATATACTGTGCTATACACATACGCATAAGGGGTTCGTTCCTATCGGCTTGGCAACGCACGAAGGGGAAATCGCATGAGCAAGCATCTCAAAGTCATCCTGCTCGCGGCGCTGGCGCTTACGCTGCTGGCCGCGCTGCCGGCCGCGGCGTCCGCGAAGACGACCTACAAGACGTCCACGCCGGTCCTCTCCGGCACGCCCACGATGGGCCAGGACTTCTCGGTGTCCGGCGCCATCACTCCGGCCTCAACGGCGAAGTCCCGCGCCACCGTCAAGGTCAGGCTCCTCATGGAGACGGACGGCGAGTACGACATCATCGACGTCTACACGGCCAAGCTCGCCAGGATGCCCGCCGGCAAGAAGGGCACCAAGTACTCGTGCACGCTCAGCATCCCCGCGACCGGCGCGCACGCGGTGCAGGTCGTGCAGTACCGCCGCGGCAAGGCCGTCTCGACGTCGAAGATCACCTACTTCGACGTGCAGATGGCCGCCCTTCAGATCCACATCGACTCGATGGTCAATGGGTGGATGGCGCCGTCGCTCGGGAACACCATGGCCCCCGCGGACACGCCGCTGGACATCGTCTTCAGCACCCCGTCCGACTGGGCCTCCGCGGACCCGGCGAAGCACTATGGCGCGGCGCACTTCATGTGGGGCGACTTCGAGAAGGTCGACGCCGACGGGCTGATCTGGCACACCGACGGGCTGCGTCCCGGCCGCTACGACTGGATGCGCGACGCGATGCCCAAGTGGGGCACCGGGTCGCTCGTCGTCGCCCAGCGGATCGACATCGACAAGACCTCACATGCCGACACCCACGCGCTGCCGTATCTGCCTGCCGACATCTCCTTCGGCGACGTCAGCTCCGAGGGCATGGGCTGCGACCGCAGCATCGCGTTCCTCACGCGCATCTTCGCGCAGACGAGCCCCGACCCG
>Ga0209254_10003209_pt1 | contig 14932 bp, 15 predicted proteins | sample FrelakmetDIP11DI_FD_187148 | JGI IMG/M metagenome (GOLD analysis project Ga0209254, IMG submission 187148) | Freshwater lake sediment microbial communities from the University of Notre Dame, USA, for methane emissions studies - DIP11 DI (SPAdes)... | ecosystem: Environmental > Aquatic >...
AAATTATCTTCATCTTTTTTTATTTTTTCTATAACTTCTTTTCTATTATTGAATATTTTGTAACTTTTTTTATCTAAAAAACCATGTTTTTTCACAAAATCAGCAGCGTTTTTTTCAGCAATATTTGAAATTTCTGAATCTAAAGTTTTTTCTTCTTTTTTATTTTTAATTTTTTCATCTAAGAGTTTTGATTTTTCATCTTTATAAGGTGTAATTTCAGGTAAAAATGATTTTTTAATTTCTGATACAACAGTATCAAATTCTTTAAATATTTGAAGATCATCCGTTTTTTGAATTTTTTCTGTGTTTTCATCACCTTTATTTTTTCTTCTAATCCTTAACCGTATTTTTGGTTTAGATAGATGAACCATATGCTCGAGTTCCAGTTCAGGTGTTATTTCATATAGTTTTTTATCTAAGGGTTTTTCTCTAAGATTTTTTCTAGCTTGAGAAATGAGTTCTATACTTAATTTCTCCGATGTTTCCTGTTTGTTGTTTTTATTTTTTTTAAAATAAAAAATGCTTTTATTTTTAGTATTTTTAGGAGCGAATTTTTCTGAATTTATTGAGTCCAAATAAGTATTTTCTAGTTTCCTTTTGTTATTTAAAATCAGTTCATCAACAAATTTTTCAATTTTAGAGAGATTGTAGTAATTTCTTTTATTATCTTTTTTACTCAATATATTCACCTCAATAAATTGTTAAAAAAAATATCTGCTTTCCAAATTAATCTCATTCTGCATCCACATCCCTTTCCAGATACTATATTAAATTTTATTTATTAAAATTTTTATCAATACATTATAACTGATAAGCAAGTTTTGTGCACATCTCATCCAACTAATTTTTGTTATACTTTAAACCCTATTTATAACTTTCTTTTTATTATTAATATTTATATTATTTTGGTGTTGTAGACAAGTTTATAACTTCTTTTTTAATTGTCTAAAAAAAGTTGGACCCATGAGGTAGTCTGGATATCCTACTGGCCTTCGGAGCCGGTTACGGGGGTTCGAATCCCCCTGGGTTCGTTTTTAATATTATATTTTATTCTTGACTTTTTTACAAGATGTTAAAATTACAAGAAATATTTAAATATTACAAAAATTAAAGTATAACGTATAGAGGTCTGGAAAAAAAATTTATTTTCCTCCTTTCATCTTTCCTATCCACCCTCCAGATCTCCTTCCCTTCTCTCCCAAAAAAAAATTTTTAAAAAATTTTAAAAATAAGAGTAGGTATCAAAATTTTTATAACCGTATTTTCTTCCATTCTAAGTAAACTATCTAAGCAAATTTACCGCGAAGTTTTCTTCTTTCAACTTTTACATTAGACGGGGAAACGATCATAAGGTTGCTTCCAATACCTGCAATATCTCCATTTATTTCTTTTGCAAGTTTCTTAAGATCACCAGTTATTCTTTTCAAAATCACTTCTTCTTCAGCGATAGGTGAAAAATCAAGAATAAGTACATTACCCGCATAAACATAATCTGCAAATTCTTTTAAGTCCTCATAACGTGTTATTTCACCAACACGCACATACATATTTGCAGTTTCTGTAACACCACTCGATTCTACATATTTTTCTAAATCAACGTATCCTTCTACATCACCAGACTTTTTATCTCCAAAAATCTTATTAACAATTCCCATAATAACGTTCAACTCCTAAGCATTTAAACTCACTCACAATATATATAATTCTCTTTATAAACTTTTGGCGACAAAATCCTAAACTTTATATTTTGATCGATTATAAAATTAAACTTTTATTAAAACATATTTTTTCCATCTATATATTTAAATTGTCAAATTTATTTTTTTAATATTTACAATCATTTTTAAGAAAATTCCAAAAATTATCTCCAACATAATGAAAAATAATTACAGCCTTACCTTTTTCTTTTTTTATCATCTCTTCACCCGATATTTTTGCAACACCTAACGCTAATGGTTTTTTGTTCTTTTCATCACATATCCATACTATATCATCAGGTTGTATATTTTTATCAGCATCAACAATTCCTGGGCTCATTACATCTGCACCCTTTGCAACAAATTTTACAGCACCCATATCAACAATTACGTGTTTATTATTAGGTTTATACTTATTTAAACCACTAAGTGTTAGAACAATTTTATTATTATAAAACATAAAATATGGTTTATAATCTATAAAAACAAACCGAATATTTTCATAAAAACCTATTTCAACAATCGAGTCAATACTAAAAAAATTAGAATTAAAATCGCTTTTGAGTTTATTAATAATCTCGCGTATTTCTTTTTTTTTAAGCTGATGGCGGTTTTTAATTTTAAAATCCATAATATGTGTAAACTACTAAGTATTTAATAAAAATTTTATTTTTCTTTTATAGTCGCCCAAACTCTTATAAATAAGAATTATATTTCGTGGTTCCAAAGGTATACAAAATGGATAAACCACTTAAAATATTGCATTCAAGTCTTAACAAACGTGTAATAGTTGAGCTTAGAGGTGGAAGAGGATATCACGGGACTTTAGATGGTTATGATGTTCCTCATATGAATCTTGTACTTAAAAACGCTGAAGAAAAAATAGCAGGCAAAGAAAATATTAAACATGGTACAATAATTGTAAGAGGAGACAACATAATATATGTCTCACCATAAAAATACTTAATAATATTTAAAGGTTGATGAATTATGACAAAAGGAACTCCTTCAAAGATGGGTGGTAAAAGAACACATACGATGTGTAGAAGATGCGGAAAACATTCATACCATATCCAAAAAAGAGTATGTGCGTCTTGTGGTTTTGGAAAAACCGCAAAAATCAGAAAATACAACTGGGTAAGAGCAAAAAACTAAAGAAATAATAATTTTTAATAATACTTAATTTTTATTCATAATAACTTTATTTTTTACATTTACATTATTAAAACCTAAATATAAGAAGTTTAATGCTTTGATTTGAATGCAAAAAGATAAATGCAAATATTATTGCTATAAAAAAATTCGTAAAAAAACAAATAATTCTATAAAAAAAATGGATAAACTAGAACTTGTAATTTTTGATATGGATGGTGTATTAACAGATATTTACAGCTCATGGAAATATGTACATGATTATTTTAACTCTTCAAATGAAAAGTCAGTAGAAGCATATCTCAAAGGGCAAATTGATGATATGGAATTTATAAGAAGAGATGCTAATCTATGGAAGGAAAATGGTAAACCTATAAAAAAAGAAAAACTAGCTGAGATCCTTGCAGATGTCCCTTTGATGAATGGATCAAAAAAATGTATAAGTTTTTTGAAAGAAAATGGCATTAAAACCGCGATTGTTAGTGCAGGTATAGATATTCTTGCAGAAAGAGTCGGTAAAGAACTTGGGATTGATAATATCTGTTCAAATGGTATTAAAGTTGATAATCAAGGTTATTTAACAAATGAAGGAATTCTGAATGTTAAATTAATATATAAAAATGAAGCTATTAATAATCTTGTAAAATCTTTAAAAATACCTTCAAAAAGAACAGCATCAGTTGGTAATTCTTGTTTTGATATTACAATGTTTGAAGTGTGTGGTATTGGCATTGCTTTTAATCCAGATGATGAATGCACAATAAAAAATGCTGATTATACAATTAAGAAAAAAGATTTATCATTAATTTTAAAGATTTTAGAAAAGTATTATTGAATACTTTATTTTAATTAGTGCGTCTATAAAATTATTGTTCGGAGGTTTTAATAAAAAAAATCATCTTTTTACAATATTTTTAAATAGAGATTTTTAAATAATGGAAACTTATTACGAATGTTAACAATTAACAATTATGGGGAGTAAATTTTATGAAAGAGGTTAAAAAAGATAAATGTGTACTCACGAGTGTAATAGAAACAGAGGTAGATATATTAAAGCGTCATGTTCATGTTCTAAAAACGCTGCAGAAAAATCAACCTATGGGAATAATTAAGCTTTCGGAGCTTACTGGATACCCTCAACATATGGTAAGGTATTCATTGCGTATTCTCGAACAAGATGGACTTATTGAGCCTTCACCACAAGGAGCAGTAACTACAGAGGATGTTGGTAAAACAATGGCTCTGCTTAAAAAAACACTTGAAAATATTAGCAGCACTGCCAAAGAAATTATCAAAAACATTGAATAATAGAATTTGTATTACATTTTTTTATTTTGCCGAGGTAACTCAGTCGGGAGAGTGCACGGCTGAAGACCGTGATGTCGTGGGTTCAATTCCCACTCTCGGCATAAGGTATTAACAATTCTCTAACACTTTTTTTCTATTTTAAATGTTTAACAATTTGTTGTTTAAAAACTTCACTTTTTAAAAACATGTTTGATAACAAATTTTAAATATGATATGTAATCTTTAATAATTGGATGAATGGATTGGTGGATGAAGAGGAAAGAGCTTACTATTTAAATGGTTGGGGAGATCCCTATAGGATTATTACAAGATTCTTAAAGAATCTAACTGAAACTGTAACTAATTCTGAAGAAGAGTTAGAGGAACGCAATGACGTTTGTATCTATCAAACTCTTCGATACCCACCTAAATCAACACCGCCAAACATTAATTAAGTTTAGTAGAAAATATTCTCCTGTAAAAGTACTTAATATATTATAATTCTATCATTCTGATTTGTTAATAATATAGTGTTAATAATATAGAATGATTTAAAATTTATAAAAATATGGGTTATTGATTGGTGGTGGAGGACAAAGAAGGGATGAGATAAAGAATTTGATATTCCAATCAACTCCCCACATATAATATATAATTAATATCGTCAATTTATAAACTTTACTATAAAACTATACGGCAAATAACGAATTTTTAGTATATTTATATTCTATCAGTGTAACACAGGTATGACATTTATATGATATTTTATTTTTTCAATTTTTATTTTTTATTATGATTTTTCTCTATTGTTGATATAAAGATTGTTTAACAAATTATTGTCTTTATGCTATTTTTATATCCTTTTTTGCTTATTTTTTCAATAGTATTTAATAAAAGATAATATATTTTATGTTTCAAGGTAGGTGTTTTATTTATTTGGAGAGGCTGAAAGTAACATGAAAAAAATGAAATTTAAATTATTTGTTTGTATGCTACTAATTGGAACTTACTTTGTCGTTAACTTTAATATGATATCCGCAGAGCAAGAATATGACTATAATTATACCATAAGCAATGGAGAGGCTACAATTACAGGATACATAGGTGCTGATGAAATAATCACGATCCCTTCTACAATTGGGGGGTATCCAACTGTAAAGATCGGTGATTATGCGTTTCATAGCATTAATGGACATTTACTTACCTTCGTAAATATTCCTAGCAGCATCAAAACCATTGGAGACTATGCGTTCCAATATTGCAAAAAATTGACCTTCGTGACCATACCAAACAGCGTCACCTCAATTGGAGAAGGTGCATTCGTCCATTGCTCTTCCCTTGCTTCTGTAACAATTGGAAGCAGCGTTAAAAATATAGGGGATCGTGCATTCTCTTACTGCCCCATGACTTCTGTATTCATCCCAGACAACGTCACCACCATCGGAAATTATACTTTTCAATATTGTCAATTCTTGACATATGTGACTATCGGGAGTAAAGTTTCAACTATCGGGGATCGTGTGTTAGACTACTGCAACTCTCTGACCTCAATAACATTCCTAGGACTCAATGCACCGACAATCGTTGGACCCCATTGGTTTACAGGACCCATTGAAGCCAGAGGCCATGCATATGCTAACTCAAACTTCCCAGCACCAGAGGAAAAATTCTATGGTTTAACTATGGGTATTGTGATAGGTGGTGAAAATAAACCACCAGTTGCTGATTTCATTTGGATGCCATCAAACCCCAAAACAAATCAAACGATTACCTTTGGTGCTGCAAACAGTTATGATCCAGATGGTTCTATCACCTTTTACGAATGGGATTGGAATAACGATGGCGTGTACGAGGAATACTATACCACGTCCCCAGCGATACATTCATGGCCACAAGTAGGAAACTACCCTGTTACAGTACGAGTCACGGATAATGAAGGTGCCACAAACACCAAAAAAATAACTATATCTGTTAGCAACGGAAGTGGAAATGGCGATGCAAAAAACAAAGGAATCCCTGGTTTTGAACTCATATTTGTTATATATGCAATCGCAATAACAATACTTTTATGGAAAAAGAAAAGAACCGTATAAACATCTTTATTAAAGAAAACAAAAAAACTAGAACCCTTTTATTAATATTTTTACTAATTTTTTATAAAACAATTGTTAAGGAGAACTTTATAAGCAATAAGTTGTTTTAAAAATTGTGATTCGGGGAAAAATTATGATGAAAAAAATTGTTTTTGTAATATGTTTAATGATATTGTTATCCACCTTAACAAATATTTTTTTAGTAAAAATATCTATTGCAGATCAAAACATTATCTATGTTCATCCTGGTGAAATTATCCAAGACGCTATTAATACTTCAAATCCAGGTGATACTGTTTTTGTTTATAGTGGAACATATTTTGAAAATGTTATAGTTGATAAATCTATCAATTTAATTGGCGAGGATAAAAACTCAACCATTATTAATGGTAATGGTTCTGGCATCGTCATTAATATTTTAGCAGATTATGTAGAGATAAGTGGTTTTACAATAACAAATGGTGGCCCTATAGCTCAGAAGTTAGATGCAGGTATAAAAATTGGATCAAACAATAACACAATTTCTTATTGTAACATTTCATCAAATAAATATTATGGTTTATATCTTTACGCAGATCCTAATGCTACAAATAATACAATAAAATTTAACACGTTTTCTAATAACAGTCATGGGATATTTGCATACTACGCAAAAACAAACAAAATTTCTTCAAACACATTTACAAGTAACACTGACTATGGAATATTTCTCATAGGTCTATCAAATGATAATTTGATTTCAGGTAACAAATTCATAGAAAATAACTATGCTATTAGAATTAAAGGTTCAACAATAAACACAGTTATAAAAAATATTTTAAGGAATAACAAACATGGAATTTATTTCTGTTGTGGTTCTAATAACAACATTGTATATTATAATGTTTTTATAAATAATACCAACTGGCACGCAAATGACGGTCTAAGCAATATATGGGATAACGGCACAGTTGGTAATTACTGGGATGATTATACAGGAATAGATATAGATGACAATGAAATAGGTGATACACCATACAATATTTCTGGTGGAGATAATAAAGATAATTATCCTTTAATGAAAATATTGATAGATAACACGCCCCCTATAATTACAATAGTTAATCCAACAGAAGGGTATTTTCACTTTTCAGGAATTAAACTGTCTAGAACAATTTTAGGCATTATAGCAGATACAATTGGATTTGGTGGTTTTAGATTAAGACCTGTTCAAGTACAGGTTGGAGATGATGTAGATTCACCAGAAGATATAAGCGTTTATATGTATGTAAAAGAAGATGAACAGGGTGAAATGAGATGGAATTGCGATAAAAACCTTTTCGAAAGAAAATGGATAGGCCCCGACCTAGGTGTTTATACATTAAATATTACTGCTGAAGATACAAGTGGTAATATAGATTATGTAAAAATGGAAGTATTATATTTCTACTTTATTTCTGAATAAATATTCTTTTTTTCTCCCACCAGGGATCTGTTGGCTTATCATTAGGATATTGTTAAGGAGATTATTGCGAAAATTTTTCTAAAAATAAAATAAAAAATCTTATAGATTCTGATTCAAATTTTAAAAAAAATCAAAGAAGAGAACTTAGAAAAAAATCTAAAGAATTTTATATCATATATTAGAAAATAAAAAAAAATAAAAAATAGTAAACTATTACTATAAAAATTATACTTGAAGGAAAAACAAAAATATCTAAAAAATTTTATATACTAAAAATCGTTTAAGAAATAAAGGGATGCAATTAGGATGATCTAGAGAAAAAGTTATTTATAGTAAGTAGGAAGGGATGAGATCTGTATCTAAAAGAAGTTAGAATGGATAATTTTAAATCATTTGGCCAGAAACTAAGTGTTCCTTTTTTCCCAGGTTTTACCGCAATTACAGGACCAAATGGTTCTGGTAAAAGTAATATCGCAGATGCTATTTTATTTGTTCTTGGACCAAAAAGTAGCAAGGTGGTACGTGCTGGACGACTAACAGATTTAATTTTTAACGGAGGTAAAAAACATAAAAATCCTGCAAAATATTGTAAAGTATCACTTGTTTTTGACAATAAAGAACGTAAAATGTCTGTAGATTCTGATGAGGTTATTCTAACACGTATGATAAAAAGCGCACCTTTGAAAAATGATCCTAACAATTACTATAGTAAATTTTATATTAATGAAAAATCTGCTACTTTTTCTGATTTTATAAATGTTCTTACCCATGCTCGTATGAGTGGTGATGGTTATAATATTGTAAAACAAGGAGATATTACTGGTTTTATAGAAAGAGGAGGAGTAGAACGTCGTAAACTTATCGATGATATCGCAGGTATTAGTAATTTTGATTCTGACATTAAAAAAGCTGAAATTGAAAAAACAGAAGTAGATAGTAATCTTGAAAGAATTAACATTATTTTAAACGAAATAAATACGCAGATTCGCCAGCTTAAAAACGATCGTGATGCAGCATATAGATACAAAGAACTAAAAGACCAGCTTTATGAAACAAAAGCTAAAATTGCATTAAAGAAAAAACAAGATGTAGAAATACAAATAACAGAGATACAAAAACAAATAGAATCTTATGAAGTTGAAAAAACAAAACTTGATGAAAAAAACACTAAGTTAAAAGAAGAATACATTGAAGCTAAGAAAAAACTAGGGGAAATAGAAATACAAATCGCAGATGTCGGTGGAGACGAAGTAAAAGAAATCAAAGAAAAAATAGATATCATCCGTAGTGAAGAAATCAAAATCGAAGAAAGAGTTAATTACTCAAATGATGAAATACAAAACCTTCAAAATGAGCAAATAGAGCTTAGAACAAATCTTGAAAACTTGCAAAAAGAACTAGATGATAATAACTTACAAAAAGAAAAACTTGAAGAAGAACTACAGAAAAAACAAGGAGTATTAAAAGAAAAAGACGAAGAGCTAACTGCTTTAAAAGAAAATATAGCTCAATCTGATGATAAATCAATGGATCTTGCTCATGAACTTACAAAAATGCGAGAGGAGTACAACCAGAAAAATACAGAAATTCATGAACAAAAACTTAAACAAGATAGATTAAACGAAAATATAGACAAATTAAACCTGCAAATTGCAGAACTTGAAGAAACAAAAAATACTTATGAGTTTGAATTAAAAGATATAGAATGGCAAAGCGAAGAATCTAAAAAGGAAGGAAAAGAAAAAAATAAAAAAACACAGATTATTGAAAAAAATCTTTTTGATAATAAGAAAAAAGAAGCAAAATTAACAGAGCAGCTTATAGATATTGAAAATGCTATTCGTAACCTTGAGCGAGAAAAAGCAAAATTACAAGCAGAATTTGATGCAATGCAATCTGTAAGTGGTCAATATAACCGCGCAGTTCATGAAGTTTTAAAAGCAAGAAATGAAAAAATTCTTGAAGGTGTTCATGGAACGATAGCCGAGCTTGCAAAAGTAGATGAGAAATACAAAACTGCACTAGAAATTGCAGCAGGTAATCGTATGCAAAGTATTATCGTTGATGATGATGAAGCTGCAGCAAAAGCAATTAAGTTTTTGCAGAAACAAAATCTTGGTCGTGCAACTTTTTTACCATTAAACAAAATGATTACCGGTAAACCACGCGGTCAAGCACTCATGGTAAAAAACGATCCAAATGCACATGGTTTTGCAATTGATCTTGTTAAATTCAAACCCGAATACCTGGGAGCTTTCTGGTATGTATTTGGTGATACTTTAGTTGTAGATACTCTTGATGATGCAAGACGCCTAATGGGTGGTGTAAGACTCGTTGATCTGCATGGTAGTCTTATAGAAGCCAGTGGAGCTATGGTTGGAGGTAGTATTTCTAAAGCACAGCTTTCTTTTAGCAAAACTGATAGAACACGCTTAGATGAAATTACAAACGAACTTAATGCTGCAGTAAAAACCCAAGAGAAATTAATTGAGGAAATTACTGGTCTTAGAAAAGAAATAGTTGAAATAGAAAATAGTCTTGGTGAAATGCGCAGTAAGGGGGCAAGCGACATTCAAATTAAAGATTTAGACATTAGACGAAAAGAATTTGTAGGTAAACTTGAAATTTTAAATAAAGAACTCTTTGAAAAAAACAATGGGAAAAAAGAACTTACCAAAGAAGCACAGGAGCTTATAAGCAAAATAGATGAATATAAGTTAAGAATAAATGAACTTGATAAAATTAAAGAAGAAAAAGGAAAACTTCTTTTAAAAGGTACTAAAAAAGAGTTGGCTCAGAAAGCAAGAAGTCTAGAAGAAGAGTACTCAAAATTACAAGAAAATGTACTTATTTCCAATTCTGATAAAGAAGCATTAACAAAAAAAATCCAGCTTTTGGTCGAAAGAAAAGAAGAGCTAGAAAAAAATGTTGAAAACAAAGAAAAACAGATAAATGAATTTAAAGAAAACATTAAAGAATTAAAAGAAAAACGTTCTGGTTTTAAAAACGAACTAAATGCATTAATGAAAATTGAAGAAAAGATGACCGGAGAAATTAAAGAATATACTCAGAGACGTGATGGTATTTATCGTAATACTATTACTATTGAAAATGAACTTGATAAGATTAACACACGTGTTGAATCATATTATGATCTTATTTCTAGGGCAAAATATCGTATTCCCACACTTGATGATACAATAAATGAGTTAGATCAAGAGTTAAAACTTTATAATGTTGCATTAAAAACTGATGAAAAACTGGCAAATGTTGAGTCTTTAAAGGATTCTATGAAAGTAATAGAAGAATCAATGCGTGAACTTGAACCAGTAAATATGCGAGCACTTGAAGAATATGAACATCAATCTGAACGTAAAAACAAGCTTGATGAAGATATTAAACATTTAAAAGATCAGAAAAAAAACTTAATTAAACTTGTAGATGAAATAACTGAAAAAAAGAAAGAAAGATTCTTTGAAGTTTTTGATGCAGTAAATAAAAACTTTAAAGAGAGTTATGCACAACTTTCAGAGGGTGGAGAAGCAGAATTACAACTTGATAACCCAGATGCTGTTTTTGAAGGCGGAATGACAATTAAAGCCCGTCCACGTGGTAAAAAAGTGCTTCTTTTAAATGCCTTATCGGGTGGAGAAAAAAGTATTGCAAGTCTTGCATTTATCTTTGCAATACAACATTATGATCCAAGCCCATTTTATGTGCTTGATGAAGTTGATATGTTTTTAGATGGGATAAATGCAGAAACTGTCAGTCGCATGGTTAAACAAAAAGCACTAGACAGCCAATTTATAATGGTATCACTGCGAAAAGTAGCGCTTAAAGAAGCAAATTATGTATATGGAGTAACAATGCAGGATACTGGTATTTCTGAGATGATTGGAAATATTGATCCATCAACAGTAAGTCACGATGGGGAATTTAAACTCGAAGGAGGGAAGATGATTGCAACAAATTAAAATCGACAATGAAGTTATAAATCATTTACTTTTTCACAAATCACTTATTGATGAAAAAGATGACGCAGCAAGAATAAATCAGTATGTTACTATGCTTCAGAAAACAGAATCTGGTGAGCATATATCAATGGAAAATCCTTTTGAAAGAAGTATAGCAATAGCATTTGAACTAGTGATACAACAGCATCTAAATCCTTGGGATATAGACCTTGTTAGTTTTTCAACAATGTATTTGAAACGTGCAAAAGATGAAAAAATAGATTTAATTACCGCCGGTAGAATTATTTATATGGCTTGGAAAGTGCTTAAACTTCAAAGCAATGATTTAATAATTTCTATGGAAAATAAAACAGAAACATATGAGCCGTTTGACTGGGCAGACTTACCTAATGAGATGTATCTAACTAGTGATAATGCATATTCTTATACAAACCTAGTTATGAACATGCCAGAGCCACTACTTGATGAACCATTACGTCGAGATGCAAAAAGAAAAGTTACATTAATAGAACTTTTAACTGCCTTTGATCAAGCAAAAAAAGAATCAGAGGAACACCAGATACTAGATGAACAAAGAAGACAAGAAAGAGAAAGATTATCAGATCTTGCACGTAAAAGAATGAAAGGAACCGCACATGAGGATCATCTAGAAGAAGACATACAAGCAATATGGGAAAGAATAAAAAAACAACATAAAAAAACTATGACTCTATCAGAAATATGTGAAAAACAAAGTCGTGAAGAAACAATAAAAGTTCTAATGAGTATATTGTTTCTTGCATATGATAATAAGATTAATGTTTATCAGAAACATTTTCCATATGGAAAGATATTTATTGAAAACAGAGTGACATAAAATCAAATAAAAAAAACATTCAATAAAACTTAAAATAGCTCAGAGAATAAAAATACCAGAATAAAGCCAATGGGAGATGAAATATGTCAAAACATAAAAGCAAATTTGAGCGAGAAAGAATAAAAAAATCAGCATCAAAAACAGATATATCACTACCAACAATGAGATCAGAAAAATTACTATGCAGAGAATATACAGATGAACAGAGAGAACTTCTTTTATTTAAAATATTAAATGATGACAGCTCTTTAGAAATGAAAACAGATGCCTGTGGAGATGCTTTAATCAGTTTATGGAAACAATTTCCTGAAATGCATACATACATAAGAGAAACTTTGTATTGTATCATTTCAAACACAATAAAAAACAATTGTAAATGGGCTAAAGATCAATTAAAATAGTAATCGTCATTAAATCAACAATTAGAAAAAATAATAAACACAAAACACAGAAATATTAAAAACGTATAATTATATTACAACACATAAAATCTTAAAAAATAGGAAAATGAAGGGATGAATAAATATTAATCTATAATTATTGAATTTATTGATAACAATGGATATAATTAAAGATAGAGGTAAAAGATATGGGTGTTAAAGAAAAACGTCTAGTTGAAAGCGTACTTTTTTCAGCAAGTAAACCAGTTAGTATTAGTGAAATTAATGAAGCGACAAATTTAAGTCGTAATCAAATTAAAACCACTATTGAAGAGTTAATAGAAGATTATAATATTATTCGTAAAAATGAAACGAGCATGGAAGTTGTAAAAGCAGGTGATAAATATACAATGCAAGTAAAAAAACAATATGCTGATCAGAGCGTCATTGTTTCAAAACCTGAAATTGAAAGTAATCTTTTAAAAACTCTCACACTTATTGCTTTTCATCAACCTGTTAAGCAGTCAAACTTACGCCGTATGATTGGTGAAAAAGCATATGAACAGGTAGATGAACTTGTTGGACTCAAACTTATACATACCAAAAGACATGGTTCAACTGAGATGCTAACTACAACTAAGTTGTTCCCAGAGTATTTTGGTATAGAATCAACCGATCCTGATGAGATTAAAACATTTCTTATGAAAAATGTGGCAAACAAAGCAAGTAAAAAAGAATAAAAAAATATTTGTTTATTAAATTATTTATATTAATTGTAAAGAAATCAGTATAGATTTGTACAATAAAATATTTTAACCACTTTTTACAAAATATAGTTTAGAGTTGGATATTCGGGGAGAAAAAAATTTTTTCTCATCCTTTCCATTCCTCTCCTTACCATTAAAAATTCTCCCCTCCTTTCCAACACTATGTTATATACTATATACTGCTTTGTGTCATTATTTTTCACCTCGGGTAAATAAGGATATTCCATAAAATCGTTCGTAACCATATCTCAACACGTCGATGTTTCTCCTTTATACTAAAGAGGTATTCTCCGAACCTTCTCTTGGTTCCGGAGAATATTGCTTCCACTATGCATCGCATGGTGTATCTTACTTTCTCTTTCCATTTATCTATGTCTTTTCGTTGTTCAATGACGGCTTTACGTCTACTTGGTGAACCCTTAGAACGAGTAGTAGAGTTTTTACGTACTGGAATTCCAGGTATTGCCCCGTGTTTGGTGACCTCATTGAAGCATTCTTTAGAATCGTACCCGCCATCACCCAGTATGATTTCAACTTTTAACCAATTACATTGCTTTAGAATATGTTTCAGTTGCGGTGAATCATAAGAAGAGCCTTTGGTTAGAATACAAGAAAGGATCTTCTTTGATTCTAGGTCTACAAAGATATGTATCTTCTTGAAATCTTTTTTCTGAACAGGTTTTTTAAAACGTATCTGAACCCATGCTCCTTTTTGTTGTGTTTTCATACCGCTTGAATCTATTCCTGCGAGTCTAATTTTAGATGGAGTTAAAACTTGGTTAATCTGTGAGAGAAAACTAAAATTAAGATATTGTATGGTCCTTTGTATTGTTTTGTAACTTGGTGCGCGTTTCATCCTTAACATCTTATAGAATCCTAGGTTTTTTGTTGCACTGGCAACTCCTCTATATGAAATACCAAACATGATCTTTAACAGAAGAAGAACGACGAGATTGGAGAGAAAAAATTCTCTTCGTTGAACTGGTATGTCCAGTTCAAGAAAAAATTTTCTTAGGTCCATTATATATTTGTATTCATTATCTCTATGGGCATCATAGGTTGCCCATGGAACGGTAACTTCTTTATGTCTTTTCCATTCTCCTTTTTTTGAATTAGTCTTTTGCATCCCATCACCATGTGGATGCAATTGACTAGTTCTTCAAAAAAATAATGACACAAAGCACCTATATTCTTTTAAATCCTCTTTCAAAAAATTGTTTAACTGATTTAATCATTCTATCTCGGCGGTAATCTAAATCTAAGGTTTTTCCTTCTCCCCATG
>Ga0209254_10003210_pt1 | contig 14927 bp, 28 predicted proteins | sample FrelakmetDIP11DI_FD_187148 | JGI IMG/M metagenome (GOLD analysis project Ga0209254, IMG submission 187148) | Freshwater lake sediment microbial communities from the University of Notre Dame, USA, for methane emissions studies - DIP11 DI (SPAdes)... | ecosystem: Environmental > Aquatic >...
GCCCGAACAGGCTTTCCGGCGCCAAGGGCACACCCGCAGCGAGCCGGCTCAGCGCCGCGGCATCCGTCACCACGTTCTCCGCCCCCACGATTTCCGCTAGTCGCTTCATCACCCTATCGTCGAGCATGCGCCTCCCCAAAACAAAACGCAGCCCGGAGTCTCCTCCAGGCTGCGAACTGACAAGCTACCTTCTCCTTAGCCTCTCGCTTCCGGCAGATCAGGCGCCTTCTTCGCGGCCTCCTGCCTCTGGGCCTCCAGCTTAGCTTCCTTCTTGGCCTTGCGAGCGGCCTTTTCTTCCTCGATCTTGGCGCTCTTCTCCACCAGCTCCAGAATCACGACGGGCGCGCCATCGCCGTGCCGTCTCCCAAGCTTCATGATCCGCGTGTAGCCTCCCTGCCTCGCAGCGAAGCGCGGCCCCACGGTCTCAAACAGGCTCTTCAGCGCCTCGTCGTCCCGAACATAGCGAAACGCCATTCTCCGCGCATGCAGGTCGCCCTTCTTAGCCCAGGTCACCAGCCTCTCGGCCAGCTTCCTGGCTTCCTTTGCCCGCGCCTCCGTAGTCCTCACGCTCTCCGTCAAGAAGAGAGAGGTGACCAGGTTGCGAAGCATCAGCTCGCGATGTGGCTTTTTTCTTCCGAGTTTACGGCCTACTTTTCTGTGACGCATCTAAGCCCTTCCTTCGTACCTGCTATCCGTACTGAGCCTTAATCCTCGCAGCAGAATCAGCCTTCCGCCGGTCCATGTAGTAGTCAACGTCCATGCCGAAGTGCAGTCCCATGCTGCCCAGAATGTCCGAGATCTCCTTCAAGGACTTCCTGCCGAAGTTCCGGAACTTCAGCATCTCCGACTCGCTCTTCTTCACCAGGTCCCCGATGGTCTTGATTTCAGCGGTCCTCAGGCAATTGCTCGAGCGGACCGAGAGCTCCAGTTCCTCGACATTGCGCTGAAGCAGGTCATGTATCCTGATCCACTCCTCGTCGACCTCTTCCATCTCCTCCTCGGGAGCCTTCTCTTCCTTGGTGATAAGCAGGGCCAGGTGATTCTTGAGGATGCTGGCCGAGTAGCTCACGGCGTCGCGCGGGGTCAGGCTGCCGTCAGTCCACACCTCAAGGATTAGCTTGTCGTAGTCCGTGCGCTGGCCGACCCTGGTGTTCTCCACCTTGAAGTTGACGCGCTTGACGGGCGAGAAATTGGAATCCACCGGGATCACCCCGATCGGCTTCTCGGTCTGCACCTGCATCTCCGAAAGCACAAAGCCTCTGCCGGTGTCCACCTCGATCTCGATCCTCAGTTTCGCTCCCTTGTCCAATGTCGCAAGCGGAATCTCGGGATTGAGGATCTCGATCAATGGGTCGCCCGAGAAGTCCCCGGCCTTGGCCTCGCCGGGCCCCTCGGCTTCCAGTGTCAGGGTCTTCCCCTCGTCGGCAAGGAATCTGAATCTGATCTTCTTGATGTTGATCGTGATCTCGGCAACGTCCTCCCTGATGTGGGGGAGCGTTGAGAACTCGTGGAGAGCTCCGTCTATCTTGACGCTCGTGACGGCAGCACCCTGAAGCGATGAAAGCAGGATTCGCCTTACGGCGTTGCCGATCGTCACCCCAAAACCGCGCTCGAGAGGCTCGACTACGAACTTGCTGTAAGTTTCCGTGGCAGATGCTTGCTCGATTTCAACGGCCTTGGGCATCTGTAAGCTTTTGAATTTCATACAACAGCTACCTCGTCCTTAGGGTAAACCGCCGACCCATCATCCACTACTTGGAGTAGAGCTCTACGATCAGCTGCTCCTGTATCGGGATGGGTATGCTCTCTCTCGTCGGAACCTCGAGCAAGGTCACCGAAGGCTTCTCCGGGGAAACCTTGAGCCAGGGGACCGAGTCAGCCCCTCTCCTTTCAAGATTGGCCTTGGCAATCTCCCTTATGGAATCCCTGGGCTCTATCACGTCATTGACCTTGACCGAGAATGACGGCCGGTCAACGGCTCTTCCGTTAACTGCGTAGTGCCCGTGTCCTATCATCTGCCTTGCCGCGTCCCGCGACGGGGCGAAACCCGTGCGATAGACGATGTTGTCGAGCCTGAGTTCCAGCAGCCTCAAGAGGTTCTCTCCCGTCACGCCCTTCTGCCGCGAGGCCTTCTCGAAGTAATTGCGGAACTGGGCCTCAAGCACCCCGTAAATCCGCTTCACTTTCTGTTTTTCCCTGAGCTGCACGCCATACTCTGTCCTGCGTATCCTCGTCCTCTGACCATGCTCACCGGGAGGATACTGCCTGCGATCAACTGCGCACTTGGTGGTCATGCAGCGATCGCCCTTTAGGAAGATCTTCACGCCCTCCCTGCGACAGAGCCTGCATTTCGAACCGGTGTATCTCGCCATCAAACCCCTCCGTTTTATACCCGTCTTCTCTTGGGAGGACGACAACCATTGTGAGGTATGGGCGTGACATCCCTTATCGCCGTCACGTCGAGCCCTCCGGTCTGGAGCGAACGTATCGCGGCCTCCCTGGCAGGGCCCGGGCCCTTGACTCGCACCTCAACCCTCTTCACCCCATATCCAAGAGCCTCCTTAGCGCAGGCTTCCCCGGCAAGCTGGGCAGCAAAAGGGGTGCTCTTGCGAGAGCCCTTGAAGCCAACTCGGCCGGCACTCGACCATGCAACAACGTGGCCCTTCGAATCGGTTATGCTGATGATGGTGTTGTTGAAAGTGGCCTGAATGTGCGCTACGCCGCTCTCCTCTATCCCGCGTTCCCTTCGTCTCGCTTTCTTAACCTTTGGGGTCGACAACCTTAATACCTCCGTTCCTCCGTACTCTGAATGCTACGCCGCGGTTTCTTCTTTCTTCTTCTTGATCATCATGCCCTTCTTCGGGCCTTTTCTGGTTCTGGCGTTGGTGTGGGTTCGCTGTCCCCTGACCGGGAGGTTCCTGCGGTGCCTGAAGCCCCGGTAGCAGCCAATGTCCATGAGCCGCTTGATGTTACCGCCCGTCTCCGACCTCAGCGCACCCTCAACCTTGTAATCGCCCTCGATCACTCTGCGGAGCTTTACGGTATCTTCCTCGCTCAGGTTCTTGGTCCTTATGTTGGGATCAACGCCTGTCTCGTCAAGAATTCTCTTTGCCGCCGAGCTGCCTACGCCGAATATGTATGTCAGCGCGATCTCGATCCTCTTGTCGGCCGGCAGATCTACTCCCGCGATTCTTGGCACGCTTCTACCACCTCCTATCCCTGCTTCTGCTTATGCCGGGGGTTCTTGCAGATTACAAATACTATCCCCCCTCGCTTTACGATCTTGCACTTGTCGCAAATCTTCTTCACTGATGCCCGCACCTTCATGTCAACGTCTCCTGGTCGCTCTACTTGTATCTGTAAATGATCCGGCCCCGGGTCAGGTCATACGGTGAAAGGGCAACCGTCACCTTATCGCCGGCCAAGATCTTGATGAAGTGCATTCTCATCTTGCCGGAGACATGCGCCAGCACCTTGTGGCCGTTCTCCAGCTCGACCCTGAACATGGCATTCGGAAGTGTTTCGAGCACAGTCCCTTCAACCTGAATGCTTTCTTCCTTGGGCACGCCTTCTACCGCCTCCAGTCCTTGCCGCCCTGACAGTCTATTCGCACACCGTGAGCGTCTCGGCTCCGTCGCCCGTTACGGCCACCGTGTGTTCGAAATGGGCCGACAGTGATCCGTCACATGTTACGACCGTCCAGGCATCATCCTTCACCGTGATCCCGTAGGCCCCCGCGTTGACCATCGGTTCTATCGCCAGCGTCATCCCCTTCGCCAGTGCCGGGCTCTGTCCCCCGCCCACGAAGTTGGGAATCTGCGGTTCCTCGTGCATCTGCTGGCCGATACCGTGGCCCACCAGGTCCCGCACCACCGAGAAGCCTGCCGCCTCCACCACGCCCTGGACCGCCCCTGAGATGTCGCTGACCCGATTCCCCGCGCGCGCCGCGGCGATCCCCGCCTCAAGCGCCCCCCGGGTCGTGCGCAAAAGCCTCGTTGCCTCCTCGCTTACCCTGCCGACGGCAAAAGTCGCCGCCCCGTCACCGTGGTAACCTTCCTTGAGAACGCCCACGTCTATGCTTATGATGTCGCCGTCCTCGAGCTTCTTTGGCCCCGGGATGCCGTGCACAACTTCCGAGTTGACCGATGCGCAGATGCTCGCCGGAAAACCCCTGTAGCCCTTGAACGACGGCAGCCCCCCTCTCGAGCGAATGTGCTGCTCCGCGAGCTCATCGAGCTCCTTGGTTGTCACTCCGGGCTTGACCGCCGAGCCCAGGAGGCGCAAGGTCTCCGCAACCACCCTGGCGCTCCCACGCATCAGCTCGATCTCCTCCTCGGTCTTGATCACCTTCCATTCGCGCACTATCACCATCCTCTAACCCTGCCTCAACCGGGAGATCTTCTCCATGATGACCGGGAAGACCTTCTGGATTCCGCCTTCGCTCGGTACTCCGGCAAGTATGCCCTTCGCCTGGTAGTATTCGACCAGGGGCAGAGTCTCGTTCCGATAGACCTCGAGCCTGTTCCTTATGGTGCCCTCCGAGTCATCGGTTCTGGTGATCAACTCCACGCCACACTGGTCACAGACCCCTTCCACCTTGGGCGGATCGGCGTCAAGATTGTATAGCCCTTTGCACTGCGGGCAGACCCGCCGTCGCGACAACCTTCGCACCACCTCGTCATCAGCAACATCGATCAAGACCACGCCGTCGATTCGCTGCTTGGCCCGGGACAGCACCTCGTCCAGCGCCCTGGCCTGCGGCAGCGTCCTCGGATAGCCGTCCAGCACGAATCCGCGGTGGCAGTCGGCCTCGGCGAGCCTCGCATCAACCAGCGACAGCATCACGCCGTCGGGAACCAGCTCACCGGCATCCATGTAAGCCTTTGCCTTGGCGCCCAGTTCAGTCTGGCGCCGGACCGCCTCCCTCAATATGTCTCCAGTCGAGATCTGGGGAAGGCCCAGTTTCTCGCTCACCATTCTTGCTTGAGTACCCTTGCCGGCTCCCGGGGGCCCAAGGAACACCAGTCTCATGACGCTATCTTCTCCCTCTAAGCTTGCCCTTCTTGAGGAAGCCCTCGTAGTGCCGCATTATCAGATGGGATTCGATCTGCTGAAGCGTATCGAGAGCCACGCCCACGACGATCAAGAGTCCCGTGCCCCCGAAATAGAAGGGGGCCTCGAACTTGTAGATGAAGACCGAGGGCAATATCGCTATGAAGGCCAGAAAGAAGGCTCCTGGCAGGGTCACCCTTGTCAAGACCCGGTCTATGTACTCGGAGGTCTTCTTGCCCGGTCTTATCCCCGGGATGAAGCCTCCGTACTTCTGCATGTTGTCCGCCAAATCACTGGGATTGAACACAATCGCCGTGTAGAAGTAGGTAAAGAAGATGATGATGATACCGTAGAGCACGTTGTAGATCACCCCGCTCGGGCTCATTAAATTGGAGAAAGCCTCCATGAAGCCCGATTGGCCGAAGAAGGTCGCGATGCTCGACGGAAACATCAGGATCGATTGGGCAAATATGATCGGGATCACGCCCGCGGTGTTGACCCTCAAGGGTATGTGGGTGCTCTGCCCCCCGTAGACGCGCCTGCCTATGACCCGTTTGGCGTACTGCACCGGGATCTTCCGCATCGCCTGGGTCATGACGATCACGCCTGCGATGATGATCACCATCAGTATCAAAAGGAAGAGCAGCGTGAATATCTTCATGGAGCCGACCCTCAAGGATTCGAAGGTCCGAACCATGTCGTTGGGATACCTGGCAACGATGCCCGTGAAGATCAGGAGCGATATGCCGTTTCCAATCCCCTTGTCCGAGATCTGCTCGCCGAGCCACATCAGGAATATGGTCCCCGCGGTGAGTGTAATCGTGGTCATGATCCGGAACGCGAAGCCGCCCATCGGCACAATGGGTGTTGCGCTGGCAACCGGCATGTTCTCGAGGAAGATGGAGATGCCGTATCCCTGGATTATGCTCAGCAGGACCGTGCCGTACCTGGTGTACTGGGTTATCTTCTTCTTGCCCTCTTCGCCTTCCTTCTGCAGCTTCTCGAAGTAGGGTATGACCGCGGTCAAGAGCTGGAGTATGATCGAGGCGGAAATGTAGGGCATGATGCCCAGGGCAAACACGGTTGCTCTGGAAAAGGCGCCGCCCGCGAACATGTCGTAGAGCCCGAGCAGCGTACCCTTCATGCCCTGAAGGGCATTTGCCAGTGCCGCGCTATCGATGCCCGGCACGGGAACATAGGAACCCACCCGGAACACGACCAGAAGGGAAAGCGTGAACAGGATACGCCTTCTCAGCTCCGGTATTCGGAAGATGCTGGTAGATTTATCGAAGAATCCCATTTCCTCTCCTCGAACAAGCGGGTCAGCGCGGCTCTAGCCGATCAGGTTGACCGTCCCGCCAGCCTTTTCGACGATCTCTCGTGCCTTGGTTGATATCGCGTGAATCGTAACCTTAAGCGGGACGCCGACCTCTCCTGTGCCCAGGATCTTGATTGGCATTCCCTTGATCTTGGCCAGGTTCTTGGCGCGCAGCGTCTCGGGGTTCACTTCCTCGCCGGCTATGAACTTCTCGGCGATCCGGCCTATGTTCACAACCTGGCAGGCCTCCCGCGACGGGTTCCTGAATCCGCGCTTAGGCAGGCGTCTCTGCAGAGGCATCTGCCCGCCCTCGAACCATATGCTGACCGTGTTACGGGCTCTCTGCCCCTTGTTGCCGCGGCAGCTGCGCTTGCCATGGCCGCTGCCGGGCCCGCAGCCTACCCGCTTCTTTCGTTTCACTGACCCGGGGGCCGGAGTGAGTTCACTGAGTTTCACCTGATCACTTCTCCTCTTCAATGACTTCAACAGTCACCAAGTACTTCACCTTCTCGATCATGCCGCGGATCGTCGGAATATCGCTCCGCTCGACCACGCTGCCGGGGTGTTTCAGCCCGAGGGCCTTAAGCACCCGCTTGTGGGGCTCGAGGCAATGTATGCCGCTAATCGTCTGCTTAATTCGCAATTTTGCCACGCAGATCACTCTCCGCTAAGCCTAGAACTTCGTTAACAGTCAGACCTCTTATCTTCGCAACGTCCGCCGCCCGCCTGAGCTGAAGCAGTCCGTCAATCGTCGCCTTGACCACGTTGTGCGGGTTCGGGGAGCCCAGAGACTTGGTAAGGATGTCCTTTATGCCGGCAGGCTCAACCACGCCCCTGACCGCGCCGCCGGCGATCACGCCCGTGCCCGGAGATGCGGGCTTCAGCAGCACTCTGCCCGCGCCGCTCTCGCCTATCACCTCGTGGGGAATCGTGCTGCCCAGGAGCGGCACCTTCATCATGCTCTTCCTTGCAGCCTCGCTGCCTTTCCTGATCGCTTCGGCCACTTCGTTGGCCTTGCCCAGCCCGACGCCCACCTGGCCCTTGCCGTCACCGACCGACACAATGGCGTTGAAGCTGAACCGCCGCCCGCCCTTGACCACTTTGGCCACTCGATTTATGTGGATCACCCGCTCGATCATCTGATCTTCTTCGTCTTCCGAACCTTCCCGGCCGCGGCCGCGATCAAACCTGCGGCCCCCAGGCCGTCCTCGGCCCGGCGACCTGGAGTCCCGCCGCGGCGCCGGCCTGGCGGCCTCCACGGGAGCTGCTACCTCCTTAGGCTCCTCCTGTCCATCCTTTCCGCGCAACTCTTCTGGCAAAGTTCGACCCCCCTTCCAATCTAGAATTTCAAGCCGGCTTTTCTTGCGGCGTCCGCAAGGGCTTTGACACGTCCGTGGTAGCGGTACCCTGCCCGGTCGAAAACGACCTTCGAGATACCCTTCTCAAGAGCCATCTTGGCGATCTGGCCGCCGACCGCAAGGCTCTCAGCGAATCTCTCCTTGGACCCCGTGGCCATCGCCACGACTGTCTTGGCCGAACCCGCAACCCCTGCGATCGTCTTACCGGTGGTATCGTCCACCATCTGAGCATAAATGTGCTTGTTGCTCCTAAAGACAACCAGTCTCGGGCAGACGGGCACGCCCTTGACCCTCCGCCTGATTCTCAAATGCCTGCGTTCTCTTCCCTTAAGTCTCTTCGTAGCCATCCGATACTCCGTTACGTTTGTGCCGCCCCGGCCTTTCCAGCCTTCCGTCTCACATATTCGCCTGCATATCTAATGCCCTTGCCCTTGTATGGTTCGGGCGGAAGAACACGCCTGATGTTCGCGGCAAGCTGCCCGACCATCTCCCTGTCGGCGCCGCTCACAGTTATCTTCCTCGGATCAGGCACCTCTATGGTGATGCCCTCAGGGGCCTCGAATACCACCGGATGGGACATCGACAGGCTGAGCGTCAACTTCTTGCCCTGCACCTGCGCCTTGTATCCGATGCCTTCGATCTCCAGCTGCTTCGAGAAGCCTTCAGTGACGCCTCTGACCATGTTGCTGACGAGGACCCTGGCAGTCCCGTGAAGCGCCCTGTCAAAGGCGAGGTCGCTTGCACGCGATAGCGTGACGTTGCCGTCATCGATCGTGACCTGGATGCCCTTGGGCATCTTCTTCGAGATGGTGCCCTTTGGGCCGTTCACCGTCACTACGCCGCCGTCCACCTCGACCCCAACACCCTTGGGGATGGGAACCGGCTTCCTTCCTATTCTCGACATATCACACCCTCACTTACCAGACGTGGCAAATGACCTCGCCGCCTATGCCCCGCTTTCGGGCCTCGACGTTGGTCACTATGCCCTGCGATGTGCTCATGATTGCTACGCCCAGGCCGCCCCGGACACTCGGGATCTTGTCGGATCCCGCGTACACCCTTAAGCCCGGTTTCGATACCCGCCTGAGGCCCGTGATCACGCTGGCCTCATCGTCGGTGTACTTGATATAGATTCTGAGCCGGCCTTGCTTCGTGTCGCTGATGTACCTGTAGTTGGCTATGAACTTCTCCTTCAGCAAGACCTTCAGAATCTCCGACTTGACTCGCGAAGCCGGCACTTCCACCCTTTTCTGCTTGGCTTTGCAGCCATTCCGTACGACCGTGAGCATGTCAGCAATCGGATCCGTCACTGCCATCAAACATACCTCACTTGAGTTTTCTACCAGCTTGCCTTGACTACGCCTGGGATCTGGCCCATGAGCGCGAGGTCCCTGAAACAGATCCTGCATAGTCCAAACTTCTTCAGGTACCCTCTCGGTCTCCCACAGCGATGACATCTGTTCCTGTGCTGAACCTTGAACTTCGGCTGGCCTTTCCACTTCTCCATCATTGCCTTCGTCGCCACCGATTCTCCCTCGTCTGCTAGGTTGTCTTGAACGGCATACCGAGACTCTTCAGGAGGGCAAAGGCCTCTTGATCGGTCCTTGCGCTCGTCGTAAGGGTTACGTCCATCCCCCTCACCTTCACGACCTTGTCGTATTCGATCTCCGGGAAGACAATCTGCTCCTTGACCCCGAAGGTATAATTGCCACGGCCGTCGAAACTGTCCGCCGACAGCCCCCGGAAATCCCTAATCCTCGGCAAGGCCGAATTGACGAGCCTGTCGAAGAACTCGTACATCCGAGTGCCCCTCAAGGTCACCCGGCACCCTACCGCCATACCCTTTCTCAGCTTGAAACTTGCGACCGACCGGGCCGCCCTTGTGACAACCGGCCGCTGCCCGGTGATGGCCGCCATGTCGCTTACCGCCGCGTCCATCAGCTTCGGGTCCTTGATCCCGTCGCCGCACCCCATGTTTACGACGATCTTCTGAAGCCTGGGCACCTGAAGCAGGTTCTTGTAGCTGAACTGCTTCGTGAGGGCCGCGATTGTCTCCTCGCGATAGCGTCGGAGCATCCTCGGCACGTACCCTTTTTCCATGCGCTCCGAGGCATCCAGCTCCTCGCTTTTACCCTTGGCCGGCTTGTCTTTCTCGGTCTTGTCCTTTGCTGCCTTTTCCTTCTTAGCCTTCTTGTCCTCTGCCACGATTAGCTGCCCCTTTAGTCCTTCCCGATGATCTCATTGCATAGCTTGCAGATCCTCACCGTACGCCCCTCGGCCAACCGCGACCTCTTGGGCGTGGTTCCCTCCCCGCACCGCGGACAGACCACCATCACGTTGGACGCGTGGATGGGGGCCTCCTTCTGGACAATCCCGCCAGGTTGCATCCTCGACCGCTGCTTGGTATGCCGCTTGATGAAGTTGATGCCCTCAACAAGCAACCTGTTCTTGTCGGGATAGACTTTCAAGACCTTGCCGGTCTTGCCCTTTTCATCCCCGGCTATCACGATTATGGTGTCATCTTTTGCGACTCGCATCTCAGCTCTCCGTCATACGACCTCGGGCGCAAGGGAGATGATCTTCATGAACTGCTTGTCTCGCAGTTCCCTCGCGACTGGGCCGAATATTCTAGACGCTCTCGGTTCCTTGTCATCGTTTATCAAGACGGCTGCGTTCTGGTCGAACCGGATATAAGTGCCGTCGGGCCTCTTGAACTCCTTCCGGGTCCTTACGATCACTGCTTTCGCAATGTCGCCTTTCTTGATCTCGCTATCAGGCAGCGCATCGCGCACGCTCACCACCACGATGTCGCCCACTCGGCCGTACCTCCGGTAGGATCCGCCCAGCACCCTCAGGCACTTGGCCGTTCTTGCCCCGGAGTTGTCCGCTATCGTGAGTATCGTCTGCTGCTGTACCATAAGGCTCCGTCCTATTCCGCTTTCTTCAAGACCTCGGCCACTCTCCAGCGCTTGAGCTTGCTCAATGGCCGCGTCTCGACTATTCGCACAAGGTCGCCTTCTTGAGCCTGCATCTTCTCGTCATGAGCGTAGAAGCGGTGCTGCTTCTTGACCACTTTGCCATACACCGCATGCCTGAGCCGCCTCTCTGTCTCAACGACCACTGTCTTTTGCATCTTGTTGCTTATCACAACACCCGATCTAGTCTTTCTGCCCGTGGCCTTCATTTCCCACTTCCTTCTTAGCCTTCATGCCTTGGTCCGCCCAGATCTTCCCCTCGGGGCTCCCCGGAAGCCTCCGGCTGCCGATGTCGTCCTCTCTAATGATCGTGAGGACCCTGGCAAGATCCCTTCTCACGTGTCTCATCCTCAGCGGGTTGTCGATCTTCTGAGTGGAGACCCGGAATCTCAGGTTGAACAGCTCCTCACGCAAGTCTCTCGCGGTTCTCTCAAGCTCTTCGCGCGTGAGCTCTCTGTATTTCTCCGGCTTCATCAGGTTATATCACCTCTCTGGACATGAATCTTGTCTTGATCGGCAGCTTCCTTGCGGCAAGCAGCATGGCATCGCGCGCCATGGCCTCGTTGACGCCGCCGAGCTCGAAAAGCATCCGGCCGGGCTTCACCACCGCCACGTGATACTCCGGCGTCCCCTTGCCCTTGCCCATTCTGGTCTCGGCAGGCTTGAAGGTAACCGGCTTGTCGGGGAAGATCCTGACCCAAATTTTCCCACTCCTCTTGACGTGCCTGGTCATGGCCACTCGCGCCGCCTCGATCTGCTTGGCCGTAACCCACGCGCACTCGAGTGCCATCAGGCCGAACTCGCCGAACTCAATCGTGCTGCCCCTCCACGCCAAGCCCCGCCTCTTTCCCCGCTGTTGTTTCCGATATTTCTCTCTTTTCGGACTAAGCATTTTCGGACTCCTCTAATCCCTGATCTTACTATTCCCTACTTATCCTTCCTGGTATCCTCGGGTGTATCGAAAATCTCGCCGTGGAATACCCACACCTTGACGCCGGTCGTACCGTATGTGGTCCGCGCGGTTCCTCTGGCGTAATCAACGTCCGCCCTCAAGGTGTGGAGCGGCACTCTGCCTTCCATATACTGCTCGGTCCTCGCTATCTCGGCCCCCGAAAGCCTGCCCTTGCACATGATCTTGATACCCTGAGCTCCCGCCCGCATCGCAGATGAGATCGCCTTCTTCATCGCCCGCCGGTGGGAAACACGCTGCTCGATCTGGCTGGCAATGTGCTCGGCCACAAGCTGAGCGTCCACCTCGGGCTTGGCGACTTCCTGGATGTTTACGTGGATCTCTTTCTTGGTTATGTGCTGAAGCTCGTCCCTCAGCTGGTCGACCTCGGCCCCCTTCCTGCCTATCACGATCCCGGGGCGCGCGGTGTGAATCGTGACCGTGATCTTCTTCGGGGCTCTATCAATCACGACCTTGGATATACCTGCCCGCTGCAGCCTGCTGGTTATGTACTTCCTGATAAAGAGATCCTCTCGCAGGAGCTCGGCGTAGCCCTTCCTGGCGAACCATCTCGAATCCCAGGTTTTCACAATTCCAAGCCTTAGACCGATAGGATTAGTCTTCTGCCCCAAAGCACTTCCTCCTTACTTCTTGCCCTTCTTCTTAGTAGCGTGGGCTTTCTCTAGCTTTCGCACCTTCCTCGTGCCCTCTGAAGCACGAGGAGTTTCCGTAGTCACCACAATCTTTATGTGACTCATGCGCTTCCTGATTCTCGATGCCCTGCCGAACGCCCTGGGCCGCCATCTCGCCATCATCGGCCCCGGATCGACGCTCGCGCTCTTGACGAAAAGCGTCTCGGGGTCCAGCTTGCCGCTGCCCTCGACGTCTACCGCATTGGCGATGGCCGCATTCAGCACTTTCCAGAGCATGGTGGCGCCCTTCTTGGGCGTGTACTTGAGCACCGCAAGAGCCTCATTGACCGGCCTGCCCTGGATGAGCTGGGCCGCCAGACGGGCCTTCCTGGGCGATATCAAAACGTACTTCGCTGCTGCCCTTGCCTCCATCGCAACAACCTCACTTTACCTTTGTGGTCTTCTCGGCGGAGACTTTGCCGCTGTGACCCCTGAATGTCCTCGTCGGCGCAAACTCTCCCAGCTTGTGGCCGACCATGTTCTCCGTGACGAAGATCGGGATGAACTTGTTGCCGTTGTGGACAGCCAGAGTATGGGACACAAACTCCGGGGTGATCGTCGAGTCCCGCGACCACGTCTTTAAGACCTTCTTCTCTCGTGTCCGGTTAAGACCGTTTATCCTGTCCAGAAGCCTCTGGTCCACGTAAGGACCTTTCTTGAGAGAACGAGTCATGCTCTACTGTCCCCCTGATTTTCTTCGTCTCACTATGAACTTGTCGGACGGCTTGCGCTTCCTGGTCTTGTAACCCTTGGTGGGCCAGCCCCAGGGTGAGCAGGGATGCCTGCCGCCGGAGCTCTTGCCCTCACCGCCGCCCATCGGATGATCCACCGGATTCTTGGCCACACCCCTCACGCGGGGCCTCCAGCCCATCCATCTGTATCTGCCGGCCTTGCCGATGCTTATGCTCTCATGCTCGACGTTGCCGACCTGGCCGATTGTGGCGAGACACTCCAACCTGACCAGTCTCATCTCGCCGGAGGGCAGTCTCAAGTGACCGTAGTTTCCCTCCTTGGCAACCAGCTGGACAAAGGAGCCCGCGCTGCGCGCCAGCTGCCCGCCCTTGCCCGGCACCATCTCGACGTTATGGACCTCGGTGCCCAGCGGTATCTCCTTCAGGAACATCGCATTGCCCGGTCTGATCTCCGAGCCGGGACCGGAATGCACCTTGTCCCCCACGCCAAGTCCAACCGGCCAGATGATGTAGCGCTTCTCACCATCGGCGTAATGAAGCAGCGCTATCCGCGCCGAGCGGTTGGGATCGTATTCGATGCTGGCGACGTTGGCGGGAATGCCATGCTTGTCCCGCCTGAAGTCGATTCTCCTGTAGAGCCGCTTGTGCCCCCCGCCTCGATAGCGGATCGTCACTCTGCCCTGGTTGTTCTTGCCGGCCTTGCGGCTGACATGCTCCACCAGGCTCGGCTCGGGTCTGGTCTTCGTGATCTCCTCAAAGGTATACCCGGTCTTGTACCTCAGAGCCGACGTTGTCGGTTTGTACTTTCGGATTCCCATGATTACACCTGCTCGAATAGGTCGATTGTCTGGCCCGCCTCAAGCGTCACTACTGCTTTCTTCCAGTCAGGCCTCTTGCCGCTGTACATTCCCATGCGCTTTACTTTGCCGTGGGTGATCATCGTCCGCACGCTCTTCACTTTCACGTGGAATATCGCTTCGACCGCCCGCTTTATCTCAAGCCTGTTGGCAACGGTCGCAACCCTGAACAAATACATGTTGTTCGCCTCCCGCATCCTGGAGCCCTTCTCGGTGACGAGCGGCTTAAGCACTATCGATCTTGGGTCCTTCAACTTTTCAGCACCTCCACAAGCTCGCCCACAGCGTCCCTGTCAATCACCATGGTCTCGAAGGCGAGGACGTCGTGTATGTTGAGGTCCTTGGCAACTGCGGTCTTGACTCCAGGGATGTTCCGGGTCGCCTTCATGAGGTCGTCGTTCTTTGCCCTCGTGACCAACAGGCACTTCTTGTCCTGGAGGCCCAGCGACTTCAGGATCTCCATGGCTCTCTTGGTCTTGGGCTCGTTGACACCGAGAGACTCGACGACCTTGAGGCTCCCTTCCTGCGCCTTGGCCGACAGCGCCGATCTGATGGCGCTTCTGCGGACCTTCTTAGGCAATGCGTAGTAGTGGTCGTGCGGCCGCGGGCCGTGGGCAACTCCGCCGCCCACCCACACCGGAGAGCCGGCCGTGCCGGACCTTGCCCGTCCAAGCCCTTTCTGCTTCCAAGGCTTCTTGCCGCTGGCCTTGACTTCGGACCGGGTCTTGGTATGCGCGGTGCCGAGTCTCTGGTTGGCCATGAAGGACTTGACCGCCTCGTAGACCAGGTGCTTCGAGGGCTTGACGTTGAATACACTGTCGGGCAGCTCAATCTTGCCCGAACTTGCGCCGCTGGTTGTAATCACTTCGAACTCCATCGTAGCCCCTTCTCTTACTGTCCGCGAACCATAACGTAGCCTCTGGTATGGCCCGGAATCGCGCCCCGGACGGCGATCAGGTTATTCTCAGGATCTACCCTGACCACCTCGAGGTTCCTCACGGTCATCCGCGCCATGCCCGTATGGCGCGGATGAC
>Ga0209254_10003211_pt1 | contig 14923 bp, 15 predicted proteins | sample FrelakmetDIP11DI_FD_187148 | JGI IMG/M metagenome (GOLD analysis project Ga0209254, IMG submission 187148) | Freshwater lake sediment microbial communities from the University of Notre Dame, USA, for methane emissions studies - DIP11 DI (SPAdes)... | ecosystem: Environmental > Aquatic >...
CGCCTGCTTCTCGCGCCGTCCCTCGCTGAGCGCCAGGCCGACGAAGATGCGCGCCGAGCGCGCGTCGTCGTAGCGGTAGTTGAACTCGGTGACGCTGCGTCGCCCGAGCAGCTGGCAGAAGCGCAGGAAGCTGCCCGGCTCCTCGGGAATCTCCACCGCCAGCAGCGCCTCGCGCCCGGCGCCGATGTCGGCCCGCTCCGCGACGTGCCGCAGGCGGTCGAAGTTGATGTTGGCGCCGCAGTTGAGCGACACGAGCGCACGGCCCGCGCAGTTCTCGCGCGCCACGTATTTCTTGATGCCGGCCACCGCGAGCGCGCCCGCGGGCTCCGCAATCGTGCGGTTGTCCTCGAAGATGTCCTGGATCGCCGCGCAGATCTCGTCGGTCGTGACCAGGATGACCTCGTCGACGTACTGCTGCGCGAGACGGAAGGTCTCCTCGCCCACGCGCCGCACCGCCACGCCGTCGGCGAAGATGCCGACGCGCGGCAGCGTCACGCGCTGCCCGGCGAGCAGCGAGTCGTGCATGCTGGCGGCGTCCTCGGGCTCGACGCCCACGATGCGCACCTTCGGGTAGAGCGACTTCACGTAGGCCGCGATGCCGGCCACCAGCCCGCCGCCGCCGATCGGCACGAAGATCGCGTCGGGCGGGTCGGAGAGCTGGCGCAGGATCTCCATGCCGATCGTGCCCTGCCCGGCGATCACGTCCGGGTCGTCGAAGGGATGGATGAAGCTGAGCCCGCGATCGCGGGCCACCTCGACGGCGTGCTCGAATGCGTGGTCGAAGTCGTCGCCGTGCAGCACCACCTCGCCGCCGAGGTCGAGCACGGCCTGCACCTTGATGTTCGGCGTCGTCTGCGGCATCACGATCACGGCCGGGATGCCGCGCCGCTTCGCGGCGAGCGCCACGCCCTGCGCGTGATTGCCGGCGGAGGCGCAGATCACGCCGCGGCGGGCCACGGTATCGGAGAGGTGCGCGATCTTGTTGTAGGCGCCGCGCAGCTTGAACGAGAAGACCGGCTGCAGGTCCTCGCGCTTGAAGAGGATGCGGTTGCCGAGGCGCCGCGACAGCCGCGGGGCGGCCTCGAGCGGCGATTCGATGGCGACGTCGTAGACGCGCGCCTTGAGGATGCGTTCGATGTAGCGCTCTTGCATGGGGAGTCGTGGGCCCGTGGTTCGCCGGCTACGTTAGCAGGAAAGGCCGGCGCGGGCCGCCCGGCGTCGCTTCAACTTTGCCGCGGCGGACCGCATACTCCCGCCCCGCGCGAACGCCCTCGCGCGCCGCAGACACCACGGCCACGACATGACCGACACCGTCCCGCGCCGGGCGCCGATCGGCGCCGTCGTCAGGCGCCGTCGCTAGGCGGGTCCGCAATGCCACGCATCGAGCTCTGGATGACGGTGCTCGCGGGCCTGAGCGGCGGGCTCGCCGGCGTGCTGTGGAGCGGGTTCGTCACGACGCCGTGGCTGGCACGACTGGCCGTCGCTGCCGAACCGTCGCCAACCGATACCGCGGCTCGAGTCCTCGCCGGTTCGGCCCTGCGCGGGTCCGGCGGCGCGGCGCTCGGGTTCCTGTTCTGGCTGGGCTGGGGCCTGATCGCGATCGTGGGCCAGCCCTGGTACGTGATCGGCCTGCTGTATGGCTTGCTCATCTGGACGGCAACCGTTGCCCCGGTGCTCGGCACGCTGGCGCTGCGCGGCCACGGCCCGCCGCGCGCGGTGACCGCGCATGCCGTGGAGTGGCTGTTCACGTGCCTCGCGATCGGGCTGCTGTGCGCCCTGTCGTGGCACCGCTACGCCTGAGTCGCCGTGCGCGACGTGTACGTGCGGGCGCTCGCGCTGGCCCTGGTCGCCTGGCCGGCTCAGCGGTCGAGGAACTCGCGCAGATAGCGCACCACGTCCACGACGCCCGCGTCGAACAGCCCGCCGTCCTGGTTCGCGAGGTCGACGCGGCGCGCCTCACCCATCAGCGCGTCGGCGCGTGCCGTCATGTCCCAGAACTCGTCGCGGGACCTGAGCAGCAGGGCCGGCTGCCGCAGCAGCGGCAGCCGGTCCGCGGCAGGGTAGTCGGCCGCGGCGGCCGGCCCCCACGCGGCCGTGTCACCGGCCTGCAGCGCGGCGGCGAGCACCTGCCCGACGCGCGCGAGCGGCATGCCGGGGCCGCGCCAGCGCCGGACGCGCTGCCATTCCTCGGCGAGGTGCGCGCCGTCTTCCCGGGCCGGCGCGGGCCAGGGCCGGTGGTGGAAAGCCTCGCGCTCCTTCGGGTCGAACACCGGCACGCCGGCCAGCACCACGCGCCGCACCTGGTGCGGCCGGGCCACGGCGAGTTCCGCGACGACAAGCGAGCCCGCCTGGTGGCCGAGCACGTCCACCTCGCGCAGGCGCAGCGTGTCGAGCATGTCGCCGAGCGCGGCCGCGTAATCGGCCACCGACGGCCGCGACTCGGGCGCGTCGGACTCGCCGTAGCCGGGCAGGTCCGGCGCGTACACGCTGCGGTCCTGGCCGAGGTCGGCGAGCAGTTTGCGGAACACGCGTCCGGTGGCCGGGCTCGGGTGCACGCACACGAGCGGCGGGCGCTCGTCGAAGCCGCCGTTGGAGGGAAAGGCGGTGTGGAGGTGCAGCTGCCCGAAGCGGCAGTCCACGTACATCCTGCGGCGATGAACGGTCACGGGTGCAGACGTCCTGGTCGAGAAGGTGGCATGACGGGCGGCGTTGCGGCTCGAAAGTGTGTTCACGATCCGGGAACCTCGGGGGTCGGTGTGCGGCGAGTGGACCCATTGTCCGCGAGCCGTCCCCGGGGTCACGTTGATTCAGCTCTCAGTAAACACGCCATCGAGCTGACGTAATGCGTCCGGCGGGCCGCGGCCTCCGCTGCGCCGCGGCTTATGTCGCACGCGTCACGTCGTATCGAGGTACCACTGGTAGTCGCGGTCGCTGACGAGCGCTCCGAACTTGTCGCACTCGCGCCGCTTGACGGCGAGGAACACTCCGAGGAACTCCGGGCCCAGCGCATCGGCGAGGAACTCCGAGCGCGCGGCGTGCGCCAGCGCCTCGCTCCACACGAGCGGCAGCCCGCCCGCCGTCACCTGCGCGTAGCCGTTGCCCTCGATCGGCGGTCCGGGATCGAGCTCGCGCTCGATGCCGTGCAGCATCCCTGCGAGCACCACGGCCGCCACGAGATAGGGATTCGCGTCGGCGCCGGAGATGCGATGCTCGACGTGCCGGCTGGCGGGCGGACCGGCCGGGACGCGCAGGCCGACCGTGCGGTTGTTGATCCCCCAGGTGGCGGCCACCGGCGCGTAGCTCTGGGCCCGGAAGCGCCGGTAGGAATTGGCGTGCGGGGCGAACACCGCCATTGCGTCCGCCACCGTCGCGCGCAGGCCGCCGATCGCATGGCGCAGCAGTGGCGAGCCCCCGTGCGACTCGGCCGCGCACAGGTTGCGGCCGTCACGGTCGGCGAGGCTTGCATGCAGGTGCATGCCCGAGCCGGCGAGCGCTTCGAACGGCTTGGCCATGAAGCAGGCGATGCAGCCGTGCCGCGCCGCGACGCCACGCACGGCGCGCTTGAACATCACCGCCTCGTCCACGGCGCGCAGCGCGTCGGCGCGGTGCTCGAGCGTGATCTCGAACTGGCCCGGCGCGTATTCCGACATCATCGTACGGATCGGCAGGCCGAGCGAACGCGCAGCCGCGCACAGCTCGTCGAACAGCGGTGACATGTCGTCGAGGGGTCCGAGCCCGTAGGCGTCGGTGCGTTCGCCGCCGGCGCCGGACAGCCGCCCGCGCGCCGGCTGCAGGCGCCCGTCGGCGTCGCGCTCGAGCAGATAGAACTCGAGCTCCACGGCCACGACCGGCGTGCAGCCGCGGGCGTGCAGCCGCTGGACCACCCGGGCGAGCACGTGCCGCGGATCCGCCCGGGCGGGCCGCCCGTCGAGCTCGAACAGCGTCCCGAGCACCTGGGCGGAGGGGCGCGTGAGCCAGGGCGCGCGCGCCAGCGTGCCGGCGACCGGGCGGCAGACCTGGTCGGCGTCGCCGACCGCCCAGACGAGCCCGGTCTCCTCGACGTCCTCGCCCGTGACGTCGAGGCCCAGGATCGACCCGGCGACGTTGCGGCCGTCGCCGTACAGCGCCGCGAGCTCCTCGCGCGCGATGTTCTTGCCGCGGGCGACGCCGTTGGCGTCCGTGATGACGAGCTGTACGGCCTCGATGTCGGGGTGGCGCTCGAGGAAGGCGGAGGCTTCCTCCGGCCGGCCGAGGCCGGCGCCCGCTGCGGGCTGTGTCATGGGTGTGGGCTCCCTCGCGGCCGGATCATGGTGACGGATGCGCAGGCGCAGTGGCAAGCTCACGACTCGTCCGGCGCCCGGGAGCGCCCGGCCCGTCGACCCCGCCTCGGGAGGAATGCCGCGTGAAACGCCTGACGTTCGGACTGATCCTGCTCGGTGCGCTGCTGGCCGGCGGAGCTGCACGCTGCGAGGATGCGACCGCACCGCGCGAGGTGGCGCTCAAGCGCGTCAACCTGCTGGTGCGCGACCTGGATCGCTCGCTCGCGGTCTACCGCGACATCCTCGGCTTCCGCGTCTTCGAGGTGTCCGAGTCGGGCCCGCAGTCGTATTCCTATCCGGTGTTCCGGATCCCGCCGCAGGCGAAGCTGCGCTTCTGCACGCTCGACAGCTCGACCGAGACGCGCGCGCTCGCGCTGACGGAGGTGACCGGCGTCGAACTCCCGCCGCAGCCACCGCTGCACCTCTCGGCGCCGGTGATCCGCATCGAGCGCTTCGACGAGGTTCGCGCGAAGCTCGAGGCCGCGGGCCTCGGCGTGGTCGAGCCCCGCCGTTCGAAGACGGCCGAGGGCCGGGACTTCAGCGAGCTGGCCTTCACGGACCCGGACGGGCACCTCGTCGTGCTGTACCAGCTCGACTGAGCACGCGACCGACCGCTCATGGCCGAGGCGTACAGGCTGGTCGAACAGGCGCCGCTTGCGGCGCTCAACACGCTGCGCGTCGCGGCGACGGCGCGCTGGTTCGCGGAGCTGCGCGGGGCCGACATCCTGCCGCGCCTGCTCGAGCTGCCGGCCGCGCGCGGCGAGGTGATGGTGCTCGGCGAGGGCAGCAATGTGCTGTTCGCCGCGGATTTCCCTGGCCTCGTGCTGCACCCGGCATTCGCGGAGGTGCGCATCCTCGACGACGACGGCACGACGGCCGTGGTGCGGGCCGAGGCGGGCGCCGGCTGGGACGCGCTCGTGGACTGGACGCTGGCACGCGGGCTCGCCGGGCTCGAGAACCTCGCACTGATCCCGGGGCTCGTGGGCGCGGCGCCGATCCAGAACATCGGCGCCTACGGCGTCGAGGTCGCCGGGACGATCGCCTGCGTCGAGGCCTGGGACCGGGAGCAGGACCGCCTCGTGCGCCTCGCGCGCGACGAGTGCGATTTCGGCTACCGCGACAGCGTCTTCAGGCGCACGCCCGGCCGGTGGATCGTCACGGCGGTGGAGTTCCGCCTGTCGCGCGCCGCCGAGCCGCGCCTCGGCTACGCGGGCGTGCGCGAGGAACTCGCGACCCTGGACCCCGGTGAGGCCACGCCGCAGCGGGTGGCGGAGGCTGTGCGCCGGCTGCGGCGGCGCAAGCTGCCGGACCCTGCGGTGATCGGCAACGCCGGCAGCTTCTTCAAGAACCCCGTCGTGGACGCCGCGGTCGCGGCGGAGCTCCGCGCGCAGCATCCCGACGCACCCGTTCACCCCGCGGGCGACGGCCGTCGCAAGCTGTCCGCGGCCTGGCTGATCGAGCGCTGTGGCTGGCGCGGCTATCGCGACGGCGAGGCGGGCATCTCCGCGCAGCATGCGCTGGTCCTGGTGAACCACGGCCGCGCGACCGGCGCCGATCTGCTCGCGCTCGCGCGCCGCGTCGCGGACTCGGTCGAGGAGCGCTTCGGCGTGCGCCTGGAGCCCGAGCCGCGTATCGTCGGCGATCGCTGGTAACCGGGGAGGCCGGGCATGAATCGACGTGAACTGCTGCTGGCAGGCACGGCGCTCGCCGTCGCGACGGGCGTGGGCCGCGGGGCGGCGACCACGACCGCGCGGCCCGGCGCGCTGCGCATCCTGATCCTGGGCGGCACGGGCTTTATCGGACCGCACTTCGTGCGCGAGGCGCTCGCCCGGGGCCACACCGTGACCCTGTTCAACCGCGGCAAGCGGCAGGCCGAACCCACTCCAGGCGTCGAGACGCTGCTCGGCGACCGCAACGGGCAGATCGAGGCGCTCGCCGGCCGCGACTGGGACGTGGTGATCGACAACTCGGGCTACGTGCCGCGCCACGTACGGCTCACGACGCAGCTGCTGCGCGAGCGAGTACGGCACTACCTGTTCATCTCGACGATCTCGGTCTACTCGGACCTGTCGGCACCGGGTGCGACCGAGGACGCGCCGCTCGAGAAGCTGGCGGATCCGACGGTCGAGAAGGTCGACGCGACGACCTACGGTGGGCTGAAGGCCCTGTGCGAGGGCGTCGTCCTCGAGGACTTCCCGGGCCGCAACACCATCGTCCGCCCGACCTACATCGTGGGGCCCGGCGACCACACGGACCGGTTCACCTACTGGCCGTGGCGGATGTCCAGGGGCGGGGAGATGCTCGCGCCCGGCACGCCGTCGGACCCGATCCAGTACATCGACGTGCAGGATCTCGCACGCTTCGTCATGGGCTGCGTCGAGAAGCCCGTCCCCGGCATCTTCAACGCCTGCTCGCCGCCCGGCTACGCGACCATGGGCGGACTGCTCGAGGCGAGCCGGCGCGTCACCGGCGCCACGACGAAGGTCCGCTGGCTGGACACCGCGACGCTCGAGGCCGAGGGCCTCGTCGACGGCCCGGGACTGCCGATCTGGAGTCCGCCCGCCGGCGCGACCGCGGGCGCGGCCCTCGTCAGTTCGGCACGCGCCGTGGCGGCCGGCCTGCGCTTCACGCCGCTGGAGGACACGGTGCGCGCGACCCTCGAATGGCTGGCGACCCGTCCACCCGACCAGCGCGACGCGCTGAAAGCCGGCCTCAGCCGCGAGCAGGAGTCCGCCGTGCTCGCGCGCCACCGCTGAGCGCGGCGCGCACGGACGCGACGACGCCGGCGGGCGCCGCCGCGCCGGGCCTCACCACTTCCCGGTGTTGGGCATGCTGTGCCAGGGCTCCGCGGGCGCCAGCGCGGCGCCCTTCTGCAGCAGCTCCACGGAGATGTCGTCGGGCGAGCGCACGAACGCCATGCGGCCGTCGCGCGGCGGGCGGTTGATGGTCACGCCGTGATCCATGAGCCGCCGGCACGCGGCGTAGATATCGTCCACCTGGTAGGCCAGGTGGCCGAAGGCGCGACCGATGCCGTATTTCTCGGGGTCCCAGTTGTGGGTGAGTTCGACTTGTGCCGATTCGTCGCCGGGCGCGGCCAGGAACACGAGGGTGTAGCGGCCCTGCTCGCTGTCGTAGCGGCGTACTTCGCGCAGCCCGAGGGCGTCGCAGTAGAAGCGCAGGGACTGGTCGAGATCAGTCACGCGAACCATCGTGTGCAGGTACTTCATCGGCAGTCACCGTGGGAACGTCGGGCCGACATGGTAGCGGGCCGCTATGCAGTCTTGGGTGCCGGCGGCGCCGGAATGCTTGTGCCGCGGCGGCGGTCCCGGCAGGCTCTGTCCGCCCGCCCCCGCCATCGGTGCGACATGATCCGCCTGACGCAAGCCCTGCCGGTCGTCGTCCTTGCCCTCGCCGCCGCATGTGCGTCGGACCCGCCGGCAGCGAGCGCTCCGGATGCCGCGGTAGCCGCCGCACCCTTCAACGAGCTCGGCCGCGAGGACGCGCCGGTGACGATCGTCGAGTACAGCGACCTGCAGTGCCCCTACTGCGCGCGCCACGCCACGCAGACGTTCCCCGAGCTGCGCCGCAACTACATCGATGCCGGCAAGGTCCGTTACGTGGCGCGCGACCTGCCGCTGCCCATGCACGCCTATGCGGTGCCGGCGGCGGTAGCGGCGCGCTGCGCGGGCGAGCAGGGTCACTACTGGGAGTTCCGCGATGCGCTGTTCATGGCCCGGGGCCGCCTCGGCGAGGAACCCTATGCCGGGATGGCGCGGGAGTCCGGTCTCGACGTCGAGCGGTTCGAGGCCTGCCGCCGCGACGGCCGACAGACGGCGAACGTGAACGCCGATGCGCAGCAGGCCCGCGGGCAGGGCATCTCCTCGACCCCGGCATTCGTGATCGGGCGCACCGTGAATGGCGAGTTCCGCGGCGAAACAGTGGTCGGCGCGAAGCCCTACGCGGTGTTCGCGCAGAAGATCGAGGCGCTGCTCGCCGAAGCGGCGCGCTGACCCGCCGGGTCAGGCGAGCCCGGCCGCCTGCAGGCCGAGCCCGGCGAGCGCTGCGATCACCAGCACCCAGTGCAGCTCGAGGCGGGTCCGCTCGAGCAGCACCCACAGGGCCGCGGCCAGCGCCAGCACCGCCCCGCGGACGCCGCCCTCGAGGCCGCCGGGCAGCAGCACGACCTTGGCGAGCAGCAGCAGTAGCGTCGCAATGATGCCGACCACCGCCGCCGTGATCGCCGCGAGCCCCGCGGCGACGCGCGGCATCCGGCCGAGGCGCTCGACGTAGGGCGCACCCAGGAAGATGAACACGAACGACGGGAGGAACGTCGCCCACGAGGCGAGCAGCGCCGCCAGCACGGCGGCCGCTTCCGGCGCCAGCGGACCCGGGTGGTTCCAGCCGGCCATGAAGCCCATGAACTGCAGCACGATCACGAGCGGGCCAGGGGTGGTCTCCGCGAGCGCCAGGCCGGCGACGGACTGCTGCGCCGTCAGCCAGCCGAGGTCCTCGACGAGGTGCTGCGCCACGTAGCCGAGCACCGCATAGGCGCCGCCGAAGGTGACCAGCGCGGCCTGGGTGAAGAACAGGTACAGCCGGCTCCACAGCGACTGCGGCCCGAGTGCGAGGGCGACCGCGAGCAGCGGCGCGAGCCAGAGCGCGAGCCCCGCCACCGCGACGCGCAACGGCGCTCCGTTCCGCGCGGGCGTCGTCGGGACTGCGGCCGGGTGCGGCACCCGCCACGCGCCCGCGAGACCCGCGACGCCGGCTGCCAGCACGATCAGCGGATACGGGACGTCCAGGAACTCGTGCGCGACGAATGCGGCGATGGCGAGCGCCACGTGCAGGGGCGTGCCGAGCGCTCGGCGGCCGATGCGCACCAGCGCCTGCAGCACCAGCGCGAGGACCGCCGCCTTGAGGCCGAGCAGTACGCCCGTGGCGGCGGGCAGGCTGCCGAAGCGCGCATAGAGCCACGACAGCCCGAGCAGCAGCACGATGGCCGGGCCGATGAAGCCGAGGCCCGCCACGAGTCCGCCGCGGATGCCGTGCAGCTTCCAGCCGAGGTAGATCGCGAGCTGCAGCGCTTCCGGGCCGGGCAGCAGCATGCAGAAGTTGAGCGCGCCGGTGAACCCGCGCTCGTCCAGCCAGTGCCGCCGCTCCACGACCTCGCGATGCAGGATCGCGATCTGACCCGCGGGCCCGCCGAAGGAGATCCAGCCGAGACGCAGCCAGAAACGCGCGGCCACCGAAAAATCGGGGACATTCACCTGAATTTTCTTGCTGCTGCCGCGCCGGGGGAAAAACCGGTGAATGTCCCCATTCTTCCATTCTTCGAGGCATGTCCCCTATCTTCAGAACATCTCGGAGGCGTCGGGCTCCGTGAAGGCGGCCTTGTTGCGCGAGGGAATGAAGTCGCCGGTGATCATCTCGTCGTAGGCCTGCCCGGGCCCCACCATCGGGTATACGCCGGCTTCCGTGTCGATGATCACCTCGAGGAACGCGGGACCCTCGAACTCGATGAATTCCTTCACGACGCGCGGCACGTCCTCCTTGCGGTCGAGGCGGACGGCCCAGCGGAAGCCGTCGGCCTGGGCGGCCTTCACGAAGTCCTTCTTGTACAGCGACTTGTCGCTCCCGGACATTCGCCCCTTGAAGAAGAGCTTCTGCCACTGCCGGACCATGCCGTCGCCGAAGTTGTTCATCACCACGACCTTCACCGGCAGATCGTAGGTCGTGACGGTCTCGAGTTCGCCGACGTTCATGCGGATGCTGGCGTCGCCGTCGATATCGATGACCAGCCGGTCGCGGCGGGCGAACTGCGCGCCGATCGCCGCCGGCAGCCCGAAACCCATCGTGCCCATGCTGCCCGAGGTGAGCCACAGCCGCGGCTCGCGAAAGTCGAAGTACTGCGCGGCCCACATCTGGTGCTGGCCGACCCCGGTGGCGATGATCGCCCTGCCCTGAGTGTGGCGGTTGATCTCCTCGATCACGTAGTACGGCTGGATGAGCGGGCTCTCGCGGTCGTAGGCCATGGCGTGGCGCGCCTTGAGTTCCCCCAGGTAGCGGTGCCACGCCGACCAGTCGCGCTGGAACCCGGTGCGCCTCGCGTACGCGCCGAGAGCTGCCAGTGCCTGCGGCAGCAGGCCCACGTGGCTCCACTGCACGCGCTTCACCTTGTTGATCTCGGAGGCGTCCACGTCGATGTGCGCGATGCACTTCGCGTTGCGGGCGAATTGCGCGGGCACGGCGGCCACACGGTCGTCGAAGCGCGCGCCGAGCGCGATCAGGAAGTCGCAGTCGTCCACGGCATAGTTGGCGAACGCGGCACCGTGCATGCCGAGCATGCGCATCGACAGCGGGTGCATCGTGTCGAAGGCCCCGATGCCCATGAGCGTCGTGACCACGGGGATGCCGAGGTCGCCGGCGAAGCGGCGCAGCGTCTCGGAGGCCTCGCCGTGGATCACGCCGCCACCCGCGTAGATGAGCGGCCGCTGGGCCTCGGCGAGCCGGGCGAGGAAGGACTCGCACTCGTCCTCGGTCAGCGCGCTGCGATGGACCGCCGCCATGCGCTGCCGGTAGCCGCGCACCTCGAGGTGTCCCTCGCCCTGAAACACTCCCTGCCAGTTCTGCACGTCCTTCGGGATGTCGATCACGACCGGACCGGGGCGGCCGGTGCGCGCGATCTCGAACGCCGTGCGCACCGTGGCCTCGAGGCGCGTGGGGTCGGTGACCAGGAAGCAGTGCTTGGCCACCGCGCCCATGATGTTGGCGACCGGCGCTTCCTGGAACGCGTCGCTGCCGATCGCGGCCGTCGGCACCTGCCCGCAGATCACGACGATCGGCACGGAGTCGGCGGTGCAGTCGCGCACTGGCGTCACCGTGTTGGTGGCGCCCGGTCCCGAGGTCACGAGGGCCACGCCCACGCGGCCGCTGGCGCGGGCGTAACCGGCCGCCATGAAGCCCGCTCCCTGCTCGTTGGCCGGGACGATGAGCGGAATCGGGCGGCCGCCGCCGCGCTCGGCCTGCTCCTGGTTCCAGCGGAAGACGGCGTCGTAGGTCGGCAGGATCGCACCGCCGCTGTATCCGAAGATCGTGTCCACGCCCTCGTCGGCGAGGACCTGGATGATGATCTCGGCACCCGTCATGACCTGCCCGGCCTTCGGGTGAGGGGCGGACGACGCGGCGGCGTTGCTCTGGATCACGGCGACCTCCCGCCGGGCGACGGCTGGAGAAATCATGTTGCGGTGCAACGGAGACTAGCAGCACCGCCCGGCACGCGTCCATCTAGGCGGCACCGGGTGCTTCACCTATGCTAGATCCTGACCGGCCCCGGCGACGGACGCCCGAAACGCCAGGTTCGTCAACAAGTTAGCACATCAGCGCGGCATTGTTCCGCAGGCAGGCTCAACGTGCGAGGCAGGCGACACATCATCTCCGTCACCCTCCAGAACGAGGTCGGCGCGCTCACGCGGGTGGCCGGGCTCTTCTCCACGCGCGGCTACAACATCGAGTCGCTCAGCGTCGCCCCCACCGATGACCCGACCGTATCGCGCCTGACGATGGTGACCACCGGCAACGAGGCGGTCATCCAGCAGATCTCGAACCAGCTCCTCAAGCTCGTGGACGTGGTGGACGTCGAGGACGTCACGCGCGAGGAGCACTTCGAGCGCGAGCTGCTGCTCGTGAAGGTCAAGGCCAAGGCGACCCAGGTGGGCAGGCTGTGGTCGGCCACGCAGCGCGCCGGCGGCCGGGTGCTGTGGGACGCCGCCGACAGCTTCACGATCGAGCTGACCAGCAACGAGGCGGAGACCAACCGTTTCATCGCCGAGGTCTCCAATTACGGCGAGGTGCTCGAGGTGGTGCGCAGCGGCGCGCTCGCGATCCAGAAGGGCAAGGAAGTCCTCGAATCGTGAGCTACCGTCTCTACGACTACCTGCCGTCCGGCAACGGCTACAAGGTGCGGCTGGTGCTCCGGCAGCTCGGGCTGCCCTGCGAGCTCATCGAGCTCGACATCAAGCAGGGCGCGACACGCACGCCGGAGTTCCTGGCGAAGAACCCCAACGGCCGCATCCCGCTGCTCGAGATCCCGGGACAGGGTTACCTCTCCGAGAGCCACGCGATCATCGGGTACCTCGCCGAGGGCTCGCATCTGGTGCCGGCGGACCGGCTGGAGCGTGCCCGCATGTGGCAGTGGATGTGCTTCGAGCAGTACAACCTCGAGCCCAACATCGGCACGGCACGGTTCTGGATCGCCTCGCTGAAGAAGAGCGAGACGGAACTCGGCGAGAAGCTCGAGGAGAAGCGGCGCAACGGCCACGCCGCGCTCGCCGTGCTGGAGCAGGGCCTCGAGGGCCGTGAGTTCCTGGTGGGACGCCGTTACTCGCTCGCCGACATCGCGCTCTACGCCTACACGCACGTGGCGCCCGAAGGCGGGTTCGCGCTGGATGCGTATCCCGCCATCCGCGCCTGGTGCACCCGGGTCGCCGCGCAGGCCGGGCACGTGCCCATCACCTCACGGTAGCGCGCCGAAGCCGACCTGGCCTTCCTGGAGCGCCGTGAGCGCGGCGCGGATCGGCGGCGGCACGGACACCGGCCGCCGCGTGACGGCATCGACGTACACGTGCACGAAGCGGCCGAGCGCCGCGGGCTCCGTCTCCTCGTTGCGGAACAGGCCGATCCGGTAGACGACGCTCGAGTTGCCGAGTTTCTCGAGCGCGAGGCCCGCATGCACCATGTCGGGGAACGACAGCTCGCGCAGGAAGCGGCAGCTCGTCTCGGCCACGATGCCGATCGCGGGCAGGCTGCGGATGTCGGTACCGCTCGCCTCGATCAGGTAGCCGTTCACGGCGGTGTCGAAGTACGCGTAGTACACGACGTTGTTGACGTGCCCGTAGTGGTCGTTGTCGTGCCAGCGCGTGGTGATGGAGCGCAGGACGGGGAAGTCGCTGCGGCGGGTCGGGAGGGTTTCGTCGTCGGAAGCGCTCATGGGCCGCACAGTAGCTGCCGCTTCAGCCTGCCGCCAGCCGCGGCGTTCCGCCGCGGCGTCACTGGCGACGCTCTATACTGGTCGCCGCGCCGCCGGCACCGGTCCTGCGGCGCAGTCGTCTTTCCGGAGGCTGCATCCATGACCAGGACAACCTCGCTCGCCGTCGGCCCGCTCCGATCTTTGTCGCTGGCGATGCTCGCGCTCGGTTCCGTCTCGATCGCCGCGGCCGAGGACTGGCCGGCGTTCAAGCCCGGGCAGTGGCGCTTCGAGCGCACCATGGAGGGAACGGGACCGACGCCGCAGAAAATCTCGAAGACCGAGTGCGTCGACCCGACGGCCGACCAGAAGGCGCAGCGGGACATGCTCGCGAAGGCCGGCTGCAGGTTCTCGCCGCTCGCGCAGAGCGGCAGGACGTACCGCTACACGGCCGACTGCAAGATGGGGAAGATGACCAGCACTTCGGCGTCGGTCCTCGAGGTCGAGAGCGCCGAGGCCTTCACCATCACGGTCGAGTCGACCGTGGACGGCAGCAAGTCCCGCGAGGTGCTGCGCGCGCGCCGCGTCGGCGACTGCCAGCCGTGAGGAAGGCATTGCGTCGCGCTGCTGCACGGCACCGGCCGTCGACGGGAGCGATGTGACCACCCGCAAGCCCGTCAACCCCGACCTCGCGCGCCTCGACCGCGTCGTGGCCGACGCACGCCGCGCGCGCGACGAGCGCGAGCAGGGCTACCGCGCCCGTGCGCTCAAGCTCTTCCCGTGGATCTGCGGCCGCTGCACGCGCGAGTTCGACCACGGCAACGTCCAGGAGCTCACGGTCCACCACAAGGACCACGACCACGACAACAACCCGCCGGACGGCAGCAACTGGGAGCTGCTCTGCGTCTACTGCCACGACAACGAGCACCAGCGCTACGTCGACGGACCGCGCTCGCTGGCGGGCTCGGAGCCGCGCGCTCCCGGCGCCACCCACTCGCCCTTTGCGGACCTCGCCGCACTGCTGAAGCGCGAGGACTGACCCGATCAGCTGCCCGGCCCGGCGATGGACCGCCCGTCCATCCGGCCACTGTCCTTGCTGCACTGCAGCTCACGCTTCCCGCGCCGGACTCTCGAATCACGAATTGAATGCTGTGGACTCCGCGGCGCACGCTGGCCGCATGGAGCCGGGCGTCGCGCCCGGCCCCTCGAGTTCAGGAATCATCAGGTCGGAACAAAGGGGGACACGATGGAACGCTTCTGGTTGAAGGACTACCCGCCGGGCGTGCCCGCGGACGTCGACGTCACCCGGTACCACTCGTTGCCGGAGCTCCTGGAGGACTCGTTCCTCAGGTACGCGGAACGCGAAGCCTTCGTCTTCATGGAACACGCCCTGACCTTCGCCGAACTCGACCGGCTGTCGGCGGCGTTCGGGGCCTGGCTGCAGGGAACCGGGCTCGCGCGCGGGTCGCGCGTCGCGATCATGATGCCCAACATCCTGCAGTACCCGGTCGCGCTGGCCGGCGCCCTGCGGGCCGGCTACGTCGTGGTCAACGTCAACCCGCTGTACACGCCGCGCGAGCTCGAGCACCAGATGAAGGACTCGGGCGCCGAGGCGATCGTGATCCTGGAGAACTTCGCGGCC
>Ga0209254_10003212_pt1 | contig 14916 bp, 13 predicted proteins | sample FrelakmetDIP11DI_FD_187148 | JGI IMG/M metagenome (GOLD analysis project Ga0209254, IMG submission 187148) | Freshwater lake sediment microbial communities from the University of Notre Dame, USA, for methane emissions studies - DIP11 DI (SPAdes)... | ecosystem: Environmental > Aquatic >...
GCTGCTGCCATAGGAGCCAAAGTTACAGTTACTGCCGGAGGCAAACGGCAGGTTCTTGTAAACCAATGGGCAACAAGCTATCTCTCCAATAACGATCCACGTCTCCATATCGGACTGGGCAGCCAGAAGGCAATTGATATGCTTGAAATCTCGTGGACCAGGGGGAAAAAGGAGGTATATAAAAATGTATCTGCTGACAGGTATATCACTATTATGGAGGGAAAAGGAATTGTAACAGAATAAAGAGTTTATCCCAAAATTTTAATCTTGCCCCCTTCCCCCTAAAGGGGGTTAATTAATATGTTGAAATTCAACAAGTCCCCTTTAGGGGATTTAGGGGCAATTAATTAGGAGAAAACATAAATTAACTCAAACAATATGAACAACCAATACGTAAACAATGTAGTGGATCTCACCAGTCCGGAAAAGAATGTGATCTACAATATGACACATGAAGAAGCAGTGAATCTTATCAGGTCGGGAGATGTTGAAAAAATCCGCACGATCGACGGTCAGTTTTCGCTGGTTTCAGTCGATGGCAAGTCAATAAGGATGGCAAGATCGATTGGGCGCCCTATCAGGTATTTCATTGCAAAAAGGCCGGCCGGGCCGGAACTGGTAATTGCTGAAAGAATTGATACTATTTATGATTATCTTAAAAAAGAGGGTCTTGATCATCAGTTCCATCCCTCTTATACCAGGATGGTTCCTGCCCACTACGTGACAAAAATAGAACTCCTTGGCTGCCCTGATCCCAATCCTGTATATGAACGTTTCTTTAAGCCTGAAAGGAATAAATACTCACCCGATGATCAGGCAAAGATCGGAAAATTATATATCGGGGCCTTATACGAAGAAATAAGGAAGTGGCTGCAGTTCCGTGCCAAAACCGGGCCAGTAGGGGTTACATTTTCTGCCGGAATTGATAGCGGAAGCATTTTCCTGCTTGTTTATCATGCTCTGAAAGAGCTTGGGCAGAGCCCCTCCCGACTAAAGGCTTTTACTCTGAGTATTGATGGCGGCGGAGAGGATCTTGCTCAGGCAAAGAAGTTCCTGGATGATCTTGGACTTGGATTTTTCCTCGAAGTTGTCGAAGCAGGTTATTCTTCTCTCGACTGGAAGAAGACAGTCAGGGTTGTTGAAGATTACAAACCGCTCGATATACAGTCAGCCACGATGAATATGGCACTTTTACAGGGCATCAGGTCGCGATACCCGGAATGGAAATACATAATTGACGGTGACGGAGGCAATGAAAACCTTAAGGATTATCCGATCGAAGATAATCCGGAGCTTACAATCCGGAGTGTTCTGAATAACCTTATGCTTTACCATGAAGGATGGGGTGTTGATTCTATTAAACATTCGCTGACTTACTCGGGAGGATTGAGCCGGGGATTTATGCGGACCTACACTACAGGGGATTGTTTCGGCTTTGAATCATTCAGCCCTTTTACACTGCCTAATGTGATAGAGGTTTCAGAAGGGATCCCGTTCATTGAAATCACCAGCTGGGATCATAAAAAGCTATATAAACTTAAAGGACAGATAGTTACCGAAGGAATAAAAGAGGTTACAGGTATAACTATGCCTGTTTACCCAAAAAGGCGTTTTCAACATGGCGCCGCACCGGTGAATGCATTTGACAAACATTTCCCCGACAGGGAGATAGCATACCGTAAAGAGTTCCTTTCGAGGTATGAATGATATGCCTGAATTTGAAATAACAGGGGGATGGATAACAGCCTGCAGGGGGAATAAGAACCTTGTCGATCCGCAGAAACCTTACGTATGGTTTGCAGAAAAGGAACGGACTGCTTCAGGAGTTGTTGAGGATATCGGAACAATTTTTCTGACTAACAGGGAATGTCCTTATCATTGCCTGATGTGCGATCTGTGGAAAAACACTACAGATAAAACAGTTCCGGTTGGATCCATCCCGAACCAGATAGAATGGGCTTTGAATCATCTTCCCGGGGTAAAGCATCTTAAACTTTACAACAGCGGAAGTTTCTTTGATAAAAATGCGATCCCTGAAAAGGATTATCAAAGGATAGCTTCTCTTGTAAGCAGTTTTAAGTCCGTAATTGTTGAAAGTCACCCCGGATTCATTAATGAAAGATGCCTGAGGTTCAGAGATATGATAAAAACTGACCTCCAGATCGCAATCGGACTGGAGACAGTCAATATTGAAGTACTTAAAAAGCTCAATAAAAGGATGACCCTCGAAGATTTTGCTGCCTCGGTAAGCTTTCTGCTCGGAAATGACATATTCACCAGAGCATTTATTCTTCTTCGTCCTCCGTTTCTTTCTGAGCCCGAAGGTGTATTCTGGGCAGAGCGCTCACTCGATTTTGCTTTTAGTGCAGGAGTGGAATGCTGTGTTATAATACCGGTAAGGGCTGGCAACGGGGCAATGGATCAGCTGGTTGAAAAAGGCATTTTTAAGCCACCTGATCTCCGGTCACTTGAAAAGGTTTTGGAAAATGGAATTGAAACGCAGGCAGGGAGGGTTTTTGCTGATACATGGGACTTGAAATTATTCTCGAAATGTGATAAATGTCTCGAAGACCGTACAAATCGATTAATTGCAATGAATCTGGATCAGAAGTTTATAAGCCGGATTAAGTGTACATGCAACACTTTATAAGGACCGTTTCCAAACCTTCAGGCCTGCAAATGACATTGCCAGGTAGACCAGATATAGGATCACTGTCGGGTAAAGTCCTCTTGAAAGGAATACCAATGATGCCACTGAATTAACGGCTATCCATAAAAACCAGTGCTCATATATCTTGCGCGCAAGCATCCATGTTGCAACTATCGACAGGGATGTAATAAATGAATCCCATTCCGGTACGGGAGAATCGGTTAACCGTGACAAAATAAACCACAACAGAAAGTAGAGTACCACAAAGATAATTGCCAGGATCAAGCCGGTTTTTAATTTTAGATGGGTTACCTTAAGTTTTACATCCCCCTCACCCCCCTCAAGGGGGGAATTATTATAGTGTCTCCCATTCTCCTCTCCCCCCTCTCTCCTCTTCTCTTCTTTCTGCCTTTCACCCCGCAGTCTGGCTCCTTCGCTAAAATGATCCACTGGATCATTTTTTAACGCTCGGCCCCCTGCGCCTTTCACCCACCAGTACCATCCCAGTACGCTAATTACCAGATAATAGACCTGCAGGCCCATATCAGCATAGAACTTACTAGTGAAGAATACCAGAATGTAAACTGCTGAAGTAACTATCCCGACAGGCCATAACCAGATGTTCTGCCTGATCTCAAGGAAGACATAGATTATACCTGTTATTGCTCCAAATATTTCAATCCAATTATTGGATAACCAATAATATATGGTCATATTTTGTGTTTACATCAGAATTTCAATCCAAGCTTAAGCATAAAATTTATGCCTGCCTGCGGAAAGTAATAAGACCAGCTCTTTTCAATTCCGTCCTCGAACCAGTTACCACCGTATGCATTGCTCTCATACCCCGCATTGAAGATATTATTCACCAATATCTGAAATTCAGCACCGCGCAAATGCTTCGTTTTTGGCTCAAAATCTACTAAAACATTATTAACCAGGTAAGGATCAAGCATCCTCCCGCTGTTCATTGTGTTATCAAAATATTGCTTCCCGACATACTTGCTTATTAAATGAAGTTTTAACGACGGGATCAGCCTTATTGCGAGATCACTGCTGCCTATTACTGATGGTGAATAAGCAATATCAACTTTCCCAAGCTCCCTGCTTTTGTACTCCGATGACCAGTCGGAGGTGTTGTAATTGGTATAATGCTCAATAAAGTCAATGATCTTATTCTGACTCAGTGTCAGGCTGAAATCCCAGGTCAGAAAATCTGCAGGAATAAATCCGGCAACAATTTCTGCTCCTGCCCGGTAACTTTTTTCGACATTTGTCATTATTGAATATCCAACGTTGCTGAGCTCACCGGTAGGAACAAGCTGGTCTTTATAAATCATTCCATACAAATTGAAGGAAAAGGAGCTTTTTAAATACCGGAGCTTATACCCGAGCTCGGTGTCAAATAATCTTTCAGGCCTTGGCATGGCCTCAACGTCTCCTGAAGCCTCCTTAAAATCTGTACGCGTCGGTTCTCTGTTGGCAACCGAGAATGAGAGATATGCATCCTGGTAAGGGGAGATTGTGAAAAAGAAGCCCGCTTTGGGATTGAAAAAATTAAATTTATGCACCTGTCCGATATCCTTAAGATCATCATCGTACCCGATAATATCGTACGCGATATATCTGTACTGAAGATCACCAAAAAAAGAGATCTCAGGGGTTATTGAGCTGTTTATTTTACCATAGAGGCTGGCTTCCTTTTTCTCCCCGTTGTTCAGATACCATTGATAATCCTTTTCTGTAGTCCCCGCATATTTCATCCAGATGATCCTTCCATAATGATCGCCTGAATAGAGATTCATCCCCCCTCCTATGCTTGCATCAAGCTTTTCATTCCTGTAATTCAGGGAATATATCAGGCCATAAAAATCATTTGACATCCATTTCCGGCGTATCAGGTCAGTCTGTAATATAGTTGTATCACTGATAGTTACCGGTGGCAGGTTATAATCAGTGAAATAATGATCTTCTTTATACTCCTCGTAATAGCCTTCACCTTTTGTATAATGCAGTGCCGAATGAATTGAAAATCCTTCAGGCAATTTCAGGCTGTAAATAAGCTGCAGATGCGACTGGGAATAATTATCGCTTTCATTATTATAATACTGCGTGGCACCATTGTCATCAGTATATTCTCCCGCCGGATTATAACGTCTGTTGACCGACAGCATCTCCTTCGGAACACCCCACCATCCTATTCCTGTATGCTCCTTACCAAGGATCAGGTTGGCTCTCAGAAGTGATTTTCCTGTTCTGTAAAGGGCGCTCATATATGTTGAATTGTGCGACGATCCTGTCCTTTCAATGTATCCATCGCTTCTCAGGTCAGAATAGCGGATCTGGAATGCAAACCTCTCCTTCAGAAGGCCTGTTCCGGCTGTAATATTGTTCTTAAATGTGCTGAAAGACCCAGCGGAGCTTGTAATTTCAGCGAATGGTTCATTTTCAATTCCCTTCGTTTGTATGTTGATGGAAGCTCCGAATGCACCGGCTCCGCTCGAGGATGTCCCCACTCCGCGCTGAACCTGTATATTATCGACCGATGAAGCCAGATCGGGCAGATCAACCCAGAAAACCTGCTGGGATTCGGGATCGTTCAGAGGTATGCCGTCGATAGTAACATTGATCCTGCTGGCATCTGTACCACGTATCCTCAGGCTTGTATAACCGACTCCATTGCCTGCCTCTGATGTCTCAACAAATGAAGGGGTCAGACTCAGCAGATAAGGCAGATCCTGCCCTGAATTACGCTTTTCAAGTATATCGCCGGCCACATTTGCATAGGCCATCGGAGTCTGTCTTCCTGCTCTGGTTGCACTTATGACCACATCGCCGGTAATAACAGCAATGAGGTTAAGCTGAACATCAAGAATAGTGTCACTATCAAGGATCAGATCTATTTCAATTGTCTCAAAACCAATGAAAGAATAGCGAACAAGATAATTCCCTTCCTTCAATCCGGTGAACAAATAGTTTCCGTCCACGCCAGTATTCACTCCTTTAAATGTGCCATCAATTATGACGCTTGCTCCAACCAGCGGAATGTCATTAGTAGCTGTCACCTTACCTTTTATAGTATAGCCTTCCGCATGTACCTGGCCTAAACCGGGCATTGATGCGAAAATCAGCAATAATATAAGAATATATTTCTCCAAAATTTTACTTTATTCAGTAATTCACTCTTCTACACCCAGCACCCAGCAACTAGCAACAAGCACCTAGCACCATCTGTTTTAAGTTTCCATACCAAAAATGCGGGGATTAATCAGGCTGACGAAAATACGACTCTTCTTTCCCTCCGCCGGCATTACCCGGATCAGGTATAAGGGTTTGATCTCAGCCCGAAATATTAAGGCACCCCATTTTTGATAATGCAAATGTATTACCTTTTATCTGATTTTATTTAAGAGAATTGCTTTTTTGAAGGGTTACATGATTTTTTGTTAACTTGCAGTTAAAATCTGGGGATCCATATGAAAACTCTTTTAGCAAAACTCAATTATAAGGGCCAGAAACGAATAGCAATTATTAATGCTGAAAAAAATTTCAAGCTGGCAGAATTTGATGAACTGAAAGATATACAGGTAGATAATGATATTGATCAGAGGTATCCATATGATTTCGTGATAATATTTGTCAGGCACGCAGAAGAAGTTGAAAAGATTACTCCCGTTGTTCTTCATAACCTGACCGTTGAGGGTTTACTCTGGTTCTGCTATCCAAAAAAGACATCAAAAAAACAGTCCGGGAGTATTGACAGGGATCACGGCTGGAAACCGCTGAATGATCTGGAATTTTTTGGAATTCGCATGGTTGCAATTGATGAGGACTGGGCAGCTATGAGGTTCCGGAACAGAAAATATATAAAAGCCACATCAGAAAGGTTCAAGCTGAAGGATCTTAAATAGAAGTGGAAAAAATTATGATTAAAACCACAACAATAGAGACTCCTCTCGGAGAAATGACTGCCGCTGCCACAGGGGAAGGCATATGCCTTCTTGAATTCACCGACAGGCGAACAATAAATTCTGAACTTGAGGAGCTGGCCTGGATATTCAATGCACCTGTCGGGCAAGGCTCAAACAGGCATCTGAGGGCATTAAAGAAACAATTAAAGGAATACTTCAAAGGAAAAAGAAAAGAGTTTTCAATTTCCCTCTTAACCCCGGGAACAGATTTTCAGCAGTCAGTATGGGATATAACCCGGAAGATCCCTTACGGAACAACTATTTCTTATCTGCAGCAGGCCAAAAAAATTAAAAATCCCGGAGCTGTCAGGGCAGTGGCAGGTGCAAACGGATCAAACCGTATAGCGATAATAATACCATGCCACAGGGTTATCGGATCTGACGGCAGCCTGATTGGGTATGGAGGAGGAATTGAAAAGAAAAGATGGCTTCTCGACCATGAAAAGAAGTATTCAGGCCGGCCAGTGAACGGTACTCTCTTCTGATAATAATACCAACCTAAAATCCGATAAAATGAAATCACTCTTTGCAAACAGAAATTACCTGTTTTTTTTATTATTCCTGATCCTTGTAATTTTTACAGGGTGTGCTAATAATGAAATAGTTGATCAGTGCCTGACAGGACATAAATATGGATTCCTGGGAGGATTATGGCATGGGTTTATAGCTCCTTTCGATTTTTTAGGGATGCTATTCAACAATGAAATCACCATGTATGCCCAGAATAATAATGGTGGATTTTATGCTCTCGGATTCCTGCTTGGTAGCGGCGGCTGGGGATTCTTCGGGAGTAAGGGTGTTCACAGGGTTCAGCATAAGAGGGTTCACTATCAGTCGCGTAAATTTGATGATGCTGAGATTGTGGAATGACTACCATGACTAAAAATCAATTCTGGCGGACTTTTTCATTCCTGTTGTATATTATTATTACTTGTGCATTTCCCGGCTGTGCCAGCCAGAAAAATTCATCGCTGGAGCAGATATCAAAGATACCGGACTGGAAAAACCTGTACTATTTTCATGCAGGTGACAGCACATGGATCGTAAAACCGGTTCCGGCTGCAGGAAACCTGTTCACCGGAGAAATTTACCAGCCCGATGAGGTTAAAAACAGCCGTCAGGCACATATCTATGCGGATCCCCTTTCATCAGTTAAAATTGGCCAGGGGAAAATATCCGTCCCTATGGGAAACATAGTGAGAGTCGACAACTTTAAAATTAAACCTGTTGTTATTGTTGCGGCAGCAGGCGTTTTGTTGCTGTTATTCCTGATACCGACGGTCCTTTAGCATATCGGTCTGTCTGAACTACGCTAATAAATATAACCACAATTATATAGTGGCATTCACGGAAGTGTAAATATGGAATCAGAAATTAAGGTAATTGACATAGAGAAAGAATTCAGGAACAAAAGTTCGTGGTTCCTGAAATCGCTTCCCGGCTTTGTAATTAAAGGGATTGAAACATTTATCCGTCAGGATGAGATGAATGACGTAATAAACCTGAACAACGACAAAACAGGTGTACCGTTTATTAATGGTGTGCTGAAAAGCTGGAATATCAGTACCGAAATTCATGGTAAAGAGAATATCCCGTCATCGGGAAGATTCGTTTTTGTCGGTAATCATCCTGTTGGTGCAATTGACGCTCTTGCCTTTCTCAGTATGATTCACAAATCTTTCCCCGAAGTAGTATCTCCTTCAAATGAGATACTGGCACGGATACCTAATCTCAGGCCTCTGATGCTTGGAATAAATGTATTCGGTAAAAATACCAGAGAGACTGCTGAAAAAATTAATGATCTTTTTGAATCTGGAGTCCAGGTAATGATGTTTCCTTCCGGAGAAGTATCACGGCGCACCAAAGGAGTGATCTCTGATCCTGTCTGGCAGAAAAGTTTTATTTCAAAAGCAATTCGTTATAAAAGGGATATTATTCCGGTACATATAAGCGGCCGAAATTCAGATCTTTTTTACAATATCGCTAACCTGAGAAAATTTCTTGGTATTAAAATGTACATTGAAACGATTATGCTTCCGCGCGAAATGGTCAGACAAAGGAATTCTTCCTTTAGACTGACCATTGGTAAAGTAATACCTTTTGAGACATTCACAAAAGAAAAGGACCATTGGGAGTGGGCACAGTATGTTAAGGAAATTGTATACAAACTATAAATATTTACTTAATTAAAAATTGTGATAAATTTTGCCGACCTGAAATTCAGGATAGTCTATTGGATTGTAAACAAGTTAGATAAGTTTAAAGAAATCCATTTTATGAATTATGGATACCATGATCCGGATAAAACTCTTTCCCTTGAAAAGGCTGATGAGACTAACCGTTACAGTATACAACTATATAATCATTTAACAGATATTGTTGATTTAAAGAACAAAAATATTGTTGAAATTGGTAGCGGACGAGGTGGTGGATTAGCCTATATTGCCAAATACTATTCTCCGGATTCTTTGAAAGGTATTGATCTTTCATCAAGCGCCATTAATTATTCAAAGAAAAATAACAAATTCAGTAACGTATCTTTCCATCAGGGAGACGCTCAAAAAATTCCTCTTACAGATAATTCCTGCGATGTTGTAATTAATGTTGAGTCTTCGCATCGTTATCTGGAAATGGATCTTTTTATGTCTGAAGTAATACGGATACTGAAGAGTGGAGGATATTTCCTTTTCACTGATTTCCGGTATGACTATGAATGGACAGACGTTAACAAATTATTTGAAAGTTCAGAGTTGAAAAGGATATTTGAAAAAGACATCACCGCATATGTTCTGAATGCTTTAAATGGTGATGACCTTCGGCGCAGAACGCTTGTAAGAAAGCTGGCACCGGGATTCCTTCAGGAAGCAATGTTAAACTTTGCAGGGTGCATTGGCTCTGAAACATACCTGTTTTTTCTGAGCCGCCAGTACGTTTATATGAGCTATGCTTTTCAAAAAGTATAACGTATATTGAAACTGAGATTATTACTGGTAAGGTTGCGTAAGGTGAAAAAGCAAATATTACCCACAAAAACGTCCGGAAAGTTATTTATACGAACCTAAAGCCGTTAAATTTGTTATAATCATCATATATCTCAACAATGGAAAGACAAGTCAAAACTATTGAAGCTATTCTCTCTCCTCCCCCGACTCATATGGTTGGTGACGGATTTAAGGTACATAATTTCTTCCCGTCATACAGCCTGATTGGGGAGAAAGGCATGAGTCCCTTTTTTCTGATGGATTATAACTCCAAATGGACAATATCGCCATCAGAAAGGCCAAGGGGTGTGGGAGTTCATCCACACCGCGGTTTTGAAACAGTAACAATCGCCTATCAGGGAAAAGTTGCGCATCACGACAGTGCAGGTAACAGCGGAGTGATCGGCGAAGGCGATGTACAGTGGATGACAGCCGGTTCAGGAATACTTCATAAGGAATACCACGAAAAAGAATTCAGCAGGAAAGGTGGTGTTTTTCAGATGGTCCAGCTCTGGGTAAATCTTCCTAAAAAAGATAAGATGACCAAACCAAAATACCAGGCAATTGAGAACAGGAAAATGAAGAGGGTAATGCTTGATGATGGTAAAAGCTATGTGGAACTTGTATCAGGAGAATACATGGGAGTAAAGGGACCTGCATTTACATTTTCCCATGCAAATATGTTCAATGCCAGACTTCAGAAGGGAGCTATTGCAGCATTCAGCTTTGAGAAGGATTACAATACCGGTATCCTCATAATTGAAGGGTCGGTAAAAGTAAATGAAACAGGAATCGCACCCACCGATCATTTTGTCCTGTTCAAACACGACGGGGATGACTTCAGACTCGAAGCTTTGGAAAACAGCATTGTTCTTGTTTTAAGCGGTGAACCTATTAATGAACCGCTTGCATCATACGGGCCGTTCGTGATGAACACGGCTGAAGAAATCAAAGAAGCATACAACGACTTTTATGAGGGCAAATTCGGGTACCTCGCAGATTAAAACCCTGAACCGCGGAGTGGTTCCATAAATGTTGTTCTATACATTATTATGTAATCCTTTAATCTTTTATCTGAATAATCCCTTCTTCACCTTAAGTTCAAACATACTATCATATTGGTGATTTGTTATTATTTTTATGAAAATTAAAATAATCATTAATCCCATGAAAACCAGATTTTCTCTACCTCTAAGCCACTTCTTAATCATTTCTATTTTAGTATTACGGGGTTTATCGCTGGAGGGTAGACCTCCACAGAATTCCCCCGAGAGGATTGAGTATACCGTCTCGATGGAAAATCCAAATAATCACTATTATCATATTTCATTGACATATTCAGGTTTAAAGGAAAATTCTGTCGAATTAAAGCTTCCGGCATGGACTCCGGGTTACTACATGATAATGGATTATGCAAAATATGTAATTGAATTTAAGGCGTCCGATGATTCCGGTAGAGATCTTAAATGGGAAAAAACATCAAAAAACAGTTGGAAGATTGACACCGAAAAAACAAAAGTTATAAAAGTAAGCTATGACGTTTTTGCTTTCAGGACCTCTGTAGCCGATTCCTTCCTCGATGACGGAAGGGGATTCATTTCGCCAACAGGAATTTTTATGCATCCAGCCGGACAAAAAGACAGTCCTGTCACAGTCACAATAGTTCCTTATGAGAAATTCACAAAAATTTCCACCGGCCTCGATCCGGTTCCCGGGAAAAAGAATACATTTTTTGCTTCCGGTTTTGATGTCCTATATGACTGTCCGATACTTGCCGGCAACCAGGAAATAGTGACTTTTGAAACTGGGGGGATCCCTTATACTATCGCTGCAGAAAATCTTGGCAGGTTAGACAGGACTAAGCTTGCAGAAGATTTTAAAAAAATCGTTGAGTCTGCAACTTCGGTAATCGGTGAGGTCCCGTATAAACATTATACATTCATTATGATGAACGGGGGGATGGGAGGACTTGAACATACAAATTCAATGGCGGTATTTACCAATCGCCTGGATAATACCTCGATTGAATTATCGGACGGGTGGCTCAGTTTTATTGCGCACGAATTCTTCCATCTTTATAATGTAAAGACGATAAGGCCGGTTGCGCTTGGTCCGTTTGACTACGATAAGGAAAACTATACCAATATGCTCTGGCTCTCGGAAGGCGGAACCGTGTATTATGAAAATCTCATACTGAACCGTGCCGGATTCTTCAGCCGCGAAGATGTATTCAGGGAGCTAAAAACAAGCATCTCAAACTATGAAAATATTCCCGGTCATCTTTTTCAGTCTGTTGCCCAGTCGAGCTTTGATTCCTGGATGCTTTTCTTCAACCGGTCAGAAAATGCTTCAAACACGACCATCTCATATTACGATAAGGGATGTGCCATATCTTTGCTTCTCGACCTTAAGATCAGGCATGAATCAGGTAATAAGAATTCGCTCGATAATGTTATGAGGACTCTTTACCAGGTTTATTACAAGGACAAAAAAAGAGGTTTTACCGATAAGGAATTCAGGGAAGCATGTGAAAAAGCAGCGGGGAGTCCTCTTTCGGAAATATTTGACGTTTATATTCCGACAACTCAGGAAATTGATTATTCAAAATATCTGGCTTATGCCGGCCTGACCATTGATACAAATCCTGTTGAGACTGAAGGTACCTGGATTGGAATCGATACCCGCGACGATGGAGAAAACCTTATTATTACAAGGTCCGAATGGAACTCGCCGGCCTATAATGCCGGGTTAAGTCCACAGGATATAATAAAAGAAATCAATGGTGAAAAGGCTGCAACCGGTGTTATGAAAAATATACTGGAAACAGGGAATCCGGGAGATAAGATCAGATTCACTGTAACACACAGGGATATAACTAACAGCGTTGAAGTAGTGCTAAGTAAGAAAAAAATGATAAGCTTTGAAATTAAACCCCTTCCAGATCCAACTCCGGAACAGGCTGCAATACTTGCAAGCTGGCTAAAATAGGAGATTACTTCTGTCTTTTTTCTCTTCTTTTCCTCATTATCCCATTTACGACAAGATAGATAACAAATACTGCTCCCAGTGCAATAAGTATATCATCCAGATACGGAAAGATCTTATCCCGGAGATCGTAAATATAATATCCGATAATTGCGAGAATAATATTCCAGATACCGGCACCAACAAAGGTGTAAAACATAAAATTTCGCAGATTCATTTTTGCCAGTCCGGCCGGAATTGATATCAGATGTCTTATGCCCGGGACAAGACGTCCAATAAATGTTGAGGTATTACCATTCCTTATAAAATAGTTCTCAGCATGCTCTACCTTCTCTTTCGAAAGAAGAAAAAGCCTGCCAATCCTGGATTCTGCAAATTTATATACGAGCGGGCGTCCAAGATAATAAGCCAGGGTATAATTAATTAATGCACCACATAATGCTCCGATAGTTCCAAACAGGACGACTCCGAAAATATTCAGATCGCCCTGCGCGGCTTTATATGCAGCAAATGGTATAACCACCTCCGAAGGCAAAGGTAGAAAGGTACTCTCAATGAGCATCAGGAGGGCAATTGTAAAATAGTTCAGATTGGCCATGTACCAATCGAGCAGAGATTGAAATAATTCCATTACCTTATTTTAAAATCAATTATAAAAACGTTTACCGATAACGGCTCAGCTTCAGAAATTATTTTCTTCCCCGCTACTTTTACCAGGGTCTGTACCGGATAAACAATCTTTGGATCAGCAATAGTATTGAACTTATCAGGACTATCTGATCTGAGAGTCTCCTTTATTGCGTTCTTTTCAAAAGGAAGAGTTCCGAGAGCGAGTGTGACAGGTTTCGTGGAGTCTGTTGAATTGACAATTTTAATATAAAGTTTCCCTGATTTCATGTCGATCGTACTGCTTGCATAAAGCCCATCCTGACCTGTTAAAGGTTTTCCGTCCGATAAAGCAGGAACAATTCGGGTTCCCTTAAAATTTGAGAAAGCTTTCTGGAGATAGTAATTCGGGGTTCCAATTGCAGTAAGGTTATCGAACCAGATCAGATCGGGGCGCCATTGCCAGGCATCTACATGTGCCAGGAGGGGAGCATAAGAAGCCATGGTAACGACATCAGCATTTCTTTCCAGGCCTGTCATAAATGCAGCTTCACAGAGAGCGCTCCACCAGGTGTTCCTCGATTCCGGCTCCGTACCCTCCTTCCCGTGCACTGCATATTCACCGGCGAATACTTTTATTCCTTTCCTGTCATAGCCGTCATACCTGGCTGCATTTTTCAGAAACCATTCAGGCGGCATATAATAATGCTCATCGATAAGATCAGGGTTCAATTTCTTCAGTTCATTCCAGGCATAATCAAAATACCTGCCGGAGGAAGAAGGTCCGGACCCAGACACTATCTTAATTTCGGGATGCTTAGCTTTGAGAGCTTTTTCAAATATTTTATACCGTTCAATATATTGTTCATCCCATTGCTCATTGCCAACACCAATAAACTTCAGGTTGAATTTCTCAGCATGTCCCATATCCGCTCTTAACCTTCCCCATTTTGTCGTGACTTCACCATTTGCGAATTCAATAAGGTCAAGTGCATCCTGAATATACTGATCCAGCTCTTCCAATGGCACAACTTCTGCGGCATTGAACTGGCACGACATACCGCAGTTGAGAATGGGCAGAGGCTCAGCTCCGATATCTTCGGCAAGAAGGAAATACTCATAGAAGCCAAGTCCGAACGACTGAAAATAATCGGGAGCCTGACGATTCCTTATTTCAACATTCCATCGATTCATAATCACCTTCCTGTCGTCAACCGGTCCGACGGTGGTCTTCCACTGGTAACGGTTTGTCAGATCTCTCCCCTCTACGATACATCCTCCCGGGAAACGGACAAAACCCGGCTTCAGAGCGGCGATCATTTCAACAATATCCCTGCGAAGCCCGTTTGGACGGCCTCTCCATGTATCAGCCGGGAACATTGAAACCATATCAAGATCAATGCTGCCGTTTCCTGAGAGTATAATCCTCAACTGGGCTTTCAGAACTGTCTCTGAGGCTTTTATCGATACCTGATGTATCTTCCAGACACCTGAAAACCCTTTCAGCTCTGCTTTTCCAATGCTCTCTCCTTCAGACGTTATAATTTCAACAGTCATTTTCATATCAGAATTACCTGATAGCCTCGCTGATACGGAAAAGTTATATAGTTCATCTTTTCTGATCCCCATGCCCCTGAAGCCCTCATTTATGAATCCGTAAGCCCCGACTTCCCGATCGATAAATACTCTTATGAAATGAGGATTCGAGGGTCGCGAAGGGGAG
>Ga0209254_10003213_pt1 | contig 14916 bp, 12 predicted proteins | sample FrelakmetDIP11DI_FD_187148 | JGI IMG/M metagenome (GOLD analysis project Ga0209254, IMG submission 187148) | Freshwater lake sediment microbial communities from the University of Notre Dame, USA, for methane emissions studies - DIP11 DI (SPAdes)... | ecosystem: Environmental > Aquatic >...
GTATTTCTTGATGACCGGAGAGAGTTGTTCTTTATCCGTGACGTCAACCCTTTCCACGGGACCTGACTCAAACAATTCCCTTGGAGGTTTGGTCTTATGGATCCCTGCGACGACCTGGGAATTGCCATACCGTTTGCGAAGTTCGGGGGTTAATTCAGATCCGATCTGACCTGCTGATCCAATGACAAGAATATTTTTCATAGCACGATTCCATTCAATCCGTTTTGTAAGAAATGATCACTCAACAAACGGTATGACAAATGTCACTTCGGTACTTTTCTTGCGTTCATTTATCAATTTGTAAAGAAACTAACACCCATTGAAATAATTTGTCAATGGGTCTTTGAATTGAAAACCATTTGATGAAATGAGTTGTTATAGTTCACGGTGACATTGTCGGGTCCGACGGGAGGGGCGACGTTGGGGAGCCCATCGAGTGCGACGGTGACGATCACAGACGATGATCCGACACCGGCGGTACAGTTCAGTGCTGCGAGTTCGAGCGGGAGTGAGGCGACAACGCCGGCTTCAATAACAGTCACTTTGTCTGCGGCCTCGGGGCAGACGGTGACGGTGAGCTATGCAACGGCCAATGGCACGGCAGCGGCCGGTAGTGACTACACGGCGACGAGCGGGACGTTGACATTCAGTCCAGGAGTGACGAGTCAGACAATCAGCGTACTGATCATCAATGACACGACGGTTGAGGACAATGAGACGTTCACAGTGACCTTGTCGGGCCCGGTCAATGCAACCTTGGGGGCGACGGACTCGAGGGCAGGTGATGTTGGGATTTTCAGATTCTGATGAGTACGAGGGATTAACCAATCACGAGGTGTATGTGACGATGATGTATGTAGGGATGTTAAGGAGGTCACCGGAAGAGGAGGGATTTAATTTCTGGGTGGATTATCTTGACAGCGGCAACTCAGGGTTAGCGTTGATCGATGGAATTCTAAATTCACAGGAGTATGCCGACCGATTTTAGTAAGAGAATCAGATAACGAACTTAGTTCAAATTCTCTTGTTTTTATTTTAATGACGAAATTAAATTTTTAAATCCCCCTTCATCCCCCTTTTTCTAAAAGGGATTTTTTTAACTATTTTAATGTTCCCACATAATGGGCGGTCAATTGACGCTCCCGGACTTTGGGATTGGAGTAATCCGGAAGGAGCATGGGAGCTACACGGTCTGTGACGATTCCTGCTTCTTCCAGTTCTTTATGATATCTTCGGACGTGATCCAGGGTTAATCTTCCCTCTTTAACCCTCTCCTTCACATAAATCGCTGCATTCTCCCCTGCAATTTTTCCAAAGACACAGACATCCAAAAGGGAATTCCCCATTAAACGGTTCTCGCCATGGACGCCCCCTGAAACCTCTCCTGAGGAGTAGAGGCCGGGGATGGCGGTCTCACATTTGCTGTTGTACTCAAGTCCTCCGTTCTGATAATGAAGAGTGGGGTAGACCAGCATGGGGTCTTTGGAGATATCGATCCCAAATCGTTTAAATAGAATAAATTTCCCCGGAAATTCCCTCTTCACCGCACCTTCTCCCATGAGAATATCGATCATCGGCGAGTCTAACCAGACGCCTAACTTCCCGGTAGGCGTTGGAATTCCCTTTCCCCTTTCGAGGCATTCACGGATAAACGAAGCTGATTCCACATCTCTCGGTTCCCGTTCGTTGACGAATTGTTCTCCATCGATGTTGAGGACATTGGCTCCGGCTCCTCTGAACTTTTCTGTGATCAGGAGACCCTCCGCCTGCTCCGGGAAGACCGCACCTGTGGGGTGGTACTGGACGGTATGGAGAAAACATAATTTCACCCCTGCCCGATAACCCAGAATCAGGCCATCTCCGGTGGCTCCGTAATGGTTGGTGGTCATGAAACCCTGCATATGAAGTCTTCCCGAACCTCCTGTGGCCATGATCACTGCTCTGGCTTTGACGATGATGTATTCCTCTGTTTCCAGATTATAAAGAACCGCACCCGCACAATGGCCGTGTTCATTCAAGATCAGTTCCACGGCGGGAGAAAACTCGAGGACCTTAATCTGGTCTGGACGGTTTCTCGCTTCATCTCTCAGAGTCCTCATAATCTCGGCCCCTGTGATATCTGCCGCATAATGCATCCGCTTCCGGCAGGTCCCGCCGCCATGAAGCGCCTTGAGTTGTCCCTCCGGAACTTTTGTCAACATACAACCTAAATGTTCCAACCAGGCCAGCGCCCTGGGGGCTTCTGTCACAAGGGTATAGACAAGTTCCGGGACATTTTTAAAATGACCTCCCCCTAAAACATCGAGGTAGTGGTAATAGGGAGAGTCCTTCGTCCCCTTGGTGGCTCCTTGGATGCCGCCCTCCGCCATCATCGTATTGGCGTCACCGTGCCTCAACTTAGTGGCGATCAGGACCTTGACTCCATTTTCCTGGGCAGTTAACGCTGCGGCTGTCCCCGCACCTCCTCCGCCGAGAATAAGGACATCGGTTTCATAAGCGATTTTATTCAGATCAATCACATCAGGGTTGACACGACTTTTGGCTTCGAGAAGATGAACAATTTCCGGGGAGATCGAATAACCCTTATTGACACCCACACGGATCTCCGTTCGTGAACCTTTTTTGAAATCGGGATGATACTTTTTTAGCCGTTCCTCCCTTTCTTTCAAAGTAAGCAAAGGAAACTCTTCCCCTCTTCTCTTGGCTTCCACCCTGCCGGGGCGCGTTGCCTCAACCTTCTTGATCAACTCATTTAACTTGCTTGTATACGGCATGATTCCTCCAAAATAACAGTGCAAATTGCAAATTTAGCAATGCAAAATGCAAAATTTCTCACAATCTTCTTTAAGCGGTCCCCATTTTTCAATTTGTAATTTACATTTTGCAATTTGCAATGATCTTTACAGATAAGTTTTGTCCTTGGGGGTCCAATCTTCGTCGGCCTGCTCAGGCTCAATCTCTCTTGTGGTATAGAGGTTCTTCAATGTCTCTTCGTCGGTGTCCATCAACTGACGGAGCATCTGCTCGTATTTCCCTTTCTCAACATCTTTGATCATGAAGGCCAGATGTTCCGCCCTGGGAACAATGTACTTTCCGTACAGCCGCCTTCCCAGGATGGCAATGTTATATTGACAAATCTCTGCAGGGCACCTTGAAGTACAGAGGCCACACATCACGCAGTCAAAAGAGAGCTCTGCCAATCGGGCGATATCCCCCCTCATTCCCGCAGCGATATAATCCATCACCTCGATGTCCATCGGGCAGGATTTGGTGCAGGTATTACACTGGAGACACCGGAGGAGTTCAGGATAATGTTTGACCAGTGTCTCGATCGCAGGTTTGACCTTTTCGATGTCATAGACGCTCTTGGTAGCCGGGAAGAAGGGGATCTGAGCAAGATACATGTTGGGCTGGACAACAGTCTGACAGGCCAGTCCCACCTCGATCTTATAGCTTCCTGGAAATCGGTAGACCGTCCCGCAGGCTCCGCATATTCCCCCGCGGCATCCACATCCCCGGATCAGTTGATACCCGGCATACTCCATCGCCTTCTGAATGGTGAAGGAAGCGGGAACCTCATATCTCTTTCCCATGATGAAGATGGGAACCAGTTCTTCCTTTTTATTTACTTGTGTTTCCATCGACTCCTCCTGCCGTCAGCAATAAATGCCGACGCTACATTTTACTCCTGGAATGTTGGAATATTGGGTTTTTCAAATCTTTAGAAACCATCATTCCATCGTTCCATTATTCTTTTCAAATTGCTCCTGATTCGATCTTCAGTTCGTCTTCTTTGAAGGTGGCCACAGGGGGCACCTCATTGACATCTCTTCCGGGAACATAGTTAAACATCTTCTGGATCTTATCTCCAACGCTCCGGAAGAGAGTGGCGACCGGCAACCGGCTCGGGCATGCACTGTCACAGAGTCCGCAACCAATACAGGAGGTGACCATATGGGACATCCGGATGAGGTGAAAGATGAGGGTATCGGTGGGCATCCGGATCCCCCCTTTTCGATCCGCCCATTTTAAGAATTGGTCTCCCTCATGCTCAAAGATGGCCGTCCTGAAGACACACTCCTTGCAATAACAGATTGGACAGGCCACCATGCAGTTGTGGCATCGAATGCAGGTTGAGAATCGGTCCAGAAAGGATTGGAGGTCTTTGACTCCCCCGCTGAATTCTTTAAAAGCCGCATCCCTCTTCTTCGCCCTCTCCGCCACTACCCTGTCTACGACTTCCTTTCTCGATGAAGGTTCATTTCCCGAAAAGGAGAGGATTCCTTTCTCTTCCAACTCTTTTTCTAATTTTTCTCCTATCTCAAGTCCAACCTCCTCATTCGTTTTGCACCCGAAGAGTTTGATATGAATATCCGCCTTCGGAACAGGATATTCACACATCTCGCAGGCTGGCCGGAAAGTATACCCCTGCGGAGGAACCACTTCTCCACTCTCCATCCTTTTGAGAATCTCTCCTTCCAGTTTCTCACCTTCTTTTCCCTCCTGTATCATCTTTGAATAGTCGGCTACCTCAAATGTCCCCGGACAGTCGACGCCAATGAGAAAGAGATTGTCCAGTTTGACCTGAAGAAATTTGGCCAGCTCCACAATGGCCCTGATCTCACAGGCTTTCAATACGGCTGCAACTTTCTTGTTTAAATTCTTTATGGAGAGATGGGAGGCAACCTTTGCGGATTGAACCGGCATGGTCAGGGAAAGGGCACAAGCGCCATCCATCTTTTCAGGATCGTGGATCAAGGTCTGAGCAAACCCATCTCCGGAAGGAAGCCTCTTGGGGATGAGGAGGGCCTCGATGACTCCCTTTTCCAGAAGCGATTTAAGAAATCCTTTTATGGCCTCTTCTGTCTTTCCCTCTGAAACTTTCAACACTGTCTGCTTTGCCATGTTCGGTAATTCTCCTTTCATTTGATCAATAACGTGTTCGTGTCCGTAATTCTTTTTCCCCCATCTCCCTATCTCCCCGACCCCCCATCTTTTTGGTTACGCATTCCATAACTGTTTCATGGGATTGGGTCCCATCTTCTTCAAATCGTTAGTCATCTTTGTCACCGTATCGGCGTAAAGCTTTCCTTCACTGGCGCTGATCCATTTCAACCAGATGCGATCTTCGGTAAACCCCATCTGGTTAAGAATGCCCTTCAGAATGGCCACCCTTCTTCGCGCCTTATAATTGCCGGTCTGGTAATGGCAATCTCCGGGATGGCAGCCTCCGATCAAGATGCCATCCGCACCGTCGACCAGGGCCTTCAGCACATAAATTGAATCGACCGCTCCAGAGCACATCAGGTGGATGACGCGGATATTGGGAGGGTACTGCTGCCGGGTTGTCCCTGCAAGATCCGCTCCGGTATAGGTGCACCAGTGACAAAGAAAGGCTACGATTCTCGGTTCAAAGTCTGCCATATCAAAACCTCCTCGTTTCAAGATCACTTCGTTCGAGGATCGCTACGCGGCTTAAAGACCGCTTCGCTTAAGGATCGCTGCGCTCGAGGAGCACTTCGTTTGAGGTAAAAAGCTTAAGGCTAATTTTTTGCCCCTAACCTCTCGCCTTAAGTTCTCCAAAGGAGAACGGTCCTCAAGCCCCCGCTGGGGCGATCCTCTATCCTCTATCGGTTCAATCCATGACTGCATCCAAGGCAGTCAGATTCAATCCTTTTTCAAAATTCCTTTGCTGTGAGGCCGCATTCCGACAGGCGACGACACAGTTTCCGCATCCCTGGCAAAGCGCATCCACCACCTCTGCCTTTACTTCCTCTTCGTTGAGCACCCTGGCTCCATAGGGACAGACCGATACACAGAGTCCACACCCGCAGCAGAGCCTCTTGATCACATAGGCTAAATAGGCCTTCTCTTCCACCGCCTCCTTCGAAAGGAGCGTCGCCGCTCGCGCAGCCGCTGCATTCCCCTGGGAGATGGTGTCCTCTATAAAATTGGGTGAATGGCAGAGACCGCAGAAGAATTTTCCCCGGTCCACCGAATCGAGAGGGGCAGATTTTGGGTTGGCCTCCATAAAGAAACCATCCGGGTTAAGATCGACACCAACTATCTTCGCCAGATCCCGGTTGTCATTGGGTTCGACACCGGCGCTGAGGATGATACGATCCGCAGGAAGATTCACCTCGCTTCCCATCGCAGGATCAAAGACCGAGACACGAAGCTGGCCATTCTCAAGAATCACCCTGGGCTTCTTCTCCAGATCGTACCGGATGAAGACCACTCCTTTTCCCCTTGCCTCATAATAATAGGTTTCATAGAATCCATAGGTTCTCACATCCCGGTAAAGGACATAGACATTGATATGAGGGTTTTGCTCTTTCAATTTGAGGGCATTCTTTACCGCATGACCACAGCATACGCGGCTGCAGTAAGGGTGTTCCTCATCCCTTGATCCCACACACTGGATCATGACGGCAGACCGAATCTCTTTCAATCCTCCGTCATCGAGGTGAATCATCTTGTCCAGTTGTTTCTGCGTGATGACCCTGGGATCTTCTCCGTAGAGATATTCTTTCGGAGTCACTTCCTTTCCGCCGGTGGCCAGTATGAGCGCTCCGTGGTCGACAAACTCTTCTCCATCCGGACGGCGGATCTTTGTTTTGTATTGGCCGTTTTTCTTTTCAAAATCGATGATCTCCGTCATGAGATAGGGATGGATGGAGGAATGTCCCTCCACTTTTTGAATGAGATCCTGCAAAAGGGCCTGGGGATTTGATCCCTTCAAAGTATAGAAGGATTCCCTCAGATTTCCTCCCAGCTCCTTCTCCTTCTCAATCAGATAGACCTCATAGCCCTGCTCTGCCAGTCTCAGGGAGGCGGTCATCCCGGCCACCCCTCCTCCCACAACCAATCCTCTTTTTTCAACCTTCTGGCTCCCTTTTCGGATGGGTTGAATCCTTCTCGTTCTTTCCACGGCCATCCTGATGAGAGCCATTGCTTTCTCAGTCGCCAATTTCGGAAGATCTCGGTGGACAAAGGCGCATTGCTCCCGGATATTGGCATATTCGATGAGATAGGGATTAAAACCCATCCCCTTTGCCATCTCCTCCATCGTCTTTCGAATCTCCCGATGGGAGCACCCTGCAATCACGATCCGGTTGATCCCGTGTTCTCCTATTCTCATTTTGATCTGATTGAGATCTTCGGGGAAGCAGGCCAGACCCATCTCTTCCACGTGGGAGACCTCTCCAAGCTGTTTTGTCTCTTCGATCAGTTCAGGAATGGATAGGCTTTCCTTCAATTCTCCACCGCAGTGGCAGATGAAGACGCCGATCTTCGGAACCTCGTATGATAAAGCTCCCTCCGCAGGATACTCTTTCTTTGAAGTCGGGAGAGAATTCGGAGCAAGGAATGAAGCGGCAGCCGCGGCCGCACTTGAGCCCTCGACGACTGTTTCCGGGATATCCTTGGGCCCCCGGAATGCCCCTCCGACAAAAATGCCATCGACCGAAGTCTGCCCGGGACGAAACTCATCGGTCTCGCAAAACCCCTGCGGATTTAACCGGAGTCCCATCCCTTCGGCCAAATCTTTAATCTTCCGGGGAGGAGTGAACCCCACTGAAAGGATAACGCTGTCGAACTCCCTCTCATCAAAGGTTCCATCTTCTTTCAAATAGGTGATCAGAAGGTTCTTAGTCTGCTGAAGCTCTTTGACGGTTGAGATGGCGCTCCGAATATATTCAACCCCGTATTCGGTCTTCGCCCTCTCATAATACCGCTCGTAATCCTTTCCCATGGGCCGGATGTCCATGTAGAAGAAGGTGACGTTCAAACCAGGAGTCCTCTCTTTGGCGATCATCGCCTGCTTGGTGGCATACATACAGCAGATGGTCGAACAGTGGTCCTGACCGCAGGAGGGATCTCTCGACCCCACGCACTGAATAAAGGCAATCCTCTCCATCTTCTTTCCATCGGAGACCCTGATTGGAAATCCCTGCGTGGGACTTGATGTGGAAATGAGCCTCTCGAACTGGATGCTTGTCAACACATTCTCGTACCGGCCAAACCCGTACTCCCCTTTTTTCTGTGCCCAGAAAGGTTCAAACCCAAATCCGAGCAGGATGGCTCCCGCCCCTATCTCTTCCTTTTCCTCCTTCATATCGAGGTCGATCGCGCCTGGAGCGCAGACTTTCACGCATTCTCCGCATCGAGTACAGGTCTCGGGGTCAATGACAAGGCTGTGAGGAATCGCCTGAGGAAAAGGAAGATAGATCGCCTTTCTCTTCTCCAGACCGCCTCCGAATTCCCTATCCACTTCCACCGGACAGGCTTTGATGCAGGCTTCGCAAAGGGTGCACCGCTTCGGGTCCACACACCGGGGCTTTCGGACGATGGACACCTTAAAATCCCCTCCTGTCCCTTCCACCTTCTTCACTTCCGAATAGGGCAACAGTTCGATATTGTCGTGCAGATGACACTCATAGATCGGGCAGAAAGCAGGAGGAGTGGGGCTCATAAAACAGACGCCACACGAATTCGTCGGGAAGGTCTTATCGAGAAGCGGGAAATAGCCTCCGATGGCCGGTCCCTGTTCAAGGAGAAAAACCTTCCTCCCCATCTCTGCCAGGAGCAGTGCGGACTGCATCCCCGCAATCCCCGCACCGATCACCAATGCCGAACTTTTATCACCCTTTATTTTCTCTTGTGCCATGTTTATCCTCTGAAAATTGTTTGAGGGTGGGGGTTTGAGGTTTTAGGCAAAAGATTTTGCCTCCAACCTTTAGCCTCAAACCTAATGCGAATTTGGTTCACCTATCCAACCCCATTGATTCCAACAACGGTTTTGGGGAGATCAAATGTCTCTTCAACCAGTTCTCTCTCTTTTCAACATCAAAGGCAATTCCCATCAATTCCGTAAAGTAGAGAATGGGAAGACCGATGTCCTGCCTCATCTCCAGGTTCATCTGGCAGAGGCCGCAAGAGGTAACGATACATTGAGCCCCAGCCTCTTTTGCCATGGATACAATTTTTCCTACAAGTTTCTTAACCACATCACTATAAGTCATGGCCAGGTCTGCGCCACAACAATCAACTTTATAAGACCATTCCACCGGCTCAGCACCGAGACTCTTCATCAACCGGTCCAGATATTGAGGATTCTCCGGATCATCCAACTGAGTAATTTTAGGATGCCGGACCAGAGCGCATCCATAATAACAGGCGACTTTCAACCCCTTTAAAGGGTTCTTCACCTTTTCTCGAATCTTCTCCAAGCCAATTCGGTTCAGAATGACATCCATTAAAGCTAAAATCTCAAGGGAGGGCTGGTAGGTGAATCCAACGATCTCTTCAATCTCCTTTCGCCCCGCTTCGTCATTTTTAAGGACATTCTCAGTTCTTTTCAGATAGCTGAAACACCCGGCACAGGGGACGACCAGAGGCCCTGCCTGCGCGGACTGCGCCTTGGAGATATTCCTGGCCGGAAGACAGAGAGAAAGGAGACGATTGAGGCTATGAGTCGCTGCCGCTCCGCAGCAGTTCCAGTCCTCGATCTCTACCAGCTCCACGCCCAATGTTTCGAGGACAGCCTCCGTGGACCGACCGTATTCATAGGATGAAGAATGATCCGTACAACCTGGGAAGTATGAGAATCTCATTCTAAACCTCCATAAGAAAACTCTGGAACAATGGAAGAGTGGAATATTGGAATATTGGGTTTTTTAGAAACAAATTGTCTTTCGTTATTTCTTTGTTCAGTATTTTTTCTCACATTATTCCATCATTCCATTATTCCAATGTTCCGCCTTCGCTATTTCTCTTTTTTACATTTCTCAAATATTCGTTTGATCTCCCCTCTCCCCTTGACAAAGCTGGGAAGCAAGGGAAATTTGCCCTTCAAAAAGAGTTTCACGCCAGGAATGAGAGAATCTTTCATTAAGTCTCTGCTCCTGAGTATATATTCCATCAGCATGGTTACCTCGTGGGCTCTCCCCCCTCTCCGGACGCTCTGGATAAAAGCCTCATGGAAAAGATGGATATTCTTCTCTTTTGCGTGGACCCCCTCTTCCATGGCCATCTCTCTTAAGGCATCCATGAGGACCCCGATGTGGATCTCATTCGGACACCGGGTCCCACAGGTCTGACAGTAAACGCAAAACCAGATGGCGCCGCTCTCCAGAACTTCTTTTTTCATCCCCATCTGAATCATCCGGATGAGGCTGTTGGGCCGGATATCCATATAAGGGGCGGTGGGACAACCCGCCGTGCACTTGAGGCACTGATAACAGAGGCTGAGGTTTTCCCCGCTCCGTTTCTCTGCTTCCTCCAGAAAGGAGGCGCCAACCTTCTCCCTACTTAGAGCTGTCTCCAATGTCATCTCCTCCATGATAAAAGGTTAGAGGCTCAAGGCTTAAGGTTAGAGGCAAAAGATTTAACCTTCAACCTCTAACCTCCACCCTCTAACTAACAAACGTATCCATCATCCGAAGCGTCTGTGTCGACAAACTATTTCTTAACTCACAAGCGAAATTTGGGCAAGCCGCAATACAGGCTCCGCATCCTTGGCAAAGTGCGCTATGGACAACCGAGATCCCCCGGCGGGAATCCATCTCCCTCGCCTCATAGGGGCAGATCTCAACGCAGATGCCACACCCACTGCAAATATTTTCATCCACAAAGGCGATCAACGGATCTTGGAGCAATTGATCGCTTGAAAGGAGAGCCTGAATCTTGCTGGCCGTGGCGGAGGCCTGTGAAACCGTATCCGAGATATCTTTCGGACTCTGACCGCAACCGGCCAGGTAGATTCCCTTGGTCGAGCTTTCCACGGGATAAAGTTTGATATGGGCCTCTGTAAAAAACCCATGGCGGTCGACAGTCGCTCTCAGTTTGGCGGCCAGATCCTTCACCCCATCACTTGGAACAACGGCTGTGGCCAATACGACCATATCCGCCGCCACCTCAACCATATTCCCCGTAAGGGTATCCACTCCCAATACCCTCACTTTTCCATTATCTTGAAAGACCCTGGAGACACGGCCTCTGAGGTAGAGAAGCCCTTTCTCTTCGATCGTCTTCTGTAAAAATTCCTCGTAGCCTTTGCCGTCCGACCGGATATCCATGTAGAAGATATAGGGCTGTCCGTCCGGGACCTGCTCCTTATAAATCTTCGCTTGTTTGGCTGTGTACATACAGCAGATGCGGGAGCAGTAAGGCATATACCGGTCCGGGTCCCTGGAGGCCACGCACTGGATGAAGACCATCTCCTTTGGAACCTTTCCGTCGGAGGGCCGGATGATCTTTCCCTTTGTGGGCCCATCGGTTGAAAGCATCCGCTCCAGGGTGAGGCCATCGATCACATCCGGAATCTCTCCATATCCATACTCACCCAGTTGCTCCCGGGGATAGAGCTCAAATCCTGTGGCCACGACAATAGCTCCAACCTTCTTCCCGATCTGTTCATCTTCCTGTTGGAATCGGATGGCTTTCTCAGGGCAGATCTCTTCGCACCTTCTGCAACTTCCATCGATGAAATATCGGCAATGGTCGCGATGGATCACGGGTTTATTGGGAACGCTGTGGGAATAGAGCAGGTCGATCGCCTTTCGAACCCCCAGCCCCCTCTCAAATTGGGAAACATATTCCACAGGGCAATCCCTTATACAGAAGCCGCAACCATTACACTTTTCCCAATCGACATGGGTTGCCTTCTTCCGGATTGTCAGCTCGAAATTTCCCACATAACCCTTCACATCCTCCATCTCTGAATAACAGTGGAGATCGATCCCCGGATGGACTTCTATCTCCAATGCCTTTGCGAGGAGATCCGGAAGGGCGGGATGAAGATCGGGGAAGGTTTTTGAAAGCTGGGTCATATGTCCACCCAGAGCCTGCTCCTTCTCGATCAGGATCACCTCATAACCCCCCTCTGCCAAATCGAGGGCCGCAGTCATTCCGGCAATCCCTCCGCCGATGACGAGTACACTCCGGTTGATCGAAACCGAAATGGCTTCAAGCTTCTCATTCTCTCTCACCTTCTTCAGTGTTGCCAGAATGATTTCCTCGGCCTTCTCTGTCGCCTTCTCCTTTTCCTTCTGGTGGACCCAACTGCATTGTTCCCGGATATTGGCGATCTCGCAGAGATAGGGATTCATCCCTTCCGATTTAACCGCCTTTCTGAAGGTGTTCTCATGCATGCTCGGCGAACAGCAGGCGACAACGACCCCTTCCAACCCCTTCTCCCGAATGGCTTCCCGGATGATCTGTTGCCCGGGTTCGGAGCACATATAGATGTAGTCGGCGCTATGGGCGACATCTTCCACCTTTCCCATTTTCCCGGCGGCCGCTTTCACATCAACCGTGCCCGCAATGTTCACTCCACAATGGCAGATAAAAACACCCAGCTTTTTCATGATCGCTTTGCTTAAGGTTTGAGGAACACTTCGTTCGAGGAGCGCTTCGCTTAAGGTAAAACCTTTATCCTTTTGCCTCTATCCTCAAGTCCTGCGAAGCAGGACGCTCCTCAGGCCCTTTCCGGGCCGTTCCTCCATCCTCCAGCGTTCTTAGTTTTTCGCAAACAGCCCCTGGACTTTGCTCGCCGAAGCGTTGGCATGGGCCACGGCATCGGCAATATCTTTCGGCCCCTGAGCGCAGCCTGCGATGTAGATTCCTTCTATATTCGTCTCCACAGGCCGGAGTTTCCTCTCCGCCTCTGTAAAGAACCCAAAGTCATCCGTGTTGATCCCCAGTTTTTGAGCCAGTTCCTTTGTCTCCACTTGCGGAATGATGGCGGTTGCCAGAACAACCATATCCGCTGAGACCTCCACCTTCTTTCCTGTCAGCGTATCCACACCCCAGACCACGATCTTCCCATCATCCCTGAAGATCCGTGAAACCCTGCCGCGGAGATAGAGGATCCCCTCCTCTTCCATCCCCTGCTGGATGAACTCTTCATATCCCTTTCCTGTTGATCGGATATCCATATAAAAGATATAGACCTGGCCATCATGGACTTTATGTTTGTAAAGCCTGGCATGCTTGGCCGTATACATACAGCAGACCCGTGAGCAGTAAGGCATATACCGTTCAGGATCTCTTGACCCCGTGCATTGGATGAAAACGACCTCCTTCGGGATTTTACCATCCGAAGGCCTTCTGATTTCCCCCGTTGTCGGTCCGGATGCGGAATTCAGCCTCTCAAAGGCCAGGCCATCGATCACATCCGGAATCTCTCCATAACCATATTCTCCGAAAGTCTCCTTTGGCATCAGGTCAAAACCCACGGCCGCAATGATGGCTCCGACTTTCTCTTCGACAAAACGGTCTTGCTGTTCATAGTCAATGGCTCCGACCGGACAGACCTTCTCGCAAACCCTGCATTTCTTCTCCAAAAAATAACGGCAGGTTGAAGGATTGATGACAGGCTTGTTCGGAACGGCCTGAGGCGAAAGCGTATAGATCGCTTTCCCCGGTCCCATGCCCCGGTCAAATTCGGAAGGTTTTTTCGAAGGGCACTTCTCCTGGCAGAGACCGCAGCCCGTGCATTTCTCCCAGTCCACATAGGCCGCCTTTCTACGGACCCTCACGGTAAAGTCACCCGCTTTTCCTTCCACCCCATCCACCTCAGAATAGGTGAGGAGTTTAATGTGAGGGTGCTGGCCTGTTTCCACCGTTTTGGGAGTCAGCGTGCACTGGGCGCAATCAAGCGTAGGGAAGGTCTCTGAGAGCTGAAGCATCCTTCCTCCAATCGAGGGAAGCTTCTCCACCAGAACGACATCATAACCCGCATTTCCGATGTCAATGGATGCGGAGATCCCGGCAATGCCTCCGCCAACCACCATCGCCCTCTTGATGAATCTTCCATTATTCTTCATTTAGATAAAACCCTTTTCCTTTAAGAGCGGCAAAGGATCCACGAAGTTCTGTTCAAATCCCAGAGTCTGATAATCGAGTCCCATGGCCATACCTAAGAGCTGGGTGAAATAGAGGACCGGAATGGGTTTGAAGCCCAGATATTTTTCTTTAATATCGGACTGTTTATGGTCGATGTTGAAGGTGCACATCGGACAGGTTGAAACAACGACCTCTGCTCCGTTCTTAATGGCGGAACCCAGAATCTTATAGCTACACTCTGTGGCCACTTCTGGCGAGCCCACGGACTGGAAAGACCCACAGCATTCGATCTTATAGGGAAAATCAACCGATTCTGCGCCCATGGCCTCCAGGAATTCTTCAAACAGGGTGGGCCTCTCCTTGTCGTCAAATTCCATCTCGTCAAATGGCCGTAGAAGCATACATCCATAATAGGCCGCCGCCTTCAGTCCGGTAAGCGGCTTCTTCACTCTCTCTTTGATTTGAGAAAAACCGATCTCCTGTTTCAGGATCTCCAGATAGTGGAGGACCCGGAGGTCTCCCTGGTAGTTCATCTCGATAAAGTTATTGATCTTCTCCCGCTTCTCAGCATCATTCTGAATCAGTCGGTTCGTCCGCTTGATCACATTGAAACAGATGGCGCAGAGGGTCGTCAGGATGGTCCCTTCCTCTCTGGCCTTAGCTAAAATTCTCGATGGCGGGAGAAGGGCCATGATATTGTCCGTGGCTAATGGAAAAGTTGCTCCGCAGCACGTCCAGTTGGGAAGCTCCTTCAATTCAAACCCAAGGAGATGGGAACAGTCCCGGGCTGTCTGATCAAAATTTTTGGCCTTGGTATAAAGCGTACACCCGGGGAAATAGAGATAATCCATAAATACTCCTAAACGAAGAATGCCAAAGGTCAAAGTTCAAATTTCAAATGAAATCCAAAGTTGATGAAATCGTAAAAAGTCGAAAAAAGTTAAAGATCGTCATTCCGGCGAAAGCCGGAATCCAGTAATTTCATGTAATTATCAAAACCCTGGACACCGGTTTTCACCGGTGAGACGACTTTTTACGAGACCATCACCTTTCAGATTCTGAAAATTA
>Ga0209254_10003214_pt1 | contig 14914 bp, 14 predicted proteins | sample FrelakmetDIP11DI_FD_187148 | JGI IMG/M metagenome (GOLD analysis project Ga0209254, IMG submission 187148) | Freshwater lake sediment microbial communities from the University of Notre Dame, USA, for methane emissions studies - DIP11 DI (SPAdes)... | ecosystem: Environmental > Aquatic >...
CACCGTTCCCCTGGTAGTGTCTGCGTCCGAACTGCTGGAAGGGTTGAACCCGCAGCTGCCGGAGGGCTTGCGCATCCAGGGCTGCAGCGAAAGCATCGAACCTGCACCGGCGTGCAGCACGTTCCGGATGTCCCCCGGGCCGTCTCTTGCGGAGTCCTTCGCTGGTTCCTTTGTCAAATACGATTCCGGCCAGGAGCTTGAGATTTCCTCGCACAAAGGGAAGTTGAAAAAGATTGCTTTAAAGGATATTCTAAAAGAGGTTCGCGCGGCGGGCCCCGCATGCGTGGTCATGACATTGTGCGGCGAGCCCGGCAAGAGCGTGAGGCCGACCGTGCTGCTCAAACAGGTGTTCGGTTTTTCCGCTGAGGACCTGCAGCACATCCGATTCCGGAAGCTCAGGAATCTAACATAGCGCACTGGAATTGCGGCGCGCTCCATGCGTACGGCCATTTTCACCTGGGGGTTTTGATCCCATGTACAAACAGCTCATCATCAACGTCAACGAGCATGAAACACGGGTCGCCCTGCTGGAGGACGGCACCATCGTCGAACTGCATGTGGACCGCGGGGACGACTCCGACATAGCGGGCAACATTTACAAGGGCAGGGTCCTCAGGGTTTTGCCCGGCATGCAGGCGGCCTTTGTCGATATCGGCTTGAACCAAGCCGCGTTCATCTACGTTGATGATGTTTATAACAATAATTTTAAAGATATAGAGCGTTTTTTTGCACTTGGTGCCGAAGAGGGTGAGGCCCGTGCGGAGGAAGAAGAAGTCCCTTTTCCGTCCCAAAAGCGTGACTCTCTGATCGAGGAGCTGCTGGTGGAAGGGCAGCAAGTGCTGGTCCAAGTGGCCAAGTCACCCATCGGCACCAAAGGGGCTCGTATTTCATCCAACATTTCCATTCCAGGGCGCTTTCTGGTGTTGATGCCCTCCTCGAGCCACATCGGAATCTCAAGGCGGATTGAAGACGAAGCCGAACGGTCCAGGCTCAAACAGCTGGTGCACGAACGGCGCAAAGACAATTCCGGCTACATCATCCGCACGGCGGCCGAAGGCGAGACCGAAGAGAAGATCGTTTATGAGATAGGATTTCTTAACAACCTCTGGGAGAACATCCAGCTCAAGTTCGAAACGGCTACAACACCCTCCATGATCTACCAGGACCTTTCCATCAGCCTGCGGGCGGTGCGGGACCTGCTGATCCACGAAGTCGAAAAACTGGTGATAGACTCGAAACCCACTTACGACGCCGTGCTCTCGTTCTTAGACACCTACATGACGAGCCTCAAGGAAAACGTAATCCTTTATGATGCCGCCGAGCCGGTTTTCGATGCCTACAACCTGGAAGGCGACATTTCCAGGGCCCTGAAACGCAAGATTTGGCTGAAATCCGGCGGCTACATCCTCATCGAGCATACGGAGGCCCTCACCGCCATCGATGTCAACACCGGCCGTTATGTGGGCAAGCACAACCTGGAGGAAACCATCCTTAAGACCAACCTCGAAGCGGTCAAGGAAATCGCTTACCAGATCCGTTTGCGGGACATCGGCGGCATTATCGTCATCGATTTCATCGATATGGAAAAAAAATTCAACCAGGAAAGGGTCTTCAGCGCTTTCAGGGAAGCTTTAAAGCGCGACAAGGTCAAGACGCACGTCCTGCCCATGTCGGAAATGGGCCTGATCCAGATGACCCGCAAGCGCACCCGTGAGCCCCTGACTCGGATTTTATGCGAGCCCTGTTTCTATTGTGACGGCGAGGGCTATATCGTCTCCCGGCAGTCGGTCTGCTACCATGTCTACCGCGAGATCCTGCGCAGTTCCCGGGATGTGATGGGTCAGCGGGTGGCCATACGAGCCAACCCTCAGGTGGCGGAGTTCCTGCATCGGGAGGAGAACCATCTGATCGGCAGCCTGGAGCGCTCCCTCGCGAAACAGATCGTAATTTACCCGGAACCCCAGTTTCACATGGAGCAGTTTGAAATCTTCGAAATCCAGGACAATTAAACCCATCAAGCGACCCTTTACCCACTGCGGTCCCTGCTATTCCTGTTTATTCTGCTTGACAGCCACTGCTTAATGTGATTAATTCCAAAGGTTTTTATTTGTCGACCTCATAATCAACCACATTCATGTCGATCCTTTCCGGGTGCGCCTAGGATGCGGCTTTTTATGTGGTCGTTGTGTTTGTGATCGCTGCGATGAGGGCCAACGGGCTAATCGCATTAAATAAAAAGGACGGACCATTATGAAAAGACCGTTTCAGCCCAGCCGACTTCGGCGTGTACGCAATCATGGATTCCGAAAGCGCATGGCCACCAAGAGCGGGCGTCAGGTGTTGAACCGCCGCCGGGCCAAGGGCCGTTCACGCCTGGCCGGTTGATGCCGCTTGATCGTTGAAAGCGGCAGGTTAACCGATAGCCCGAGGTTGCAACGCCGTTGCGTTTTTTTCTGAAGAAAGCCGATAGGGTCCTGAAGCGTTCCGAGTTTTTAGGCTTGTCTAATTCCGGCCGACCGGTTCGTGGGCAGTTTTTCATCGCAGTGGTGGCGCCGAGCCGCAGCGAAAGATCTCGACTGGGGGTCACTGCCAGCCGCAAGGTTGGAGGGGCTGTCCAGCGCAATCGCATCAAGCGGTTGGCAAGGGAATATTTCCGCCAAAACCGGCAGCGAATCAAAGGCAGTTGGGACATCAACCTCATCGCGCGCAAAGGCGCCGCCGAACAGACCAACGAGATCATTTTCCTGGCGCTTGAGGATATTTTCACGAGGCTATCGAGGCAGCTTGAAAGCTAACCAGTTGCTGAAACACATATTGACAACTGCAATCCGCATTTATCAGATCGGCCTGTCTCCGCTTTTAGGGCCTTCGTGCCGGTTCTATCCCTCCTGTTCGGAATACGCCCGCCAAGCCATTTTGCGTCACGGACCGGCCAGAGGCTCCATCCATGCGCTCAAACGGCTGCTGCGTTGCCATCCGTTTCATGCCGGAGGCGCTGACCCGGTTCCCTGAACCCGAGGTGTCAGCAACTCCGGTGGGCCGTTGCCAGGCTTCAGTGGCGCCAGAAAAGATCTAACCACCGAAATTGAAAAAGTTTCTAGGAGATCGACATGGACCAGATGCGGTTGCTTTTAGCGCTTGTTCTCTCTTTTCTTGTCTTCATGCTGTGGAATGTGTTCTTTGGCCAGGAGTCCAAACAAAAACCCGGTCCACAGTTGCAGCAGGAGGCGCTCAAAGAAGAGAAGAAAGAGCCGGCGGCTTCGGCAACGCCATCTCCCGGTTCCAAGGCTGCGGTGCCCGGCCTTGCACCTGCAGTCAAATTGGACCGCGCCGCCAGGCAGATTACAATTGAAACAATGCTTTACAAGGCGGTGATTTCCGAGAAGGGAGCCGGCATCACGAGCTTCGTTCTGAAAAAATTTCGGGCAGCCGCAAATGATGACTCTCCCTTGATGAACCTTTTACCCGAAAACGGGAGCATCAACGGGCTGCTGTTGGGGCTGGCGAGCAAAGGGAACAGCACGCTCGAAAATGTGCTTTTCCAAGCCAACTTGGACGGCGATCAATTGGCGCTTATCGATGGATCGCGCGAGGTCGTTTTTAGTTTCATTGCCGATACCGGGATTCAGGTCGAGAAAGTCTACCGTTTTTCAGCGGATTCCTACATCATGGATTTAGAGGTGCGGTTGACCAACGGCTCCGGCCAACCGGTCAAGGAAGGGCTTTTTGTTGCCTTGCGAAATGAATTTCACGGCAAACTGAGCCAGTATGGCCATCAAGGCCCCACGGTGCTGATTGATCGCTCCCTTGAAAATATCCCGATCGATGAAATCGCCAAGAAAAATAGTCTGACCGGAAACATTAGGTGGATGGCTTTGGAAAGCCGTTATTTCATGACCAGCGTCATTCCTGTGGAGGAACAGGCGGCCGCCGTTAGGCTTTCAGTTTTTCCCGGCAGCGGAGTGGAGGCTCAATACGTTCTGCCGGAGCAGACCATTGATCCGGGCAGCGGGTTGAAGTTCGAGTTTCTCCTGTTTTTCGGGCCCAAGAGCGTGGATGCGGTCAGAAAAGCCGGGCACGAACTGGAGCGCATCATCGACTTCGGTTTTTTCCACATTTTGGCCATGCCTTGTCTATGGCTGATGAACTACCTTTACAGCATCATTCCAAACTACGGAGTGGCCATTATCATTCTGACGATTCTGAGCAAAATCCTTCTTTGGCCTCTGGGAACCAAAAGCTATAAGTCCATGAGCCAGATGAAGAAGCTGCAGCCGCTGATTCAAGAGATCCGGGACAAATACAAGAACGACCGGAAGAAAATGAACGAAGAAGTCATGCGGCTGCATCGAACATACAGCATCAACCCGCTGGGCGGCTGCCTTCCCATGCTGGTCCAGATCCCGGTTTTTTTCGCGCTGTACCGCATGCTCGACCAGGCGATTGAGCTGCGGCATGCGCCCTTTATCGGCTGGATCAACGACCTGTCGGCGCCGGATCGGCTGGGGAGCTTCAATTTTGCGATTCCTTTCATGGATGCGCCCTACGGGGTCCCCGTGCTTACCCTGATCATGGGAGCGACCATGCTCTGGCAGCAAAAGTTGACACCCGCGACCGGAGATGCGACCCAGGCCAAGATGATGATGTTGATGCCGGTTGTGTTCACCTTTATTTTCATCAATTTCTCATCCGGACTGGTGCTGTACTGGCTGGTCAACAACGTTCTCTCAATCGGGCAGCAGTATTACACCCAGAAGAAATTCGGCTGATACCGGGTCACTCAGCGAGGCGGCATCTTCCGCAAGGAGAGGCGTGTTTTTTTCTTTCTGGTCTATGACCGCCGATCAAAGCTGCCCTGCTCGCTGCGCAGGGCAGCCGCAGGTTCCATGGACGACTCCACGATAGCCGCCATAGCCACGCCGGCCGGAACCGGCGGCATCAGCATCATCAAGATATCCGGATCCCGGGCGATCGCGATCGCCTCAGCCCTTTTCCAAAGCTGCCCACCCTCCCCGCTGAATGCAGCGCAGCCGTTTGAGTTCCAATCCCACCGCCTGTATCACGGGCACATAATTGATCCCGCCGGCGGCGCCATCATCGATGAAGTTCTGCTCTCGGTAATGAAGGCCCCGCACTCTTACACATGCGAAGATGTCGTCGAGATCAACTCCCACGGGTCGCCGGCGGCGGTCCAGGTCATTTTTGAATTGGTATTGCGCATCGGCGCCCGATTGGCCGAACCTGGCGAATTCACGCGCAGGGCTTTCTTAAACGGCCGTATCGACTTGACCCAGGCCGAAGCCGTGATCGATCTCATCAATGCTCGCAGCGCCCGCGCCCTTGAGGTTTTTACAGCCCAACTAAACGGGACTCTGCGGCAGGAGATCCTGAGCCTTCGAGGCGTTTGCGTAGACCTGCTTTCCCGGGTCGAGGCCGGGATTGACTTCCCGGAAGACGTGGAAGACAACTTTGACGGCCCGGACGCGATCCGCCGCATTCACGAGCAGGTCATGGAACCTATCCGGAGGCTTATCCGCCTGCATGCAGACGGCAGGGCGATTCGGGACGGGTTGACGGTCGCCATCGCAGGGCGCCCCAACGTCGGCAAGTCCAGCCTGATGAACCGGCTGCTGTGCAGGGAGCGCTCCATTGTGACCCAATTTCCCGGAACCACCCGGGATGCCATCGAAGATATCCTTGTGATCAAAGGGGTGCCGGTGAGTGTATGGGACACGGCCGGCCTTCAGGAGCCAGGGGACCCGGTAGAGTCCATCGGTATCCAGAAAACATGGGAGCGCTGTGATCTGGCGGACCTGATTCTTTTTGTGTTGGAGGCCCACAAGCCTTTGTCGGAAGAGGATCTTAGCATTTTTTTGAAAATACGATCAAAGTCCGTCCTTTGCATTTTTAACAAGGTCGATCTGTTGGATAACAATTCGCACGAACCCCAGCTGCCGCCGAATTGGCCGCATTACCGGAGCGTGTCGGTTTCCGCACTCAAGGGATTGGGTTTAGATGATCTCCGCGCGGCAATCATCCAATCGGCATGGTCGGAAAATGTTCTGGAAGGGGGCGGCAAGATAATGCCCAACCTTCGCCAGAAGGCGCTGCTTGACCGATCTGTCGAAGCGGCCGAAGCGGCCGCGGGCTGTATAGAAGAAGGCGGAACCCCTGAGATCGTCGCGATCCATCTTAAAGAAGCCGTTGATTTTCTGGATGAGATACTGGGAGCTCGTGTAAGGACCGACATTCTGGAAAACATTTTCAACCGTTTTTGCATCGGCAAATAAAAATGTTTCACGTGGAACATCAACTTCGGCGTTGCAGAAGCGCATATCACCTTGTTCCACGTGAAACAATCCTTATAATACCGAAATGATACCATGTGGGCGCTGCGTCGCCGCAGAGGCTCGGATGGACTATGCGAAAAAAGAGGGCAGACCGGAAACCTGATGGGAAAGGCAAGCCATGGATTTTGATTTCACTCCCTACTTCGAAAAATATGAAAAACTCGTGGCCGCATCGGATGCGGCGTTTGACCGAGTAAAACAGGCGCATGCCGAATGCGTCCGGTGCAAGGAAGGCTGCTCTGATTGCTGCCATGCCATTTTCGACCTCACCCTGATCGAGGCGCTTTACATCAATCATTGTTTCAAGGAAAAATTTCAAGGGGTGGTCAGGGCTGAAATGGATGAAAAGGCCAGCCGCTCCGATCGCCAGATGGCTAAAATAAAACGGAAGGCCCATCAGGATCTCCTGGACGGCAAAACGGAAGAGGAAATCCTGACCGATCTGGCCCAGGAACGTGTGCGCTGCCCCCTCTTGAATACGCAGGACCTTTGCGATCTATACGATCATCGCCCCCTGACCTGTCGATTTTATGGGATCCCTACCGCCATCGGCGGCAAAGGGCACACATGCGGATTGTCCGGTTTTAAACAGGGTGAGAAATACCCCACGGTAAATCTGGATGCCATCCACGCGCGGCTGCAGGAGATATCCGCCGAATTGGTTCGGGACCTCCAGTCACGCTTCATCAAGCTGGCTGATATTCTGGTGCCGTTATCCACAGTTCTGGTCACCGATTACGATGAGATTTATTTCGGATTTAAAGACGCCCCGGCCGAGGAACCGCCGCCCAAACATCGGCGGTCAAGGAGGCATTCATGAGCGAGTTTTCACCGGAGGAGGTTGAGCGCCGAAAAAAAATGGTTTTCGACACCATGTCGGCCCGACGCCAGCAACACATCCTCAAACAGGGTTATGACAAATGGGACCCATTCCAAGAGCCCAAGGACCCTATCGACATCCGCAAGGACAAGACCAAGCGTACTACCCAGACTCTGGTGCGGGAGTTCCTGCAGACGCGACCCGGTGAGGCTGAAAACAATGCCTATAACCGGGGTGTGTTGGAGTTGGCGATGGGGATCGTCAACAACGAGGATCGTTTCCGGGGCATGTTTGAATTCGCCCGTTGGTACCAGGAAATTTTGAAAAAAGAGGGCCTGGAGTAACTCACAACGTTTTTCACCTGCGGCAAGGCCAACTTTATGGCCAAGCATTAACGATAGCCCTCCCGGCGCGACTTGACCCCTCTCCCCCTTTCCGATATACGCGGCATTTGTTCATCGCACGTGATGTTAGACTTCCGTTGATGGAGGAACGCCATGCTAAGAAGAGAGATTATTTTTTTGGTGTTGTTGATGGTCGCGGGTTCTGCGGGAACCGGTGCGATCGCCGCTGAAAAGCCTTTTTCCTTTGGTCTTCTGTTGGTCGGCCCCTATAACGATCACGGATGGAGCCAGGCCCACTACGAGGCCGGCAAATATGTGGAAAAAAAGGCTCCCGACACAAAGATGATCTACATCGACAAGGTCAATCCGGCCGATCGCCCGGGCGTTACCATTCCCCAATTGGTGGACGACATGGTGGAGAAGGGCGCGCGTTTCATCGTCGCCAACTCCGATGATATGAAAGACGGCGTCCGCGAGGCGGCGCGCCAGCATCCGGATGTTTATTTTTTGCACATTTCAGGCGATGACGTTTTGACCGGCAAGGCCCCGCCGAACCTGAGCAACCTCATGGGCAAAATGGAATACGGGAAAATGATGGCGGGCTTTGCGGCCGCTCTCACCACCAAGACCGGCAAGATCGGGTATCTCGGCCCGCTCATCAATGAAGAGACCCGGCGCCTAGCCGCTTCCGCCTACCTCGGGGCACGCCATGCATGGGAAACCGTGCTGAAGAAAAGCCCTGACGAACTGAAATTCCAGGTGATCTGGATCGGATTCTGGTTCAACATCCCCGGGGTGACCACCGACCCGACCCAGGTGGCACAGAATTTTTTCAACACCGGCCATGACGTGGTGATTTCAGGAATAGACACCACCGAGGCGCTGACCGTCGCCAAACAGAAAAAGCAGGAAGGCAAGGCCGTCTGGGCGGTGCCTTATGACTATGTCGGCGCATGTCAGTCAGCACCCGATGTTTGCCTGGGGGTACCCTATTTCAACTGGGGCCCCGGCTACATGCATTTTATAAAGGCCGCAATAGCCAAGACCTGGAAGCCGGAATGGTTGTGGCTCGGCCCGGACTGGAAAAATATCAACAACCCTGATACCAGCACTGTCGGCTTTATGGGGGGGACTGGCCTCGCGGCCCCCGTCAAACAGGAGCTCGACAAGTTCACCACCGATCTCGGTTCGGGTAAATTAAACCTCTTCAAAGGGCCTCTCACCTATCAGGGCGGCAAGGCCTGGGTGCCGGCGGGAGAAGCCGCCACTGACAAACAGATCTGGTACATGGAGCAGCTGCTCCATGGCATGACAGGTCAAAGCAGTGCGAAGAAATAGGCTGAGTCCAAGCCAATCTCACTTTAAGGCTTCAAGATCTTAATCCAGATGAGTGCCGATGGCGGTCGCTGCCTTCTGCACTCACATTACTAGTGCCAGCGTGTAACGGACAGACTGATGCGCGTTGAGCTGGTGGACATCCACAAGCATTACGGGTCGGTGAAGGCGAATGACGGCGTGGGCCTCACCCTTGAGCCCGGGGAAATCCACGGCATTCTTGGAGAAAACGGGGCCGGCAAGAGCACCCTGATGAAGATCCTGTCCGGCTTCGCTGCCATGACATCGGGGGCGATTATCCTAAATGGTCGCCCGGCTGCCTACAGGAACCCGGCTGAGGCCGCCCGCCGCGGGATCGGGATGCTGTACCAAGATCCACTCGATTTCCTCCAGCTTTCGGTGCTGGAAAATTTCATGCTGGGCCACACCGGGAGCCTGCGCTTGCACCGTAAACTAATCCGCCCCCATTTTATCAGTCTCTCCGAATCCTTCCATTTCCACCTTAACCCGGATGCCGCAGTAAAAAGCCTCACGGTGGGAGAACGGCAGCAGTTGGAGCTGCTTAGGCTCCTGGCGCTTGGGGTTGAGGTTCTCCTCCTGGACGAGCCCACCACAGGCATTTCAGCCGAGCAGAAGGAGGTATTGTATGCCGCTTTGCGCCGGCTTGGCGCCGATGGAAAATCCGTGGTGCTGGTGTCCCACAAACTCGAGGATGTCGAAGCACTGTGCGATCGTGTCACGGTATTGCGGGGCGGCCGGGTTTCGGGCACGATGCTGCGCCCGTTCGATACGCAGAGGTTGCTGGCGATGATGTTCGGCCGACCGCCGGCGATGCCGCCGCGACTCGTCCATATTCCAGGCCAGGAGGTGTTGAGACTGGATCGAGTGTCCGCCCAGGGCGGGCGCGCCGGGCTGAGGGAATGCACGGCCAGGATCCATGAAAACCAAGTGGTGGGGCTGGCGGGGTTGGAGGGCAGCGGCCAGGAAGCCTTTCTACGGGCGGCAGCCGGGATCATCCCCCCGGCCTGGGGCTCGGTTTATCTGTGCGGCCGAGATATGCTCGGCGGGGATTACCACGAATTCCGGCGCAGGGGAGTGGTCTTTGTCCCGGCAGCGCGGCTGGAGGAAGCACTGATTCCAGGGCTCAGCATTGCGGATCACCTGGCGCTTCAGGCCGACCCATCGACATTTCGTTTGCAGCGTGCTGCGGCGGTTCAGACGGCATCCGCCAAGATAACCGATTTTCACATCAAGGGCCGGCCGCAAACCTTGGTTGATGAGCTTTCAGGCGGGAACCAGCAGCGCTTGCTGCTCTCGTTTATGCCTCCGAACCCGCGGCTGCTGCTCATGGAAAACCCCACGCGGGGGCTCGATGTGGAATCGGTGAACTGGGTCTGGCAGTATATCAGAAGGTATTTGCAGCGCGGGACCGGTGTCGTTTTTTCCTCTGCCGAACTCGACGAAATCCTGATGGTGGCTGACCGCATTTTGGTTTTTTTCAACGGGCAAATCATAAAGGATGTGGCCGCTTCAGAAACCGACGTTCACGATCTGGGCAGGGCGATCGCAGGGAAACTGAGCTCATGACCGCTGCGTCAAACTCAGGCACAAGTTCCATCATCTTAAAACAGGTGCTGGATATTTTCGTATTGCTTGGGTTTGTTATAGCGTTCACAGTCCTGGTGATGGTCATTACCGGGGCGCCGCCCCTTGCCGCCTGCTACCACCTCTTTTTGGGATCCCTGGGGTCGTGGGTAAAGTTCAGTCACGTGGTCAAGGCTTGGATTCCTCTCACGATTTGCGCCTGCGGGCTTCTTTTCACTTTTCGCATCGGTTTGTGGAACATCGGGGTGGAGGGCCAGATCGTTATGGGTTCTGTCTTCGCCACCTGGGTTTTGCGGATGGGCATGGAAAGCCATGGGGACGGGTCATTCTGGCTCATAGCGGCGCTGGCGGCATCCGCCATCGGCGGTGCTGCCTGGGCTGGAATTGCGGGCTTTTTGAAGACGAAGGGCGGAGTAAACGAGATCTTCGCTGGGTTGGGGCTCAACTTTGTGGCTCAGGCGGTGGTACTTTGGCTCATCTTCGGGCCGTGGAAGCAACCCGGGGTGGCCTCAATGAGCGGTACCGAAACATTTCCAGCGCAGCTGTGGCTCCAGGTGGCGCCGGCACTGCGGATATCTCCGGCTGCCTTGCTGATTGTTGCTTCGGCCCTTATATTGACGGGCCTTTTGCTGGGTTGCACACGTGTCGGCCTCCGCTTTCGAGCTGTCGGCAGCAACCCCTTTGCCTCTGTTCTTTTCGGCCTGCGGCCGAATCTGCTCATGTTTGTGGCCATGCTGTTTGCGGGCGGTTTTGCAGGCATTGCCGGAAATCTTCAGGTAACCTCATTGTATCACCGTTTAATACCTTCTATATCAAGTAATTACGGATACTTAGCACTGCTCGTAGTAATGCTGGCCAATTACAATATCTGGCTGATTGCGCCGGTGGCGCTTTTCTTTGCCTGCCTTAATGTTGGCAGCATTCAGCTGCCGATGATGCTGCAGCTGGACTCATCACTTGGAGGGGTGATCCAGGGGGCGCTGGTGCTTGCGACGTTGGGCGTGCACGCGTGGCGCAAAACAAAAGTTTCGGGCAGCGGGTCTCGACCCATAGGTTCTGCATCACGGGATTGAGGGGATGATCGATTTCGACCTCAGCATCATTATTGCCAGCGTGGTCGCCGGTGCAACACCGCTCGTGCTGGCAACGATCGGTGAAACGCTCACGGAAAAATCCGGCCTGATCAACCTGTCGCTTGACGGCTCCATTCTGCTGGCGGCCATGGCCGCTTTTGTCATAACACTGAAGCTGGAAAGCGTCTTGGCGGGCTTTGCCGCCGGGGCGCTGGTCGGTGCGTCCGTCGCTGCAGTGGTCGCCGTGTTCGGGATTTTTTTGCGCCAGAATCAGGTGGCCGTCGGCTTTGTAATGACGCTGATGACCCGCGACCTGGCCTACTTCATCGGCAACCCATACTCCCGCATCCAGGGCTTCCACACGGCGCCCATGCCGGTGCCCCTGCTCGAGCAGATTCCTTTCGCCGGGGTCGTATTTTTCAACCATCATTTTCCGGTCTATCTGAGCATTTCCCTTGCCGGCGCTAGCTGGTGGTACATTTATCGAACTTTGCCCGGTTTGAAACTTCAGGCTGTCGGCGAAAACCCCAAGGCGGCTCATGCGCGCGGGATCAAGCCCCGGCGAGTTCAACTTTTATATGCGGTTTGCGGTGGGATCCTGGTCGGGTTGGCAGGCGCCACCTTCTCCCTTTGCACAAAGCCGGGTTGGGGCCGTCCCCAGGGTGCTGAGGGCATCGGCTGGATCGCTTTGGCGCTCGTCATCTTCGGCGGGTGGCACCCGGGGAAGGCGGCGGCGGGAGCCTATCTGTTTTCATTTCTCCAGGTGCTGGGGATTTTTTTGCAGGAGTGGCTTCCGAGCATACCGTCGCAGGTGTTTCAGGTGGCGCCGTTTCCTCTGATGATTTTTACGCTGGTTGTCATGTCTTTAGGTCAAAACCCATCCATCCATCGGCGAGCTGAAAAACAAAAATGGGCCGCGCAGCTTCTGCGTTTTTTTTCCAGCCAGGCGCCTGCCGCCCTCGGTCGGCCTTATCGTCCGGATTGATGCCCGGATCAAGATGGAATCAGGGTGAACCGTCTTTTGGACTGGCGTTTCTCCGGAGTCATGAGATCCAGGCGGAACCTGGGTTTATTCACGCCGGAGGCCGGGCTTCGATGCCGGTGAGCGCGCTCGGTGGCAGAGGCCGCTTTGGGGAAGCGGATCTTTTGGTCGCACGCCTTGCAGTGGACCGCGGAGGCCCCTTTGGGGATCCGGGATCGGCGAATGCGGTACTCCCGGAGACATTTGGGGCAGCGCATCTCAAGGATGGCCTGCCGATCGCGGGAATCGGTATCGTGAGCAGAAGGTTGCCGGTTGCCGGAGGTCATGACCCTGCCTTCATTTCAGCGGTGATGGGCAATCGAGCATCGCAGCGGACGGTGATGGAAATCGGCGCCAAGCATTACTGCGCATGCATGGCGCTGCAAGAAGATATCGGCTCAGGAGGTGAAAAACTTGAGGCGGGCCGTCAGGCGATGGGCCGATTGAACTGCTTCAGGTAGTCTTCCCATTCCATGGGCAGCAACTGTTGTTTGGCGGTGTTGCACTCCTTGCAGCAGGCCACCACGTTGCCCTTTGTCGTTTTGCCGCCCCTGGACACCGGGACGATATGATCCATGGTGAGTTCCCGCGGCAACACCCTCTGTCCGCAATAGTGGCACAGTCCTTTGGCCAGGCGGCGCTTCCACCACTGGCTTTCCCGGAGTTCACGGGCCTTGGCGCGTTCGCGCTTGAGGTCGGCGTCTTCCAGGTGCAAAGGGAAACCGTTGGCTCTTTCGTTGTGCTTGCCCATGATCTGCCAAACGCACGCGGCTCGTGCTGGAACGTCGGTGGTCCATTCTCTTGCCGGGCTTGATTCGGAACGTTTGCTTTCAACCGCCCTATCTCGGCATCAGGCGCCGACGCGTTTCAGCCACTGGCGGACCTCTTTGCGCAGAATGCGGTAGTAGGCTTCGGACCCCCCCAGCCCCACCCGCCCGAAGAAATAGTTGATTTCAAGGAGCAGAGAGGGCTGCCGAAAATCCTCCTCGGCAAAAATCACATCAAGGCCGGCCAGATTGATCTGCGTGCGGCGGCAAAGACCTGCGACCCATGCTTCGGCCTTTTGCTTCAGAACAAGGTCGGATGTCAAGTCGACTTTTGCGCCCTTGGAGATGCTGGCATGGAACCTGTTCTCTTCCGCATGCGTCCGCCAGTAGGAAATCGTGCGCTCGCCGATCACCGCCACCCGCAGGGAACGATTGCCGGAAAAGATGTATTGTTGGAGGAGAAACCCACTCTGGCCGGAGGCTTCGCACCGGTCGGCATGCTGCAGCAGGTCTTTCAGGTCGGTCGGCGTTTGCAGCAAGAAAACCGTGTCTCCTTCCCCGCCCCAATCGAATTTGAAAACCACCGGGAATGAAGGATATCCAGCATCCGGGTAACGCGTTCGGAATTCGGAGGTGTTTTTAAAAATTTCGGTTTCCGGGTGCGGAATGTTGGTTTCACGAAAGAGCCGGATCTGCCCGATCTTGCCGGGGTATCGGAAGCGCGCATCGTAGTTCGGGAAAACATGCAGGCAATTTTCGCGCGCCATTTGGTATAACTGCTGCGGGCACCCCTGCGGCAAAATAACGGCGTGGGCGGAGCGGATGGCGGCGAGCTCATCATGACCTGGGTTGCGTCCGGCGCAGATGAGGTTGAGGTCGGCCTTGAAAAGTGGATGAAAGGAGACGACCATGGCTTCCGTGCGTTTGATAAAGACGCCCTCCCTTTGTAAAACGGACACCCCGCATCCGTAAAAGCGGCACTCAGTCAAGTATAATGCACTATTCGACAGAAAGGCGTCAATAACGCTTCAATCCATTCCAATCTGGAGCGATCGGGAACAGAAGCAAAATAAAAAACCCGCAGCCGTTGATGAAGGGCTGCGGGTTGCAGGAATGGCTGCGGTCAATAGCGGACTTCCATCCAGTAAGTCACTCCCAGTTTGGGACCTTTTTCATGGAGCATCTCGATATTGCCCGTGGAGGAACTCAGGTACTTCTTTTCGCGCTGGTCGTTGCCTGGCAATCCCAGGATGGCGGGCGGCTGGATGTTGCCGAAAAATTCCATGCCGGACGGCGCAAGCGTCTCGGGCGTGCCGTTGAAATTCACATTGACGAGGTCATCCGTGTCGATTTTCAGGTCGCCGGTGATGTCAAATAGACTGCCTCCGGCCGACCCACCGGTGAACGCATTGATTTCCATGAACATGGAGTTTCCGCCGGGCCCGCAGCGGTCGTTGTTGGGCGTGAAGGCAATGGCGAGCAACAGCCCGTTACGGATGATAACGTCGCTGATGACCCGCTCGCCCGTGTCCAAATCAAAATAATATCCCACATGGTTGTCCTGGGTCGAGGCGGGATTTGGTTCCTCCAGCGAGGCAC
>Ga0209254_10003215_pt1 | contig 14914 bp, 14 predicted proteins | sample FrelakmetDIP11DI_FD_187148 | JGI IMG/M metagenome (GOLD analysis project Ga0209254, IMG submission 187148) | Freshwater lake sediment microbial communities from the University of Notre Dame, USA, for methane emissions studies - DIP11 DI (SPAdes)... | ecosystem: Environmental > Aquatic >...
GCAACACCGGCTACGACTTCAGCTACGTGCGCTACCCGGGCAGGCTCAACAACTGCGAGGGTTGCCACCTGCCCGACACCTACTACCCGCCTGACTCGACCGTCGCGCTCGCCACGACACTCGATGCGGCGCCGGCGTCGAGCCCGGACCGCTCGACGCCGCTGGGCGACATCGCCACGACGCCTGCCACCGCGGTGTGCTCGACCTGCCACTCGAGCCAGGCCGCCTTCAATCACATGACGTCCATCTCCGCAGGCGGATCGGTCACAGCCGTCAAGGACGCGAGCAGCCGCACGCCGAGCACGCCCCCCGAGGGGTGCTCGACCTGCCACGGGCCGGGCAAGGACGCCGACGTCAAGGCGGTGCACGGCGTTGCCGAGTTCCAATTCAATTGAGGCGGACATGAAGCACCGAAGCCCGCTGTTCCTCCGCCTGGTCGCGATCGCGGCATTTCTTCCGGCAATGGCGCTTGCCGCCGACGAGGCGGCCACCGACGCGCCGGCCGGCGCCGAGCCTGCCAGCGCCGAGCCCAGCTACAGCAAGAAGGGCGCGGACACCTGCCTGGCGTGCCACGACGACGCGGTCACGCTTGCCGTGTTCCACGGCAAGCACGGCCAGCCCGCCGATCCGCGCAGCCCCTTCGGCAAGGGGCAGCTGCAGTGCGAGGCCTGCCACGGCCCGGCCGGTGAGCACACCAAGCGCGTCAAGAAGGGCGAGACGCGTGCGCCGGTGATCCGCTTCGGGCGCGACTCGGAGGCGCCGGTAGTCGTGCAGAACGGCATGTGCCTCGGTTGCCACGAGCAGTCCATGGCCGGCGAGTGGCACATTGGCCCGCACGACGCGACGAAGGTGTCCTGCGCGTCCTGCCACGACAGCCACGCGCGCAAGGACGCGGTGCTGTCGCGGCACACGCAGGCCGACGTCTGCTACACCTGCCACGCGGATACGCGGGTGCAGTTCCAGAAGCCTTACGCGCACCCGGTGCGCCAGGGCAAGCTCGCCTGCAGCGACTGCCACGCGCCGCACGGCACGACGGCCGAGAAGCAGCTCATCAAGGCCACGGTCAACCAGACCTGCTACGAATGCCACGCCGAGAAGCGCGGGCCGTTCCTCTGGGAGCATGCGCCGGCGGTCGAGAACTGCGGGCTCTGCCACGCACCGCACGGTGCCTCGAACCCCGGCATGCTCACCGCGCGCGGCCCGGTGCTGTGCCAGTCCTGTCACTCGCAGCAGGGCCACCCGAGCTTCGCCTACGGCCCGTCCGGCCTGCCGGGCAGCGGCTCGCGGCCGACCACCGCGCTGGCGCTCGGCAACTGCATGAACTGCCACTCGCAGGTGCACGGCTCGAACCATCCCTCGGGCGCGACGCTGACGCGCTGACGCCCAAGCCGTCGCCACGCAGCCAGAACCCGGTGAAGCCCATGGAAACCCGCAGCATTCTCCTCACGCTCGCCGTCGCCTCGATCCTCGCGGCGGCCAGCGCCCCGGCCGAGCCCGCCGCTCCGGACACCAGCGAATGGTCGTGCAGCAAGTGCCCGTTCGAGCGCGGCCACCGCTCCGCGGTCGAGGTGGGCGGCGCATACGTGGACGAGTCGTCGGCCAAGTTCGGCGACTACACCGGCCTCGACGAGGAGGGTGGCTATCTCATCGCCAACGCCGAGGGGCGCGTATCGAAGGAATCGGGTTACTACCTCGACTACGAGCTTGTGAACCTCGGGCTCGACTCGCGCGAGGTGGGCATCGAGGGCGGCAAGCAGGGACGCTACGAGTTCGCGCTGTGGTACGACCGCGTGCCGCATACCATCTGGGACACGACGGCGACTCCGTACACAGGCAATGGCAGCACCGCGCTGACGCTGCCCTCGGACTGGGTGTATGCCGGCAGTACCGCCGGGATGACCGCGCTGCCCGCAACCCTGCGCGACGTGGACGTCGGCTACGACCGCGACCGCTACGGCGCCGCCGGCGGGTTCTGGTTCCTGGAGAACCTGAAGCTCGACGTGGTCTACCGCCGCGACGACCGCAGCGGCACGCGCACGCAGTTCGGCTCGTTCGGCAGCACCTCGACGCAGATGCTGCGACCGATCGACGACGCCACCGACCGGCTCGATGTCGACCTGCGCTACCAGGGCAGCCACTGGTTCCTGAGCGCCGGCTTCTATGGCTCGCTGTACGACACCAAGGCCGCGCAGCTGCGCTGGGACAATCCGTTCACCCCGATGGTGGCGGGTGCCGACGTGGGCCGCATGGCGCTCGAGCCCGACAACCAGTACTACGAGTTCAACGCTTCGGCGGGCTGGTATGGGCTGCCGTGGGACACCACGGTGGCGCTCTCGGTCGCCACCGGCGACGGCCAGCAGGACACGGGCTTCCTGCCGTGGACCATCAATCCCGCGATTGCCACCGGCCCTCTGCCGTTTGGGAACCTCGACGGCCAGGTCACCACCAACCGCGCCGACCTCACCGTGAGCTCGCGGCCGCTCGAGCGCCTGCGCCTGCGTGGCACGGTCGCCTGGGACGAGCGCGACAACGAGACGCGCCAGACGAACTGGACCTCGATCATCCACACCGACTTGTTCCAGGTTGGGGACGAACCGCAGAACCCGGCCTACGACTTCGAGCGCACGCGTTTCTTCGGCAGCGCCGACTTCGAGATCTTCGACCAGCTCACCATCGGCGCGGGCGGCGAATACCGCGAGCTCAAGCGCAGGGGCACGCCGCAGGAAGTCCGCGACGAGGAGGTGGCAGACGGCTGGGGGTGGCTGCAGTACCGGCCCGGCGGTTACTTAGGCGTCGTGGTGAAGGGCGGCGCGCGCGAGCGCACGCGCGACGACGGCTACGACACCGACGTCGCCCAGCAGAACGGCCAGAATCCGCTGCTGCGCAAGTACAACATGGCGTACCTGTACCAGAGCTACGCCGAGGCCAACGTCAACGTCGCGCTCGGCAAGCTGCCGCTGACGCTGGGCGCGAGCGGCTACTACAGCGACGACAGCTACAACCTCTCCACGCTCGGCGTCACCTCGGGTCTCAGCCGTCGCTGGGCGCTCGACCTCACCTGGGCGGTGAACGAGAAGATCTCGGTCTGGGTGAACGGCGGCGAGGAGCGCATCGACGCGAGGACCTCGGGCAGCAGCACCTTCAGCGATCCGGACTGGCAGTCGACCGTCGAGGACGACTTCGTGACCTACGGCGGCGGCTTTCGCGCGCAGTTCGCCGACGACATCGTGCTCGACGTGAGCTACACGCACGCCGACGGGGACTCGGACACGAGCATCACGGGCGTGGACGCCGGCAAGTTCCCGACCGTGAAGAGCAACCTCGACAGCTTCAGGGCCGAGTTCAGCTACGGGATCAACGAGCGCATGGACGCCGCGTTCACGTTCTGGCACGAAGGCTACTCCAGCGACGACTGGGCGATCGCGGGCATCGAGCCCGACACCCTGCCCACCGTGCTGTCGCTGGGTGCGGACCCGTACGACTACAGCGTCAACTATGTCGGCGTGTCGCTGCGCTACTACTTCGGCCCGCGCAGGCTCACTCTGCCGGAGTGATTCCCGGCCGACGCGCGCCGCTCGATGGCGCGCGTCATGCCGCGGAACAGGAACAGGTGCGCGGGCACCAGCACGTACCAGTAGAGCAGTCCCGGCACACCGGCCGGATGCCAGTAGGCCGTAGCGTTCACGCTCGAGCCTGAGCCCGCGTCGGGCCTCACCACGAACTCGAGTACCCCCGCCCCCGGGGCCTTCATTTCCATCAGCAGCGTGAGCCGCCGACCGGGCTCCAGCGCGATCACGCGCCAGGAGTCCACCACGTCGCCCACGCGCAGCTCGGCCGGATGGCGGCGGTCGCGACGGAAACTCGGGCCTCCGACGATCCAGTCGAGTGCGCGGCGGATCCACCACAGGCTGTCGGCGTAGAACCAGCCCTCGTCGCCTCCGATGCGGCAGACGACCTCGAACACGGCGTCGGGCGCGGCGGATCCCGTGGCGGTAGCGCCGGCCCGCTTCGCGTAGAAGCCGTAGTCGGGGTGGAAGTTGCGGCAGGCGATCGCGCCCTCGACCCAGCGCGCGACGATGGCGTGACTCTGGTCCGCCTCGATCGCGACCCGTACGGCCTCCTCGAGGCCCATCAGACGACGCGGCACCAGGGCCCTCAGCTCGGCATCGTCCGCGATGAAGTCGTGCTCCAGGCCCTCCACGAGCGCCCTCGCGACGTTCACGGGCACCGAGGTGACGAGCCGGAGCCAGTAAGATGAAAGCCGGGGCGTGAGCACCGGCACCGCCAGGATAAGCGGCTTTCGGCCGGCGAGGCGGCCGTAGCAGCGCATGATTTCCTCGTAGGTGACGGCTTCCGGTCCGCCCGCGTCGTAGATGCGGCCCGCGGCCTCGGGCCGGTCCGCGACGGCCACCAGGTAGGCGAGCAGGTCGGGCAGCGCGATCGGCGTCGAGCGCGACCGCACCCACGCAGGCGTGATCATGGCGGGCAGGTGGTTCACCAGGTCGCGGATCACCTCGTAGGCGGCCGAGCCCGGTCCGATGATCATGCCGGCGCGAACCTCCGTGACGGGGACTGGCCCAGCGCGCAGCACCTCGCCGGTCTCGGCGCGCGACTTGAGGTGTCGCGAGCGCGGGTTGGGCGGGATGAGGCCGCCGAGGTAGACGATTCGGCGCACGCCGGCGGCGGCTGCGGCGGTGGCGAAGTTCGCGGCGGCCTCGCGGTCGATGACGTCGAAGTCGCGCCCGGCCGCCATCGAGTGCACGAGGTAGTAGGCCACATCGACTTGCGAGAGCGCCGCGGGCAGCGACGCCGGGTCGAGCGCGTCGGCCGCCTGCAGCTCAGCGTGTTGCCAGCCGCGGCCCTCGAGCACCTCGACGTTGCGCGCCGTGGCTCGCACGCGCTTCCCGGCGCGCAGCAGCTCCGCGACGAGGTTGCCGCCGATGTAGCCGCTCGCGCCGAAGACGAGCTGCAGCGGACGCGGGTCGTCCGGCCGGGCCGGTGCAGCGGGAGCGTCGTGCTGGGTCACCCGGGATCCTCGGGAAGAGCGGGGAGGCTAGTCACCCGGACTCGCGCGGGTCAAGCCGCCGCGTTCCTGACGCGCACGGCTTCCTCCTGGTCGAGCGCGTCGAGCTGCTCCTCGATGAAGCGCAGCGACTCGTCGATCTCGGGCAGCACCACGTTCTCGAGCGCGCGCGCCCGGCGCTCGGTACGCACGTACTCGCTCACGAGCCTGCGCAGGCTCGCCGCGCAGGCGGCGAGTTCGACGTGGCGCGAGATCAGCCGACGGTAGGCAAGAGCACAGGCGCGCGCCTCGGGCGTCGCAGGTTGCGCTGCCGGAGCGGTGGATGCGGCGCGATCCTCGAGCTGCGCCTCCACCAGCCGCAGCCCGAGGAAGGATTGCTGGTGCACGTCGAGGAGCGCGGGCGCGAGGTCGAGCTTGGGCTCGACGGTGAGCTCGTCGAGACCGTGCATCGCGACCGCGGCCTCGAGCGCGGCCAGCGCTGCGACCTCGAGCACCGCGAGCTCCGCCTGCAACGACGCGTGGCGCCGGAGCTGGCGCATGATCTCCGTCGCCAGCAGCACCCGTTTCTCGTCGAGGAGCTCGTAGCCTTCCTGCACCAGTCGCCGCTCGTCCTTCAGCTCGAGGAAGGCGACGCGCGTGGCCAGCACCTCAGTGTCAGGCACGGGACGGCTCCTCGAGATGCCGCTTGATCTGCGCGTCGGAGAGTCGCGCGAGCTCGGTGCGCGGCAGGCCGCGCAGCACCGACCAGCCGGTCGCCATGCTCTCCTCGAGCGAGCGCGGTGCCGACTGGTTCACGAACTGCTCCTCGAACCGGCTCCCGAACTCGAGGAACCTGCGGTCGGCGTCCGGCAGTCCCTGCTCGCCCATCACGCTCGCGAGCGTGCGCACGCGCATGGCACGCGCATAGGCCGCAAACAGCTGGTGCGCGAGCGCGGGATGGTCGGCGTCCGTGTAGCCCTCGCCGATGCCCTGGTCCATCAGCCGGGAAAGGCTCGGCAGCACCTTCACCGGTGGGTAGATGCCGCGGCGGTCGAGCTCGCGGTCGAGCACGATCTGGCCCTCGGTGATGTAGCCGGTGAGGTCCGGGATGGGATGGCCGATGTCGTCGCCGGGCATGGTGAGGATCGGCAGCTGGGTGAGCGTGCCGCTGCGCCCGCGGATGCAGCCCGCGCGTTCGTACAGCGAGGCGAGATCCGAGTACATGTAGCCGGGATAGCCCTTGCGGCCCGGGATCTCGCCGTGACTCGCCGAGACCTCGCGCAGCGCCTCGCAGTAGTTGGTCATGTCGGTGAGGATCACCAGCACGTGCCGCCCCTCGACGAAGGCGAGGTACTCGGCCGCGGTGAGCGCATAGCGTGGCGTGAGCAGCCGCTGCATGCCCGGCTCGTCGGCGAAGTTCAGGAACAGCACCGTGTGGCCGAGTGCGCCGGAGGACTCCATCGCGACGCGGAACTGCTCGGCCGCATCGTGCGGCACGCCCATGCCCGCGAACACCACGGCGAACGCCTCGCTCCCGCCGCCGCGCAGGCGCGCGCGTTGCGCGATCTGCGTGGCCAGTCGGTCGTGCGGCAATCCGCCGGCCGAGAACAGCGGCAGCTTCTGCCCGCGCACGAGGCTGTTCAGCAGGTCGATGGTCGAGACGCCGGTCTCGATGAAGTCGCGCGGCAGGGCGCGCCACGACGGGTTGATCGCGAGCCCCTCGATGCGCATGCGCGCGCGCGCCGCGACCGACGGGCCGCCGTCGATCGGGCGACCGACACTGTCGAAGATGCGCCCGAGCAGATTGGGACCCACGCCGAACAGCAGCGGCTCGGCGCGCAGCCGCACGCGCGTACCTGCGAGCCCGAGGCCGGCAGTGGACTGCAGGACCTCGATCACCATCGACTGCTCGTCGAGTGCGGCGATGCGGCCGAGTCGCGCGACGTTGTCGCTGCCGATCACCTCGACCGCGGAGTTGAGTCCGACGCGCGCCGCGCGCTTTGCAAACAGCAGCGGCCCCTCGATGCGGGTCACGGCGCCCTCGAGCAGCAGGTCAGCGAGCATGTGCGGTCACCGGCTGCAGGGAGTCGAACTCGTAGTCGAGCTGTTTCGGCAGCAGCGTGAGTCTGCGCAGGTCGTCCTCGCCGAACTCCTCGCCCAGGCGCTGCAGCTGGCGGACGATCGGCATCTCGGCGAGGCGGGCGGGGGAGACTCCGGACTGCACCGCCGCCTCGGCGCGATCCATGAAGGCGAGCAGGATCGAGATCATCGCGGCCTGCCGCGCGGGCGAGCAGTAGCGGTCGACCTTCGAGAACGAGGACTGGCGCAGGAAGCCGTCGTTGACGAGGTCGGCGCACAACAGCTTCAGCTGCTGCTGCGCGGGCAGCGCGTCCCGGCCGACGATGCGCGCCATGCGCTCGAGGTGCGACTGCTGCTCGAGCAGCGAGAGCACGCGCTGGCGCTGCACGAGCCAGTCGGGATTGCCCGAGCGCTTCCACCACTCGGCGAGCGTGTCCGCATCGGCGCTGTAGGACTGCAGCGGGTGGATCGCCGGGTAGAAGCGGGCCTGGGCGCGCTGCCGGTCGAGCGCCCAGAAGCACCGCACATAGCGCTTGGTGTGCAGCGTGACCGGTTCCGAGAAGTCGCCGGCCGGCGGGCTCACCGCGCCGATGATGGTGACCGAGCCCTCCCGCCCGCCGAGCGTGGTGACGCGCGCCGCGCGCTCATAGAACTCCGCGAGCCGCGAGCTGAGGTAGGCGGGATAGCCCGCCTCTCCGGGCAGCTCGCCGAGACGTCCCGACACCTCGCGCAGCGCTTCCGCCCAGCGGCTGGTGGAGTCCGCCATCAGCGCCACGTGCAGGCCCTGGTCGCGGAAGAACTCGCCGACCGAGATCGCCGTGTAGATGCTCGCCTCGCGGGCCGCCACCGGCATGTTCGAAGTGTTGGCGATGATGACCGTGCGCTCGGCGAGCGGCCGGCCGCTGCGCGGGTCCTCCAGCCGCGGGAACTCGTCGAGCACCTCGGCCATCTCGTTGCCCCGCTCGCCGCAGCCGACGTAGACGATCACGTCCGCGTCGCACCACTTGGCGAGCGCTTCCTGCAGCACGGTCTTGCCGGTACCGAAGCCGCCCGGCAGCGCTGCGCGGCTGCCGCGCGCCACCGGGAACAGCGTGTCGAGGATTCGCTGGCCGGTGATCATCGGGCTGATGGCGGGCAGGCGCGCGCGCGATGGGCGCGAGGTGCGAACCGGCCACGGCTGGCGCATCGCGACCTCGCGGCGTGTCCCATCCGCGGCGACGAGCCTGGCAATCACCGCATCCTCGGCATGCTCTCCCTCGGGCGCGATCCATTCGAGGCGCCCGCCGCTGCCGGGCGGCACGAGCACGGGCTGGTCTCGCGCTGCGAACACGGAACCCAGTTCCGCGCCTTCCGCAAGCTCGTCACCCGTCGCCGCCTTCGGCGTGAAGCGGAACTGGCGGGCGATGTCTGCGATGAACCCGGCCTGCACCTTGAAATCATCGCCGCCGGTGAGCGGTCGCAGGAGCCCGTCGAAGATTCCGCCGAGCAGCCCGGGCCCGAGGTTCACCGACAGCGCGCGGCCGGTGCCCGAGATCTCGTCGCCGGGCTCGAGCCCGGTAGTGTCCTCGTAGACCTGCGCGACGAGTTCCTCGCCCTTCAGCTGGATCACCTCGCCGAGCAGCCGGCGCGGTCCGACCGAGACCGCCTCGTAGATGCTGAACGGTCCGTGCATGCGTGCGCGCAGCACGGGCCCGCCGATCCAGGTGATGACCCCGCGGCTCACGCAAGCCTCCTGCCCTGCTGATCGAGCAGCGCTCCGAGCTCCGCGAGCAGCTCGGACTCGACGCGTTCGCGCGAGGCGAGGAGCCCCGGTATCGTCGCGTCCACGCATGCGATCTCGCGCCGCACGCGCAGGCCCGGCCCGAGCCCGGCGATGCGCTGCAACTCCGGAGCGCGCCCGTCGGCCAGAGGCAGCTCGGCCAGCGCGAAATGCGCCGCATCCTCCGGAGCGTCATGGTCGAGCTCGACCAGGAACGGACCCGCGCCGATCAGCGTGCGGCCGGCGAGCAGGCAGGCGGACTCGCACCACTCGCGCCTCGCAGGAGGATTGCGCCAGGCATCCGTCAGGGCTGCAGGCAGCGCCTGCCACGCCGAATCTATCAGCCCGCGCAGCAGCGCCTGCTCGCGCTGTCGGGCCTCGGTGTCCAGCGCCGCGCGGCGGTCTGCGGTCGCGCGCTCCAGGGACAGCCGCGCGTCGGCGACGGCCTGCAGGGCGCGCGCGCGTGCTTCCTCTCTGGCCCGCGCCACGATGCCGCGCGCCTGCTCCTCTGCGGCATCACGAGCACGGCGCGAGAGAATCTCCTGCTCACGTGCCACGCGGCGCAGCAGCGCCTCCATCTGCGCCTGCACGATGCCGTCGGGCACGCTCATGGCTCGATTCCCAGCGCAAGCCGCACTTCGCGCGCGACGTCGGGCGGTGCGTGTCGGCCATGCGCGTCAGGCACGATCCCGACCAGCGGCCCTGCGCCGAGCAGCGCCGCGCCGAGTTCTTCTCGCGGCAGCGCCGCGACGAGCGCCCCTGACAGCAGGATCAGTTCGGCCTCCGACTCGCGCGCGCGGCGGAACACCTCGAGCGCCTCGTCCGTCGCTGGCACGCGTACTTCCGCGCCCGCGAGGCGGTAGCCCGCCGCGGTCGCCTCGTCGCCGATGTACCAGACGCGCGCCACGTCAGCCGAGCCTGTTCAGGATCAGGATCGAGACGATCAGGCCGTAGATCGCGATGCCCTCCGCGAGGCCGACCATCACCAGCACGCGACCGAAAAGTTCCGGCTTTTCAGCGAGTGCGCCAAGGGCGGCCGTGCCGACCTGGGCCACCGCGTAGCCCGCGCCGAGCGCCGCGAGACCCGCGGAGGCAGCGGCCGAAGCGAAGCCCCAGCGGATCACACTGGGATCCGGTGGTAGTGCTGCGGCATCCGCGGCGAGGGCGGGCGCCACAGCCAGCAGCGCCGCGGTAGCGAGCACGGCGGTGCCGAGGGTTAGGACGGCGATCGCGATCATCCATCGGGTCGGTGTTTGCATCACTTGCTCCGGGGAAGAGGCTCGGATTCGGGTGGCGTGAGCGGCTCGAAGCGCCGGCCCTGCGCCGTGAGGAAGCGGATGAAGAATTCAAAGAGAATCAGGCGCGTGGTCTGGATGCCGACCACGAGGCCCTCGAGCGCGATGATCGCGGCGTTGCCGATCACCAGCACCGGCCAGTAGGCCTTGCCGGAGGCATCGGCGACACCCACCACCGCCGTCGAGAGCCCGGCGTGCGCGAGTGCGAACGCTCCGACGCGCACGAAGGAGATGGTGTTCACGCCGAGCTGCAGCATCCGCTCCAGCGCCTCCCCGGCCGCGTGTCCCAGCGCGCCGAGGCGGTCCTTGCCAGCGACCAGCGCGCTGCCCGCGAGTGACCACGCGAGCCCCAGCGGCAAAGCCCATAGCGCGCGCGCATCGAGCGCGGTACCTACGATGCCAAGGTAGGCGATCAGCAGGCCCGCGTCCGTGGCCAGCCATCGCACGGATTCGCCCCGCCAGTGGAACTGCAGCGCGTTGAGCAGCAGCCCCACGAGGATCAGCAGCACGCCGAAGCCGAGTGCGGTGCCGAGCACCGTGAGCGGCTCTGAGAGTGGGCGCAGCCACAGCGGCTCGATCAGGTCCTCGCGCGCGAACACGCTCCCAAAGGCGAAGCCGAACGCTATCGCCATGATGCCGCCCGGTATCAGCAGCCGCAGCGCCGGCAGGCGTTTGCGCAGCAGGAAGCCCGCGATCGCGACGACGAGTCCCTGCACGACGTCCCCGAACATGTAGCCGAACATGAGAGGCGCAATGAGCGCCAGCACGATGCTCGGGTCGGCCTCGCGAGTCCCGGGTACACCCATCAGCTGTCCGAACACCTCGAACGGGCGCGCCCACGCAGGATTGCGCAGCACCGAAGGCGGAATGGAGTCCCCGGGGGCAGACGTGAAGCGCAACAGGTAGTGCAGGCCGCGTGCATCGAGTGCCGCCTTGAGACGCGTGTCTTCGGAGTCCGCGCACCACCCCGTGATCCACGCAAAATGCTCGGTGACCGGCAGCTCGGGCACGTGGGTGACCAGCCACGCGGCGAGCGCGAGCTCGCCGAGTGCCGCGGGCAGGCCGTGCTCGCGGGCGAGCGCCTCGAGCTCCGCGCGCGCCGACTGCTCGCGTGCCGCGATGGCGGCGCGCCGCGCCTCGAGATGCGCGCCGAGGGCGGTGGGCTCGGTGGGCAGGTCCTCGGGCAGCGGGATGCCGCGGGCCTTACGCGCTGCGAGCGCCTGGTCGAGTGCGGCGACGTCCTCCGCCGGTCCCACGGCGACCAGGAAGAGCTTGCCCTCGATGGGTATGCGCTGCAGCAGCACGTTGGCAGGCAGCACCTGCGGTGCGCCACCTGCACTGAGCAGGTAGGCCCGACCGGCGAGCATCGGCCCGGCAACGGCGACTCTATCGAGACGTGCAAGCGATTCGCCTCCGTGCAGCGCGAGCTCGCCGAGCAGTCGCACATCTTCGGCGGACTGTGCGAGACCCTCGAGTTCCGCGATCAGCGGGTCGGCGGCCGCTGCCCACGCGCGCACCGAATCGAGGGCCTGACGCGGAGCCTCCAGCAGCGCGTGCTGCGGGCCAGGATGGCTGGCGGCTGCATGCGGCCAGAAGTGACCGTAACGGCGCGCCAGCGTCTCGTACTCTGCGAGTGCGGTGCGCAGGTCGGGGAGCGCGAGGCGCTGCTCGGACTGGCTGTAGGCCTGCAGCTGGACAACTCCGGTGGTCGCGAGGCAGTCGAGCGCCGCGCCGAGCTGCTCACGCGAAGTCAGCAGTTCGAACCAGCTCGCGGAGGCCGGGCGCAGTGTCATGGAGGCGCCACTGGCGAATCGCGCAGCGAGCGCACGGCGAGCGTGCCTCGCAGACGCTGCTGGTCGAGCATCATCAGGCTCACGAACGACGCAGTCGCGGCCGGCGAAAACGGGTACCGCCGGAAGATCAGTGCAAGCCGTTGTTCGAGCGCGCGCAACAATTCGCGCGAGGGCATCTCGGGCGGCGCGTCCGCAAGTCGGGCCCGCGCCTGGCGCAGCAGTGCCAGCACGCGCGCAAGCGGGGTTCGGTCCACCATTGCTCGTGGCCAGAGCGATTCCCAGTGTCGCGACCATGCGCGCGCAACATCGGGCCTTTCCGTGAATCCGCCCCGCAGCGGTTCGAGCGGCGTTCCCCGCAGCGCTGCTGCGCGCTCCGCGGGCCCGCGGGCCACGATCGGACCGAGCACCGGGTCGGCGCGCATCCACGCCGGCGCACGTCCGCCGCGCGCGATCTTCTGCAGCGATGGCAAGTAGACGATCCAGCGCATCCAGCGCGTGGCGTCGCGCCAGTGCTCTGGTTGCCACCGTGCGACCTCGTCGACGGCGTGCAGCCACTCCTCGCGCAGTCGTCGCTCGATCTCGTGCACGCCGGGACGCGCCGGGAGGCGTGCCGTCCAGTGGCCGAGCGGGCCGCCACGGAGCAGCTGCAACAGGGCGCCGACATCGCGCGTCGCTTCGACCTGCTGCCAGTCGGCCACGGTCGGGCGGAGGCCGAATCGAGCCTGCATCCGAGTCTGCGCGAACGCGAAGGAGAGGTCAGCGCGGCTCATGGTCGGCCGCCGTGAGTCGCACCGCGAGGCGTGCGACGGCCTGTCGGGTCAAGTCATCGATTGTCGCCAGATCGAGGTCGGACGTTTTCCCGCCGTGCTCGAGTCGTGCCAGCGACCGCTCGAGCCGCGCCTGCGCCGCGGTGTGAACTCGCGCGGCCCGCTGCCGGGCGCGCTCGAGGAGCCTGCGGCGCTCGGCGCGCGCGTTTTCGATCAGTAGCTCGGCCTCGCGCCGCGCAGCCTCGATGGCGCAGGAGGCTTCTCGTTCGGCAGCGAGCACGCGCTCGATTGCCTGCGCGATCTCTGCCTCGGGTGCGCGTCGTTCCATTTGAACCCCCGCAATCCCAAGGCACGATACGGGTCCGCCTGCGGGGGGAGAAGTCGCAGAATCCCGTACCGAGAAGCGATTCCACGATGAGTGCGCGGGACTCCGCGATACGCGGGAACTCAGCCGCCTTGGCCCACCATCCGCAGCCCGGTACCGCCGCGCGAGATGTGCGCGACAACCGCGGTGCGACGGTGGATCTTGGTCACCTTTCCAAGGCTGATCGCGAAGGCGAGTTCGACGCTCTGTCCGCGCTGCAGTCCAAGGTCCCCGGTCTCCACGAACACGCCACTCGCGCTCAGGTTGCTCGCGCGACACAGTCGCCGGGGCTTGCCCGGTAACAGCAGGTAGACCGTGGTGCGGGCGCGGTGTCGTGTCGTGAGTCTTCGTTCCACGGGACGAGTTCCGTTTGTATCGTTCTGGTTGCTCGTAGCGGGTGGGCCGATTATGCACGCCGACCACGCGTGGTGAACAGCGTCGGAGGCGTGTGTCGAACGCCTTTTTCGCCCGTGTGCCGCGTTATGTCGAGCGCACGCACGCTGCGGCACGCGACACCGTCACCGAGGCCTTGCGTTATCCTCCGCGCCCGCGGTGCCTCGGGGTAATCGGGTGACCATGACTGTCAAGGGTAGGCCGAGGGTGCGGGACCCGGTGGGCGTATTCGACTCGGGCGTCGGCGGCCTCACGGTGCTGCGCGCGCTTGCGAGTCGACTGCCTTACGAGGACTTCGTCTATCTCGGGGACACCGCGCGCCTGCCGTACGGCACGAAGAGTCCGCAGTCGATCCGCCGCTATGCGATGCAGGCCGCGCAACTCCTGAAGTCGCGCGGCGTGAAGTGCCTCGTCGTGGCCTGCAACACTGCCTCGGCGGTGGCGCTCGACGCTCTGTCCGATGAGTTCGCGCCGATTCCGGTGCTCGGCGTGCTCGAACCCGGTGCCGCCGCTGCCTGCCGGGCGACGCGATCGGGTCACATTGCAGTGATTGCCACCGAGAGCACCGTGCGGGGTGGTGCGTACCAGCGCGCGATTGCGCGCTGGCTGCCCTCGGCTGTGGTATCCGCCCGGGCCTGTCCTATCTTTGTAGCGCTTGCCGAGGAGGGCTGGACCGAGGGGCCGATCGTCGAGGCGGTGGCGCATCGCTACCTCGACGACCTGTTCGCCGGTGAGCGCGGTCAGCGTCCGGACACGATGGTCCTCGGCTGCACCCACTTCCCTGTCGTGGCGCCCGCGATTCGGGGGGTGCTCGGTCCCGAAGTGACGATCGTGGATTCGGCGGCCACCACGGCCGCGGCGCTCGCCGGGATCCTTACCGAACGGGAATTGGCTGCCCCGGCAATACAGGGCCATGGGGCGGTCACGCTGCTGGCCACCGACGGCGCGGAGCGCTTTGCCCGGGTGGGAGGGAACTTCCTCGGCCGACCCCTCGATGCGGCCGCCGTGGAGGTCGTGGACCTCCCGTCCTACGCCCCTGGCCGCCGTTGACACGAAGCCCGCGCCCCCCGAGAATACGCGGCTCTCTGTCCGGGGAGGGGTACCCAAGCGGCCAACGGGAGCAGACTGTAAATCTGCCGGCTTATGCCTTCGTAGGTTCGAATCCTACCCCCTCCACCAGTCCAGGACGGTGGGCCGGCGCGGATTTCGAACTCCGGTGCGGTCCCAGGCGGTGGAGGTGGGTTGCGGTCGGGTCCCTCGGAAGCGAGGCGGGTGTAGTTCAATGGTAGAACCTCAGCCTTCCAAGCTGATGGCGTGGGTTCGATTCCCACCACCCGCTCCACTCCGGGCGGTGGCGGGAGGTCGGCGGACGGTTCGGCGGCCCACGTAGCTCAGTCGGTAGAGCACGTCCTTGGTAAGGACGAGGTCACCGGTTCGATTCCGGTCGTGGGCTCCAGGTTCA
>Ga0209254_10003216_pt1 | contig 14913 bp, 13 predicted proteins | sample FrelakmetDIP11DI_FD_187148 | JGI IMG/M metagenome (GOLD analysis project Ga0209254, IMG submission 187148) | Freshwater lake sediment microbial communities from the University of Notre Dame, USA, for methane emissions studies - DIP11 DI (SPAdes)... | ecosystem: Environmental > Aquatic >...
AGGTCCTCTCCGCGAGCAGCTCCTCCGGGACGAGGAGGCCGTAGGCGCAGACGACGACGACGGGCGCCCCGAGGTCGAGGCCGGGCTCGGGACGCTCGGGCTGCAGCACCGGCACGCCGAGGCGCTCGGCGACCGTCTTCGCGGGGGGCGATCCGATCCGACGCCCGCGGCCTCGAGGAGCGTCCGGCCGGGTGAGGAGGGCCGAGATCTCGTGCTCGGCGGCCAGCCGCTCCAGCACGTCCGCTCCGAACGGCGCCGTCGCGGCGACGGCGATCCGGGCCATTGACCTACCTCGAGAGGACGAGCCGCGGCCGCAGCTGCGCCATCGCCTCGCGCCGCGACTCGGGATCGGTGCGATCGATGATCAGCTTGCCGTCGAGGTGGTCGAGCTCGTGTTGCACGACGCGGGCGGGAAGCCCCTCCAGCTCGAGGTGGAGCACGCCCCCCTGCAGGTCGAGACCGTCGAGGGTCACCTCCAGGGCCCGCTCGACGGGCATCCGAACCGGGCCGAGGGAGAGACAGCCTTCCTCGTCGACCTCCGTTTCCCGACCCGTGACCGTCAGCACGGGGTTGACCACGACACGGTCTTCGCCCTCGTCGCTGAAGACGAACAGCCGGCGCAGGATCCCGACCTGCGTCGCCGCGAGCCCGACGCCGTCGGCATCGTGCATGACGGCGATCATCCGCTCCGAGAGCTGGGCCAGCTCCTCGTCGAACGCCTCGACCTCGTTGGCGCACATCCGGAGAACCGGGTCGCCGTACTGGCGCACCTGCGACAGGGCCAGCTGGCGCCGGGCCAGCCGCTCGGCCCGCTCGGCGCTCGGGCCGTCGTCGTCGTGGTCGTGCTCGTCGTGGTCGTGGTCGTCGTGAACCTCGTCGTGGACGTCGTCGTGGTCGTGCTCGTGCTCGTGGTCGCTCATGCCGGCGAGTTTAGCCACTTCCCCGTCAAGGACGATCCTGGCGCCGACGAAGCGGGTTCCAGTAGCTCTACAGCGACTGCGGGTCGACGTCGACGACTGCGGTCAGCCCCCGCCGTCGCAGCTCGGGGCTCGCGGCGCCGAGCAGCGCCGCGGCGCGACGGGCGAGCGCCCGCGGCTCGTGTGTCTTCGCAACGAGCTGCGCCCGGTGACGTCCACGCAGGCGCAGGAGCGGCGCAGGCCCGAGGAGCGTTCCCTCGACTCCCTCGAGCCCCGCGCGCACCTCGCGCAGCACCTGCGCGACTCCCGCCGCGTCGGGACCGGAGGCCACCACCGTGACGAGGTGGCTGACCGGCGGGTAGCCGAGCGCCGTGCGTCGCTCCAGCTCCTCGGCCAGGAACCCTGCCACGTCGTGCCGCTGGGCGAACTGGAACGGCATCGCGTCGGGCTGGAACGTCTGCACGAGCACGAGCCCGGGAGCGTCGCGGCCGCTCCGGCCGGCGAGCTGGGTGACGAGCTGGAACGTTCGCTCCTCGGCGCGGAAGTCGGGGATCGCGAGGCCGGTATCCGCGTCGACCACGGCGGCCAGATCGACACCCGGGAAGTGGTGCCCCTTCGCGACCATCTGGGTGCCGATCAGGACGGCTCGGTCCGCGCTGCGAAAGCGCTCGAGGGTCTCCCGGAGCGCCCCGGGGCGTGCCGCCGTGTCTGCGTCGAGCCGGATCCGCTCCAGCTCGGGCACGTTGCGCTCGAGCTCCTTCTCGAGCCGCTGCGTCCCGGCCCCGATGTGCGCGAGCTCGGCCGAGCCGCAGGCCGGGCAGGTTTCGGGCACCGGCTCGCGATGGCCGCAGTGATGGCAGTGCAGGCCGTCGTCGCCGTGCAACGTGAGTGCGACGTCGCAGTTCCCGCAACGGCGCGACAGGCCGCAGGCGCGGCAGTGGATCGCCGGCGTCACACCCCGCCGGTTGAGCAGCAGGATCGCCTTCCCACCTGCCTCGGCAACCTTGCCGAGCTCGGTCAGGAGAGGCGCGGAGAGCGGGTAGCCGCTCTCGCGCCGGAGGTCGACGATCCGGACGCGGGGCATCGGTGCGCCGATCCGCGCCGAGAGCACGACCCGCTCCAGCGTGGCCCAGCTCTCCGGACGCGGCGTAGCACTCCCGTACACGGCGACCGCCCCCTCCAGGGCCGCACGCTTCGCCGCGACGGTGCGGGCGTCGTAGCGGGGATCGGACTCCTGCTTGTAGGAGGAGTCGTGCTCCTCGTCGACGATCACGAGCCCGAGATCGCGCATCGGGGCGAAGACCGCGGAGCGTGCTCCGACGACGACCCGCGCCTCGCCCCGGGCAACGCGATCGCGCTCGTCTCGCCGCTCGGCCAGGCCGAGAGCCGAGTGGAGGATCGCGACGGTGTCGCCGAAGCGCTCGCGGAACCTGCCGACCGTCTGCGGTGCGAGCGCGATCTCGGGCACGAGCACGATCGTGCCGAGCCCTCGCGCGAGTGTCGCCTCGCACGCCTGCAGGTAGACCTCGGTCTTGCCACTGCCGGTCGGCCCGACGAGCAGGAGATGCGCACCCGTCTTCCCGTCGATGCCTGCCACGATGCGGGCGACTGCCGCGCTCTGCTCCTTCGTGAGCTCGGCGGGCGCGGCCTCGCCCGGGAGCGATTCGCGCTCGGCCGGGGACGGCCGCTCTCCTCGCGGCGTGCGGCGAAGAGGCGCGACGAGCTCGAGCGCGCGCGCCGGCGTGGTGCCGTAGTAGTCGGCGATCCAGAGGGCGAGGTCGACGAGGACCGGTGGGATCTCGTCGAGCACCTTCCCGGCCGCTGCGAGCTTGATCCCGGAGGGCGGCTCGACCCCGACCTCGACGACGACACCGCGCGTCGTGCTGCGACCGAGGCGCACCTGCACGATCGCGCCCTTGCCGACGTCGTCCGGTATCTCGTACGTGAAGAGGCGCGCCACTGCGCGCGAGGAGACGAGCGGGTAGACGGAAGCGAGACGCACGCTCCGAGCCTAGAGGCTTGATGTGGGTCTGCACCCGAATTGCCTCTATCCGGATGGCCGAAGGTGCCTATGGTGTGTAAGGTGCTCCTTACATGAATTGCTCGATGATCGCACTCGAGGGCGTGGCCCGGCGTTTCGGGAGCGTGGAGGCAGTGGCGGACACGTCGCTCTGCGTCGATCGTGGGGAGGTCGTGGCACTGCTCGGCCCCTCTGGCTGTGGCAAGACGACGCTCCTTCGCCTGATCGCGGGCTTCGAGACGCCCGATGCCGGAACCGTCACCGTCGCCGGCGAGCACGTCGCAGGAGCCGGCTGCTGGGTCCCGCCCGAGCGGCGACGTGTCGGCATGGTCTTCCAGGACTACGCCCTCTTTCCGCACCTCACCGTGACGGAGAACGTCGCCTTCGGGATTCCGCGCAAGGATCGCTCCGCGCGCGTTCCGATGCTGCTCGCACTCGTCGACCTCTGCGGACTCGGCAATCGCTACCCGCACGAGCTCTCGGGTGGGCAGCAGCAGCGTGTGGCGCTCGCCCGCGCACTCGCGCCCGCCCCGGAGGCGATCCTGCTCGACGAGCCGTGGTCGAATGTCGACCCCCATCTGCGCAGCGAGTTGCGCGACGAGGTCGCTGCGATCCTGCGACCGCTCGGCGTCACCGTCGTGCTCGTCACGCACGACCGCGAGGAGGCGTTCTCGCTCGCGGACCGGATCGCGCTGATGCGTGACGGCACGATCATCCAGGAAGGAACACCCGAGGAGCTCTACCAGGCCCCCGCGTCGCGGTGGGCGGCCGAGTTCGTCGGCGCAGCGAACTTCGTTCCGGGCATCGTCTCGAACGGCCTCGTCCGCACGTCCCTCGGATCGTTCCCGGCGAACGGCGCGTCGGGCGCGGTCGACGTCGAAGTCCTCGTGCGGCCCGAGCTGCTCGAGCTGGCACCCGACCCGGCCGGTAGGGCCGAGGTCGTCGCGCGGGAGTTCCGCGGCCACGACGTCTTCTATCGCGTCCTCCTCGACGGCGTCGAGCTGGTGTCTCAGCGCCCGTCCAACGAGGTCGTGCCGCTCGGCTGTCGCGTCTCGATCAAGGTGCACAACGGCAAGGTGCCCGTCTTCCACTGACTTCTTGTAAGGCGCACCTTACAGGATGTGTAAGGTCGCCCTTACAACGTCTACTGGGGCGCTCGCCCGGGGGTACAGATGAAGCTCGTTACCGTCCTCTCCACGCTCGTCACCGCACTCGTACTCGCAGGCTGCGGGGCCGACGACTCGAAGAGCGATTCGCTCACCGTGTATTCCGGCCGCGAGGAAGAGCTCGTGCAGCCCCTGATCGACATGTTCGAGGAGACGACGGGAATGACGGTCGATGTGCGCTACGGCGAGAGCGCCGAGCTGGCGGCGACGATCGCCGAGGAGGGCGGCAACTCCCCCGCTGATGTGTTCTTCTCCCAGGACCCGGGCTCACTCGGGGCAGTCGATGACGAGCTCGCCGAGCTACCGCAGGGGACGCTCGACCGCGTCGCCGAGCGATTCCGCGACTCCGGCGGGAAGTGGGTCGGCACGTCCGGGCGCACCCGCGTGCTCGCCTACAACACCGATGCGCTCACCGAGGATCAGGTGCCCGACTCCGTCTTCGACCTCACCGATCCGGCCTGGAAGGGCAAGATCGGCATCGCCCCGACGAATGCGTCGTTCCAGGCCTTCGTGACCGCGATGCGGCTGTCCGCCGGAGAAGAGAGGACGAAGCAGTGGCTGATCGACCTGAAGCAGAACGACCCGAAGACGTACGAGAAGAACACGCCGATCGTCGAGGCGCTCGCAACCGGAGAGATCGAGCTCGGGCTCGTCAATCACTACTACCTGTACCTCGTCAAGGAGGAGCAGCCCGAGGCGCCGGTCGCGAATCACTTCCTCGCGAAGGGTGATCCCGGCGCACTCGTCAGCGTCGCCGGCGCCGGCACGCTGGCGAGCGCCGGCAACACGGAGGGAGCCCAGCGGTTCATCGACTTCCTCCTCTCCGACGAAGGACAACGGTTCTACACGGACTCGGCCGAGGAGGCCGAGTACCCCCTCGTCGCCGGCATCGAGGCCAAGAAGGGACTCCCCCCGCTCGACACGCTCGAGGGGCCGAACGTCGACCTGAGCACCTTCGGCGCCGAGCTCTCCTCGACGCTCGAGCTCCTCCGCGAGACCGGCTACCTGTCATGAGCCGCGGAGCGGGAGGCAGGCGCCCCCCGCTCCCGCTCGTCCTGGCGGCGGGCGTCGTCGTCTGCTTGCTCCTCCTGCCGCTCGCGTACCTGGTGATCCGGGTCGCGAGTGGCGGCGGGCGTGCTCTGGAGCTGCTGTGGGATCCGGAGACGCTGCGGCTCGTGTTCCGCACCGTCCTCCTCGTCGTCGGAGTCGTCACGGCAACGATTCTCGTCGCGGTGCCGCTCGCCTGGCTCGTCGTGCGCACCGATCTCCCCGGTCGCCGCATCTGGGCCACGGCAGCGGCCCTCCCGCTCGTAATCCCGAGCTACGTCGCCGCCCTCTGTCTGCTCAGCCTCTTCGGAGAGAAGGGGCTGCTGCAGCAGGCTCTGGGCGTCGAGCGACTGCCCGATCCCACCGGCTACTGGGGCGCCCTGGCCGCATTGACCCTGTCCACCTACCCGTACGTGTTCCTGCTCACCCAGGCGGCACTTCGCGACCTCGACCCGGGCCCGGAGGAAGCGGCGCGAAGCCTGGGCGCCTCCCGGCTGCGCGTGCTCTTCAGGGTCAGCCTGCCGTCCGTGCGCCCCGCCATCTCGCTCGGTTCGTTGCTCGTCGCGCTCTACACGCTGTCCGACTTCGGCGTCGTCTCGCTGATGCGGTACGACGCGCTCACCCGGGCCATCTACCTCCAGTACCGCAGCCTCTTCGATCGCACCCCGGCGGCGGTGCTCGCCCTCGTCCTCGTCGGCCTCACGGCGCTGGCGCTGACGCTCGAAGCGCGGGTCCGCTCTCGCGGGCGGCACTACCGGACGAACCCGGGAGCGGCGCGCAGGGCGAAACCTGTCCCGCTCGGCCGCTGGCGCGCGCCGGCCCTTGCCTGGTGCGGCCTCGTGGTGACGGCGTTTCTCGCGCTGCCCGCCTTCGTGCTCGGATACTGGCTGCAGAGGGCGATCGTCAATGACCGGGCCCTCGAGCTCCCGTGGAGCGAGGCGCTCTCCTCGCTCGGCGCCTCGAGCCTCGCCGCCGCCCTCGCGGTCGCAGCGGCGGTGCCCGTTGCGATCCTCGCCCTGCGCTACCCGTCGCGGCGCTCGCGCCTGCTCGAGCGGCTGTCGTTTGCGGGGAACGCACTGCCCGGGATCGTCATCGCCCTGTCGCTCGTGTTCTTCGCGGCGCGCTACGCGTCGCCGCTCTACCAGACGCTCGCGCTACTCGTGTTCGCGTACGTGGTCAGGTTCTTCCCGCTTGCGCTCTCGGGTGTGGAGTCGGCGCTCGAGCGCGTCAGCCCCCGGGTCGAGGAGGCAGCCCGCGGCCTCGGTCGCGGGCCTCTTGCCACGCTCGCCACCGTGACAGCACCGCTCGCGCGCTCGGGGATGCTGGCAGGCGGCGCTCTCGTCTTCCTGGCGGCGATGAAGGAGCTGCCCGCGACGCTGCTTCTCCGGCCGATTGGCTTCGAGACTCTGCCCACCGAGATCTGGAAGCTGACCCAGGTAGGCGCCTATTCGCGCGCCGCAGTCCCCGCGCTGATACTCATCGCCGTCTCGGCTCCGGTCCTGTATCTCGTCTCCGCCGACCGGCGGCCACAGGGCGGTAGCGTCAGTTAGAGGTGGCGTCGATTAGACTGGCCCCATGGCGCACGGTCATGGGCATTCGGTCGACGAGTACCTCGAGACGATCTACTTCCTCGCGTTCCCGATCGGCGAGTATCGCCCCGCCACCGCCTCGAATGCGATTGCATCCCGGGTCGCCGAGATGCTCGGCGTCTCGCGCGCATCTGCCGGCGAGATGCTGAAGCGGCTCGAGGCCGAGGGACTGGTCGAGCGCGGCGAGCAGAAGGAGGCGATCCTGACGCCGACCGGCATCGAGCGGGCCGAGCGCGTCGTTCGCAAGCACCGGCTGATCGAGCGGTTCCTGACCGACTTCATGGGGTACACGGCAGCCGAGTCGCACGTCCACGCCGACGAGCTGGGAGACACGTTCTCCGACGACATGGTGGAGCGGATCAACGAGCGCCTCGGGTTTCCCGAGCGCTGCCCCCATGGGTGGCCGGTCGAGACCGACGTCGAGCAGGCGGAAAACGCCCGCCTCGTCTCACTCGCAGAGCTCGCCCCCGGCGACACGGCCGAGATCGTGCGGCTGGCCGAGCACGACGGCGAGCTCCTGCACTGGTTCTACGACAACGGGTTCGCGCCGGGCGTGACGGTGCACCGCGGTCCTTCGACCGGGGCCGGCCCGCTCACGGTCGAGCTCGACGGCGACGAGCGTGCGATCGACGAGGAGTTCGCGCAGGGCCTGTACGTGCGGCCCGCCGCCCGCTGACAGGCTTCAGCCTGCCTCCCCGGGCTCGAGAGGCTAGACCGAGGCCGGAGCTGCGAGACCCGCTGCAGCGCGCAGCGCGTCGGCCTTGTCGACCTGCTCCCAGCTGAAGCCGGCGTCCTCGCGGCCGAAGTGGCCGTACGAGGCGGTCTTCCGGTAGATCGGCCGGCGCAGGTCGAGGTCGCGGATGATCGCGCCCGGCCGCAGGTCGAAGTGCTCGCGGACCAGCGTCTCGATCGTCTCCTGCGAGACGATGTTCGTGCCGAAGCAGTCGATGAGCACGCTCAGCGGATGCGCGACCCCGATCGCGTACGCGACCTGGATCTGGCAGCGGTCGGCGAGACCGGCTGCGACGACGTTCTTGGCGACGTACCGCGCCGCATAGGCGGCGGAGCGGTCGACCTTGGTCGGATCCTTGCCGGAGAACGCGCCGCCGCCGTGTGGCGCGGCGCCGCCGTACGTGTCGACGATGATCTTGCGTCCCGTCAGGCCCGTATCGCCCATCGGCCCACCGATCACGAACTTCCCGGTCGGATTGACGTACAGGAAGTCCCGATCCTCGAAGCGGTGCTCGTCGAAGAGGTCGTGCGGCAGGATCGGCCGCAGGACGTGGTCGACCAGATCCGGCTTGATCAGCGTCTCGGCATCGAGGCCGTCGCGGTGCTGCGTCGAGATGAGCACGCGCTCGATCTCGACGGGCTTCTGATGGCCGTGCTCGTCGACCTCGTAGCGCACCGTCACCTGCGCCTTGCCGTCGGGACGCAGGTAGGGCAGCACGTCGGCCTTGCGAACCTCCGCGAGCCGGTGCGTGATCCGGTGCGCCAGCTGGATCGGCAGCGGCATCAGCTCGGCCGTCTCGTTCGACGCGTAGCCGAACATCATCCCCTGGTCACCGGCACCGATCAGGTCGATCGGGTCCCGGTCGCCGTGCTGGGCCTCGAACGACTCGTCGACTCCCTGCGCGATGTCGGGCGACTGCTCGTCGAGTGCCACGATCACGCCGCAGGTCTCGGCGTCGAAGCCGTACTTCGCCCGCGTGTAGCCGATGTCCGTCACCGTCCTGCGCACGAGCCGCGGGATATCGACGTACGTCGTGGTCGTGATCTCGCCGGCGACGACGACGAGGCCCGTCGTGATCAGGGTCTCGCAGGCGACGCGACCCTGGGGGTCGTCGGTGAGGACGGCGTCGAGGACGGCATCGGAGATCTGGTCGGCGATCTTGTCCGGGTGCCCCTCGGTGACCGACTCGGAACTGAAGCTGAACGAGCGGGAGCTCATCGGCGGAAGCGTAGCCGATCACCGCAGTCCTACTCCGAGGTCGGGTCTCGCTGCATCAGCGTGGCGACCAGCTCGCCGAGCGGCACGCCGTCGAGCACCGTGCAGACGCCCTCCGTGATCGGCATCTCGACCTCGAGCCGATGCGAGAGGTCGCGAAGCACGGGCGCCGTCGTGATGCCCTCCACGACCATGCCGATCTCGGCCACGGCCTCCGCGGGCGCCGCCCCCTGCGCGATCAACTCTCCGGCGCGGCGATTGCGGCCCGACTTCGACCAGCAGGTGACGATCAGGTCGCCCAGCCCCGCGAGCCCGGCGAACGTCTCGGGCCTGGCGCCGGCGACCTCGGCGAACCGCCCCATCTCGGCGAGCCCTCGTGCGACGAGAGCGGCCTTCGCGTTGTCGCCCAGGCCGAGCCCGTCGGCCCCGCCCGCGGCGAGTGCGATCACGTTCTTCGCGGCAGCGCAGAGCTCGACGCCCGTGAGATCGTCGTTGACGTAGACGCGGAAGAGCGGCGAGGTGATCGCAAGTTGGAGCTGCACCGAGAGCGCGTGATCCTCGCCCGCGATCACCGCGGCGGCGGGCAGGCCGCGCGCGATCTCCTCGGCGATGTTCGGGCCCGAGAGCACCGCGACCGGCCGGTCCGTGACGAGCGTCGAGAGCCGGCTGCCGGTGGCAGGGTCGAGCCCCTTCGTCAGGCTGAGGACCGGGCAGGTGCCGGGGAGTGCCGCGACGGTCGCGGCGAAGGCTGCGCTCGGGACGGCGACGACGGCGAGGTTGGCCTCCGAGACAGGAGCGGCCTCGATCGTCGTGGCGGTGACCCCGTGCAGGTCGACGTGCGGGAGGTAGCGTGGATTCCGGCCGGTCGCAACGATCGCAGCGACCTGCTCGGCGTCGCGGCAGGCGAGCGTCACCTCGTGGCCGTGGTCATTGAGGAGACTGGCAAACGCGGTTCCCCACGACCCTCCTCCGACAACCGTGACGCGCAAGTCAGTTCCCCCTATCTAGAGCGAATAGGACAGGCGAAGTCTGTCCTATTCGCTCTTGACGAAGTCGATCGATACCGGCACTCCCTCGAGCTCGAAGCGCTTGCGCAGCTCGTTCTCGACCCAGTAGCCGTAGTCGCGCGTGACGAGGCTCGGCGCGTTGACGAAGATGCGAAAGCGCGGCGGACGGGTGCTGACCTGGGTCCCGTACATCAGCTTCAGCCTCCTCCCCCGCTCCCCCTGCGGCCCGGGTCGGGCATCCTTCAGCTCGCCGAGCGCCCGGTTCAGCTCCCCCGTCGTGATCCGGCCGTTGTGCTTCGCGAACAGGGCCTCGACCTTGTCGAGCAGGCGGTCGATACCGCGCCCCGTCTTCGCCGACACGGCGATCACCGGTGGCCGCTGGCGTAACCGCCGCGCCAGGTGCCCCTGTGCCTCGACGATGTCGAGTTCGGTCACGTCCCACTTCGACAGCACCGCGAGCGTCGAACAGCCGGCCTTGCGGGCGATGTCTGCAACTGCGAGGTCCTGCTCCACGATCCCCTCGGATGCATCGAACAACACCAGTGCCACGTCGGCCCGGTCGGCCGCCTGGAGCGCGCGCAGCTCGCTGTAGTACTCGATTCCCTGCCGCTGCCTGCGGCGGCGACGCAGGCCCGCTGTGTCGACGAGCACGAACGTCGTCTCGCCGCGCTGGAGCACGGTGTCGATCGCGTCACGCGTCGTGCCGGGGATCTCGGACACGATCACGCGCTCACGGCCGACGAGCTTGTTGAGGAGCGACGACTTGCCCACGTTCGGGCGCCCGAGGATCGCTACGCGAATCGCCTCGGTGCCGATGGCGATCTCGCTCGTCCCCGGGAGGCGGGAGACGATCTCGTCGAGCAGGTCGCCGGTGCCGTGGCCGTGGAGGCCCGACAGCGGCCAGGGGTCGCCGAGCCCGAGCCGGTGGAAGACGGCCGAGTCGCTGTCGCGGCGCGGATCGTCGATCTTGTTGGCGAGCACGACGACGGGCCGCTTGGCGGCACGGAGGATCACGGCGAGCTCCTCGTCACCGGGTGTGATCCCGACGCGTGCGTCGACGACGAAGAGCACGAGGTCGGCCTCGTCGATCGCGGCCTTCGCCTGCTCCGCGATCTTCGTGCCGAACGGCCCGCCCTCGACCTCGTCCACCCCGCCCGTGTCGATCAGCCGGAACCAGGTGCCCGTCCACTCGCAGAGGAGCTCCTTGCGGTCGCGGGTGACGCCCGGCGTCTCGTGCACGACCGCCGCCCGGCTCTGGGTGAGGCGGTTGATCAGCGTCGACTTGCCGACGTTCGGGAAGCCGACGATCGCGACGGTGCCCGCGATCTCACGTGGCGCCTCGACCTCCTCGGTGAGCTCGACGTCGCTCATCGCGGTGGCACCGCAGCGGGGCGTCCGGCATCGTGCATCTCGACGAGGAAGTCGAAGAGCTCGCGGATCTTCCCCTGCAGGATCAACGAGGCCTCCTTGTAGCCCCTGCCGCCCTTCGGCAGGCCCTCGAACCGGATCGGCTCGCCCCAGGCGAGAGAGACCGGGTGGAAGTTCCCCGGCCTCCACGTCTGCGAGCCGTGAATCGCAACCGGGATCACGGGGACGTCCTCCTGCAGCGCGACCATGGCGGCACCGGGCTGGAGCGGGCCGGGGACGCCGCTTTGCTGACGGGTGCCTTCGGCGAAGAGACCGAGCGCGAGGCCGTCTCGCACGATCCCGCGCATCGTCCGCACGGCGTCGCGGTCGGACTCGCCGCGTCGCACCGGGAAGGTGCCGAACCAGCTGATGAACGTCCCCAGGCCGGGGATGCGATGTGCCTCGACCTTCGCCATGAAGTAGATCGTGCGCGGGCAGGCGGCACCGAGCGCCGGCGGATCGACCCAGTGGAAGTGGTTGCAGGCGATCACGAGCCCGCCCGTCAGCGGGACGCGCTCCTTGCCGTAGACCTTGATCCGGCCCGCGACCTTCACCGCCGTGCCGATCGTCGGCCGGCCGACGGCCCAGACCTTGTCCGCGGTCGTGCTCACGGGCGGCGCTCCAGCCCGGACGACCGGCTGAAGCCGGTCGCCGCGACCCGCTCCTGCACGAGCGCCTCGATCCGGTCGATGACCTGCTCGAGGCTGAGGAGGGTGGTGTCGATCTCGACGGCGTCATCGGCCCGGTGCGTGTTGCCGGCGTCACGCGCGTCGCGCCGCCGCATCTCGTCGGCGAGCTCCTCGACCTCGATCCCGTCGCGCTCGGCATGGCGCCGCGACGCGCGGACCTGCGGGTCGGCGTAGAGCCACACCTTCACGTCGGCGTGGGGCGCCACGACGACGCCGATATCGCGCCCCTCGATCACGGAGTCGCCCTGCTCGCCGAGTGCCCGCTGGCGGTCGCGCATCACCTCGCGCACCTCCTCGTGCCGCGCGACGGTCGGGACCGACGAGTCGATCTCCGGCTGCCGGATCTCGAGCGTGACGTCGTGGCCGGCGATCGATACGCCGCCACCCTCCCCGAACTCGACGGGGGACTCGTCCGCCAGCGCCACGAGCGCGGTCACATCGCCGAGATCGACTCCGTGGTGCAGGGCGAGCCAGGTGAGGGCGCGGTACATGGCGCCGGTGTCGAGGTAGCGGAAGCCGAGCCGCACCGCGAGGGCGCGCGCGACCGAGCTCTTACCGGCCCCGGCGGGCCCGTCGATCGCGACGATCAAGATTTCTGCCTTGGGCAGAAATCTAGAGAAAACAAAATCACTCGTCCTCGCTTTCCCGTTTGAGCTCTCTCAGCAGCTCGAAGAAGCCCGGGAAGCTTACTCCCACGCACTCCGCGTCCTCGATTTCGACGCCGTCCTGCGAGTAGAGGGCGGCAATCGCGCCGAGCATCGCGATCCGGTGATCGCCCCGGCTCTCGATCCTGCCGCCACGGGGCCGGGTCGGAACACCGCGGATCCTGAAGCCGTCCTCGGTCGCGAAGAGATGCTGGCCGAGGGCGCGGAGGGCGTCGACCGTCGCCTCGACGCGGTCCGATTCCTTCGCCCGCAGCTCCTCGGCTCCGCGCAGGCGGCTGTTTCCGTGCGCACACGAGGCGGCGAGAGCGAACAGAGGCAGCTCGTCGATCGCGAGCGGCACTTCCGGGCCGAGCACCGTGGTCGCCACGAGCTCGGCCGAGCGCACCTCGAGATCGCCGGCCCGCTCGCCGCCGATCCGGCGCCGGTTGTAGACGGTGACGCGCGCTCCCATCCGCTCGAGAATCGTCAGCAGCCCGGTGCGCCGCGGGTTCAGGTTGACACCGTGGATGTGCAGCTCCGAGCCGGGGACGAGCGTCGCGGCGACGATGAACGGGGCGGCCGACGAGAAGTCGCCCGGCACCTCGATCTCGCCGAGCTCGAGTCGCTCCGCGGGCTGCACGGTGACGCTCCGCTCGCGACGCGTGATCGACACACCGGCCGCCTCGAGCATCAGCTCGGTGTGATCGCGGGTCGGTGCCGGCTCGACGACGGTGGTCTCGCCCTTCGCGTAGAGGCCCGCGAGCAGGATCGCCGACTTGACCTGCGCACTCGCCACCGGCAGCTCGTACGTGATGGCGCGCAGCGGCCGGCCCTCGATCCCCATCGGCAGATGCCCGTCGTCGGTCTCGACGCCGGCGCCCATGCGGCCGAGCGGTTCGGTCACGCGCTTCATCGGGCGGGAGCTGAGCGACGCATCGCCGGTCAGCTCGAACTGCTGGCCCTTTTGCCCGGCGAGGATGCCTGCGAGCAGCCGCACGAGCGTCCCCGCGTTCGCGCAGTCGATCGGGCGACCGGGTGACGTCAGCCCGCGTAGGCCCTTGCCGAACACGTGCAGCGTGTCGTCGCCGTGCTCGTCCACGGTGATCCCGAGCGCACGGACGGCCTCGATCGTGGCCTCGGTGTCGGCCGAGCGGCCGAAGCCCGTGATGCGCGTCTCGCCGTCGCAGAGCGCCCCGAGGAGCACCGAGCGATGAGAGATCGACTTGTCGCCGGGCACCGCCATGTGACCCACGAGACGGGTGACCGGCTCGACCCTCATCCGTCGATCACGGGCGCCACGACGACGCCGTACCCCTGCGCCTCGAGCAGGACCGCGGCACGCTCGGCCTCGTCCTCGCCTGCGACGACGACCGTCAGGGTGCCGCCCCGGTCGGTCGAGAGGTGGTCCATCTCGAAGTCCTCGACGTTGATGCGCTCGGCGCCGAGGGCCTGGAAGATGCCCGCGAGCACGCCCGGACGGTCCGGCAGGTGCACGCGCAGCCGCTGCAGGGTGCCCGGGTCGCCGTGGGCCGTGGCCAGCATCCGCCGCCGGTTTCCCGCAGCCTCCGCGATCCACCGGGCGAGCTGACCGCCGTCCTCGGCCGTGAGCGCCGTCTCGAGCTGCTCGATCCGGCGGCGATGCTCGGCGAGAGCGGCCACGACCGCGTCACGGTTGTCGAGGAAGATGTCGACCCAGATGCGCGGGTTGGCGCCGGCGATGCGGGTCATGTCGCGCAGCGAGCCTCCGGCGGCCTGGAGCGGGTCGTGGCCGTCGACGCGGGTCGCCCCGGCCTGGTTGAGGAGGACGTTCGCGAGCGCGTGTGGCAGGTGGCTCGTCACGGCCACCAGCCGGTCGTGCGCGCCCGCGTCGATCGCCACCGGTCGCGCCCCGAGCGAGGTCACGAAGCCGTGCACGGTACGCAGCAGCTCAGGCCCCGTCCCGGCGGTCGGGGTCAGGAACCAGGTCGCTCCCTCGAACAGCTCGGCGTTCGCCCGCTCCGGGCCTCGCGTCTCCGCGCCGCAGATCGGGTGACCGCCGATGAAGCGGGCGTCTCCCGAGGCGGCGGCACACACGGCGGTCTTCGTCGAGCCGACGTCGGTGACGACGCACCCGGCGGGCGCGAGCGCGAGCACCTCGCGCACCGCGTGAGGGAGCTCCGCGACGGGGGCCGCGATCAGCACGAGGTCGGCACCCTCGACGGCCTCCGCGAGCGATGCCGCCGGCTCGACGGCCTCCCGCTCGTGCGCCACGCGGAGGACCTCCGGATCCGGATCCCACCCACGCACGGAGGCACCGGCCCGCCGGGCGGCGAGTGCCGCGGACGCACCGATCAGGCCCGTCCCCACGACGGTGATGTTCCGCAGCATCCTGGCCCTTAGCCTCGCATCAGCTCGGCGACCCGGAACGCCAGGTCGAGCGACTGGCGGGCGTTCAGGCGTGGGTCGCAGAGCGATTCGTAGCGCGTGTCGAGCTGCTCCT
>Ga0209254_10003217_pt1 | contig 14912 bp, 14 predicted proteins | sample FrelakmetDIP11DI_FD_187148 | JGI IMG/M metagenome (GOLD analysis project Ga0209254, IMG submission 187148) | Freshwater lake sediment microbial communities from the University of Notre Dame, USA, for methane emissions studies - DIP11 DI (SPAdes)... | ecosystem: Environmental > Aquatic >...
TATGACGACAAACCCAATACTTCTAATCTGGCAAATCTTCGTTCTGTTCACCCGCGTGGCGGTATTTTCCTGGGGCGGTGGTCCGGCTTCCCTGGCATTGATGCAACGGGAGACCACTGCGGCTGGCTGGGTGACCCCTGATGAGTTTGCGGATGCTGTGGCAGTTGGCAATGCCCTGCCCGGTCCAATTGCTCCTCAGGTATCGGCCTTTGTGGGATATAAAATGGCAGGCATTGCCGGAGCAGTCTCGGCGGCAGCGGGTACGGTGTTACCAACCACGCTGTTAATGCTGGTGATGGTGGTCTACTTTTTTAGCGTGAAAGATAGTCCGACCGTTCAGGCGATGCTCAAAGCAGTGCGACCGGTGGTGGTAGGTCTACTGCTCTGGACCGCTTACGACCTCAGCCGGATTGTTTTCGGAGCCAACCAGGTAGGCTGGAGGACGGCAATACTACAATCCTGGGATAAATTAATTATCGCCATTGTGACGTTTGCATTGTTGACGTTAACGAAGATCAACCCAGCCCTGTTGATCCTGGCTGCGGCGATCCTGGGCTATCTAATCTATCGATAAAAAAGGTTGGAACATTGTTTTGATCCAACCTTTTTTATTTGATACTTGATCTTTAAGGGGTCCAATCTACTGTCAAGCTGTCTGTGCCATCCGCCGGGATGACCTGGAATTGGAGCGGCATGGCTGGCAGGCCAGCAACCGGGAGTCGAATCTCGCTGCCGGTAACATCCACACCCACCGTCGTCCAGGTCTGCCCGCCATCGCTGGTATATCGCACCAAAGCCGGTATTCCGGTCAGTGATCCGGTTGAAGACCAGTTGAGCACCAGGTTGCTGGCGTCCACATGCGCAGTAGGTGCAGCCATTGGGGCGAGCTTCGCTTGCGAACTCACTTCGCGTGTGTCCATTATTTGCCCTTTATAGACAACACGGACTGAGCTATAGGGTTGGCTTGGACGAGGCAACCGGGCGTGAATCGTCTGGATGGTATGCCCACGTTCTTCCGCCCGCATCACATTTACCGGATACTCGTTGACCGGCTTGCCCTGATCGTCCAGGAACTGGATCGAGTAATCGCTTTTGGCGGGCAGGTCGCTGGGGCTGGCTACAAAATCATACACAGGTTGTAGCTTAGCTGTACCATCGTTCGCCAGATTTACGCGCACAAAGACACTATCCTGAACCGGTTGAGCGACGCGAGCAAGCATGGACTTTTGGTTATCATACCAGCGTTGATAAGTGAAATCAGATACCCACTCCGGTTCGCAATAGCTCATGATATCGGGCCGGTTTTTGTCCATTACCGCCTGGTCTTTTACATAGAAACCGTACTGCCCAATCGCGCCATTGGCGTAAGGGTATTGGTAAGGGGAACTGACATTGCAGGGAGTATGATCCATTCCCAGATTATGTCCGATCTCATGTGCTGCGTAATCGTCGCCATGCAATGCCCAAGTCTGTCCGTACCCGATGGGGATGGTCGTCTTCGCCACAGCAATCGAGGCACGATAACCAACGTAACCATAGCCGACTACTCCGCCACCACTGTCAAACCAAGTGCCTCCATTGGCAAGCATTGGAATGACACCGAAATAAACAGTTGACTCTGGCTGGTTTTCTGACATCTTTAACGAATCGACCAGTTCTAATAGATTCCCCCAATCCGCATCCGTATACGCGAGATCTCCATAGAAGTCAATTTCCGAATGAAAGAAGATATTGACTTGCGATACCGGGTACATTCGGATAAGACCTTCTTGCAGCCAGTTTTGTATTACGCTGGTATCTACATGCGGGTAATACACTCCGTCGTAATTTGTGTAATTTATTGGCACAACTTGTACATTCAACGCTGGCACAGTATTGAATGTATACTGTAAAGTTGTTGTGTTCACCTCACTCAGCTCCTGGGCGGTATTGTAGATGTCGATATTGGCTGCCAGCGTGAGGTTCCCGGTGCCAGTCCAATTTGTGGGCAGCGTAAAATTGAAACTCTTGGTAGCGCTCGAGCGTAAGTTATCCAGGCTGTCGGTTTGAAGATAAGCAGAGCCAGAGCCGGAGGTCAATTTGCCAAGACGCGTGCCGTTTTTGTAAGCAACCAGGGAAGCATATATGTTCCCGACCTGCGTAGATCCACTCGTTCGTGCGTAGACGCGCGCTACCGACGGTCTGCCTGCCACAAGGCTGACTGGGGTAGAGATGTTTTGCACAGCTTGTGTAATCTCAATATTAGAGATATACAGGTCACTTATGTTTTTGGTCAGGAATGGTATATAGATTGGATTGGATAGATCGGGGACTAGGGGAGCTGGTTCATCCCCGGATGGGCCAGCCGAAGCTGGAAATACAGCTATCGAAAGTATGCCTAGTAATAGACCCTCGATCAAAAGTATCGAAATTGTTTTTTCGAGTCTTATGGTAAATTTGAACACACGCACCTCTAAAGTTAATTGTTTCTTTATCTTGATAAATTTGGCGCGGCCTAATCTTCCAAAGTCGACCGCTAGATTTGCGATACATCGGAAATATTAATTTTGACATTTGCACGGAACTTTTTCGTTGCATCGGAGCCCATTTCTGTCCGGATTATACCTTTTTGGTCGGGAAATCAAGTAAAGTTCTGGTTAAGCTTTCTCAATCGAATTCCATAAAATTTACTAGTTTTGTACACTTTTTTCTAATAGCGACTTAACAATGATGGCGACGGCATTACCAAGTTGAGTATGTTGCTGTGGGTCAAAGTGAATGCCATCGATTTTGCTGGATACGATCACAGTAGATGTGTCCAAAAATGCACAACCCGATTCCTCCGCTACTTGGCGGAAGCGTTCTCCCAATTTCTTTGACTTTTCCGGCGAGTCTTCGAACATTTCCGCGTAATCAGTCAGCCTGCCGACCGGTGGAGGCGCCATCAACAAGACTGGCGGGGCTTTGGCTTCTCGCCCTACGGTGCTTTTTTGGACGGTTGCGACTAACACCCCGGCTCCTTGCGCGATGTCATAGGCGGTCAGGCTAAAGCGTTTCTTTAGATCATTGGTTCCTAGCATAATCACGACCAGGTCCAACGGGCGATGAGTCTCCAGGCATGGCAATAAATATGTGTAACCGTTCTTATAGCCTTCGATCGGGTCATCCCAAACAGTTGTGCGTCCGCTCAGGCCTTCTTCGATTACTTCATAATCCAGACCAAGAGTGCGCGCCATTACACGCGTCCAACGAGTCTGGTCATCCAGGCGTTCTCCGGTAAGTGGATCTGAACCCCAGGTGTTCGAATCGCCATAACACAAGATCCGTTTCATTCTAATCTCCTTGATATTGTTATTAACCGCTTATGATCCACAGAAGTCAATGGCAATTTGAGCTAATATTTTCGCCAGGTCATGACAAGATTGTATATCCACCCATTCTTCGGCTGAATGCAAGCCGTGACCGATTGGACCTAGCAAAACAGTTGGAATACCAGCCTCGGAAAGCAGGGCAGCGTCTGTCCAGAATGGGACTCCGCTGGGGCTGGTAACCTTGCTGGTCTGTTGGTAGAAAGCGTTTGCTGAGCATTGAACAATTGCAGCGTCTGAACCGATTTCATAAGGAGGTCGGGATAGAGATGAGCTAAGCGAAGCATGGAATTTTGGATCAGACTGGGCTAGTCGGTCCAGGATCATCTGTAGCTCGTGAGTAGCCGATTCTGAGGTTTCACCCGGGCAGGTGCGTCGTTCCAATTCTAGCCGACAGTGCGCTGGATAGGTACTGTACTCTGTGCCGCCCTGGATGATCGAGGCATGCAGGGAAGGAGGTCCCACCAGAGGGTGGGGTGATCGTTGGCGCAACTGCTGTTCCAGAACATCCAGCTCAGCCAGAAACCGCCCCATATGGATGATCGCATCGATCCCTTCATCATAGCGACTGCCATGCGCGGCGCGCCCGGTAGTCTCGACTTTATAAGCGACAAAACCACGGTGAGCCAGGCACAGCCTGAGATCAGTCGGTTCTGTGACAATGGCAGCCTCCGCCCGGTAATTACGCAGCAGGTGCTGCGTGCCCAGGCTGGCAAGCTCTTCGTCTGCTACCCCAGCCAGGATGATATCGCCCTTGAGGCGAATACCGGCTTCCTGTATAGAGCGTACCGCACTGAGCATTGCAGCCAGGCCGCCCTTCATATCCTGGCTGCCCCGCCCATAGAGCCTCCCTTCCCGAACTTGGGCGTTGAACGGTTGGGACATCCCATTTGGACCTACCGTATCCAGGTGACCATTCCACATCAAAGAACGACCACCTCCTGTCCCCTTCAGGATACCGACGGCGTTGAATCTGTGTTGTTCAACCTGGTCTAGATGGACCTCCATGCCGATTTGGCGCATGGCTTGCCCGAGGTATTTTGCGATCTTTGCCTCGCCTGCGCCTTCCGTCCACAAGCCAGGGTTAGCAGAGTTGATCTGGACCAGGTCGGTCAGGATCTGGGTCAAGTACTTTTGATCGGGGTAAATTTCCATCTTCCTATGCTCCGGCTCCGCGAATGGTTAGTTGAGATCGTTCAACCCACATTATTTTAACTCAGAAAACCTGTTAAAATCTTCTCTAGAGGCACTTTCATGAAACCAAACACATCCGACATTCTGGATATGCGATCCCTGCTCCAGCAACCTGGAAATGAGCTGGAGATTGCGGATTTTGATGAACTCATTGCTCTCGTATATATTCAGGATTATTTGAAAATCTGGCGTAATCAAGCTGGATCTTTGATGGCCTTCGCGTTTGTAGACGATTTTAATAACCTTTGTTTTGCTTTGGATGAAAAATATCGCTCAGAAGCACTTGAAATAGAATTGGTTGGTTGGGGGGAAAAATGCATTCGACAACGTAAGTTTGAGACAGGTGAACTGGCGACGTTGGATGCAATTTGCGATGCAAGAAACCAGAGCCGCCTGAAATTCCTTAAAAAACATGGTTTTCAGCAGGTCAACGAGCGGACATTGTACTATGAACGGAGCTTGCTAACTCCAATCCCACAGGTGGCGTTGCCAGATGGATTCTATCTACAATCGGTACAGGGGGAAGATCAGGCTGAGTCCTTGGCTGGTTTGCATCGGGCTGCTTTTGGGACCGAGCATATGACCCTGGAATACCGCCTGGCGATGATGCGGGCTCCGAACTACGATCCTGACCTGGATATTTTTATCGAAACTTCGAGTGGAGAACCGCTAGCCTTTTGCATCTGCAGTATAGCTAAAGAAGCAAATGAGCGAGATGGTTCCAAGAATGGATATACCGATCCGATTGGCGTCGATCCGCGTTTTCAGGGTCAGGGTTTTGGCACAGCCATTCTGCTGGCCGGTCTGCAAGCGCTCTATAAACGCGGGCTGGAATGTGCAAAGTTAGGTACCAGCAATGAGAATATCCCGATGCAACGACTGGCGGAATCGGTGGGTTTTCGGGTTGTCTCTGAGAAAATCTGGTTCTCAAAGGCCGTGGTTTGAGTTTTACAGGGTTGAGCGCTGTCGAACGCGCTGGATTGACATTCAGACCGTCTGCGCGAAGGATTGATGGGAATATCCAAATAGACTGACATGTCAATAAGGACGAAACGGTTCCTAGCTCTACTTATTCTGGCAGCTCTGATACGTGGGGTGATGTTGAGGGTTGTCATCCAATACCCGGATCGTACGATCCGCCGGGATTCAGAAGGTTATATTCAGGTGGCGGTGAATTTATTAGGGGGACACGGCATTTCTTTACGGACTGAGCCGCCATATGTGCCAAGTGCACTTCGCACGCCAGTGTTTCCGATGTTCATTGCTTTATGCTATAAATTTTTTGGAAATAGTTACCTGATCATCTCGATTGCTCAGGTGGTGATCTCATTGATTACGGTCGGGTTGACTTATTTGCTTGGACTAAAGTTATTATCGGAAAATGAAGCCTGGTTAGGCGCGCTGCTGTTTGCACTCAGCTCTGCGCCAGCAGTTTACTCTGTTTTCATCCTCAGCGAGACGTTGTTCACCCTGCTGCTGATACTGGTCTTACTAGCCATGGTGCTGTACCGGGAGCGAAAACATATTTGCTGGCTGGTCGCGGCAGGAATAATTGCTGGTCTGGCAATCTTGTGCCGGCCTGTGGCAGCCTACTTCCCAGTCCTGGCTGTGGGATTGATCTGGTTGGCTGATCCGGGAAAGCTGCGAAAGTCCCTCACCGGAATTTTCGCTTTCCTTCTCGTTTGTACCCTGGTGGTGGGTCCTTGGGTCTGGCGGAACATGCACCAGCTGGGAATCCCGGTAATTTCAACCATCTCAAGCTATAACTTGCTGTTCTATAATGCAGTTTCGTTGAAGGCAGATCAGGAAGGCATCAGCCAGGCACACGCCCGGTCAGATCTGCAAACGCAAGTCAATGCGGAATTGGCTAAACGAGATGGATTGGAAAATGAAACAATCCAGACCAGACTATTTGATAAGTGGGGTTGGCAAATCATTCTGGCTCATCCATTGCGCTATGCGGTCATCCATCTGGAAAATGACCTGAATAACTTCTTGCCGGATGTAACGGACTTCCTCGAGTTGATGGGGATTACCCAGGGAGCGAAAGGTACATTGAGTGTGCTCAACCAGCAAGGGATTGTGGCTGCGATCGGGCATTACTTCGAAGGACGAATCTGGCTCATCGGTTTGACTTTGCCCTGGATTGTTTTATTGGGCGTTATTTACCTGGCTGGCATTGTGGGTGTCTTAATACTGCTACGCCGTAAAGACTGGTTTGGCTTATCCTTGCTAATGTTGCCTGTACTCTATTATATGTTGTTGCCAGGTGCGCCGTCAAACCCGCGATTTCGGGTACCTGTGATGCCTTATCTTTGCTTGTTAGGGGGTATCGGTTGTATCGAATTGGCAGGTTGGTTGCAAAAGAAACGAGCACAAATGATCAAAGCTAACCCAGTATAAAATTAGGATATCAAGTGCTTTTTGTTGTACAGTATTAATATTTCTCTAGGATGGTATAAGAATGGCACCCAGAGGTGGTTGCCATTTCTTGTAATTATCTGGCGAATGTTCCAGAGGTAATCGACCTGGCAAAAGCTGCTAAGCAGCTTGCGCTAACCAATTCTGTGTTTAATTGAATTGTCCATTTGGTTCTACCACAAACCCCATTCCGGCATGGAGCCCTCTTCCATCATCGAAAAATCCCACATATCGAGGCCAAGTTCGATATTCACTGGTCTCTGCAAGGCCTCTTCGGCTTTCTTGCGGATCATCTCGATCATAGCCGGGCCGTAAGGGCAGAAGGGAGTGGTCAGGATCATATTCAGGTCAGCGCTATCGTCATGGATTTTCAGGTTGCGGACCAGACCCAGCGCGATGACATCCAGACCAATCTCTGGATCCATCACCTCGCGCAGGCTCGTCTTAGTTTGTTCAACCAGATCGGGGTGCGTATTTTCTGCATCCCAGATGGGTCTATTTGTTCCTGCAGGTGTTTGAGAATCGCTCATATCAACATACTCCAAATTCGAGCCGGATCTTGAAATAACTGCCGGCTCGCTCTGTCTGATTAGAATATCAGGAGGTCTGCTTTTCCAGAGGTGGACTTGTTTTGGCAGGGTTTATGTCACCAGCGACAATATAAGTGCAATGCGCGTCGCCATGGAGCATGCATTGGACTTTTTGAGCCGGGATGTTCAATAATGTGGAAATCAAAGTCTGATCCAGCGAGCAAACTTCCGGGTGAGTTTGCCCAACCTGGAAATAAGGACAATTAGATTCGTGGATATGGTAAGAGTCACCCAACTTCTCCACTTCGACGTTAAAGCCTTCCCGCATGAGAAACTGTTTTACCAATTCTATGCGTTGGTCCATCGGCAGACCGGTCATTTCCGTACGGTAGGAGGATGCCATCTCCTGAGCCATTTGAGTGAACAAGCCTTTGATAAAGATCGGTGGAACGCTTTCTTTCAGTTGTTCAAGCAGACGCATGGTCAGACGGATGTAACGAGTGGGGAAGTGTTCGCGGCCTTTTTCTGTTAAAAAATAAAACCGTAGCGGTCGTCCGACGCCGTGGCGCGTCTCATCAGAAGCTACCAATCCGTCTGCTTCTAGTCTGGAGATGTGGTGGCGGACAGAGATCGGGTTGATCTGGACCATCTCAGCCAGTTCATTAATCGTGCAGTGTTCACGGAGTAGCAGAGTCTGTAATACGCGATCGCGTGTGTTCTTGGCTGGATTATCGGCTAACATTTTTCCTGATTTTTGCTCGTATAACCTGCTGGATTAATTCCAGTAGGTTGAAGTATAGCATGAGGCCGGAATTTTGTCAATATTTAAGATTATTATCTTAAATATTATTGACTTTTAGGGCTGTCTCTGCTATAATAGCACAAGTTTGACCAGACCAGGAAATACTATATTCCCGAAGCCTTCTAGTTGAATGAATACAAATTTGGAGTAATGTTAATGTCTGAACTGGATATCCGCAACTTGCATGTTAGCATTGAGGGTCGTGAGATTTTAAAGGGTGTGAACCTGCTGGTGCGACAGGGTGAAGTACATGCCTTGATGGGACCGAATGGAACAGGAAAATCTACCCTGGCTTATACGCTGATGGGGCACCCGAACTACGTTGTTACCGAAGGCGAAGTTTTGTTCAAAGGACAGAACCTCCTGGAGCTGGAAGCAGACCAACGCTCACATTTAGGGGTATTCCTGGCCTTTCAATATCCAGTAGCGATTCCTGGCGTCTCGATGGCTAATTTCTTGCGCGCTGCGATTAATGCTCAGAGGAAATCGACTAACCCGCAGGATAAAGGAATTTCAGTTCCCGAATTCCGGAAATTGCTCAAAGAAGAAATGGATGTGCTTAAAATGGATCATGCGTTTGCGGGACGTTATTTGAACGACGGATTTTCTGGGGGTGAAAAGAAGCGCGCCGAGGTGCTTCAGATGGCTGTCCTGCGCCCAGAAATTGCAGTGATGGACGAGACAGATTCAGGTCTTGACATCGATGCTTTACGAATTGTCTCTGAAGGCATCAATACGCTGGCAGGTCCAAAAGTAGGCGTCCTGGTTATCACACATTACCAGCGCATTTTGAACTATATCAAACCGGAATTCGTTCACATTATGTTAGATGGGCGGATTGTGGAGTCGGGTGGTCCCGAGCTGGCATTGCACCTTGAAGAACAAGGCTATGATTGGATACGCGAGCGTAATAGTGAAGCGGAAACAGCTTAGAGGTATGCTATGGCAAGCGATGCACAGGTTTTAGAGGGACTTAGTGATTATAAATATGGGTTTCATGATTCTGACACATCGGTTTTCAAGTCCGAGAGAGGTCTGAACCGGGAGATCGTCGAGAAAATCTCGTCCATGAAGGGCGAACCGCAGTGGATGCTTGATTTCCGCATAAAAGCACTGGACCATTTTATCAAGCGCCCGATCCCCATCTGGGGCCCTGATCTCTCCAAGCTAGACCTGGATAATATTTTTTACTATGTCAGACCAGCAGAAGCGGAAAGCCGTTCCTGGGAGGATGTACCCGAGACGATAAAAAACACATTCGACAAGCTGGGCATTCCGGAGGCAGAACGCAAGTTCCTGGCGGGTGTTGGCGCTCAGTACGAATCGGAGATGGTATACCATAAAATCCACGAGTCATTGGAGAAACAGGGCGTCATTTTCTTGAGCATCGAAGACGGTCTGCGGAAACACCCAGATTTGTTCCGTGAATACTTTAGCACCGTAATACCGATCGAAGACAATAAGTTTGCTGCCCTGAACAGCGCGGTCTGGTCGGGTGGGTCATTTATCTATATTCCGAAAGGAGTAAAGGTAGACTTGCCGCTCCAGGCTTATTTCCGCTTGAATGTCGCCAATATCGGGCAATTCGAACGTACGCTGATTATCGCTGACGAAGGATCGCAGGTCCATTATGTCGAAGGCTGTACGGCGCCCATTTATTCGACCGACTCATTCCATTCCGGCGTGATCGAGATCGTAGTCAAGAAAGGGGCACGTGTGCGTTATACCACGATCCAGAACTGGTCAACCAACGTTTACAATTTGGTGACTCAGCGCGCACTCGTGAATGAAGGCGCGACGATGGAGTGGGTAGACGCAAACCTGGGTTCGAAACTGACAATGAAATATCCCTCATGCTACTTAATCGGTCCAGGAGCGCATGGAGAGATTTTGTCGATGGCCTTTGCCGGCCCTGGACAACACCAGGATGCTGGCGGGAAGGCAATCCATTTTGCTCCGCACACCAGTAGTAAGATCACTTCTAAGTCGATCAGCAGGGGTGGCGGGCGCTCATCGTATCGGGGTCTGCTCAAGGTCTATAAGGGAGCGTACGATGTCAAATCGAGTGTGGTTTGCGATGCTTTGTTGCTCGACGATAAGGCTCGTTCCGACACCTATCCTACTATCGAGATTGACGAAAATGATGTGACGATCGGTCATGAGGCTTCGGTCTCGAAAGTGGGCGAGGAGCAACTCTTCTATCTGATGAGTCGCGGTTTGAGTATGGAAGACGCCACCACAATGGTAGTCTCAGGCTTCATCGAGCCGTTGGTAAAAGAATTGCCGATGGAATATGCGATCGAAATGAACCGGTTAATTCAGCTTCAGATGGCTGGTTCGGTTGGATAATTAATTCGATATTCTGGGATTTTGCCTCCTGAATATTGGTGTGGAGAAAATGTATGGCAGAACGTGTTGTAGTATCGCGAACGAGGCGCCCAGAGCGCGTGGATGGCAAAGATTTTCCTTTTACCCGGCAACTTCCGCCTGCCTTGGCAGGGGGATGGGTTGGGCCGGAATTCTTGAAAAAATACCGCGGCCAGGCATGGGAGGCATTTGGGAATATTGCAATGCCCACCCCTAAAGATGAGGCCTGGCGCCGAACTGATTTGCGTTCCTTACCGTCTGGCTCATTTAAATTAGCTGATCCCGCAGAACAAGATCTTAAGCAGCTGCCAAAACCGCCGAAGTATTTATTGAAACCTTTGGCCGGTGCTTCTCATGGTGGCCAGATCGTTCTAACCCCTGGTGGCGTCAGCCTTCAACTTGACCCGACGCTTGCCGCGCGGGGTGTAATTTTTACTGATATTGCCACTGCTGAACAGAAATACCCTCAAATCCTTGAGAAAATCCTCGGTCAGATCGTACCGGTTAGCGAAGGAAAATTCTCTGCTCTGACGGGCGCTCTCGGTCGGATTGGATTGCTTATTTACATACCGCGCGGCGTCAAAGTGGATCAGCCATTGCATAGTGTGTTGTGGGGACCTGGTGCAAACTTGGCTTATTTGACTCATTTGCTGATATGGGTGGATGATGACGCTTCGCTAACTTATGTCCATGAGGCAGCTTCGCCGACAGAGACAATGGGTCAATCGATGCATTCCGGTATTGTTGAGCTCCGGGTCGGTAGCGGTGCTAACCTGCAATTTGTCGAGCTACAATCCTGGGGTGAGCATGTATGGAATTTCAGCCATGAGCGAGCCCGTGTTGAGCGTGATGGCACGCTGGATTGGGTATTTGGCGCCATCGGCAGTCACGTGACGAAGAACTTTTCAGAGATTGATCTGGTGGGACAGGGCGCAACAGGTCGCATGTCAGGTTTTTATTTTACTGACGGCAACCAACACCTCGATCATGATACTCAGCAAAACCATCTGGCTCCCAATACCACCTCGGACCTGCTTTTCAAAGGCGCATTGCGGGGTGAGAGCCGTTCTGTCTGGCAAGGAATGATTTACGTCGCTCCAGGCGCGCAAAAGACGGATGGCTACCAGGCTAACAGAAACTTGGTGCTCAGCCCGCATGCCAGGGCTGATTCAATCCCGGGTTTGGAAATCTTGGCCGATGATGTGCGCTGTACACATGGCGCCACGGTTGGTAAAATAGACCAGGATCAGGTCTTTTATCTACGAAGCCGGGGTATTCCTTATCGCGAAGCAGAACGATTGATTGTTGAAGGCTTTTTTGAACCGATTATGCAGCGCATCCCATTTGAGGGTGTTCGCGCCCGGTTCCAAAACGCAATTATAGAAAAAATGAATTAATCCAAATAAATGATTCAAATTTCAGGAGGCAGCTTTGTCCGGGTTGTATTTTTCTTCTGCGCCAGACCGTGAAGAGCCATTTCGTGTAGGTGATCTGGTCGAAGTTTTTTGTGATCATGATTTTAACGAAAACCGCGTCCGTGATTGGCTGCTTGGGACAATTGTCCAGGTCGATCCGAAGATGCTGGCTGTCCAGTTCCTGGAAAATGTTTACCTGACCGACGGTTGGATGGTGCCAGACCACGTATTATGGTGCCCGAAAGGCTCCTCGAATATCCGTAAACCTGTGCGGCGACGGCGCAAACGACCGGTGGGCGGTCGGATGACCCGTCCTGCTTCTCCCTCCGATCCGGATGAGGATTAGAGGTTTATTCACTGGCAAACACGCCCCAAATCAATTAATGGATTGAGATGATAAACCAATCAGAATTGCTTGATATTCAACGGGTCCGGGCTGATTTTCCGATCTTAGCACGGGAGGTCCATCCTGGCGTGCCTCTGATCTATCTGGATTCAACCGCAACCAGCCAGAAACCGGAAATGGTAATTCAGGCGATGGACCGCTACTACCGGCAAACGAATGCCAATATCCACCGCGGTATCCACGTCCTGGCTGAAGAGTCAACCGCAGGTTATGAGGCGGCGCGAGTTAAGGTAGCAGGGTTCATCCATGCCCCTTCTGCCCGGCAGGTAATTTTTACGCGCAATGCCACCGAGGCAATCAACCTGGTGGCGTATTCGTGGGGGCGAGCATTCCTGTCCCACGGCGATGTGGTATTGCTAACCGAGATGGAGCACCACTCCAATTTGGTCCCCTGGCAGATCCTGGCAGCTGAGAAGAAGCTGCGCCTGGAATTTATCCCCGTGACAGAAGACGGCTTGCTGGATCTGGGGGTTTATCACAGTCTGTTAGAATTGCAGCCGAAGTTGGTAGCTTTTACGCACATGTCGAACGTGCTGGGGACGATCAATCCTGCGAAAGAAATTATCCGGCTGGCGCATCAAGCAGGCGCTCTGGCGCTGGTTGACGGCGCCCAATCGGTGCCTCACTTTGCCGTGGATGTGACCGATCTGGATGTGGATTTCTTAGCCTTTTCGGCTCATAAGATGTGCGGACCAACTGGAATCGGCGTGCTCTACGGTCGCAAAGAGCTGTTGGAAGCCATGCCGCCATTCTTGGGTGGCGGGGATATGATCAAAAAGGTTCTCTTGCGCTCGTTCGCCCCCAATGAGCTACCGCACAAATTTGAAGCCGGTACGCCTGCTATCGCTGAAGCGATTGGATTTGGCGCCGCGATCGACTTTCTCCAGTCAGTCGGAATCGAGAAGATAGCTTTGCATGAACAGCAGATTGTGGCGTACGCTCTGGAGCGACTCGAAGAGGTGCCGGGTGTGAAGGTCTTCGGACCTAGCGCGGAGTACCGCGGAGGCGTAACGGCTTTCACCTTGACAGGCATCCATCCCCACGATATCTCGCAGATATTGGACGAGCAAGGGATTGCCGTCCGCGCTGGGCATCATTGCGCTCAACCGCTGCATGATAAATTCGGCATACCGGCGACCGCCCGGGCAAGCTTCTACCTGTATAACACCAACGACGAAGTAGACAAACTGGTCGAAGCGATTTATGAAGTGAAACACATCTTTCGAGACTGAGATTTCCTTGATATTTTTTTCAAGAAGCTAAACACCTATGGATGACTTATATCGAGAACTGATCATTGATCGTTATAAAAATCCCCAATATCGTGGCTCTCTGGACCCGCATGATATCGCTTTTGAAGATGACAATCCGCTATGCGGTGACCATATCAAGATCGAATTGCGCGTCGATCCGGATCACCACGTCAGCGAAGCTGCCTTCGATGGACATGGCTGCGCCATCTCACAGGCTTCGGCAGACCTGCTGCTGGAGTCGATCCAGGGAAAATCGCTGGATGAGGTGAAGGCGCTCACTAAGCAGGATGTCCTGGATATGCTCGGCCTGGAGCTGGGTCCAGTACGGTTAAAATGTGCCTTGCTTTCGCTCAAAGTGCTGAAGGCAGGCGTCTACGGTCTGGGTGAAGCAAGCGATGAACTGGTGGAGTAGCAGTATTCATGTTCAACTATCTTAAACTGGATCCAGAAAAAGTCGAATTCATACCGGTCGCGGGGGTGGAGGATTTACCGACCGGCGAACGGTTGTATATTGAGATCGATGGTCAACAGATTGTGGTATTCAACCTGGCAGGGGGACTGTTCGCGATTGCCGATGTGTGCAGCCACGATGATGGACCGGTAGGAGATGGGGATTTGGAGGGGGAAGAGGTGATCTGCCCGCGACATGGAGCGCACTTCGATATCCGCACGGGTAAAGCGCTGGCCTTGCCGGCGGTGGCGGACATTCCCGCTTATCCGGTTAGAGTTGTGGATGGGCAAATCGAAGTAGGTTTGCCATTGACTTAGCTGATCCGTAAAGGGGGTTTATGGTATTATTCAATTCAGAGTAAGTTATTTCTTCTGATTCAACTAAGGCGGGTCTCATGAACTGCATCAAATGTAGTTTTGAGAACGACGACAACGCCCGGTATTGTGAAAACTGCGGTAGCCCGTTGGCGTTGGTCTGTACCCATTGTGGCAGCCCGCAAAACCGAGCGGCAAAGTTCTGCAAGGAATGCGGAACGCCTGTTTCCTTCCTACCACCTACAATCAAACAAAGTGAGCGTCTGGCAGAACTCCAGCAGTCAACGCCACGCGAGCTGCAAGAGAAAATGCGGTTTGCGTCAGTTTATCTAGAAGGTGAGCGCAAGCCAGTCACCATTCTGTTTACAGACATCGTCAGCTCCACCTCACTGGCAGAAAAGCTCGATCCGGA